>Ga0209640_10005396_pt1 | contig 11176 bp, 5 predicted proteins | sample RifCSP10_1_FD_184018 | JGI IMG/M metagenome (GOLD analysis project Ga0209640, IMG submission 184018) | Soil microbial communities from Rifle, Colorado - Rifle CSP2_sed 10_1 (SPAdes) (version 2) | ecosystem: Environmental > Terrestrial > Deep subsurface > Rock core/Sediment | place: Rifle...
TCAGGGTGGTAGAGCCCGATGAGCACCGCGTCGATATTGAGATGGTTGAGGGTCTGATCCATCAAAATGTTCAGGGTCAGGCGCAGGTCAAAGGAGGAGGCGATGGCGGAGTCGATGTCGCGCAGTGATGTCAATCTTCGAACTTGTCTCTGGCTTTGATCATAAAGCTGCGCACGGTGGATCGAGTTGCCAGTGATTTCTGCCAGGATCGTCAGAAGATTAAGCTCCTCGGGAATCTGCCGGCCCTTTTCAATTTCGATCGCTAATACGCCGACGGGCCCCGCAGTGGATTGAATTGGATGGCACAACCTACAATCGTGGCGGCGTGCCGTTGGAAGTCTTGGGAGCCGTCGTGGAAGCCGCGCAGTAAATCCGCTAAAATACCGTTCACTGCGTAATGGATAACATGGGCGAACCAATGGTTGATAGCCATCCGGTTAAGGATTAATCCATTGAGATGACATGGTATGCTCAAGATAACAACAATTATCGAAAGAGCAGCCCATGTCACAAACTCAGTCTAATCTAATTCGGAACAAATGGCAGGCTATCTTCACGGAAAAAGTGCGAGAAGCAGAACAAATCGCGCAAAGCAGTCAACGTGAGCGAGCGATGAGCGTGGAACAATTGGTGCAAACTCTGGTGTTGGGTTGTTTAGAGCAAGAAACGGTGAGTTTACGGTCATGGTGTGAAGTGGCGGCGGATTTGGGTTGTCAGATCACGACCAGCAGTCTGGATGAACGGCTAACCCAGCGGGCCGTTATGCTGTTGCATTTAGTGTTGCAAGCCAGTGTTGAATATCAAGTGGCCGTGCAAACGCTGCCGGTTGAGGCCTTACAATGCTTCAGTCGCATGGTGTTGTATGACAGCACGGTGATCACTTTGCCGCCGCAATTGCGCTGTATTTTTCAGGGTACGAGTCCTGAGCAGGGGGCGCTGAAAGCACAGTTGGCCTATGATTATCTGAATGGGCAGTTGAGTGCGCTCAGCATCCAGGAGGGTCGGCAGCCGGATCAAAAGGATGCCGGGTTATTGGCGCAGGCGGTTGCTGGCGCGCTGTTAATCTTTGATTTGGGCTATTTCAATCAACAGACTTTAGCCCAAATCGCCGAGCGCCAAGCCTACTTCGTGACCCCTTATCAATCGCAAACGGCCTTGTATGACCCGGCCACGCACGAATCTTTGGATTTAGTGCAGGCCCTCCAACAAACGGAGGGCGACTATTTTGAAATCAACTGTCTGCTGGGGGGTAAAACCCAACTGCGCCTGCGCCTCATCGCCCGGCGGGTCAGCGCGGAACAAGCCGAAAAGCAGCGTCGTGGACGCAAACGCCAAGCCCGCCAAGGCGGTTATACCCCTTCAGCACGCAGTTTGCTGTTGTGTGAGTGGGAAATTATCGTGACCAATTTACCCGTCACATGGCGTGCCCAGCAAGTCCTAGATTTATACCGCGTGCGCTGGCAGATCGAACTGATCTTCAAGGGTTGGAAATCCTATCTGCGGCTGGCGCGGTTTGGCGATTGGCGTCCCGAACGGGTCTTGTGTCAACTGTATGCCGGCTTGATTGGCGCAGTCCTGTGTCAGACTTGCTTTGCGGTCGTGCGTTACCAACAGCTTGAAGCCAGCTTTTTCAAATCGCTCTTGGTCATCCGGCGTCATGTGACCCAGCTGCTCGTTGTTATTCGGCACCATTGGTGGGGCATGGCGCGTTGGTCTCAAGATTTAGCTCAGGCCCTGCTGCGCTTTGCCCGACAACCCACCCTTAAGGCAGCGCCTTCGACTCTGCAACGCTTAATCAATTGGAGCTTAACCTGATGGCTATCACCCGCCGGGTCGCCCCTACGTCCAATCACATTGTTGATCCAGCACCACCCATTAACCCAGCAATTCATAGAGCAGCGCCTTCCAGCGCGGCGCGTCAATCTCCCAGCAAATGGTTTTGCGTCCGGCGTGAATGGCCTGCCGCCAGAGAGGGGAGTTGCGCTCATCCTCCGCCACGCCCAGCACATCCACGATGGTCATGCCGCGTGTGAGATCGTTCTCGGTTTCGATTTCGACGTAGTGATCGCTGCGGCGCGTGCAAATCGTCGGGTCGAGCGCCACCGCCATCGCCACCGGATCGGGCAACCCCAAACCGACTTCGCCGGATTGTTCCTCGGTGGCTTCACGGGCGCGGCGGTTGCAGTCCATCGCAAACTTTGCCAAGGGCGTCCCCATGTTATAGACACCTGCGATTTCCTCCGGCGTCAGAATGGCGGGGTAGCGGCTGGTCTGCCAGCCGACCATTTCAAGCGGCAGGGCGGAATGAAAGACCATCCGCGCCGCTTCGGGGTCAACCCAGATGTTGTACTCGGCGGCGGGCGTGACGTTGCCTGCCGTCGCCGGAGCGCCGCCCATCACGACACATCTGCTGACGTTGGCGGCGATTTCCGGCGCACGCGCTAAGGCCAGCGCGATATTGGTCAGCGGCGCGAGCGTCACCAACTCGACGCCCGGATGGGCCTTAATCGTCTCGATGAGCGCGTCAACCGCGTGGGTCGTCTCCGGCTGGCGCTGCGGCGCGGGATAATGCTGGTTGCCCATGCCATCTTCGCCGTGAAACCAGTAAGCGTGCTGAATCTCGCGCAGCAGGGGAGCCGCCGCGCCCAGATAAACCGGTACCTCCACGCCGCACATCTCGGCGGTATAGAGCGCATTCCGCGCCCCGCGTTCGACGGGCATGTTGCCTGCCACGACGGTAATCGCCAGCACATCGACCTCTGGCGAACGCAGCGCCATCAAAATCGCCACCGCGTCATCCGAGGCCGTATCGGTATCAATAATCATTTTGCGTGTCATTTTTTACCTTTTTCACAGGATTCTCATCAGAATTTTGTTGCCTCCGCAAGTATTTCCATGTTATATTGAAGTTGTAATGCTTCATGATGTGCCAGCAAAGCGCCCGTATGCCGCCGTTAATACGGGCGTTTTGCGTTTATCGGCGGCGCTACATGCTGCCCGTCGATGCTGACAGCGCCGCTTTGTTGGCGGGCGGGGGAGTCGGCTTTTTGGCGATCTGCTCATCGTATTTTTCAACAAATTCCTGAAAAAGTGCTGTAGCCTCATCATCCGGGTAGTTAACTATCCAACGTAAGACCCCCAATCGCGCAGCGTTACGCTCAATAAGCGGTTTAGTTTCATCTGCCATCACGCTCATTAAGTACATGGTTGATTGCAGGTCGGATTGCAGCCGCGCCGCTCGGCGCTTTTCTTCGTCCGCGACCAATTTTTCTTGCTGCCGAATTTTCGCCTGTTCGAGCATTGTTTCCACCGTCTCGATTTGTGGATGTAGTCTGTTTCTGAATAGCCAGTGTTCTAAAAATTGGATGTCGTCCAGTTCCTCACCTTCTGGGAGCTTAATCGATTCCCAATGGGCTGCCATCCGTGCTTGTTCTTTCTCGGCTGCGATACGCTCACGTTCAGCGTGTGCCGCCGCGTCCTCTGCCCTTTGCCGGGCGCGTTCTGCTATCCATGCTTCGACATCAAATTCCTGATTTGTAGGCGAAACGGAGGTTTTTGCCTCATAGCCTTCTTCGTCCAATTCAGGCCAGCCTTCTTCATCACGGCGTTTGAAGATGCCCGTAATATAGCCCCACGTCAGCGCATTTTTTTCTGCCGCCACCCGCAGGGCATAACGCACCTGTTCCGGCTGGTGCCGCTTGAGCCAATAAGCGACTGCTTTTCGGTCTAACTTACTGTCTTTGCCGCTGTTTTGAATGCAATCGACAAAGATTTTTTCAATATGTATACCAAAAGATGATGATGAAGGGGTGGGTGGGTGGGTCTTTTTTTCTTCATCATCTTTTTTCTTACTCTGATTCTTTGTTTTTAAAGATTCTTCTTTTAAAGATGTTTGCTGTTTTTGAGTGGATAACCTTCCGTTTTTAGACGATGGCCTATCAGATGCAGCCGGTTGCTGCGGCGCAGTCGAACCGTTTTTAGTCGGCAACTTTCCGTTTTCGGAAGATAAGGTTCCGTTTTTAGATTGTGCGTTGCCCGATTCCGGCGAATTGGAAACGGGGGACACAGGCTTCTCGCCGCCATCGTCAGCTGCGTTGGAAACGGGGGACACAGGCTTCTCGCCGCCATCGTCAGCTGCGTTGGAAACGGGGGACATAGGCTTCTCGCCGCCATCGTCAACTGCGTTGGAAACAGGGGACACGAGAGCCGGGTAGGACTTACACAGCGCGGCCTGCACCACTTCGATCTTCAGCCGATATTGCAGAGAATTTGGCAGATGGTTATAGGGCGTGGGGCGCTTTTCCAAAAAGCCCCATTCGATGAGCTTGTCCCGCGCTGCGATGATTTTGGTTTTTCCGAACAATTCCAGCAAAGCCTTTTGCAAATCGGGGATGGTCAGCGTAAACCACAAATCGCCTTTTTCGATCAGCAGAAAAGCGCCGCCCTCTAACTTAATCCGGTTATATTCGCCGTCGGCATCACTACGGGCTAAACGCCCATTCGTCCAAAATTCAAAACGCTGCAACAGCGCAGCCGCCGCGTGATTTCCAGCACAGATTTCCACAAATTCCTGACGAATCATGTACAGGTCGGCTTTGGGATGCACCAAGCAAGAATAAGTAGCCATTTCTAACACTGCTCCTCATATTTACACGAGAGCCAACCGTAGGGGATAGCTGCGGGAAGCCGGGCGGCGCGGCACGGAGCGCCTGTGTATCGCTGAAATTTGTGAGATGTACCCAGATTCACCCGATTACCCCTAAAACGTGTTGCGCTCGTAACTCAAATTTTCTACAATGGAGGGACTGGAGAATATTCAGTCCCAAGGGAAAACCGACTGTGTTTCTACCACAGTCCCGATAATTGAAGCGCTTTAGGAACCAACCACCTTAACCCAAGGTGGTTTTTCCGTTTTCGCTTATACGGCGTGCCACTTATCCTGATGAGCATCAAACTGCGTCGTGCTAGAGGGACGTGAGCGCCTCCAACCGCGCCGGCGTCTCCCGCCAGAAACCTCATAACAAAACTTGATGCCCCAAACCTGTCGATAGCAACACCTTGTTATTGAACGATAGAGCCGACTCTAACCCGTTTTTGAAATTCGCGCAAATGGGCGAAAATTCCCCCTCTCCGCGTGCGGGGCAGGGGGCTAGGGGGTGGGGTTGCAGTTCCCCCCTCCCCGCGTGCGGGGCAGGCGGAGAGGGGGTCACACGCCCGCCGATTTTATGCGGCTTGAGCCGTTCTCAAGTTCTTATCGTGTGCCAGCCAACACGATGGGGCCATCACGATTGCTCTCGTCCAACAGGAAGATAGAAGGCGGCGGCATCCGATTATCACGCAGGCGGTGGCGCAGTTCTGATTCTTCCCAATTGAAGTCACCCGCAAACGGTTCACTCTCGCCCAGAATGGACTCGCCCGGCGGGGCTTCATTCACATCCGCGCCCGAACGAATGCCTTGGTAGCTGCTCAAATTCATCTCGTGATACGACTCCGGGCTGTTAGCGAAGTGGCAGCTGATACACGCTGGCGACCCCTCAAACCAAGCGCCGGGCTGGGTGAATAACGGCAGCACATTGTCGCTGAAAGTCGCGTTATAGTCGCCAAACGCTTCCGTCTCCGGCGCGCCGGCCTCGACCCATGCGCCAATCAGGTCTACGGCCCACACCTCAATGCCATTGATCGTTAACAGCAGGCCATCGCGGTTTTCCTCATTAATGACAAACGGCGAACCGGGCGGCATTCGATTGTCACGCAAGCGGTGGTGCAGCTCGGCCCCCTCCCAATTGAAGTCGCCAGCAAACGGTGCGCTCTCGCCCAGAATGGACACACCCGGCGGTTCTTCCAACGGATCCGCGCCCGTTCGGATGCCTTCGTAACTGGTCAAATTCATCTCATGATACGACTCTTCCGAATTGGCGAAATGGCAGGCCGCGCACGCCAGCGAGCCGGGATACCACGCGCCATTCTGGGTGAACAACGGCAGAATATCGGCGCTGAATGTGCCGTTACAATTCGAGCCGTCTTCCGCAGCAAAATTGAAGGCTTCCGTCTCCGGCGCGCCCGCCGCGACCCAATCACTAATCAGCAGCACGGCCCGCACTTCACATGCGCCGCTGCCGAATATCTCCGGCTGCTCCCCGCCTCTTGAACCTCCTGCCGCGGCTGCCGACCCGAACACCCCCACGATGAGAGCAGCCAAAAAAAATGACGCTCCCACCGAAAACAATACCTTATGCACTTTCAGCATAAACGCCCTCCTTAACTGGATTGAATATATTATTTGAAATGCCCCTTTTCCGAAGTGTAACACCTATTGTTCGAACAATTCATTAGCGAATGATCGATTTTCCCCTGCATACATCCGGGAAGGGTGACACGCGGGCGGTTCACGAACGGGGGCCGGGGGATGAGGGCTTTTCGCGCAATATCCCCATTGTGGTTATGATTCCCCAAACGGCTTATTTTTCACGAAATCGATGACCACACATGGACGACTTCACCGGAAAAACGATTAAAGGCTACGAACTGCGCGAACGGCTGGGCGAAGGCGGCTTTGGGCAGGTCTACCGCGCTTTTCAGCCCGCCGTCGGGCGCGAAGTCGCCATCAAAGTCATTCTCCCGCAGTTCGCCAACCAGCCGGACTTTATTCGCCGCTTTGAAACCGAAGCGCGGCTTGTCGCCCGCCTCGAACATTTTCACATCGTCCCGATTTTTGATTTCTGGCGTGACCCGGACGGCGCGTTTCTGGTGATGCGCTGGCTGCGCGGCGGCAGCCTGAGCGACGCGCTGCGGCGCGGGCCGTGGTCGCCGGGGGATTGTGCGCGGCTGCTCGACCAGATGGCGGCGGCGCTCTCGGTGGCGCATCGTAACGGCATCGTCCACCGCGACATTAAACCGGGCAACATTCTGCTGGATGCTGAACACAATGCCTATCTCGCGGACTTCGGCATCGCCAAAGGCTTCGACGATAGCTTTGAACTGGCGAACAAAGACACGCTCATCGGTTCGCCCGCTTATGTCTCGCCGGAACAGATTCGCAGCGAAGCCATCACGCCGCGCACCGATGTCTACGCGCTCGGCATTATGCTGTTTGAGATGCTCTCCGGCGAACATCCCTACGCCGGGGAGTCGGCGATGAACCTGCTCTATCGCCATCTTGACGATCCCATGCCGCCCCTGCGGGCTGATGTCGCTGAGGAATTGACCGATAAGCTGGACGCGGTTTTGCAGCGGGCTACCGCCAAAGACCCCGAAGACCGCTTCCCCAGTGTCTTGGCGCTCTCGGTATCCTTCCGGCAGGCGCTTAACGTCATCGGCGACCCCTTCACCGTGCTGGATTACGGCGAAACCAGCGAACTGCTGCCCGTCGATACCACCACACAGACCGACGGCGCGGCGCTGCTCGACCTTCAGAATCCCTATAAAGGTCTACGCGCTTTCCATGAAGCCGACGCCGAAGAATTTTTCGGACGCGAGACGCTCATCCAGCAAATCATGGAACACCTCTCGCAAGCGGGCGCTGATGGGCGCTTTCTGGCGGTCATCGGGCCTAGTGGCGGCGGCAAATCCAGCGTTGTCGAGGCCGGGGTGCTGCCGCGTCTGCGGCGCGGGGCGCTGCCGGATTCGGAATATTGGTTCTTCGTGCAATTTTTCCCCAGCGCGTCACCCATGCAGGAACTCGAAGCGGCGCTGCTGCGCGTGGCGAGTGATCCGGCGCAGAGTCTCTTTGCCCGCCTTCGCAGCACCGATAACAGCCTGAACGCGGTCATTAACCACATCCTGCCGCCGGACGAATCCGAGTTGGTGATGGTCATCGACCAGTTTGAGGAAGTTTTCACGCTGGTGGCGGACGAAGCCGAACGCGCCCATTTCCTGAGCAGTCTGTATCACGCCGTCACCGCGCCGGACAGCCGCCTGCGCCTGATTTTGACGCTCCGCGCTGATTTTTATGACCGTCCCCTGCTGTATGCCGACTTTGGCAGTCTCGTGCGCCAGCATACCGAGGTCGTGCTGCCCCTGAATCCGGCGGAACTGCGCGAAGCGATTGTCGGCCCGGCGACACAAGCCGGTCTGCGGCTGGAAAGCGGCTTAGTCGAGGCCATTATCGCCGATGTGAGCCAGCAGCCGGGGGCGCTGCCACTGCTGCAATACGCGCTCACCGAATTATTTGAACGGCGGCGCGGTCTGGTGCTGTCGCGGGAGGTCTACCGCGAAATCGGCGGCGCGTTGGGCGCGTTAGCCCGCCGCGCTGAGGAACTCTACAGCAATCTCGACCCACGCGGGCAGGAAATCACGCGCCAGATGTTCCTGCGCTTGGTCACGTTGGGGGAGGGCGTCGAAGATACGCGCCGCCGCGTCATGCAGAGCGAACTGCTCTCGGTGGATGTTTCCGCCGAACACATGGGGCGCGTGATCGAAATTTTCGGCAAATACCGCCTGCTGACCTTCGACAATCATCCCGTGACCCGCGCCCCGACAGTCGAAGTCGCGCATGAAGCGCTCATCCGTGAATGGCGGCGCGTGCGCGAATGGTTGGGCGAAGCCCGCGCTGATTTGCAGCTGCACCGCCGCTTAATCGCCGCGACGGAAGAATGGCTCATCTCCGAGCATGACCCCAGCTTTCTGGCGTCCGGTGCGCGGCTGGTGCAGTTGGAAGCATGGCAGCGTGAAGCCAGCATCGCGCTCAACGAAAACGAGCGCGAATATCTTGACGCCAGTTTCGCCCGCCGTGACCGCGAAGCCCAAGCCGAGCGCGAACGGCAGGCGCGTGAAGCCGAACTCGAACAGCGTTCACGCAGCCGCCTGCGGGCGTTAGCGGCGGTTTTAGCAGTCGCGGCGGTCATCGCCTTGGCGCTCTCGGTGCTGGCCTTTAATCAGCGTCAGGAAGCCCGCCAGCAGCAGCGCAGCGCCGAGGCCAACGCGCTTGAAGCCCAGCAGAACGCCAACATCGCGGAGGCCAACGCCTTCCGCGCTCAGGCCAATTTGCAAGACGCCCGCGCCAACGCCAGCCGCGCCCAACGCAATGCCGACGAAGCGCAAAGTCTGGCGCTTGCCGCCAGCGCCCAACAAGCCCTACGCGACTTTGACTCCGATCTCGCGCTGGCCTTAGCCCTGCAAGCCAACCGCCTCGACAATCCGCCCTTACAGGCGCAAAGTACGCTGGCGGAAGTCGCCTACGACCCCGGCACGCGCACAGTGTTCAACACGCCGCAGGATTGGGTGTACAGCGTGTCGCTCAGTCCCGATGGGGCGCAGGCGCTCTCCGGTTCGCTGGATGGCAGCCTGATTGTGTGGGATGTGAACACGGGGGCGCAGCGGGCCTTTGAAAGCACCGGCGCGCCGGTCTTTAGCACCGCCTTTAGTCCCAACGGACGCTATGCGCTGGCGGGACACGGCGAAGATTTAATCCTGTGGAATCTGGCGGACGCTTCGCAAATTCGCTCATTTAGCGACAGCAGCGGCTCAGTGCTGAGCATCGCCTTCAGCCCCGACGGGCGCAGCGCCATCGTCGGGACAGCCGACGGCAATCTGATTCTGTGGGACATCGAAACCGGCGCGGCGTTGGCCCATTATGGGCAGCCGGACGGCGGCTCGGTCTACAGCGTGGCCTTCAGTCCCGACGGTGAGCGCATCCTTTCGGGCGCGTCCGGCGGACAGCTCATCCTCTGGGATATCACAACGGGCGCGGTGCTGCAACGCTTCAAGGGGCATACCGACAGCGTGAGCAGTGTGGCTTTCAGCCCGGATGGTTCGTTCATCGTCTCCGGCTCGTGGGACAAAACCGTGCGCCTGTGGAACATCGCCAACGCCAGCGAGATTTCGCGCCTGACCGGACACCGCGACGCCGTGAACAGCGTGGCCTTCAGCCCGCGTGGCGACATCCTCGCCACCAGTTCATCGGATGGCACGCTGCGCCTGTGGAATCTGCAAGACGGCAGCGAGTTTCATCGTTACGTAGGTCACGGCGCGTCGGTGACGACTATCGCCTTCAGCCCGGATGGTCACACGATTTTGTCCGGCGCGGCCAATGGCAGTATGCGCCTGTGGAATGTCGAGAGTGGGGCCGAGGTGCGGCGCTATGGCGACGGCGCGTTCAACTTCTTTGATGCCCGTCTCATCGCCGGACAAAACAGCATTGTGGCGAGTTCGATTAACGGTGGCGTCAGCCTGTGGGACTTGTCTAGCGGGGATCGTTTCCGCCAGCTTAATTCCGGCGAGGCGGTTTTCAGCGAAGCCGTCAGCCCCGATGGCGGGCGCGTCGCGCTCGGTTTGGCGGATGGGCGTATCCGCGTCTTAAACAGCGTGGATGGTTCGCTGGTGCGCCTGTTAACCGGTCACAGCAGCGCGGTCTCAACGCTGGCCTTTAGCCCCGACGGAACGCGGCTGGTTTCGGGTTCGCGGGATTACAGCCTGCGTTTGTGGAACATCAATACCGGGGAGGAAATCGCCCGTTACAGCGGTCACAGCGGCACGGTCAACAGCGTGGCTTACAGCCCGGACGGGACGACCTTGGCCTCGGCTTCGCGTGACCGCCTCATCATCCTGTGGGATGCGGTGAACGGCGGTGAACTGCGCCGTTTAGCGGGACATACTGACTCGGTGCTGAGTGTCGATTTCAGCCCGGACGGGACGCAGTTACTCTCCGGCAGTTTGGATCACACGCTGCGCCTGTGGGAGGTGGCGACCGGGCAGGAGGCGACGCGCTTGCTCGGTCATACCGACGGCGTGACCAGCGTGCGCTTTAGCCCCAACGGGGAGCTGGCGCTTTCCGGTTCGCGGGACGCGACGGTGCGCGTCTGGGACATGGACAGCGGCATCGAAGTGCGCCAGCTCATCGGGCATAGCGGGGCGGTCAACAGCGTGACGTTTAGCGCCGACGGCAGCCGGGCGCTCTCCAGCGCACAGGATCGTTCGCTGCGCTTATGGTACATCTCGCCGCTTGATGAGCTGCTCCAATGGACGCAGGAAAACCGCTATGTGCGCGACTTTACCTGCAATGAGCGCGAACAATACCGCGTTGAGCCGTTGTGCGGGGCGGAATAGGCCCAAAGCGGCGTTAAATTGCTGCCTGTAAATTGTCGAAAAAAGATGAGAGTTTCATGAGAACGGGGCGAATTTTGCGGGTCAACCCCACCCCCCGACCCCCTCCCCGTTCACGGAGAGGGGGCGAAAAACG
>Ga0209640_10005397_pt1 | contig 11176 bp, 9 predicted proteins | sample RifCSP10_1_FD_184018 | JGI IMG/M metagenome (GOLD analysis project Ga0209640, IMG submission 184018) | Soil microbial communities from Rifle, Colorado - Rifle CSP2_sed 10_1 (SPAdes) (version 2) | ecosystem: Environmental > Terrestrial > Deep subsurface > Rock core/Sediment | place: Rifle...
CTCCTGCAATGACGCGCCGCAGGTCAAAGGGGGGGCGCTTCCGCCCGATCGCCTCCCGTTAGGGTTTTTGTACCGGCAACCGCAAGGCCTCCCAGGCGTCGAAGCCTCCGGTCAGGTTGATCACCTGCTTGAAACCGCTCCGTTCGAGGAGACTCACACCGATCAGGCTGCGGTAGCCGCTCTTGCAATGCACGATGGTGAGGTGCTCGGGGTTGAGGTCCGCGAGCGACGCTGTCAGCTTGTTGAGGGGCTTCAAGACCGCGCGATCGAGGTGCCCTCCCTGCCATTCCGGCGGACGGCGCACGTCGAGCAACTGCACGTCCCGGCCGTCTTCTGTCAGCAGCCGGTGCAGTTCGTCGGGCGAGATGGTGGGAGTCTGGACCACGGGCAATCCTGCGCGCGTCCATCCGGCCAGCCCGTCGGCGAGGTAGCCCGCCACTCGTTCGATCCCTACGCGAGCCAAACGCAGTCGCGCCTCATCCACGTGGTCCGGGTCCTCGGCGACGAGGACCAGTTCCTGATTGAGACCCAGCAAGGTTCCCGCCCAGCTTGCGTACTGTCCCGTCAAACCGATGAAAATCGAGCCCGGAATATGGGCTGCGGTAAATTGGTCAGCGGGGCGCGTGTCGAGAATCGTCGCGCCGTGCTTCACCTTCGCTTGCACTTCCGCCGGCATCAGCGAGGCCAGAGGAGGCAGCTCCGAAAGCGCCGGCGCTCCGGCCCGGTTGATCTCGGCGTCGAGCGCAAAGTAGCCGGGCCGCTCCGGCAGCTCCGACGTCAGCAGCCGGATAAACTCCTCGCGAGTCTCCGCCTTCATGGCGTAGTTGGTCGCCTTCTCTTTTCCGATTGTCGAAGACCGGTCCGAGCTCATCTGCCGGCCGCAGAGCGATCCGGCCCCGTGCGCTGGGTAGACCTCGACCGCATCCGACAGCTTCATCAACTTGCTGTGCAGGCTGTCGTAGAGCATCCCGGCCAGTTCCTGCGGCGTCTTGTCCGGGGAAAGGTCGGGCCTTCCGACGTCGCCGATAAACAGCGTATCGCCCGTGAATACCGCAAACGGTTCGGGAGACTTGTCGAGATCCGTTGCCAGGATGCAAATGCTTTCTACGGTGTGACCGGGGGTCTCAAAGAATTGGAGCCGGCAGCGCCCGAACTCGACCCGGTCGCCGTCCCGCACTGGAACATGCGGAAACTTGGCCCCGGCCTGTTGCCCCAGGTAGATTTCCGCGCCCGTCTTGTCAGCCAGTTCGCGGTGTCCGGAAACAAAGTCCGCGTGCAGGTGGGTCTCGATGACGTATTCGATCCTCAACCCTTGCTTGCGGGCTTCGTCGAGGTAAATCTGAACATCCCGCTGCGGGTCAATGACGGCCGCCACGCCCTCCGAGCCAATCATGTAAGAAGCGTGCGAAAGGCAGCCCAGGTAAAAATGCTCAAAGTACATAGCTCCCCCTTCCGAATCCGATTCGGGAAGAGACCAGTGTACCGCTTTCCCAGCGATGGAGAAAGCGCGAGCGAGGGCTGGGGGGAGTCAGACTATTTGCCGGTTCTTGCTGACGATCGTGGACGGTCCGTCTCAATTCCTGGCAAACGGGGTATGGCAACTCGGAAGGCATCGCGGATCGCAGAAAAAAACATTTTTCCAAAGAGGAAGGTGACCTCGTTCATATAGCCCGGAATGTGTCGCGCGCCGACCACGGGAAAACTGTCGAACACTCCGCGCTTCCAGAAATCCCAGAAGTTCTCGATGGGACCCGAGATGTCGGCAAGCCGGCTATTCGTTGGCATGGAAGACGGTTGCTGCACGCGCGATGCCGGTGCAACTGGGTTGCCCGACCAGACAGGTTGACGCGCAACCGCCACGGGGCTGGCGCCCGAACGGCCGGTGCCATCGAGGAACCGCAAGAATACCTGCCTCTCCCAAAACGCTCTCTCCCCGTGCTGACCATTTCCACCGTCCACCGGTAATTCTCCCGCATCCACTCTCTCTTGAATCGTCTGGTGCACACTCTGCTGCATCGCCTCACGCAAGCGGTTCGCCAATTGCCAGGCCGTCTTATACTGCACGCCGAGGGCCTGCCGCAGTTGATTCGCCGAAATGGTCCCCCCGGACTCGCCTACCAGGGCCATGGCCGTAAACCATTTCTGCAAGGGCAGGTGGCTGTCATGAAAGATGGTTCCCGTCCTCACAGAGAATTGATACCGGCAGGCGAGACACTGGTACAACTGTCGCAATTTCCCGGTTTTCCCGCTGGCCTGGAAACGAGAGATTCGGGCATTCCCGCATTTCGGACAGCTAACGCCCTCCGGCCATCGAAGCGTTTCTAAGAAAGCAATGCACTTTTCTTCGGTTTCGAACTGTTTCGGAAGTTTCCCGCCTTTCATGGATGCCTCCTATCCATGGATTTTCTTTCTATTGGGACAATCCTGCCGGAATCAATGATCTTTGTCAAGTAACTAAAGATGCTGCCGGAGGGGGAAGATATATCCACAAATGATACATAACAATAGACTACATGGTTTCTGAGATACCCACATAGAGTATTCAGTTTTCTCAGACAAGCGATTTCAGCACGAGGCTTTCACAATTTTGCAATGCACGTAAAAGTATGAATATAGGGTAAAATTAACATTCGGGTGGAATCCATGCCCCGCGCCTTTTTCCCCTCAGTGCATCTTCTCTCCATTCTTTTTGGGGTGACCTCTTTTCTCACCGTCCAGGCAGTGGCGTGGGATGAGCACCATCTGGTAACCCGCGCCAGTCTGTCGGACTTAACTGGCCTCTCCGTCGAGACCGTCAAATATACACCATTCAAAAGTCTGCTAATCGATCTCGGTTTTTCGTCCCCTCGGCAGTTCAACGAATCCATCCAGATTCGCAAGGAATACGAGTTTCTCCCCCATCTGGGCGAGATGGAAGGCGCGAGTGTCTCGATTCTGGACGTTCTCGCAGCCTACTCGGATGAGCCGGACTGGGGCATGGACAAGGAGATCTTCGACCAGTACCCCGACCTATGGCGGGACGAGTATTCCCGCATGGGAGGAAGGGAGGGAACCCCGTCGCAGGCGTTCCGGCATATGTATTGGCCCGCGTTTTCCTGGCGGATGCCGCTGCGAACCCTGAAGTCTCCGGTGACGAAAATGTTTTCCCCGATGGGTCTCGCTCCGGACCGGGCGGCTCTTTTCATCGGGCTTGCGCGCAAGGCGCGCGCGGCCGGACACCACTACTGGTCCGCGCGCTTGGTGGCCAATGCGCTGCATTATCTGGAAGACGTCGCGCAGCCATTCCATGCTTCACAAACACCAACGAAGCGGTTCCTGCTGATGCCCTTGTTTGACCGCGACCACGGTAACGGCTTCGAGAATTACCTTCTGCAGATGCAGAACATCATTGCGTACTACCACTACTCATTTGAAAATTACATTAGCCGGCAAATGAGCGCGTTCTACGACGAGCAAAATATAGGGGAAGACAATCCGGAAGGAAAAGCCTTCGTCGCGGCTCTAGCCGGGGACTCCGGTGATAGCCCCGCCCCGGAGGGCATCGAAACCGACATCGCTGCTTTGGTTACTGCCATGGCCGGAGCTTCCGTTCGGGAATCGGCCCGCGCGGCCGGGAGCGGGCTGGACTTCTTTCCGCCCATCGAAGGGCGCTTCGATGCCTTCGATCCCGAGCGCTCCGCCAGCTCGGAACGCTGGTGGAGCGAGACGATACAAAACACCAGGACGGATTCCGCGGCCCGGCGGGAGTATCTCGCCGTTGTCCATGAGATGTTTTCCCGCCTGGGCAGCGCGGTCCGCAGCCTGGTGCGTGCCGAACTCATGCGCGCCGAAGTCGCACCCGAGGCGCCCGGTTCGGAGCGTCTTCCATGAGTGGCATGACTGACATGCCGGGCATGACGGGTTCGGTTGCCATTGTCGGATGCGGCGCTCTGGGAGGAGTGTTCGCCGGACTGTTTTCCTCGGCTGGAATGAGCGTAGTGGTCGTCGTCCGATCCGAGGAGCAGCGAAGGAAGATTGCCGAAGAGGGATTGCGAATGCTAGAAAACGGGCTTGAGACCCCGGAGATAAAAGTCCGCCTCCGCGTCTGCGCGGACCTTCCCGCCGGGGAAGCGTTCGATCTGGTTCTGGTGCTCGTCAAGGCGTTTGACACAGAAGCCGTGGCCGCACGCCTGGCCGGACGGATTCCGCCCAAGACGCCTGTGCTCACCCTGCAAAACGGGCTGGGAAACGCCGAAGCGCTTGCCTCCCGGCTGAAGCCGGATCAGATTTTGGCCGGGGTCACCACGTTCGGAGCGTTGCGGGAATCGCCCGGCGCGGTTCGCCTGACCGGTCGCGGCGAGTGTGTGATCGGGGCATGGCACCGGGCAGCGGAGCGCCACTCTCGCCCGGTGGCCGAGTTGCTCACAAACGCGGGCATACCTTGCACGACCGCTCCCCATGTCCTGCCCGTCCTGTGGAAGAAGCTGGCCGTCAGCGCAGTCATCAATCCGCTGACGGCGATTCTGCGGGTTCCGAATGGAGAGCTGCTCCGTCGGCCGGAACTCAATCCGCTGATCGCCGAGATCGTGGAAGAGGTCTGGCGGGTGGCGGCGCGCCACAAGATTCCGCTGCCGACGCCGCCCGAGCTCGTGGAAGAAGTGCAGCGCGTCTGCCGCGGCACGGCGTCCAACCGCTCCTCGATGCTGCGCGACGTGGAGGAAGCGCGCCCGACCGAAATCGACTCCATCAACGGCGCCGTCGTGCGCCTGGGGCGGGAGCGCGGCGCGCTGGCTCCGGCGAACCTGGCGCTGACTTCCTTGGTGCAAGCGATGTCGGCGCGCGCGGAAGGGGCCTGCCCATGAGCGATTATCGCGATCATCCCGATCATCTGAATCCTCAGCAGCGAGATGCGGTCGAGCACGGCGAAGGCCCGCTGCTGATCGTAGCGGGCGCCGGGACCGGAAAGACGCGCGTCATCGTGGAGCGCGTCGGGCATCTGCTGCGGACGGTTCCGGGGATCCAGCCGGAGAACATTCTGGCGCTGACGTTTGCGAAGAAGGCCGCGGCGGAGATGCGCCGCCGGGCGGTCGAGCAGTTTGGCGAGCCGGCCGGCCGCTGCCGCTTCGCCACCTTCCACGCGTTCTGCTTTGACCTCCTGCGCAATGAGCTTCCCATGCGCGCGCTCGACTCGATTGACCAGTGGATTTTCTTCCGCAGGCACCTTGAAGAGCTCGAGCCCGATTACTATCTCAAGCTTTCCGAGCCGGGACGGTTTTTGCACGAGCTGGTGGATTTTTGCTCCCGCTGTCACGACAACCTGGTGAGTCCGGAGGAGCTTCGCCGGTACGCCGAAAGCCGTGCCGAGGAGTATGAACGGGGGCTGCGGGCAGGCCGGGACGCCGAGAAGAGCACGCCAGAGGAAATCGCCCGGCTGCGGGAATTGGCGCGCGTCTACGAGCGGTCCGAGGAGCTGCAGGCGCGCGAGGGACTGCTCAGTTTCGGAGCGATGATCTCCCAGGTGGTGGCCCGCCTGAAAACTTCCGAGCGCTTGCGGCAGCGCGTGCGCAGCCGCTACTCCTATATCCTGGTGGACGAATTTCAGGACACCAACGCCGCGCAGTGGGAATTGCTGAAGCTGCTGGCGGGCAAGCGCCGCAACGTGGCCGTGGTCGGCGACGACTACCAGGCCATTTACCGGTTTCGCGGCGCCTCGAACGGAAGTCTCGACCAGTTTCAGCAGCGGGATTTTGCGGGGCGCGACCCCATCGTGCTGAACCAGAATTACCGTTCCACGAATCACATTCTGCAAGTTGCCGACGCCGTGGCCCGCAAACTCTCCAGCTACTCGGAGACGAAGCGGCTGGTCTCGGCCAAAAAAGAACCGGGACGCCATGTGGAGGTGGCGGAGTTCGCAAACGCTGAGCAGCAGGCCGAGTGGGTCGCGGCGGAGCTGGAAGCGCGTCTGGCCCGATGCAATGAGGACGCGCAGCCCCGCGAGGGAGCACAAGAAAGCTCGGCGCCGCAATTCGCCGTGCTCTACCGGGCGCATCTGTATCGCGAGCCTCTGGTCGCCGCGTTGCAGCGGCGCGGAATCCCGTTCGTGATCCGCAATCTTGCCGTGAACAACCTCCCCGTGGTCCGGAATCTGGTGGCGTACCTGCGCGCCATCGGACGCCGGGGGGATGCGGTCAGCCTGGTGCGCGTGCTGGCCGACCCGCAGTGGGGACTCGATCTCCCGCAGCTCGTTTCCTACTGCCGCGCGGCGGGCCGCAGCGCTTCGTTACTCGAGGTCATCGAAAGAGACAAATCCGGCTGGCCCGGCCGGGCGCGCCTGCTGGCGCTTCTGGCCCGATACCGGGACCTTGCCACGCTCGATCGTCTCACCGCCTGGCTCGATGTGCTGCGGCGCGACTTGGGCTTGGGGCGCGGTGCGGCTGCCGAGCCGGAGTTGCGGACCTTCTCCGCCTTTGTGGAGCGGTGGGACAAGGGAAGTTCCACCGGGATGCTCGGAGAATTCCTGGAGTATTACGCGTACTTTGAAGAGGCGGGCGGCGTGGTCGCGCAACCGGAGGAAGAGGACGAGAGGGAAGCCGGGAGCGATACGTTCCTGCTTCGAGCGCAGGAAGGAGCGCAGCAGGGGGCGGTGGCCGAGCAGCTTCCTCTGACGCTCGAACCCGCGGCGACGGCGGCTTCCCGGAAGGTCCAGCTGATGTCCGTGCACGCCGCCAAAGGGCTCGAGTTCGAGCACGTCTTCCTGCTGCACATGGTTCGAGGGGCGTTCCCGGTGCCGAACCGCAGACCGCTCATCTCCCTGCCGGATGATTTGTGGAAGGGCCCGCTGCTCGAAGGAGATTTTCACATCGAGGAAGAGCGGCGGCTGTTTTATGTCGCTCTGACCCGGGCGCGCTCGACTCTCACCTTGTGCACGGTTTCGGGCGATCGGCGAAAGCCGTCTCCCTTTCTCATGGAGCTGGCCGACCCGCTGCATCCCAACCTGCGATGGACGAAGCCGGGGATTCCGCCGCCAGCCTCCCCTGCCGCGGCAGCGGAAGACACGCCGAAGGTGCGCTATTCAAGGATGCGCGAATGGGCAGCGGCTTCGCTGCCGGCCCCCGACGGGTTTGCGCTCAGCGCCTCCGCGATCGACACCTACCTGCAATGTCCGCTCAAGTACCGCTTCAGCTACGAGTGGCGGATTCCCTGGCCCCCGTCGCCCGCCATTCAATTCGGCTCGATCATGCACGGCGCGGTCAAGGAAGTCGTGGAGCGATTGGTCCGAGAAGGCCAAAGCCTCACACCGACCTCATTACAGACGATCCTCGAACGGCGCTGGCTGGACTCGGGCTTTGCCGATCCGGTTCAGGAGCGCAAGTACCGCGAAGCGGGTCTGCGGCAGTTGGAGGGGGTTTGCCGGGCTTGGTCTGAAGGCCCGCCCGAGCACCCGATGGAATTGCTGCACCAGGAAAAGCCATTCGAGTTCGAGTACGGAGGAACGACCCTGGTCGGACGGATTGACCAAATCCACCGGGCGTCCTCCGGGGCAGTGGAGTTGATCGAATACAAGACCGGGCGGCCGCAGACTCAAAAGGAAGCGGACAACAGCCCGCAGTTGACAGTCTACGCGGAGGCCTGCCGGCGGGTCCTGGGCCTGGCGGGACCTGATTTGGTGCTCTTCAACCTGGCGACCGGCGAGCGCATTCGCACAACGCGGTCGGAAGAGCAGTTTCGGGCTTTTGAGCAGACCCTGCGCCAAACTGCCGGCGCCATCCGCGCTGGCCGCTTCCCCGCGCGCCCGGGCTACCTTTGCCGCTACTGCGACTTTCGTCCGATCTGTCCGGCCCACGACCAGGAGGGTCCGGTTAGTACGGGTTGAGTCCCGGCAGATTAGGACTATCGGGCTATTGTTCTGGAACTGCGCCGGTTTCAGACTGAAATCACCCCCCATGAGGTTGGCGCATGAATGCATCCGATAAACGGCGCGCACGGCGATTTCCAATGACGCTGCCGGTGATGATCAAGATGGAAGAGGCCGAGGACCATCAGAAAGCGGTTCAGACCTACAACGTCAGCTCGAGCGGTGTCTATTTCGAGTTCGCCTCGCCGCTCGATGTCGGGACGGCTCTCGAGTTCGTCCTGACGCTGCCGGAGCAGATCACCAAGGGAAACGCTGTTCGAATTAAGTGTGTGGGGAAGGTAGTCCGCGTGGATCATGGCAAGTCCGAGGAAGGCTCTCTCGGTGTTGCCGCAACCATCGAACGCTACGAATTCCTCCGCGAAGTCTAAAGCCCGCAGCGCGAGAGCGGGCCGTGCCACGAAAGATAGCTGCCCGCAGTGTCTTCCCAGCCCTGGAGTAACACAACCCTAGCGATTGCGTTTAGAAAACCATTTGAATCGAAGCTTTCAAAAGCGAAGGCGAAGAACCTGCGATGCCCGCAAGTCAGCAACATGCAGATTCTTCGCCCTGCGGTTCGTTAGCGCCCGCGCCCACGACCCCGATTGCCGCCCCCGCCGCGATTGTCCCGGCCGCGATTATCCCGGCCGCGATTTGAATCCCGACCCCGGTAGGAATCCCGATCACGATAGGAGTCCCGGCCCCGGTAGGAGTCCCTGCGAGAACGGTCTCCCCCGATCACGATTCGCGGGCTGATGATCGGCGCGCCATAGAATCGGGGACGGTAGTTATAGGGGCGATAGATGCGCGGGGACGGACGAATCACGATGCTGGGCCCGTAGTAGTAGCGTGGATACGGATCGTACCAGTACGGATCGCCGTACGAGTAGTATCCGACATAGGGGCGGCTCTTGTAATAGTGGCGTGCCGGAACAGCCCGCTGGACATAACCGCGCCGCTGCAGCGCCGCCGGCGCGTAGTCTTCCTGGCGGACCGGCTGGAAGGCCGCTTCCGCTGCGACTGTATCCACGGTGACCGGCGAGAGTGTGCGGAAAGTAAGCGTAGACTCGGGATAAACCTCCGTGGGCTTGCCGCGCGTGGCGAGAACCCCAATCGTGGACGCGGCAGCACCCGCGATCGCTCCCATTCCCGCGCCGAACCCGCCGTCCGCCGCCGCGCCGATGGCAGCCCCGATTCCCGTCGCGGTCCCGATCGCGACCACGTCATCCCCAACGGAAGTGGGGCCTTCGTGCTCGATCCATTCCGTCACCACGGGCATCTGGCTGCCGTCCACCAGGCTGATCTCGGTCAGCTCCAGACCCAGGCTCGACGTCCCCGAGCGCCGCCCGGCCTTCTCGGCCACGACGATGCGGCCTTCGACGGTCTGGCCGCGGTGCGCGATGACGAACCCGTTGGCCACGAGCGGCTGTGCCAGTGAGCCGATGAAGTAATCTCCCGGCTGGTTGTGGTCGCTCGATAGCGGCTGATTCACCCGAATGGAAACCCAGGAGCCGGCCGGCAAGTTCAACTGGGGCGGGGGACTGCTCCAGCCTCCCTGCTGCGCGTTTGCGGATACGGCCCCGTTCCAGAAAACAGCGACTGCCAATGCAAACAAACCGATCGTTGTCTTGTGTATGTTCCTCATGTTCAATCCCCCCGAAACACAATTTCCGCTACTCATTCAAACCCGATTCGGTTTCGAAAGTTGCGGCGTAGCCTCTCGACCGGGAGATTCGGTTCTCTCGGTTCCTTCGGTTCTCTCGGTTGCGCAGCAATCGAGGATTCGGACTCGAAAAGCGGGGCCAGATCTTCGAGGACCTTCGCAATGATAAGGCGAACAATGGGGCCAAGGAAATGCGCGGGTGCCAGTGAACCGATACTGCGGGGAATACTATGTTGATACTACGGGTGATATCATCCCCGGCCCCGCTCTGAAACCGCCGTTGATATCATCGCTGGCCCAGGGGCTTTATCAGAGCCGCGCGCGCCAGCAAGCGGTGGTTTTGTTTTGAACCAGCGGATAAGCCACCGCTCGCTTACGGTCGCGGCTCGGATTCGGAACTAGCTCTCTCAGAGAGAGTCGCTCATGACCTCATGCGACAACCTCAACCTCGCGGGCTAACGATGTTGGATACGGAATTTCCATGCCGTCTTCCCGCATGCCGCGAATATGAATTCCGATTGCCTCCCGAATCAATTGCTCGGTCTCCTCCAAAGTGTCCGCCGCCGCCACGCATCCGGGCAGGTCTGGCACATACGCGCTGTAATTGCGCTCGCCTTTCTCGATCACCACCGCGTATCTCATCATGCTAGTTGTCTCCTTCCAATCCAGCTTGTCGCAGGACGCTCTTCAAGGTCTTGGGATGGAGGTCCTTGCTGGGATGCCCGGCGACGGTGACGCGCCCCTTTTTCGTGGGATGCTTGTAGTGCCGATGGCTGCCTTCCTGTCCGATCGAATACCAACCGTCGGCTTCGATGAGCTTGATCACGTCCCGGATCTTCATGAGCCATTATATATTTTCGACGTGAATCAGAACGAACCCATCACGGCATCCCGCGGGGCGGGACCGCGGCTACTTTTTCAAACCCGCTTGCCAGTTCAGCACCACGGTGAGCGGCGTGGAGGCGGTTTCCTGAGGCTCCAGGTTCAAGAGAAAGCGCTGCCCGTCCGCAGTCACATCGTACTGATGACCGACTCCGGGGACCCCGGCCCCGGCGGGGATTATATTGGCTTCGAACAGCGCTGCCGGTGCGCCTGCCTCGAAGGTTGAGGCTAACCTGACCGGGACCGCCATCAATTTTTGATCCGGGGCCAGAAAGAACATCTCCCTGCCGTCGCGCCGCCAGCGGGGCTGGGTGCCGCCTTCCGTTGAGACCTGCCATTTCCCGCTGGGTGTCGGGAAACTTTGAACGTACACCTCAAATCTTCCTGACTCGTTGGAGACGTACGCGATCCAGTGCCCGTCGGGAGACAGATTTGCGAGGGACTCTGCAAACTGCGTCTGCAAAAACGCGACCGGCTTTCGAGCTTCCCTCACGGCTTGCCGTGGATCCCCGGCGAGAGGTAAGAACCAGAGGTCGTTCACTATCCCGGCCACCTGCGTGAATATGATGGAACCTCCGTCGGGAGACCAGTCCCGAGGCGATCCGCCTGACTGGAGCAGCAGTTCCTCATTTCCAGTGCCACTGGAAACCCTCTGGTAAAGTGAGGGGAGACCCTCTCGAAGGGAATCGAACACGATCCGGCTTCCATCGGGCGACCAGACCGGATACCGATCGTCCGTGGGATCAAAGGTGAATCGAGAG
>Ga0209640_10005398_pt1 | contig 11176 bp, 9 predicted proteins | sample RifCSP10_1_FD_184018 | JGI IMG/M metagenome (GOLD analysis project Ga0209640, IMG submission 184018) | Soil microbial communities from Rifle, Colorado - Rifle CSP2_sed 10_1 (SPAdes) (version 2) | ecosystem: Environmental > Terrestrial > Deep subsurface > Rock core/Sediment | place: Rifle...
GTTGGCAGCATCTTCTTGGCGCGCTCCGCGCGCCTAGGACCGCTATGCGGGATTCACAACGAGTACAAAATTCGCGTTTGGGGCCGCATAGCGGTCCAATCAGTGACGGAAATGCACTGCGAAGGTGCTTTCACGGCGGCAGTTTTTGCCAAGGTCCCCGCGCTGAATGACTCGGGGGGCGCGCACCTAAGCACCGTTTGAACCTCTGAACCTCGCGACGAACCCCTGAACCGGAACCCGATGAACCCGTGAACCGGAACCCGAGCACCTGAGCACCTGTGAACCCGTGAACACCCGTGACCCCGTTCGAGTCACTCCAGTCTCCGTAGTATGAAGCACTTCAAGTAGTGCGTCTCCGCCACGCCGATGAGCACGGGATGATCTCGCCCCTGCGTCCGCTTCTCGACGATCGTCGCCTGCGCGTGGCTGTCGACGGACGCCTCGTGCAACGTCGCCGCGAACATCTGCTCGTTGACGTTATAGGAGCAGCTGCAAGTGATCAGGTACCCGCCAGGACCCAAAAGCCGCAGTGCGCGGAGGTTGATCTCCTTGTAACCGGCGATCGCACTCGGGATGGACGCCTTGTTCTTGGCGAAGGCAGGCGGGTCGAGCACGATGGTGTCGTAGCGAGCGCCAGCGCGTTCGAGCCGTCGAAGCTCGTCGAAAACGTTTGCCTCGCGCGCCTCGACATGCGACACGCCGTTTCGCTCTGCGTTGGCGCGGATTCGCGCGACGGCATCGGGCGAGATGTCGATTGCCTCGACCTGCGGACACTGATGCGCGAGCCGCAGCGCAAATCCACCGTGGTAGCTGAAGCAGTCGAGGAGGCTGCCGCGCGCGTAGCGGGCGGCCGCGTCGCGGTTCTCGCGCTGGTCGAGGAAGAGACCGGTCTTTTGCCCCTTGCGGAGGTCGACGACGTACTCAACCGGACCTTCCCGTACAACCACCGATTCCGGGACCTCGCCGTAGAGAGTCTCGACCGTCTGTTCGAGACCTTCGAGCGTGCGGACCTTTGGATCATTACGCGCCAGAATACCCGTCGGCGCGGCCAGCTCGACCAGCATGTCTGTAATCGACGGCAACAGCCGGTCCATCCCCTGAGACAGCGTCTGGACGACGAGGCAATCACCATACTTGTCCACGACGAGCGACGGAAGAAGATCGGCTTCCGCATGAACGAGCCGATACGCCGTCGCATCGAGCTGCAGCGATGCCCGGAACTGCAGCGCATGTTGAAGCCGGGTGCGGAGAAGCGACAGATCCGCCACGTCCTCGCCGCGCGTGAGCATGCGAATCGGAATCTGCGAGCGATCGCTGAAGAGCGCGTATCCGATAGTGCGGCGGCGCGGGCCGACGACCCGAACGATCTCACCGCCTTCCGCCCGCACATCGACAACATCCGCGCGATACACCCACGGATGGCCGCTGCGAACGCGCTGCTCGCCGCGTGAGGAGATGACGATGATGCCAGGCATGTTGGCTTTCGGCTTTTGGCTTTCGGCGTTGGCTCTCGTGTTGACGCGAAGTCGTCACATTGCCCAACGCCCATAGCCTAGAGCCCAGAGCCTGCATAGTACAATCGTCGCTCTATGTCCAACGCCGCGGTTTCTCCGATGCAGCGCTCTCTCGCGGATACCGACCCCGACATCGCCAACGCCATCCGTCACGAGACGACGCGTCAGGCCGAAGGGCTGGAGCTCATCGCGTCCGAGAATTTCGTCAGCAGCGCGGTCCTCGAAGCAGCCGGCTCGGTGATGACGAACAAGTACGCGGAAGGGTATCCAGGGAAGCGGTACTACGGCGGCTGTGAGTTCGTCGACGTCGCCGAGTCGCTGGCCATCGCACGGGCGAAAGCGCTCTTCGGTGCCGAGCACGTCAACGTACAGCCTCACTCGGGCGCGCAGGCGAACATGGCCGTTTACCTGACGCTGCTCAAGCCGGGCGAGACGGTGCTCGGCATGAATCTCGCCCACGGCGGCCATCTCACTCACGGCCACCCGTTGAATTTCTCGGGCAAGCTCTACTCGATCGTGCCGTACGGCGTCCGCAAGGACGACGAACGGATTGATTATGAGGAGCTCGAGCGGCTGGCTCACGAGCACAAGCCCAGGATGATCATGGTCGGCGCCAGCGCGTATCCGCGGATCATCGATTTCGCGCGCGTCAGCGCGGTGGCGGCGGCGACCGGGGCGGCGATGGTCGTCGACATGGCGCACGTTGCCGGGCTCGTCGCGGGAGGCATGCATCCCAGTCCGGTGCCCCACGCAGATTTCGTGACGTCAACCACGCACAAGACATTACGCGGTCCCCGAGCCGGTCTCATACTGTGCCGCGAGCGTCATGCCAAGGATCTCGACCGGGCGGTTTTTCCTGGAGTTCAAGGCGGACCGCTCATGCACATCATCGCGGCGAAAGCTGTGTGCTTCAAGGAGGCGATGGAACCCGCATTTGTCCAGTATCAGCGGCAAATCGTCGCGAATGCGAAACGCCTCGCCGCGGCGATCGGCAGCCACGGCTTCCGGCTGGTCAGTGGCGGCACCGACAATCACCTGATGTTGGTCGACGTCTTCTCGAAGGGGCTGACGGGCAAGGTTGCCGAAGCCGCGCTCGGCAGGGCCGGCATCACGGTGAACAAGAACGCCATTCCGTTCGACCAGAATCCTCCGATGGTTGCGAGCGGCATTCGCGTCGGCACGCCTGCGGTCACGACGCGCGGGATGGGCGAGAGAGAGATGGAGCTGATCGGCGACCTGATTGCCCGCGTCCTGCGTGCACCGGACGACGCGAGGACGCTGACGATGGTGAAGGGCGAAGTCGAGCGATTGTGTCGCAGATACCCGCTATACCCTGAAAAGCAATGATCCGTTCGGATCGTTCGGAACGTTCGAACGTTCTGCAGGATTCCGTCCGCGAGATCTTCTCCGACCAGGGCGCAGTGTCCCGCGTCCTCGACGGCTACGAGCCGCGCGAAGGCCAGCGGCTGATGTCGGAGGCGGTCGCCTCTGCGATCGAGAACGGCGGGACGCTTGTGGCAGAGGCGGGAACGGGCACCGGCAAGACGCTCGCCTATCTGGTGCCTGCCGTTCTGAGCGGGCGAAGGGTCCTCATCTCCACCGGCACCAAGAATCTTCAGGAACAAATCTTCTTCAAGGACCTTCCCCTGGTGAAGAAGGCCCTCGGCATCTCCTTTACGGCGACGCTGATGAAAGGACGGAGCAACTATCTGTGCCTTCATCGGTGGGAGACATATAGAGAATCGGAATCGTTCGGACCGTTCGGGGCGTTCGGAACGTTCGAAGAGGAACGCCCCGAACGATCCGAACGATCTGTGTTCCTCCCGATCATCGACGCCTGGTTGAAGCAGACAGCAACAGGCGATCGCGCGGAGCTGCGCGACCTTCCGGAAGACGTCCCCATCTGGAGGGAGATTGCCGCAGAAGCGGAGACATGCCTGGGCACGGAATGTCCGCACTATGACGGCTGCTTCGTCACCACGATGCGACGGCGAGCCGCCGAATCGGATGTCGTCATCGTGAACCACCACTTGTTGTGCGCAGACGCGTCGGTGCGGCGGAGCGCATACGGCGAGGTCATCCCGACGTGCTCAACGCTTGTCGTGGATGAAGCACACCAGCTCGAGGACATCGCCACGCAGTACTTTGGTTGTTCGGTCAGCAACTTTCGCGTCGAGAATCTCGTGCGCGATGGCGAACGGCTGATGTCGGCGCCCCGTCAAGGGCGGCCGTACGACGCCGCCGCAGGACGGATTTTTACGGAGCGTGAAAACGAAGAAATCGCGTCCGCGCTTGCCCGCGTCGCAGGCTGTTCGCGCGTCTTCTTCAGTGACCTCGCGCTCGACCCTTCTCTGAGGATCGCGAACGGCGCGGAGACGCGCGCACGGTACACCGCCGAGAGTCTCGTCGATCATTTCGAAGACGGCATGGCGCTGGCCGGCGCACTCGACGGGCTCGAGGCGACGCTGGCCGCCTCCGCTCAACCCGAAGCCCGAACGAATGGACTGCCGAGTGACGAGACCGCGCGCCCCCCCGGCGTCGCTGACGCAGTGGGCGCCTTGCAGCGGAGGGCCGGTGAGCTCAGCAAGGATCTCCGATTCCTCATCCGCGCGGGCGATCCGGATTTCGTCTACTACGTCGAGTCGCGCGGGCGGGGGCGGTCCCCGTTTCTTCGGGCGTCGCCCATCGACGTGTCACGAATCGTCCAGGAAACGCTGTTCGATCGCATGCGCGCTCTCGTGCTGACGTCGGCAACTGTAGCCGTCGACGGGTCGTTTGAGTACGTCAAGGGACGTCTCGGCATCAGGCAGGCTGACGAACTGCGGGTCACCTCCGAGTTCGACTATGCGAACCAGGCGCTGCTCTACCTGCCGCGCCGCGTCCCGTCCCCGAAGGCGCCTGCGTTTGTCGAAGCCGCCGCGCGCGAGGTTGTCGAAATCCTCAAGCGTTCGCGCGGCCGTGCGTTTGTTCTGTTTACGAGCTATACCGTGCTGCGCGGCGTCAGGCCGCTCGTCGAGATGGCGCTGCCGTATCCAATCCTCGTCCAGGGCGTCGCGCCGCGAACCGAGCTCATCGAACGGTTTCGAACGACGCCCAACGCGGTTCTCCTGGCAACTTCGAGCTTCTGGCAGGGCGTCGACGTCGTCGGCGAATCGCTCAGCTGCGTCGTCATCGATAAGCTCCCCTTCGCCTCGCCCGCCGATCCGGTAACGGCGGCACGAATCGAGGCGATCAACGCGCGGGGAGGTGATGCGTTCGCTGACTATCAGGTGCCGCTCGCGATCCTCACGCTCAAGCAGGGGCTGGGCCGACTGATTCGCCATCGCACGGACCGCGGCGTATTGGCCGTCCTCGACCCGCGGCTGCGGACTATGGGATACGGCCGTCGATTTCTTGCATCTCTGCCGCCGGCGCCCGTTACGGACGACCTCAATGCGGTAGAACGGTTCTTCGTATAAACTACGGGCAGAACGGTGCTTACATTTTTCCGGAGGTTTTCATGCGGACCCATCTGATCCGCGGATTTCTGGCGCTCCTAGTGGTGTTCGCCGTGTCCGCCCCGGCGGCTGCGCAGAGCGTCATCAGAGGCAAAGTCCTTGATGCGCAGGGTAAACCGGTGGAGGGCGCTACGGTCACAATCGAAGCGACCGAGTCCAGCCGCCGCGCCCAGGTGAAGACCAACCGCAACGGCGAGTTCATGCAGATCGGACTCCCGTCCGGGCGCTACAACGTCACTGCGGTGAAGGACACCCTCAAGCAGGTCTTGCCCGCCAACATCTCTCAGGGGATGCCGGTCGAGCTGAGCTTTCAGCTGTCGCCGGCAAGCGGCTTGACGGCTGAGCAGGCGAAGGCGCAGGCGGAGACGCAGGCAATGGCTCAGCAGGCCATCGAAGCCATGCGTGCGGGTCGTGACGACGAGGCAATTCAGAAATTCAACGAGATCGTCGCGAAGATCCCGACGTGCAGCGACTGCTATTACAACCTTGGCGTCGCCTACTCCAAGAAGCAGCAGTACACGGAGGCGGAGAGCGCCTTCCGGAAGGTGACTGAGCTGACCCCGAACAACGCCGATGCGTACACAGGCCTCGCGAACCTCTATAACGCGCAGAAGAAATTCGATCTCGCGCAACAGGCCAGCGCCAAGGCAGCGGAACTGGCGGGGGCAAGCGGCGGCGGTGGAAGCGCCGAGGCGCAATACAACCAGGGCGTGATTCTCTGGAACGCTGGAAAGTACGCCGAAGCGAAGGAGCAGTTCGAGGCGGCCGTGAAGGCCGACCCGAACATGGCGATGGCGCACTATCAGCTCGGCATGGCCAATCTGAACCTCGGTCAGATTCCGGCCGCACGGCAGGCGTTCGAGGGATACCTGAAGGCTGACCCGAACGGTCCAAAGGCGGCTGAAGTCCAGACGTTCCTGAAGCAGCTGCCGCAGTAAAACCGGGCTTTTGGCTTTGGGCTTTAGGCTTCAGGCTGTGAATGGCCGAAAGCCCAGAGCCCAAAGCCTAAAGCCATGTCTTCTATCGCCGACCGGCTCACCGAAGTCCGCTCGCGCATTGCTGCAGCGGCCCGGTCGGCCGGGCGCGATCCTTCCTCAGTCCGTCTCATCGCCGTCTCCAAGACCTTCTCGCTCGACGTGGTGCGCGAAGCGTACACCGCGGGGCAGCGCGATTTCGGCGAAAACCGGGTCCAGGAAGCGCTGCAGAAGATTCAGGGATCGAGCGACCTGGACATCAGATGGCATCTCCTCGGCCATCTGCAGACGAACAAGGCGAAGCGGGCTGCGTCGGTCTTCGCCGCGATCCACTCGGTGGACAGCGTCGACCTGCTTCAAAGACTCGATGCGGCCGCCGCGAGCTCGAGCTCCGCGCCGGAGGTTCTGATTCAGGTGGATCTCGCGGATGAAGCGACCAAGTTCGGCGTGCGCCCGCCGGACGTGCCACCGCTCTTGGAGGCCGCCGCCGCGCTGCACACGGCGCGAGTGGTGGGGTTGATGACGCTGCCGCCCATCCCGAAAGATCCGGAAGATGCCCGTCCCTGGTTCAGACGGCTCCGGAGCCTGCGAGACGAGTGGCTCGCCGGCGGCGTTCCCGCCGCCATGCTCCAGGAGCTGTCGATGGGCATGAGCGGCGACTTCGAAGTCGCCGTTCAGGAGGGCGCAACGATTGTGCGCGTTGGGACGGCCATTTTTGGGCGACGAATTCCCCCGTAGGGCGGGGTCCGAACGCGCACGCTAAAGCGTGCGCTCTACAGTAGCCGGGTGTAGCGCGCAGGCTTTAGCCTGCGCGGGGCCTACGCTGTCACCGTATCCATTCGCGTCTCGACGTACGGCGCTTCGTTGACTCGAGGCGCCTTGCGATTGGCCGCCACCATCCACCACTCGCGCGCTGACGCGGCGATTACCACCACGACAACCGCCATGAAGAACAGCGAGAGCGCAGCGTCGAGCCGATCGTTGAAGATCATCCGCGCGGCGTCCGGATTCGTGGAGCCCGCGAGCGAGCGCGCATGCGCGAGGAAGCCGAGCGCCGGCAGCGGCGAGAACACCTTCTGGTAGCCGGCGGTCAGCGTCGCTGACGCCAGCCACGCCAGCGGCACGAGCGTTACCCAGGCGTGTTTCAGCTTGCCCATCTTCACGAGGATCGTCGTGACGACGCACAGCGCCACCGCGGCAAGCAACTGATTCGCGATTCCGAAGAGCGGCCAGAGGGAGTTGATGCCGCCTAGGGGATCGATCACGCCCTGATAGAGGAAATACCCCCAGGCTGCGACGACGAGCGCCGATGACACGAAGATGCTCGGATACCACGAGTAGCGGCCGAGCGGCGCGTACACGTGTTTGAGCAACTCCTGCAGCATGAAACGGCCCACGCGTGTGCCTGCATCGACGGTCGTCAGGATGAACACCGCCTCGAACAGGATGGCGAAGTGATACCAGAGCGCCAGGCCGGTGCCAGTGAAGACGCCGCCGAGGATGCCCGCCATGCCGACGGCGAGGCTCGGCGCCCCGCCGGTACGCGACAGCAGGGAGGCCTCGCCCATCTGCTCCGCGAGCATGGTCATCTGCTCAGGGCGCAGCACGAAGCCCCACTGGGCAATAGCCTGTGACGCGCTCTCGGGCGTCGTGCCGAGGATGGCGGGGCCGACGTTCATCGCGAAGTACACGCCAGGGTCAAGCGTGGCGGCGGCGATCATGGCCATCAGGCCGACGAGCGACTCCATCAGCATCGAGCCGTAGCCGATCAGCCGGACGTCGCTTTCGCGCTTCACCAGCTTCGGAGTCGTCCCGCTCGAGATGAGGGCGTGGAATCCCGACACCGCGCCACAGGCGATCGTGATGAAGGCGAACGGGAACAGCTTGCCGGCAAAGACCGGGCCCGTCCCGTCGATGAACTGCGTGACGGCCGGCAGCTTCATCGGCGGCATCAGCAGCACGATGGCCGAGCCCAGTACCAGAATCGTCCCGATCTTGAGAAACGCCGAGAGATAATCGCGCGGCGCCAGCAGGAGCCAGACGGGCAGCACCGACGCGATGAAGCCGTACACGATGACGGCCCATGCGAGCTGCGTCCCGGACCAGGTGAACGCGGCACTCCACGCCGGATGCTCGGCCACCCACTGGCCGCCGAGGAGCGCGGCCATCAGCAGCACGATGCCGATCGCGGTCGCTTCGGCCACCTTGCCCGGCCGGATGTTGTTCATCCACGCGCCCATCAGCAGCGCGATGGGAATAGTCGCGGCGATCGTGAAGAGGCCCCACGGGCTGTCGCGCAGCGCATTGACGACGACGAGCGCGAGCACGGCGAGGAGGATGATCATGATCGCGAAGACAGCGACCATGGCAGCCATGCCCGCGACCGGGTTCACCTCGTCTTTCGCCATCTGGCCGAGCGACTTCCCGTCGCGGCGGACCGACGCGCACAGGACGATCATGTCCTGCACGGCGCCTCCCAGGACGACGCCGGCGATCAGCCAGATCGTGCCGGGCAGGAAGCCGAACTGCGCCGCGAGCGTCGGACCGACCAGCGGGCCGGCGCCGGAGATGGCCGAGAAATGATGGCCGGCCGCCACCCATTTGTTGGTCGGACAGAAGTCGCGGCCGTTGTCGAGGCGCTCGGCCGGAGTGGCGCGGCGATCGTCGAGACCAAAGACGGTATAGGCGAGGTAGCGGGAGTAGAACCGATATGCCACCAGATACGTGCACACACCGGCGACGACCAGCCACCCGGCGCTGATGGTCTCGCCGCGCGACAAGGCCAGCATGCCGAAGCCAGCTGCGCCAAGCGCCGCAATCGCCACCCAGATCACAATTGATAGAGGCTTGTTCATGGTATCCACCGGCGGAACGGAGGCGTCCGCCCTTATGTACCGGCCAGTCTCGGCGAACAGGAGCCCTTTCGTCAACTAGGATGGGATGAATGGCCGTCTTTATCGACGTGAAGGTGATTCCTCGGTCTTCGAGGTCCGGGCTGGCCGGCACGCGTGGTGGCGCGCTGCTCGTCCGTCTCAACGCGCCTCCCGTCGAAGGCGCGGCAAATGCCGAGCTCATCGAGGTGCTCTCGAACGTGTTGCAGGTGCCAAAGCGCGCAGTCACAATCGTCTCCGGCGAGCGAAATCGCCTGAAGCGCGTACGCGTGGAGGGCGTTACGGAGGAGTTGGTGCGTGCAGCCTGCCAGCTTTCTGATTGAGAACGCGGACGTCATTGCGACCTGCACGGGACCGGCGCCACGGCGCGGCTCCTCCCAGGGCTCCATCTCGCCGCTTCGCGATTCGGTCGTAGCGGCGCACGAAGGCCGAATCGTCTTTGTCGGACCCCAGGCCGAACTTGTCGATCGCGTCACCGTGCTGAACACGGCCGTCCGCATCGACGCCCGCGGCTGTACGGTGGTGCCAGGCCTCGTCGACGCCCACACTCACGTCGTGTACGCAGGAGACCGCCGACGGGAATTGGAGCAGCGGCTTGCTGGCGCAACATACGCCGCGATTGCAGCCGCCGGAGGCGGCATCGCGCAAACCGTCCTGGCGACGCGCGCGGCATCGGAAAACGACCTCGTTGCGCTCGCACGCGGACGACTTGACGAGATGGCGGCCTGCGGAACGACGACATGCGAAGCAAAGAGCGGATACGGCCTCACTGTCGACTCCGAACTGCGCCAGCTGAGCGCAATTCGGCGGCTCGACGCCGATCATGCGATCGACCTCGTCCCCACGTTCCTCGGCGCGCATGAGGTGCCCAGCGAGTTCCGCGATAGACCGGAAGAATACGTCGCACTCGTCATCGACGAAATGATTCCGAGAGTGGCTGCGGCGTCGCTGGCCGAGTGGTGTGATGTCTTCTGCGAGACCGGTGCATTCACGCCCGAGCAGTCGGCGAGCGTTCTGCTGGCCGGCGCACGGGCGGGCCTGAAGCCGCGGATCCACGCCGACGAGTTTGCGACGAGCGGCGGCGCGCACGTTGCCGCCCGCGTTGGTGCGCGCTCGGCCGATCACCTGGTGTTCGTCGACGAGCGCGGCGCCGATGCCCTCGCAGGCGCTGGAGTGTGCGCCGTGCTGCTGCCGATCGCCGCGCTGTATCTCAAGCTTGGGCGTTATGCGCCTGCACGCATGCTGATCGATCGCGGCGTCGCGGTGGCTCTTGGCACCGACGTCAATCCGGGCGCGGGTCTGTCGCCCTCGATGCCGTTCGCGATCACGCTGGCCTGCTTCGCGATGGGCATGACGCTCGAGGAGGCGCTCGTTGGCGCAACGCTGAACGCCGCCTGGGCGGTCGATCGCGCCGGCATCGTCGGCAGCCTCGAACCGGGCAAGTTGATGGATGCGGTCGTGGTCCGGGGGGAAGCCACGAACCTCATCCGTGTCGGGGCGCCGGCGATTCTGATGGTGATCAAACGCGGAGAGGTCATCTTCCGGGCACAATGAGGACATGGAGTACCTGGACCTGACGCTGCCCGACCTGCTCGACGCGTTCGCGTCGAATGAGCCCGTGCCGGGCGGAGGCTCGGCAGCGGCGCTTGCGGGCGCGGTTGGCGCGTCGCTCCTCATCATGGTTGCCGGGATCGCCACGACGCGGACCGGGACGCCCGAAGAAGCCGCCGATCTCGCCGAAGCGTCGGGGCGCCTTCGGCCGATTCGCGACACGCTCGCCGCGCTCATCCAGCAGGACAGCGATGCTTACACTGCCGTCCTCGAAGCCATGCGGCTGCCCAAGGGCACCAGCGCCGAAAAGCGTGAGCGCGGCGCCGCCATCGAAGCGGCGATGATACAGGCCACCGAAGCGCCCCTGGACACGATGCGTTGCTGTCAGCAGGCGCTGCGGGGCGCCACGATCGTCGCGGCAAACGGAAACCGCAACGCCGCCACCGACACGGCGGCCGGCGTGGAGCTGCTTGTCGCAGGGTTGCGCAGCGCCGGTCTGAATGTCGACGTCAATCTCGACAGCGTGTCCGACGCGGCTTTTGCATCGCGGGCCGCAGAGGAGCGCAAGCAGCTTGCCGCCGACGGCGAGGCAGACGCGCTCAGCGCGCGGGAGCAGCTCGGGTTCAGGCGGGTTTGAACCACGAAGGACGCGAAGAAAACGACGGCTTGGTCAGTGGATCTGGTGCAGGATGCGGTTCCAGCGGATGCTGGTCAACGGATTCGACCCCTCGTCGCCGAATGAAAAGTAG
>Ga0209640_10005399_pt1 | contig 11175 bp, 13 predicted proteins | sample RifCSP10_1_FD_184018 | JGI IMG/M metagenome (GOLD analysis project Ga0209640, IMG submission 184018) | Soil microbial communities from Rifle, Colorado - Rifle CSP2_sed 10_1 (SPAdes) (version 2) | ecosystem: Environmental > Terrestrial > Deep subsurface > Rock core/Sediment | place: Rifle...
AACCAGAGCAGGCGGCCAAGCTCGGCGCGGCGGCCATCCACTTTGCGGCCGAGGCGTGATTCGAGAGTCGATTCGATTTTGCCGGTGAACGCAAATTCGCGGAGGCGGGCCATGAGCGCGCGAACCAACCGGCGCACCGGCGGACAGATACTGGTCGACGCGCTGAAGCTGCACGGCGTGGACACCGTGTTTTGCGTGCCCGGCGAAAGCTATCTCGGCACGCTGGATGCGCTGTACGACGCGCGCGATGCGATCCGCCTGATCGTATGCCGCCAGGAAGGCGGCGCGTCGAACATGGCGGACGCCTACGGCAAGCTGACCGGCAAGCCGGGCGTGGTGTTCGTGACTCGCGGGCCCGGCGCGACCAACGCCAGCGTCGGCATCCACACCGCGCACCAGGATTCGACGCCGGTCGTGATGTTCGTGGGCCAGGTGGCGCGCCGCATGGCCGAGCGCGAGGCGTTCCAGGAAATCGACTTCCGCCGCATGTTCGGCCAATTCACCAAATGGGTCGCCCAGATCGACGATCCGGCGCGCGTTCCGGAGATGGTCGCGCGCGCGTTCACGACTGCGACGTCGGGACGTCCCGGCCCCGTGGTGCTCGCGATCCCCGAAGACATGCAAACCGAGCTTGCCGATGCCGAGGACGGCGCGCCGTACAAGACGGTCGAGCCTGCGCCGTCGCCGGAGCAGATGGCGGAATTGCGCGAGCGGCTCGCCCGCGCCAAGCGGCCCTTTGTGTTGCTTGGGGGCTCCGGCTGGAGCGAGCAGGCGTGCGCCGATATCCGCGCCTGGATCGAGGCGAACGATCTGCCGGTGGGGTGCGGGTTTCGCCGGCAGGACCTGTTCGACAACCGCGCGCCCAACTATGCGGGCGATGTCGCGCTCGGCATCAACCCGCGGCTCGCCATACGGGTCAAGGAATCGGATCTTCTCATCGTCGTCGGACAGCAGCTCAACGAAACGACAACGGGCGGCTACACGATGCTGCCGGTGCCAAAGCCGCACCAGCCGCTGATCCACGCGCTGCCGGACACCGATGGTCTCGGTCGCGTGTATCAGCCGGACCTTCCGATCAACGCCGGGATGCGCGCGTTCGCGCGTGCAGCTCGCGCGCTGCCGCCGGTGGATGGCTCGGCATGGCGGCGCTGGACGCGCGAGGCGAACGAAGACTACCGCGCGCACATCGCGCCGCCGCCGATGCCGGGCGGGGTCGATCTTGGCGCCATCGTCGGCGGCCTGAGCCAATCGCTGCCGGACGACGCGATGATCGTGAATGGCGCGGGCAACTACACCGTCTGGGTGCACCGGTTCTTCCAGTACAAGCGCTACGGCACGCAGCTCGCGCCTATGTCGGGCGCGATGGGCTATGGCGTGCCGGCGGCGGTCGCCGCGAAGCTCGTGCATCCCGAGCGCATGGTTGTTTCGTTCAATGGCGACGGCTGCTTCCTGATGAACGGACAGGAGCTCGCGACTGCGGTGCAGTACCAGCTTCCGATCGTCTATGTCGTGGTCAACAACGCGACATATGGAACCATTCGGATGCACCAGGAGCGCCGCTATCCTGGGCGCGTGATCGGCACCGACCTGCGCAACCCGGATTTCGCCGCGCTCGCCCGCGCCTACGGCGCAACCGGAGAGGTGGTGGAGCGCACAGCGGATTTTGCACAGGCGTTCGAGCGCGCCCGCAAAGCGGCCGGCCCATCGTTGGTCGAGCTGCGCGTGGATCCGGAGGCGCTCACGCCGACGGCGACGATCAGCGGGTTGCGGAAGATGGCTACTTCACCGGCGCAACATTAGCCGCGATCCAATCGGCGACAGCTGCTTCATCGATTTCGCTTGCCGCTAACCGCTCTATATTCAGCTTTGCGCTTGGCTCGTCGCCAATGAATTGCTGACCATTGATGTCAAGAAACGAAACGATCGCGACCAAGGCGACGCGCTTGTTGCCATCGATGAATGGATGGTTTCGCACGATGCCGAACGCGTAGGCGGCGGCGAGGTCCGTCCGCCTCGGCTCGCCATAAGCGAGAAGGTTGCGCGGCCGAGCCATCGCGGAACGTAGTAGCCCTATATCGCGAATGCCGGGCGATCCGCCAAACGTTGCGATCTGGAGGTGGTGCGCCGCGAGAACCGTCTCTTCTTCGAGCCACTCCGGCTCGATCACTTCGCAAGTGCCTTGAGGGCGTTGCGGTAGCGCCGTGTCGCACGTTCGACAGCTTCGATTTGACGGGCGATGCGCTCATCGTACGGCGTGAGTTCAATGCCGTTAGGCGTCTCGATCACGCGCAGATTGTCACCCTTCTCGACCTTCAGCTTGGCAAGAAGCTCCTTCGGCAACACCACACCAACGGAATTCCCGATCTGGGTGAGCTTCAATACGTGCATGTCGCTGCTCCTGTGCTAAGTCACGGTCGTTATTATATATGTTATAACGACAGCGAAAGCAAACATTTCAGCTCAGTAGCTTGTTCAGCTCTGGGTGCGTGATGGCGTCCTTCGCGAAGGTGAAGGTGCCGCGGGTTTTCAGCTCCTCGGCCGCGCTCTTGGCGGCCTGGTAAGCCGCACGCGAAATGTTCCCGCCGACTGTGACGCGCGCCACGCCCATCGCCTCCAGCTCCTTCAGTGACGGCGTATCGGGCTGGGCGAGGATGTTGATCGGCCGCGGGATCGCGGAGGCGAGCTTCTTGATCGTTGGCCCATCGGTAACGAACGGCACGAAGATGCTGTCGGCGCCGGCCGCACGGTAGGCCTCCGCGCGCTTCACGGCTTCGGCGAACGCATCGTGCGTCTTGGCGAGCGGCGGGAAGAACGTATCGGTCCGTGCGTTGATCACCAGCCGGATGTCGGTCTCATCGGCCGCCTTGCGTGCGGCGCGGATGCGCGCCGCTGCGTCCGCAATGGGGTGCAGCGATGCGTGGCCTTTCGTGGAATCCTCGATGTTGATGCCGACCGCACCGGCCTTGATGGTCGCGCGCGCCGTCTCGGCGACGTCCTCGACCCGCGGCCCATAGCCCGCCTCCATGTCGGCGCTCACCGGAATATCGACCGCGCGGCAGATGCGACCGACGATCTCCGCCATCTCGCCGCGCGAGATGGTCTCGCCATCGGGATAGCCCAGGGTCCAGGCGCAGCCGGCGCTGGTCGACGCGATAGCCGGAAAGCCGGCGGCCTCCAAGATGGTCGCGCTCGCCGCATCCCACGCATTGGGCAGCATCAGGATGCTCGGGCCGTTGTGCAGCTTCCTGAACGCTTCGGCTTTGGTGCGCTGGTCTGCCATCATGCACCTCCTGCGATGCGCGGCGGGTCCGTCAGCTCAAGCCGCGGGAACCCGCGCGTTTTCGCGACCACGTCGGCCGCATTGTCGATCCCTGCGTACTCCAGCAGCATCGCGGCTTTCGCCAGAATCTCACCGCGGTCGAGCGGCGCTTCCGGGTCGCCCTTGGCATGCGGCCGGATCTCGACATGGCGCGCGCCGTCTTTCAGCGTGACCGCGACCTCGCCGCCCCACGCGGCGGGATAAGCACTGGCGTAAGGCTCGCCCGCGCGCAGCTTCACGTCACGCGCCAGCGGCGCGGCCAGCGCGCGCGCGCTTTCCCCAAAGGAATCGAAATCGATCTTGTTGGCGGCGAGCGCATAGGCGACGCAATGCTGCAGCGAGAATTTCGCGGCGTATTCGTTGGCCGGCTGCGGCCGGTTGCACACGTCGAGCGCAGCCTGGTAGGTCGTCACTTGGACCTGCGCGATCGCCTTCGGGTCGATCTGGCGCGACAGCGCGAGCGCGGCATCGATCGCCGGATGGGTGTGCCGGCACGACGGCCAGGGCTTGATCGAGGTCGTATGCAGCTGCCACGGCGCGTTCGGCGCACGGAGCACGGCATCCGGGTCGGCATCGGGACAGGCAGCGGCGAAGAACCCTTGCGGGCCTTCCAGGATCGCCGGCGGCCCGGTGAAGCCCTGGGCCGCCAGCTCGGCCGCGACCACTCCGGCTTCGGCCGCGCGACCGGCATGCAGATGCTTCGACATCGCGCCGGTGGCGAGGAACTGCCAAAGACCAGACGACTGCGTGCCGGCGTTGCCCAGCGCATTCAAGGTCTGCGCCTCGTCGAGACCGAGGATCGCCGCCGCCGCCATCGCCGACCCGAACGGTCCGCAGGTCGCAGTGTTGTGCCAGACCTTGTAGTGCGCGGGCCCCACCGCCATGCCGACGCGCGCCACCGCCTCGAACCCGTGCAGCACCGCGGTGAGCGCAAGCCGCGGATCGGTTTTCGCATCGGTGAGCGCGTGCACCGCCGGCACCACCACGCAGCCGGGATGCACCACGCCGCCGCGGTGCAGATCGTCGATCTCCAGAATGTGGATGAGGCCGCCCAGCAGGAACGCGTTCCGGCCGGCGTCCATCGGACGGTTGGCCGCCCACGCCAAGAGCTTCCGGCCGGGGTCGGTCCGCATGCCGCCAGCGGCGCACGCAATTGCATCCAGGGAATAGAGCGCGGCGGCGGCAAGGTCCGCGTCCGTCACCGGCTTTGCGCGAATAAGCGCGATCAGCCCCTCGGTGAGGGTGCGCGCGCTCTTCGCACGATGGCTGATGCGCCGTTTGGCGACGGTAGTCATAGGCTTGATCCGAAAAGCAGCGGGGCGGACTTTTGGTCCGCCCCTAAGAGTAACGCGAAGTTGCGGGCCCGCCTACTGCATCGGTTTGTGGTTCGGGAATCGCGCGGAGACGTCCAGGTTGAACAGCTTCCGCGCATTCTCGCCCAGGATCGCGCGCTTCTGCTTCTCGTTGAGGAACGGCAGGTCGTAGATCACGCCCGGCAGATCCATGTCCCAGTGCGGATAGTCCGAGCACCACATGAGCTGGGTGTCGGCCTTGATCATCTTGAACGTCATCTCGAGGATCGACTTGTCGTTCGGCACTTCCATCGGCTGCGAGGAGTAGAACATGTCCTGCATGTATTCCGACGGCAGCTTCTTCAAGGACGGCGCCTCGGACGAGCGCATGCGATAGTCGTTGTCGAGCCGCTGCATCAGCCACGGCACCCAGGCCAGCCCGGACTCGATCCAGATCACGTTCAGCTTGGGGAAGCGGACGTTGAGCCCGTTCACCACCCAGTTGGCGCAATGGATCACGTTGTAGATCGTGAAGCCGAGCGCATGCGTGACCAGGAAGCGGTTCGAATTGCCCAGCGCGCGATCGCCCCAATTGTAGGAGGCGTGGAACGCAAGCGGCTTGCCCATCTCCTCGATCAGCCGGTAGCTCTTCATGTAGGCGTTGTCGTACACGGGGCGATAATTCGCCGATACGATCATGAAGCCGATCACGCCCTTCTTGTCGCCGAAATCCTTGATCGTGCGATAGGTCTCTTCCGGCGAGTTGAACGGCAGGTACAGCATGGTCTTGATCCGCGGCTCGGACGGCAGGATCTTCTCGGTGAGCCAGCGGTTGTAGGCGCGCGCCATCGCGGCTTCCATCTCGACTTGCGGATGCAGGCCCAGGAGCAGCATCGGCGTCGGGAACAGGCAGCTATAGTCCACACCCATCGCGTCCATCCACTTCAGCGTGAGATGGACGTCGCGATGCTTGTCGTCCGTCGGGGTCTTCTCCATCCGCCGCAGCGGGTAGCGCATCACGCGCCCGACCACGTCCTGATAGCCGACGGTGGACGGCAGCAGCGGGCTTTGCGCGCCGGTGCCGCCGGCCGAATACAGCCGGCCGGTGTTGCGGATCACCGGGTCCTCGATGAACTCGACGATGTCCTTGATCGACTCGTTCTCGTAGTGGTGGCAGTCGATGTCGATGATCGGAAAGTCGTTGTACTTGCGCACGTCGCGCTGGCGCGCCGCATTGATCAGGAGCTTCGAGGTATCGAACTCCTCCACCGTCATCTTGGTGAAGTCGCCGGTCGGGAAATCCATTGGCATGATTGTCTCCTACGTAGGGGGCCGCGCCGAAGCGCGTCGGCGATTGTCGGTTAGCCGCGCGACCAGGCCTGCCACATGCCGAGCTCGAACAGCTCGACATTGACGGCCTTAAGCATCTGGCTCGCCATCACCATGACGACGGTCGGCGGGATGCCGCTCACGCCGACGAACGGCGCATAACGGCCGCCCGCCTGGTAGTGCACGGTGTAGATCTTGCAGAGCGCGGTGAGCGCGCGCTGGATCTGCTCGTCGGACAGCTCGCCGCCTTCCGGCACCGCCAGGATCTCATGCGCGAGCTTCTTCAGCTCGGCCGTCTCCTCGGCGACGTCGGCCAGGACCTCGACGTATTCGACTTCGTCTTCGCGTGCGCCGTCAGGTGACGACATAGACGCCGCCGTCCTTCTCCAGCACATCGTACTTGCGCAGGCGGAATTTGCGGTCGGCCACCATCACGCCGGATTCCAGGTCGTATTCCCAGCCGTGCCACGGGCAGACGATATGCATCTCGTCGTGGTTGAAACGCATGCCCTGATACGTGCGGTCGGGGGCGATCACCTCCTCGACCTTGGCCATCAGCAGCCCTTCGCACGCCGGTCCGCCCTGATGGCCGCACAGGTTCTGGTATGCGTACAGCTTGCCCTTGACCCGATACACGCCGATTTCGGAGTTGCCGTGGGGGACGATCTTGCGCTCCCCATCCTTCAACTCCGCCGATTTCGCTACGAACATCTCACTTGGCATCGCGTTCCCTATGTTGCGTCCTAGGCTCGAAGACTGCCGTGCGACGAGGATTTCTTGCCGCTCGAGGACATGTTCCAGTTGAACTTGTCCTGCAGCTTCGTCATGCCGAAATTGCCAAACGCCGCCAGCGCGAAGATCAGGATCAGCATCGCGTACATCGGCGCGATCTTGAACTGGTCGTAGTACTGGATCAGGCGGAAGCCGACCCCGCCGTCGGAGAATTTGATCTCGGCGACCAGGATGCCGATGATCGTCACGCCGAGCGCGAGCCGCAGGCCCACGATCACCGGGTTCACCATGGCGGGAAGGTAGATCTTGGTTATGGTCTGCCATTGGTTGAGATGGAAGCTCTTGCCCACCCGGAGCAGCACCGGGTTGATCAGGATCATCCCCAGCGTGGTGGAGAACACCATCGGGAAGAAGCCCGAGAAGGCGCCCTTCGCCATCTTGGATTCCATGCCCACCCCGAACATCAGGAAAATGATCGGCAGGAAGATGATTTTCGGCGTCGATCCGATCGCGTTGAGGTACGGCTCCATCGCCTTGCGGAAATACTCGTTGGTGCCGAGCACGATGCCGAGCGCCAGACCGATCAGCGAGCCGACGACGAAGCCAACCGCCACCTCGGCGAACGTGATCCACAGGTGGTAGTAGAAAGCAGGGGCGAGCAGCTCGTTGTAGGTCGCAACGATGATCCGCTCGATCGGCGGCACCACGTCCTTGTAGAGGAGGCCCGAGCGGGCCATCCCTTCCCAGATCGCGACGATCGCGACGATCGTGAGGATTCGAACGCCGGTGACCCCAAGCTTGGGCCAGGCGAAGCCGGCAGACGCCGGCGCGGCGATTACGCGGGTCTCAGCCATCGTTCCATCTTTCCAAATGCCCAGTAGAAGATCACGCTGACCAGGATCACAAATCCGATCGCGGCATACATCGCCGGGATCTCATAGCGGAAATACAGGTCGGACACGATCCGCCCGAGCCCGCCGAAATCGACCAGGTACTCGATCGCCACGATGTTCACCAGCGTGTACATCACGCCCAGCCGAATGCCGCTGAATACGTTCGGGGCGGCGCCAGGGATCATGATCTTCCAGAACATGTCGCGGTCGGACACGTTGAAGCTGCGCCCCACGTTGAGCAGAGTCTTGTTGAGGTTGAGCAGCCCCTGCCGCGTCTGAATGACGATCGGGATCATGCCGGGCAGGAACCCCATCAGGATCAGGCAGCCGTAGGTGCGGCCCATGATCACCAGGAACAACGGATACAGAAGGACGATGGGCGCGGCGAACATAGCGGCGAGCCAGCCCTCATACGCCTCGCCCACGACGTGATTCTTGTACATGAGGTAGCCGAACGGCACGCCCAGCACGATCGCGATCAGGACCGCCGCGAGCGTCATCCCGAACGTGATGAAGAAATTGGTGATGATGTGCGATTTGTAGATCAGCTCCGGGATCGAATCCATCATCGCGGTGGGCTTGGCCACCACGACCTTGGGGATCACTCCGGTCGAGACCGCGAGCTGGAGTATCGCCAGAAGGGCGATGATGCCGAGCAGCCCGGCGATGGTCGGCGAGATCAGGGATTGAGCTAGCTTCCGCATCCTGGCCCTACCTTAACACCTACAATTCGTCCTGAGTAGGCTCCCGAGTCCGTCTTTAGCGTACCGGCGGCGGGGCATACACCACGTCCACCAGCTTCTTGAGCTGGGCCTCGGTCAGCGGCTCCTTGATGAAATCGTACTGCAGCGCCAGTTTGGCTTCGCCCGCGATGTTGCCGAGCGGTGCGAACGCAACCTCCCCCAAAGCCGTGAATTCCGGCCCGCGCCGCGCATCCTGGATGTCCAGTTTCCAGTGGTTGGCGAAACGCTGGAACATGGGCTCGCCGCCCTTGTAGTAGGCGACGGTCGCCTTCCACATGGCGCGCATGAACCGCTCGGCGACCGGCCGGTTCTTGCCCAGCCAGTCCGCGGCAACGCCGATGATGCCTTTCATGACAGGCTCACTTCTTCGCCGGACCGGGATCGTAGACGATGTCGACCAAGTCCTTCTTCTGCTGCGCCGTGAGCGGCTGCTTCAGCATGTCGAAGTCGATCGCAAGCTTCTCCATCTCATCCATCTTGCCGAGCGGCGAATAGGTCACGTCGCGCATCTGCGTGAACTCGGGCGCGCGCTTGGCGTCCGCCGGATCCAGCTTCCACTTCGCTGCGAAGCGGTTTGCCGCCTCCGGATCGTTGTACAGCGAAAGGATGCCCTTCCAGTATGCGCGTTGGAACTTGATCGCGGTCTGGCGGTTCTTGGCCAGCCAGTCGGAGTTCGCCGCACTGCAGCGGATCGAGTAGTCGGCGAGCGCCTTCACGTCGTCGCCGGTGGCGATGATGCGGACCTCGCCCTTGCGCACGAGGTCGAGATTCATCGGCGCCGCCGACCAGCCGTTGTCGACCTGGCCCGACATCGCCTGGGTGCGCGCCGACGCCATCCCGCCGACCGACACCATCTTGGCGTCGAGGTGGTGCTCTTTGATCATGAAATTCGCGATCAGGAACGTGGTGGAGCCGGGGGCCGAATAGGCGAGAGTCTTGCCCTTGAGATCCTTGAGCGACTTGATCGGGCTCGCCGCCGGCACGTACCAGAACACCTCGCCCACGCCGCGGCGGCCATTGGCGATAATCTTGATCGGCGCGCCCTTCGAGTTGGCGCTCATCACGCCCATCGTGCCGGTGCCGATGATGACGTCAGCCGTTCCGCTGGCAACCGCCTGCACAGAGGCCGTGCCGCCTTCGCCGTAGATCACCGTGACGTCGAGGCCTTCGTCCTTGAAATATCCCTTGTGCTGGGCTTCTTCAGGCGCGAACAGCTCCCATCCTCCACGCGTGGAAATCACCAGCCGCACCTTGTCCGCGGCTTGCACAGCGGTGGCCGCGGTAAGAGCAATCAGGAAGAAGGCGATGGCTTTCATGTCAGTCACTCCCAGCAGTGTAGGCCCGGTCCCCTATTTATTGAGGTTAGTCTAGCACGGCGCGGAACGCGAGGCGATCAAGCGGCGTCGTGAAAAATGATCCCCAACGTATGGCGATGGCCGGACCGCACCCGGCTAACCCCATGGCGCATGGTGGTTCTGTAGACGCCCCGGGCGCCCTGCACTGGACGGTGATGCACCGGAAACACGACCGCCCGGCCGCGCGCGAGCGGCACCACCGTCGCACGCGATTGCATGCGCGGGCGCTGTTCGGTCAGCACGAACTCGCCGCCGGTGAATGCATCATCGAGCAGAACGGTCGTCTGCAGCGGGAACACGTGCTCGCCGTACAGGTCCTGGTGCAGGCAGTTGTAGTCGCCGGGCCCGTAGCGCAGCATCAGCGGCGTCGGCTTGCCCTGCCCCGCCGTTTTGCAGCGCGCGAGGTACGCCGCGTGCTCCGCCGGATAGCGCGCATCGATCCGCATCGCGGCATTCCAGCGGTTGGCGATTGCGGCAAGCGGCGGATACAGGCTCGTGCGCAGCGCGGCGACCGGCGGCGGCAACGGGTAGGCGAAGTATTTGTATTCGCCGCGGCCGAAATTGTGCCGCGCCATCACGATGCGGCTGCGGAATCGGGCGTCGTCGTCATACAGGGCGACCAGCGAGGCGCATTCCTGCGGCGTCAGCAGTGCATCGATCGCCGCATAACCATCCGCATCCAGCGCCGCGGCGATCGCCGGCCAGTCGAGCGCCGTCACGCGCTGGTCGACCTCGGTCAGGCCGCCTTCTCGCGATCGAGCAGCGCGCGCTTGCGCTGGACGCCCCATCGGTATCCCGACAGCGAGCCGTCGGTGCGCACCACGCGATGGCATGGGATTGCGACCGCGACCGCGTTCGTCGCGCATGCGCGCGCCACTGCGCGGACGGATTTCGGGCGTCCGATGCGCTTGGCGATATCCGTATAGGTCGCGGTCGATCCTGGCGGGATCCCGCGCAGCGCCTGCCATACCCGTTGCTGAAACGCGGTGCCACGCACGTCCAGGGGCAGATCGAGCCCGGTTCCCGGCGCCTCGACATAGCCGACCACGCGCGCCACCAGCCGCTCGAATTCCTGGTCGCCGCCGCTCAGCCGCGCGTTCGGGAAGCGGTCCTGCAGATCGCGCGCGAGCGCATCCGGATCGTCGCCCAGCATGATCGCGCACACACCCTTGTCGGTCGCCGCGACCAGGATGGAACCGAGCCAGCATTCGCCCACGGCAAACCGGATTTCCGCGCCGCTGCCGCCCTTGCGGAACGCCGATGGCGTCATGCCAAGCAGATCGGACGACGCGGCGTAGAACCGGCCGCTGGAATTGAATCCGGCATTGTAGATCGCCGCGGTCACGCTGCCGCTGCCGGCAAGCTCATCGCGCACCCGTTTCGCCCTGTGCGCGGCGGCATACGATCTGGGCGTCACGCCCGTTACCTGCTTGAACACCCGGTGGAAGTGGAACCGGCTCATGCCGGCGCGCTTGGCCAGCGCGTCGAGGCTCGGCGTTTCCTCGGCCTGCT
>Ga0209640_10005401_pt1 | contig 11174 bp, 9 predicted proteins | sample RifCSP10_1_FD_184018 | JGI IMG/M metagenome (GOLD analysis project Ga0209640, IMG submission 184018) | Soil microbial communities from Rifle, Colorado - Rifle CSP2_sed 10_1 (SPAdes) (version 2) | ecosystem: Environmental > Terrestrial > Deep subsurface > Rock core/Sediment | place: Rifle...
GCCCGGAAGACGAAGCCGGCTGCCTTCACACGGTCGTGGACCCCGCCGAGCGCGTGCCGCATGCCCGAACGGTGGAAACTTCGTTTCCCAATTCCCTGAAACGCCCGCCACGCGCGGTCTACTACTCCAAGGACGGATACGAGTGGTATCGGCCCACCACCCTCGAGCAAGTACACGCAATCCTGGCGGCGCACGGAAACATCGCCAACGTGAAACTCGTCGGCGGGAACACATCGATCGGCGTGTACGACAGGTTTGTGGAAGACCCCCACCTGTTGATCGATATCTCGCAGCTTGATGAGCTGCGCGGAATCGAAGCCGGCGACGACGGGCTCTCGTTTGGCGCGGCTGTAACCTATGGCGAGCTTCTGGGCGAGCTCGAGCGGCTGCTTGCCGACTCGCCTCCCGAGCGACTCGCGGCCCTCGAGGCCTTGTGCTATATGGCGCGGCGCACGGCGGGCACGATAGTCCGGAATGCGGCCACGGTCGCCGGAAACACCATGCTGGTCGTGCGGCACATTCAAGAAGGCGAGCCATTCCCCTCGGACCTCTTCACCGCGCTTGCTTCGCTCGATGCATCGGTCGAAGTCAGTCTGGCTGCCGGAAAGTCGATCCGGTTCCCCATCCTCGAGTTCGCTCGCCAGTACCAGGATTCCAGGGAACTGCAAGCGGGGATCCTCTCGCGCTACGGCGTTCGATGGACGAAACCGAACGAATACGCGCGAACCTACAAGACGGCGCTGCGAGAAGAGAACGCACATTCCATCGTCAACGGCGGGTTGCGAGCTCGCTTCACTGAGAGCGGCATGATCGAAGACGCGGCGATTGTTCTGGGCGGTATCGGTCCGGTAGCGTTCCACGCGCGATCGGCCGAGCAGTTTCTGATGGGCAGGTCCTGGAACGCCGAGACCCTGAAGCAAGCCCTGACGCTGATTCGCAGTGATGTCGAGGCGAATCTCCGAGAGAATCGGCAGCGCATGAGCGGGCTTGTTTATGAGGGCTTCACCGACCAATACCGAATACACCTGGCGGAGAGCTACTTCTATCAGTTCTTTGTCCACGTGACTGAACAGCGCGCGCCGGGCAGCATCCCGCCGGACCTGCAATCGGCCGGCGAACGGCGCGTCCGGCCAGTCAGCAAAGGCAAACAGAGCTACGAGAAGTACAAGGACGAGTATCCGGTGAACCTGCCGATCGTCAAGCTCGCGGCGTTCCTGCAAGCCACCGGCGAGGCCTGCTATACACAGGACATCGCGGTGTCCGAGCGAACAATGGAAGCCGCCGTGGTCACGAGCTCTCAAGCACTGGCCTCGATCGCCTATCGCATTCCTGAAGGTGACGGCTATCGCGCCGCCGGCCTGGACGACTTGATCGGCTACCTGAAAGACCGCTACTCGGGTTTTCAAGACTACGTCACGGCGCGCGATATCCCGAAGGGTGGATACCAAAGCTCCGAAGATCCGGTTTTCGCGACTGACCAGGTTACCTACTTCGGACAATGCATCGGCCTGGTGCTGGCAAACAACGAGGAACTCGCGATCGACATTGCTCAATTCATTTCAACCCGGTGCATCGAATACACGCCGGCCGGCAAGCCTATCCTGACCATCGCCGAAGCCATCCGCAAGAAATCGACGTTCAAGGACGTACAGCCCTATCCCGTCCACATCTGGAAGATTCGGCGGCCTGGAAGTGATGCCTCGTGGACCAAAGCCGACGAGGCGGTCATCGACGGCATTCCGAGCAAGGTTGTGAGGGGAACGCAGCAGAGCGGCTCGCAGATCCACTTCTACATGGAGACCCAGAGCTGCGTTGCGGTGCCAGGCGCGCGCGACGAGATCGTGATCTATCCGTCAAGCCAAAGCCCAGATTCCGTGCATGGCGGCGTCCACAGTATTTTGTCGATCCCGGCCACGCGTATTGACGTCAAGATTCAGCGCGTGGGTGGCGGCTACGGTGGCAAGACTACGCGCTCACCGTATGTCGCCTCCGCGGTCGCCGTCGCCGCGTGGAAGCATCACCGCCCGGTGCAACTGGCCGTGCGCCGCGAAAACGACAGCGCGATGGTCGGCCACCGGCACCCCTTGTTCAGCAAATACGCCATCGCGATCGCCGACACCAGCGATCCCGACCAGAAGGGCCGCATCCTGGGCATGCACACTGACTTCTACGCTGATGGCGGGGCCACCTACGACTGCTCGTTCGTGGTGATGGATTGCATTCAGCTTCGGTGCGACAGCGCGTACATGGTGCCCAACTATCAGACCTCGGGAGTCGTCTGCCAAACCAACAAGGCGAGCAACACCGCTATGCGCTCGATGGGATTGGTGCAAGCGATGCTCGCGCAGGAGGACGCGATCGAACAGGCGGCGCACCGCGTCGGCATGCTGCCGGAAGACGTACGCGGCAAGAACCTGTATCAGCAGGGCCAGTTGACGCCGTTCGGGCAGGTGGTGGACTACTGCTATCTCGACGAGGTGTGGAAGCGCATCGCGAAGCTCTCGGATTTCGATCGCCGTCGCGCCGAGGTGGAGCAATTCAACCGGCAGAACCGCTGGCGCAAACGCGGCATCTCGATGATCCCCGTGAAGTACGGGAGCGGCTATAACGCGACGTTTCTGGAGCAGGCCGGCGCGCTTGTCGAGGTCTATTCCCAGGACGGCAGCGTTCTCGTGCGCCACGGCGGCGTTGAGATGGGCCAGGGATTGCTGACCAAGGTTGCGCAGATCGCCGCGCGCGAATTGAACCTGCCGCTCGCGCAAATCGAAACCAGCGCGCTTGATACTCAGGTCGTTCCCAATCCCATCAGCACGGGCGCTTCGACGGGCACGGCGTTCAACGGAAGCGCCGTTCAGGAGGCCTGCCGCATCCTGCGCAAGCGGCTGGAGGATTACTGCCTCGACTTGCTGCACCAGCACGGCCCCACCTGGTGCCAGCAGCAAGGAATCAACTTCTGGGACTACAGCGAAGGCTGGAAGGCGACAGTTACGATCGATAGTCATCCGGCGCTGATCTGGCTCAACATCATCAAGCTTGCCAACAACGATCGGATCAATCTCTCGTCGCAGGTGCGCTTCGTCCAACAGGGCGGAGAAGCCGTCGACTCCGGGTTGATCTTCAAGCCGGGCATATCCGAAGTCGTCAATCACTTCACAGGCTTTACCTTCAGCGCCGCGTGCACCGAAGTCGAAATCGACGTGCTGACCGGCGAAACGACCGTGCTGCGCGCCGACCTCGTGTACGACATGGGCAAGAGTCTCAACCCGGCGATCGACATAGGCCAGGTCGAGGGCGCGTATATCCAGGGCCTCGGATACGTGCTCACCGAAGACGTAGTGTTTCAGCCGGACGGTCCCAACCGCGGGGCGCTGAACTCCGATAACACGTGGCGCTACAAGGTGCCGGCCACGACGACGATTCCGATCGAGTTCAACGTCGATCTTTTCCCGCGCTCGGATGCTCCCGAAGTCCCCGAGAACCCCTACGACCTGCTCTCGTCCAAGGAAGTCGGCGAGCCGCCGCTGGTCCTTGCGATCACGGCGTACTTCGCCCTCAAGCACGCCATCCTTGCAGCCCGGCGAGATCGAGGTCACGCGGAGTGGTTCTTACTTGAGGCCCCCGCCACCGTTCAACGTGTCCGTGAGGCGTGTCTGGTTGAAATAGATGATCTGACAGTGTGAATAACAGAAGCGTTGTTGCTGTGTACCGTTACGGCTTGAGGAGCAACTATGGACCGAATCAAGAGGCGCGATGTACTCAAAGGCGGGAGCGCGATGTTAGTGGGCACGCTCCTGCGGACGAAGGCCGAAGCCCAGGACCGGCCCGCGGACTATCGGGTACTTGACTGCAAGTGGATCGAAAAGACCTTCGACGGTACTCGCGTGAGGATGCGCAGCTACGGCGGCCAGGTGCCGGGACCAATGATCAAGACCAGGCCCGGCGACACTTTGCGCATCCGCGTGAAGAACTCGCTGACTCGCTATGACTCCAGCGGTTGGAACGGCGACCACAACGTACCGCACATGCTGAATACCACGAATCTTCACTTGCATGGGTTGGACATCCAGCCTCACCTGTTCCACCCGCAGGGCACCTCGAATCCGCTTGCGCGCATGATCGCCATCGAACCGGGCGCGCACTATGACTACACGTTCAAGATTCCCGCTGACCATCCGCCCGGCATGTACTGGTATCACCCGCATCATCACGGCTCGACCGCCGTCCAGGCGACGAGCGGCATGGCCGGCGGAGTGATCGTGTACGGCGCCATCGACGAGGTGCCGGAGATCAAGGCGGCGCGCGACATCCCGATCGTGCTCCAGGACCTCGGGCTCTTTCCCAGCGAGACCGACCCCAACGTCTGGGTTTACAATCCAAAGCAGAACGCCATCTGGCAGACCTTCGGCGGCAACGTCACGATATACGATCCGGCCACCGGGAAGAACAACCCGACCAGTCTCAAGGGCGGGTTCTCGACGGGCGACTACGCACTTCACTTCTTTCTGGTGAACGGGGAAGCCTTCTTCAAGGAGACGCACAACCAGAGCTCGCCGCAACAGCCGGCGACCAAACAACTGGGAGTGCCGCGCTACACTCTCGCGCCCGGCGAAGTGGTTCGCTTCCGCATGCTGAACGGGTGCTCGGATAACATGATGCCGATCGTCGTGGAAGGACACACGATGTATCTGCTTGCGTTGGATGGCGTCAACTTCACTTCGCCGCGAGCGATTCCGGCGCAGCCCATCGGCGGCACTACACCGCAAGTCCTTCTCGCACCGGCAAACCGGGCCGAGTTTCTGATCAAGGCGAGCGCGACTCCCAACATTTATCGGATCGTGCAGCTCGCGCAGAATCAGCAGTTCATCGAGAGCGCTCGGAAAGTAATCGCTGAAATCGAAGTGAAGGGCGCCCCGAAGAGTATGGGCTTGCCTCAGACGCTTCCGACCCCCACGCGCTACTATCCGTTGATTCAGCCGAGCGAGGTCAAACGAATTCGGACGATCGCCTTCAGCGGAGCATTTCCGGCGGTGATGAATCCCTACGTCGGCGGTGACTTCGCGATCAACAACGCCTTGTATCAGGAAACGGCCGTCCCTAATGTGGTCAGCCTTGGCGGCGTTGAAGAATGGCACATTCAAGTGGGCGATGCGCATCACGGCGGCACCGAAGGCCACCCTTTTCACATTCACGTGAATCACTTCGAGGTCATTTCCATCACGACTGTAAACCAGCCGCCGGTCAACCTGCCGCCTGGCACGATTCAGGATACGATCTGGGTGCCGGCCAATTCCATGGCGGTGATTCGAACGAAGTTCAAGCAGTGGACGGGAAAGTCCGTCTATCACTGCCATATTCTGCCTCACGAGGACACGGGGATGATGGGCAATTTTCTGATCGTTTCGGGCGCGCCCTCTGCTCCGCACGGCGGTGGCAGCAGGCGGGCTCACGGCTGAACTTGCCTCACGCAATCATGCGGGGAAACAATTGGCTTCCCTGACCGCCCAATCGCGTGTTATAAAGCTGCCGGGGACGGCGCTTTAGACTCTTATCCCGTCTGGACGACCGGAATCGTGGCTGTTTGATTCAATCAGCGGGACGCCCCTCCCCTCGAGCGGTGCAACAGCGACACAGGTGATTCTGTGCTGTTGGGTTCGAGGCTCACTCCGGCAGAAGCTCCCCTTGCCAGGCTAATTGCCTCCGCGACTTTTGGAAACGAAACTGACCTCGGCTCGCCCCGGCACACCGATCAGGTCAGGAGCAAATGGAGTCGGGTCGAGAAGAGCCCGAACGGCTCAAACACGGGGAGTGCGCCCCGGTTCTAGTTTCGCGCAGGAAGTGGGAGACCGATCAATGTCGGATGTCGACTGGGCTGCTCTGATTGCGGAAGAAGACGTGGAGCGGCTATGGAACGGGCTGTACCAGCTTGTGTCGCGCCACCCGGCAGTCCGGCCGCTCAGGTTCGCGACGGATGGCGCTGCGGTGACGTCCGCGGTTGAAATCAACGCCGACCTGACTCAGGAACTGTTCCTCGAGCTATTCCAGAAGCAACGATTCGAGCACTATGTCGACAACGCCTACACCAGCGCCGAGATCGAGAACGAGCTCACTCGCATAGAGCTGCCGAACCTTGTCGGCGCGCGGTTGCGCCGGCGCTATCCCGAGTCGTTCAGAATGGCCCGGCGCGTCAGCTCGCTGCTCAAGACCAGCGCGTTGTTTCGGCGATTCGACGGCGAGCACCAAAGCGATTCCGCGAACGGCAAGCCCCGCGCTCGTCGGGGACGCCCGCCAAAGCGATCAAGCGCGGCGGACGCTGCTTCTCAAACTGAAGACCACGAACTCGAAACATTAGAGGGTCTCTACGACCCGGAAGACGACGCGTCAACCGAAGAGGCCGCCCCCCAGAAGGAAACGAGACGCCGGCGCATGGTTGATCAGTTGTTCGGTTTGCGCGAGTGGCCCCGAAGAAAGGCGGTCCGAGATTCCGGCCACTTCACCGAGCGTGTCAAGTCGGTCGCGATGCGGCGCCGTGACACGCGCATCGTGGGCCGCTCCGGGACGTCGCAGTTGATCCTGTCGAACCCCGAGCTTGAGAAACTGATCGTGGACGTTTTCAGAGCCATCGACTCGCCGGCGGACGTTCGAACAGTACGGCAACTGGTACTGTCGAAGATCCCGATCCAGGACTACAACGTCGCCTCGCTCGATGAAGAGTTCGACGCGGGCACGAGCCGTACGACCTTGAGGCACACTCCGCACGACACGCGCGATACTCCGGAGGACGCATTGTTGCGTGAGGAGCACGGCGAGGGCGTAGCGGGAATGGCGCACGAATTCCTGACAAGGCTGCGCCGCGCGGTGAACAACAACGAGCGGCGATTTGCGCGGCTGATCACGACGTTATGGCACTTCTATTTCAGTCCGGCGGGCCTGTCGCAACTGGAGATCGCCGAGTTGCTGGGAGTCTCGGACTCATTGGTGAGCGACAACCGGCGGCTGATCGAAACCGAATTGAAGAAGCTCGATCTTTCGCTCGAAGACGGGGCGATCTTCGCGGAAGCACTGAAGCAGGTGATCGTTGAGGAACACCTGACGCCTGAAGGTGCGAGTAGGCTCGCGTGATCCCTAGCTGCCAACTCGCCGCTCCGTACGAGTCTTCACACAGGTTGGTCGGTGGGCTTCGCGACCGGGGAGGCTGGCTTCGTTGTGTGGTTGGACCAACAAGGAATTACGTGGCGCTTGCCTTCACAGAGGTTGCTGGTTCGCACCGCGCCACATCAGTTCTTAAACACCATAGGCCGCTCGTTTCATCCTTGCTTCGAGGTGCTCATACTCCCCGAGATGCGCACGCATCAGGCTTTTCCAGAGCTTGCCGTGGTTGGGCACGGAGAAGTGAAGCAGTTCGTGAACGATCACGTAATCGCCCAAGTCGCGCGCCATCCCCAATAGTTCGTCGTTGAAACTCAGCGTTCCCGCTGTCGAGCACGAAGCCCACTTATTACGCATCGGGCGGACATATAGCGCGCTCACCTTTACATCGAGCTTGGCAGCCCACTCTAACACGCGGGCCTTGAATTCCTCTTTGTCGCGCCAGGTATTCATGGACGGAAGCTCTTCTGTAACAGGGTGAACAAGGCCTCGACCGTTGCAGTGACCTTCTCCAGATCCTCTTCCTCACCTCATACACGTTGCGCCATTGCTCGCGCGGGCGGGCCAGGTCTTCGTAATCGATCAGCGTCAGGTCCAGCTCGCGGTTGTCTTCCGCGCAGAAAAACTTGTGCTGATTTCTCAGCGCTTGGAGGAAATCACGATTGCCGTAGATGTCAGCGTGGAAACGTTGAAACCCACCAACCAACGCGCCCTCGGCCTCTTTGTATTCCGGATTGAAAGCGCGGATCTGCGCGTGAAGCAAGTCGCCGAAATAGAGCGAGGCCGAACGAGCACGGTCCTCGGGTGTCGCGCTGTCTGCATCGAAGCCGCGTCTCGCTTCGGCTTCAGCACGAGGCACATAACGCCAGCCGATTTCCTGCGCGTAATGCAGAATTCGGGCCTGGACGCTCTTTGAGTTCTCCGGGCTTCGGCATTGCTAAACCGGCTCAGCAGTAAGGAACGGATTCAGGGCCTTCACCCCGTCATAGTCCTGGCCGTGGCTCAAGTCTTCCGTGTAAATAGTGTGGCAGCCAAGCTCGCTGGCGGCGGCGATTATTGCGGCGTCCCAATAGCTGATTTGAAAGCGTTGTTGAATTTCCAGTGTTCGCAAAACCGTTGACGGGGTAAGCGATGCGGTCGGGAAGTTGAGCCACGTCCTTACGTACTCGGTGGCCTGATCGATTGGAAGACGAAACTGACGTTTGGGAGATGTAGCTGTGTAGAAGAATTCCCCTGCGACCTGGACCGACCAACCCCAACTCTCGGTTAGTAATAGCTCACGAGCCCGCTCGGCCTTGGAGTGCTCTTCAGGCTGATCGCTAATGGAATAGAGAAAGACATTAGTGTCAATGAAGACTTCCGCGTTCATGCATCTCTTCCCGTGAGGGTTTTCGCTCTACGCCGAACTCTTTCGTCGCGTTGAACAGCTCTTTCATATGTGCTCGAGCTGCAGCGATGCGTTCGTCCTCGCCGTTCAAAGTCTTGAGGTAGCTTGTCACTCGTTCGGTGAGAGACGATTCCAGGTCATCCACGTTCTCTTTTGCACGGCGATAAAGTTCGTCATCGATCTTAATGATGATTTCCTTCATGCGTTCACCCTAGCTCTGAAGCTGAGTCCCCGTCAAGATTTCACGAAGCATATCACTCTGCGCAATGAGGGCGGACTCCAATTCTGAGGACCAAGATCGTTGAAGCGAATCTGTGCCGTCATCGACGAATACATTCGGCCAGCGACGGTAGAGCGATGCACGACGCGACGCCTCATTTCCGGTGGTGCAATCAGAATGGAAGCGTCGCGGCGCCGACCGATCTCCTGCGAGTATTTCAGAATGCGGGCTTGGACGGTTTTGTGTTCTCCGGGTCCGGGCATGCTTTAGCCTCGTCCTGAGCTTGACTTCTTCCGCGTGAGCGCTAAAGTAGTTACCAATCCGCGCAAGCGGAGGTGGATCGCCCGCAGGGGCGAGCGTATGGGAGTCTCGAAAGAGGCTCCCTTATTTCTTTGGGAAGAGGACAATGCCATAACCCTCGATTCGACCATCGTAAAGATGACGATTGAACTTTCGCTCGACAACGCCCATCAGCCTTTGCGCAAATGGCGCTAGATCATCGGCTAGAAGTCCATTCCGTTTCAGCACCCACTGCTTTACTGGGTGTCCCAACAAATCCGCCAGTTGGAGTCCCGCAATGTTCGCGGACTTCGGCTTAAGCTTGAGTTGCCTGGAAGTGAGCGCCCCTTGAAACACATGCGACGCGGTCATCCATACGCCTCGCTCATGCACCCGCGTGTAGGACTCTTTCAACAGCCGGTCTTCCATTCCGCCTCGCGATTCCGCCATGACATCGCCCACGCGGTTAATATGGTTAAGATAGCCGGCGAAACGTTGAAGCAAGAAACCCAACCCTAGATGGTACGGATGAGCCGCCGACTCACCATACGCGTTGCGCAGCGCCAGCTTGTCAATTACAACGGCCACGACGCGGAATTCAGCTTGGTCAATAACGCGTAACAGTTCTTCGTCGAATTGCTGGCGCACAGCGTCGTCCCGAAGCGGCTTGAACTCGCGCCGCGCATTCAAGATGTCCTCACGGTGCAGTACCGCCGGATCATCCGGGTGATGCGAGAGGAACTGTCTCTTTAAAGATTCTATAGTCTCGTGAAACGGCAAATAATCGGGATTCTGAAACCAGCAGCCAAGCAAACACAGAAATCGGTGTTGCGGCTCATCCACTTCGCGGAATACGTGATCGCCGGATTCATCCAAGTAGAGGCGAAACCGGTCCTCGAAACTCGATGGGCGCGACGGGCTGATGACTGGCGAGTTACTGGTGTCTGGCATAGCCTAATTACGCATTCATGATTCGCTTAAGCCGTTCGTCATCGAGCGTGAAGCCCTTCACGATGTATTCCCGCAGCCGCTGAGTAGCCCAGATGCGGAACTGGGTGCCGCGATGCGACTTCACGCCACGGATATGATCACGTCGAGGTTAGTAATGGTCGACCGACCGAGACACCCGCCGGCTGCCCTCGTGTCGAACTGTTAAGAAATCCTTAACAGTTGCCGCCTGCTGCAACTCTCCCTCCGCGAAGGCGTTGCGGATGTGCATGCTCACGTTCGGAATGGAGGTTTGAAACAACTCAGCCATCTGGTTCTCCGTCAGCCAGACCGTCTCGTGCTCCATGCGGACTTCAAGCCGAGTCGCTCCGTCCCTCGTCTGATAGAGGAGCACTTGGGGTTGGGGTTCGTGATTCATCGCGCGTCCCTTAGTCGGGGTCCCATTGTCTTGCGCATCAAGCAAGCTCGCGTGCCGCCCGGATGAGTCAGGCATTCTGCGAAAGGACGGATAGAGCGCTCGGGTGCAGCGCAAGCTAGGCTAGCTTTGGTATTGGAATTCTCTGTCTGCGACCGGCTCATTTCAATTGTGCGCGTCCACGTCTACCACAATACTGAGAACTTTTTACCGCTGCCTCGAAATCCGATCACGCAGGTCTAATGGCGCGGTGAGATACTTTCGCCCCTGCGCCGATAACGCCCGGCCCGCGCTTGAAATGGTGACCAGGCCCAGCCGCTGTGAGAGGAACTCATCCACTTCGATGAAATCGCCGCGGTTCGTGATTCCCAAGCCTTGGCGCAAGCGATCTTCAGGGGTCGCGCCGTTACGGTCCAAGTGATTCAGATAGTTTTTTGCCACGACGTCGAGACCGTTGAGATCAATGCCTTGCTCATCGAAGTAGCGGCAGACGGCTTCATGCGCTATCGCACGCGCGAGACGCTTAACATCGAGCTTCTCATCGTCACGGTGAGTCTGGCTGTGGAAGTAGGGGAGCAGACGCGCCGTCAGGCAACGGACCGCGCGGCGCGGGTTGCAGCGCATCCGGGCGGCGATTTCGAGGCAGACCTCTCGCGGCAATTCGTGGCCACTCAAGTTTTCTTTTTCTTTGCCGTGAAGCCAGATGATGCCGGCCATTTCCTCAAGCGTATAGCTGCGCAGATAGGTTTTGTCCGGGCGGCTGTTGAAGGCCTCTGAAA
>Ga0209640_10005402_pt1 | contig 11172 bp, 14 predicted proteins | sample RifCSP10_1_FD_184018 | JGI IMG/M metagenome (GOLD analysis project Ga0209640, IMG submission 184018) | Soil microbial communities from Rifle, Colorado - Rifle CSP2_sed 10_1 (SPAdes) (version 2) | ecosystem: Environmental > Terrestrial > Deep subsurface > Rock core/Sediment | place: Rifle...
CCAGCTCCCATTCGATCCACGCCTGTCCCATCGTCGTCTTGCCGCCCTTGCCGAGTTTTCGAGGCAACGCCACGCGCGAAAGCCCTGTTCGGGTGTCGTGATACAAATTGTTGCCCACGCGGAATCACTGATATGCTGAAATTACCAGGCGTTCATTTCATGTACCAGCGCATGGAACAACTCTCCGAGTTGTCGCGAGTTCCGGAACGAATCAGACCGCAGCATTTTCTTGATCAGGTTCTTCGCCCGGTCGCTGATGACGTGCTTTCTGCGGCCACTTTCAGTTGGATTGATGGAAGTTTGAAGAAACGGCTTTCGGAGAGACGAAAACGTTTGGATTCCTTGTTGAGAGTTCTCGGACGCCATGTTCGCGAGAACAGGCCGCATCGCCCGTTGCTACTTCCGCAAACGCGGGTAGTCCGCGACGCGCATATGTGATGTCCACCTGGTTCACGAAGCTTACACATAAATTTCTCACGGAGAGAGATAGAACATGACAACCAACGCCATCGCACGGAAACTTGAGCAGATTCAGGAAAAAAGCGGCATGCGCTCAGTAGACGTAGCGAACATGCTCGGTACCCGGCCCGAGACGGTTTCGCGGTGGAACCAGGGCAAAGCCTTCCCGCGGTCCGACACAGAGAAACTGTTGCTCGAGCTCGAGTTCATCGTGGATCAGCTCTCGGATTTTTACGATCCCATCGAGACGCGCCATTGGCTCTTTTCACGCCAGAAACTACTGGGTAACGAGGCGCCCGCGACGCTTGTCCAGCAGGGCCGCATTGCGGAAGTCATCGCAGTGATCGACCAGTTACGGGACGGCGTACACCTGTGAGATAGTCGTCGCCGCCCTTGATCCACGATCCTGAGCTCGTTGAGTACCTCAGCCAGTACTCGGCGTCGCCTTACAAGGGCAACGCTTATCGAGCTACTCGCGCAAACCTCGATCCGCTGGCGCCGTCTACAAGTGGCGGCCGATGGATGCCCAAGGGCGAAACGGCGGTTCTCTACGCGAGCTGCGAGCGCGACGGAGCGCTGGCCGAACTCGCGTTTCATTGGAGCCAATTTACTCCATTCCCGACTAAACCAGCCGTCGTTCACCTTTTGACAATTGGCCTGGAGAGAACAATTCGCCTTGAACACTCTGGCTTGGAGAAACTCGGTGTCGAGCACACCAGGTACGGCGATATCAATTATGAGCGTACCCAAGTAATTGGTGCGGCGGCTGCATTCCTCGGATTCGACGGCCTTGTCGTCCCATCGGCCCGTTGGCGTTGCGAAAACCTGATTCTGTTCGCAAATGAGCGCGATCTGTCGACAATGGTGGGGGTTGTAAATACAGAACCGGTAGATGTGCGCGAGTGGGCTGTCACGCACGGCATGATCGAATAAGCGCTCGGGTACTACGTGTTACAAAGCTTATGACAGTGCTGCCGCGCTCGTCGTCACCGCGCGCATCGCCCGGCAAATCCTCGTCATCCGCGACCACAAGGTCATGATTGATGCCGACCTCGCCGCGCTCTACGACGTGTACACCAAGCGCCTGCATCAACAGATTAAGCGCAACGCGGAGCGCTTCCCAAAAGATTTTGTATTCCAGCTCAGTTGCGCCGAGCGGGACGAGGTGGTTGCAAATTGTGACCACCTCCGGCGGCTCAAGTTTTCCCCGACGTTGCCGTTTGCCTTCACCGAGCACGGAGCACTGATGGCGGCTTCCGTCCTCAATACCCGCGCGCAATGGAAGTGAGCGGCGACAGAAAGGCAATGAACGGACGGCCAAGCCCCCTTGCCCCATGCCTTCGGTTTTGTTCGACCAACAGGATGTGAAAATCATTTACCGCGGGGCCCTCGCCGTGATAGCGTTCGCAGGTCGTGAGAAACAGGGGGTGAGCCGGATGGGCCAAAGGTGAGAAAAATACCGCTGTACAGCAGCAGCACGCCGCCGCGGAGACCCCCATCAACGCCATCCGCCAGCGTGCCGCAGAGCGAAGCGGCGCGGGAGCGCCCTTCCGCCCGAGCCGCGCGCGCCTCGTGGCGGAGGTTCTGCGAGCGCCATGAACGTCTCCTGACGGTTGCCGCGAGTGCGCTCGTCGCGCTGCTGCTGGTCGCCGGCTACGCGGCGATCAGGCCCACGCCGCACTCTCTCACCCAGCAGGACATCGACGCCGCGGTGCTGCATACGCTCGAGAATAACGTCCTGCCTTCGCCCGCATCGAAAGCCTACGAAACCGTGCAGGGGTCCGTGGTTCGCGTGGTCGGATCCTCGCCCGCCCCGGCCAACGGCAAGGGCGGCAAAGGCGAGGGCAAAGACGGCGGTACCGTGCAGGGAATCGGTACCGGCGTGGTGATCGTGGACAAGGGCATCATTCTCACCAATCTGCACGTCGTAAGGGGATTCGATCGGGTACGGGTGATATTCGCCGACGGGCTCGAATCCGACGCCGTCATCACCGGTACCGCGCCGGAACACGATCTCGCGGTACTTCAAGCGGTCACGATCCCGGACGATCTCGCCGCGGCAACGATGCGATCCACGCAGGACCTCGCGATGGGGGACCGGGTCATCGCCGTTGGTTTTCCCTTCGGCATCGGGCCTTCGGTGTCGGCGGGCGTGGTTTCCGGTCTCAGGCGCGAATATCAATCGCCGCAGGGCAAACGTCTGCTCACCAACCTCATCCAATTCGATGCGGCAGTCAATCGCGGCAACTCGGGCGGCCCGCTGGTGACCGCGGACGGCGAGGTGGTGGGCATCGTAACCGGGCTTCTCAACCCGACGGACCAGGGCGTGTTCATCGGCATCGGCTTCGCGGTGCCGATCGAAAACGCAGCGGCCGCGGTGGGAATTTCGCCGTTCTAGCGGCATCACATCCAGAAAGCAGCGCATGGACATCAGAGACGACACGCGGTCCGACGTTTCCAGCCTCATGGAGCGCATCCTCTACGAGGTGAAGAAAATCGTGGTCGGCCAGGATCATTTCCTCGAGCGCGTGATGATCGCCATGCTCGCGCAGGGCCACCTGCTCGTGGAGGGAGTGCCCGGGCTCGCCAAGACGCTTACTATCAAGACGCTGGCGAGAGCCGTTCACGGCACGTTCAAGCGCATCCAGTTCACGCCCGATCTCGTACCGGCAGATCTGGTCGGAACCCGCATCTACAACCAGAAGACCGGCGATTTCGCCACCTCGCTGGGGCCCGTGTTCACCAACCTGCTGCTCGCCGACGAGATCAATAGGGCGCCGGCGAAGGTGCAGAGCGCGTTGCTCGAGGTGATGCAGGAACGCCAGGTCACCATTGCCGGCGAGACCCATCCGGTGTCCGAACCGTTCCTGGTGATGGCGACGCAGAATCCGATCGAAACCGAGGGCACCTACCCGCTGCCCGAGGCGCAGGTGGACCGCTTCATGATGAAGGTGCTGGTCGGTTACCCCAGCGAGGCCGAGGAGATCGTAATCGTCCAGCGCGTAACGGGCGCGGCGGCCCACGTCAGCGCCGTGGCCTCGACGGAGCAGATCTCGGCGCTGCAGCGCGAGTGCCGGAGCGTCTACGTGGATCCGTCGCTTGTTCAGTACGCGGTGCGGCTGGCTAGCGCAACCCGGCATCCGGATCGCTACGGCATCGCCGATCTTGCCAAATACATCTCCTTTGGCGCGAGTCCGCGGGCGTCCATCCATCTCATCGAGTGCGCGCGGGCACTCGCGTACCTGCGCGGACGCCACTACGTGCTGCCGGAGGATGTGACGGATCTCGCGCCTGACGTGTTCCGCCACCGGCTCGTGCTCACGTACGAGGCGCTCGCGGATGCGCAGACGCCGGACCAACTGATCGAGCACGTCATGCAGAAAATCGCTCCTCCCGAAAAACCCCTGCAAACCCATGTCCGAGTCGGCGCAAACGGCTGAGAACATCCTGCGGCGGCTCGATTGGACGGTGCTGCGGCGCCTTGACGGCCTGCTGCACGGCGATTATCGAACCCTGTTCCGCGGTTTCGGTCTCGACCTCGCCGATCTGCGCGAATACCAGTATCACGACGATGTGCGCTACATCGACTGGAACGTCACCGCGCGTCTGGATACGCCATTCGTCAGGGATTACAACGAGGAGCGCGAAGTCAACGCGTGGTTCCTGCTCGACTTGAGTCCTTCGGTAGACTTCGGTTCGGCGCAGGTAAAGAAGCGCAGCGTAGCGACCGATTTCGTGACCGTGCTCGCGCGGGTTCTTACCCGCCGCGGCAACCGGGTTGGAGCGCTGTTCTACGGCGACCGCGTGGATAGGGTGATTCCGGCGCGCAGCGGCCGGCGCCAGGTGCTGCATATCCTGCACGCGATGCTCGCGAGACCGGAGCTTCCCCATTCGGTCGAAACGAACCTCGGCGATCTGCTGCAGACGGCTTTCCAGGTCATGCAGCGAAGATCGCTGGTTTTCGTCGTCTCCGATTTCATCAGCCAGCCCGGGTGGGCCGAACCGCTCGCGCATCTCGCGCAGCGTCACGACGTCGTGGCGGTGCGGCTTTACGACCCGTTGGAGATGAACCTGCCCGATCTGGGCCTGGTCGTCGTGCAGGATGCGGAGACCGGCGAACAGATCTTCGTCGACACGCACGATCGGGGCTTCCGCAAACGTTTCGGGGCGGCGGCAGAGCGGCGCGAAGCCGAGCTTCGCGCGGCGCTGCGCCACGCCGGCGTGGATGCCCTCGAGCTCGCGACCGACGCCGACCTGGGCGACGCGATACTGCGCTTCGCCGACCTGCGCAAGCGGCGCAGCCAACTGGCGGCGGGCGGCAGCCTGCCGCAGCACCTGCGGGAAAACCGTGAAGTTCCTGTGGCCTGAGACGCTCTGGCTGCTGTTCGCCCTGCCGGTCCTGGTGGCCGGGTACGTGGTCCTGCTGCGCCGCAGGAAGAAGGTCGCGCTGCGCTATGCGAGCCTCTCCATCGTGAAAGAGGCGATGGGCGCGGGCCAGAGCGTCCGGCGTCACGTGCCGCCGCTGCTCATCCTGCTCGCGCTCACGACAATGTTCTTCGCGGTGAGCCGTCCCGTCGCCGTCGTCACCCTGCCGTCCCAGCACGAAACCGTGATCCTCGCGATGGATGTCTCCGGCAGCATGCGCGCAACCGACGTGCAGCCCAACCGGCTTGCCGCGTCGCAGGCCGCCGCCAAGGCATTCGTTGCCGAGCAGCCGCCAACCACGCGCATCGGCGTGGTTGAATTCGCCGCCACGGCTTCGCTCGTGCAAACGCCCACGCGCAACCGCGAAGATATCATTGCGTCCATCGATCGCTTCCAGCTGCAGCGCGGCACCGCAATTGGCAGCGGCATCATCGTCTCGCTCGCGACGCTGTTTCCAAACGCCGGCATTGACGTGTCGAAGCTGATCTACGGTCGTTATGCCCGGCGCAGCAACCTGCTCGATCCGGCGCGCGAGGCGGAAAAGAAGGATTTCAAGCCGGTTCCGCCCGGCTCCTACAGCTCCGGCGCAATCATCCTGCTCACGGACGGCCAGCGCACGACGGGCCCCGATTCGCTCGAAGCCGCCCGCATGGCTGCCGATCGCGGCGTGCGCATCTTCACCGTCGGGATCGGCACGAAGGGCGGCGAGACCATCGGCTTCGAAGGCTGGTCGATGCGGGTGCGCCTCGACGAGGAGACGCTGAAGAACATCGCCAACGTAACCCACGGCGAGTATTTCTATGCGGGCAACGCGACGGATCTGGTGAAGGTCTACAAGACACTGAACTCCCGGCTCGTCCTCGAGAAAAAGGAGACCGAGATCACGGCGCTCCTGTCCGCGGCGGCGGCCGTCATGGTCTTGCTTGCGGCAGCGCTGTCGCTGCTTTGGTTCAACCGGATCGTGTAAGCGAATCGGCATTCATCGTGGACCATTCAGAGAGGAAATCGATCATGATCGCCAGTCAACATCTGCGCGCGCTGGTTGTCGCTGTCGCGTTGTTGCTGCCGGCCGCCGCCGCAGTTGCGCAGGCGCAGCCCGCCCAGAACGAATTCAAGCCGGAGCCCTTCCAGGAAGGCAAGGACGTGGTCTGGGTGCCGACGCCGCAGGATCTCGTGGACAAGATGCTGGACGTGGCCAAGGTGACCGCCAACGACTACGTCATCGATCTCGGCTCGGGTGACGGCCGCACCGTGATCACCGCGGCCAAGCGCGGCGCGCGCGCGCTCGGCATCGAATACAACCCCCACATGGTCGAACTCTCCAAGCGTAACGCCATCAGGGAAGGAGTTGCCGGCAAAGCGAGCTTCGTGAAAGCCGATCTGTTCGAAAGCGATTTGTCGCAGGCCACCGTGATCACCATGTTTCTGCTGCCGGAGATCAATCTCAGGCTGCGTCCGAAAATCCTCGATCTCAAGCCCGGCACGCGCATCGTGTCGAACACGTTCACGATGGACGATTGGGTACACGACGAGACGGTCACTATAGAAGCGGAAAGCCCCATCCAGTACCGCACGGCCTACCTGTGGCTCGTCCCGGCAAAAGTCGGAGGCACGTGGCGGCTGCCGCAAGGCGAGCTTACGCTCAGGCAGAACTTCCAGATGATCGCCGGCACGCTCAAATCCGGGGGCAAGACGCTGCAGATTGCGAACGGCCGGCTGCGCGGCGACCAAATCAGTTTCACCGCCGGCGGCGCCGCATACAGCGGCCGCGTCAGCGGCAGCCAAATCGGGGGCAGCGTCAAAGCGGGCAGTGCCATTTCGGACTGGAGCGCCACTCGACGCGCCGGCAATCCGGTATCATCACCCAACAGCCGCTAACGGCAGGAAGCCCGCATCCGCTGTTTCATGTCAACCCATAAACGGAGAATCAGCATGATCGCATCGTTTTTTGTACGTCGGTCTTTATTGCCGCTGTTGCTGGCGCTGGTCGCGGGCACGGTTTTCGCGCAGGCGCAGCCGGCGCAAAAGCCGTTCGAACCCCACGTCGGCCAGGAAGGCAAGGACGTGATCTGGGTGCCGACACCGCAGGAGCTGGTGGACAGGATGCTGGACATGGCCAAGGTCACCGCCAATGACTTTGTCATCGACCTCGGCTCGGGCGACGGGATCACCGTGATCACCGCGGCCAAGCGCGGTGCCCGTGCGCTCGGCATCGAATATAACCCCGATATGGTCGAACTCTCGAACCGCAACGCCGCCAGGGAGGGCGTCAGCGGCAAAGCGCGCTTTGTGAAAGCGGACATTTTCGAAAGCGATTTTTCGCTGGCCACCGTGATCACCATGTACCTGCTGCCGCAGCTCAATCTCAAGCTGCGTCCGAAAATTCTCGACCTCAAGCCCGGCACGCGCATCGTGTCGCATGCATTCACGATGGGAGAGTGGACGGCTGATCAGACCGAATCGGTTGAAACTCGTACCGCCTATTTGTGGATAGTGCCGGCCAAGGTCGAGGGCGCCTGGCAGCTCGCGCAGGGCGAACTCACACTCAAGCAAAGCTTCCAGATGGTCTCCGGCACGCTCGGAACCGGCGGCAACACGCTGACGATTGCGAACGGCAGGCTGCGTGGCGATCAAATCAGCTTTAGCGCAGGCAGCGCCGAATATACCGGCCGAGTCAACGGCAACACGATCCAAGGCACGGTCAAGGGCAGCAGCTCGGGCAGCTGGAACGCGACCCGGGTCGGCGCCAATTTAGCGGCAACGCCGGCGAAATACTAAGCGCCGGAATATCAACTCCGCTTCGCTTCGTCTCAACTAACCATCGGAGATTAACAATGTTGGCATCGAGTTTCACGCGTCAGTCACTGCTGGCGCTGCTGTTATCCGTGTTTGCCGCCGGCGCAATTGGGCAGGTGCAACCGGCGCAAAAACCATTTGAGCCTTCGGTCGGCCAGGAAGGCAAGGACGTGGTATGGGTACCGACGTCGCAGGCACTGGTCGACAAAATGCTCAACATCGCCAAAGTCACCGCCAGCGATTATGTGATCGATCTGGGCTCGGGCGACGGCCGCACCGTGATCAGCGCGGCCAAGCGCGGCGCGCGCGCGACCGGCATCGAATACAACCCTGACATGGTGGAGCTATCGAAAAGCAACGCCGCCAAGGAGGGCGTCAACGCGATGGCGAACTTCATCAAGGCCGATCTGTTCGAAACCGATTTCTCGCAGGCCACTGTGATCACCATGTTCTTGTTGCCGGACATCAACCTCAAGCTGCGGCCAAAGATCCTCGATCTCAAACCGGGCACGCGCATTGTGTCGAATACGTTCACCATGGGCGAATGGAAAGATGACCAAACCGCCACGGTGGACGAAAAGGCGGGATGCAGTCATTACTGCACTGCCCACCTGTGGATAGTGCCGGCCAAGGTCGAGGGCGCCTGGCAGCTCGCGCACGGCGAGCTCATGCTCAAGCAGAGCTTTCAGATGCTCGCCGGCACGCTCAGAACCGGCGGCAACACGCTGACGATTGCGAACGGCAGGCTGCGCGGCGATCAAATCAGCTTCAGCGCAGGCGGCGCCGAATATACCGGCCGGGTCAACGGCAACACGATCCAGGGCACGGTCAAGGGCAGCAACTCGGGCAGCTGGAGCGCGACCCTCGGAGGCAAACCGGCTGCGGCGCCAGCGAAATATTGAGCGCACGGCGGCGCTTTAAATATATGATATTTATTGCGGAGGCATCATGGCGGGGAAAAGATCAGGCGTAGCCATCGTCGGTGGCGGTATCATGGGCGGCGACATTGCGATCATCTTTGCCGCCGGCAACTGGAACGTGCACGTGATGGACCCTGTGGCAAAGGCGCGCGAGACACTGCCCGCCCGGCTCGCCGCCGGCCTGAAGAAGCTCGGCGCAGCCGAGGCGGGCGCCGCCAACGTCAAGACTTATGCGAATCTTGAAGCAATTCCGTGGCAGGAAGTCGACCTGGTCGTCGAAGCCGCGACTGAAAACCTCGCGCTCAAGAACAAGCTGTTTTCCCAGCTCGAAACGCTCGCCCGCCCGGACGTCCCGCTGGCCAGCAACACGTCGACTTTCCCCATCGGCGATATCGGCAGGCACCTGAAGACCCGTTCGCGCGTTCTCGGTCTGCACTATTTCATGCCCGCGCACCTGGTGCCGCTGGTCGAGGTCATCCAGGCCGATTTCACCGACAAGGCGGTTGCCGACCGGGTCGAGCAAGACCAGAAGGCGCTCGGCAAGGCGCCGGTGCGCGTCAACAAGGACATTCCGGGTTTCATCGGCAATCGCCTGCAGCACGCGATGATGCGCGAAGCGCTGTACCTCGTCGCCGACGGCGTCGTGACTCCCGAAGGCATCGACACCGCGGTGCGCTATGGCTTCGGCTTCCGCTTCCTCGCGTGCGGCCCGATGATGCAGAAGGAGATGTCGGGCTGGGACACCAATTTCTACGGCGGCACGTCGCTTTTCCCGAGCCTGCACAACGAAACAGCACCGCCGCAGTTTCTCAAGGACATGGTCGCCAATGGCCACCTCGGCATGAAAGCCAAGCGCGGGCTGTGGGAGTGGACTGACGAAAGCGTTGCCAAAGAAAAAGCGCGCATCGAAAAAGTACTGCAGGCGGCGCTGCAGATCCTGCAAGCCGACTCAAAGTAGCCCCGCAGGGCTTAGCCCTCGATTTCCATTTTGAGCAGCGCGCAGGAGAGGCTTTTGCCGTGCGCGTCCCCCTTCCGCTTTGCTGACGCCGCAGTTGCAGCAGCTTTCGGACCCGACCTCGGAGGCTCGCAATTTATTTTGTCGACCGGCCCATCGCGTGTACTCCTGCCTGTTCCTGGCGCGTTACTGGATATAATTACAGTGAACGGGATCAGGGACCAAGGGGAACAACCACAGGAGGCCATCATGGAAAGCGCGACCGCACTGAAAATCATCCAGCAACTGGCAAACGGCATCGACCCGCATAGCGGCGAAGTATTTCGCGCCGACAGTCCTTATCAGCATCCCGACACCGTGCGGGCGTTGTTCACCGCAGTGCGCGCGCTGGAAGCGCAATCCGCACCCAAGCAGCGCGCCGCGGGCGCCGAGAACGCGCCGCAAAACGCCGGCAAGCCATGGTCGAGCGACGAAGACGAAGCGCTCGCCGGCGCGTTCGACGCAGGCAAGCAGATCCCCGAGCTTGCCGCCCAGCACCAGCGCTCGCGCTTCGCGATCGAGGCGCGGCTCGCCAAGCTCGGCAAGATCGAACCGCCCGCCAACCTGCGGGGATACAAGGCAGCATCGAATACGGCTTCGTACGCGGCGCAGCACTGAGGAAGGCGGATCGCCAGGTGATCCGCGCGGCCCGGCCGCCGGGCCATGTCGGGTATCGTCCGTGATTGGCCGCGTGTTGACAACTGCTATACGTCTCCGTAAGATATGTATATCTATTGTGTATGCAAAAGGAGAGAGACTCATGCGTGACGCCGCCATCAACCTGCGGGCACGTCCCGAGCAGCGGGAGCTGATCGATCAGGCTGCGCGGCTGCTCGGCAAGAACCGCTCCGACTTCATGCTCGAGGCCGCCTGCGACAAGGCCCAGTCGGTACTGCTCGACCAGGTATTTTTCAGTCTGGATGCCGAGAAGTTCCGGCAGTTCAACAAGCTGCTCGACGCGCCGCCCGCCCACAATCCGGGGCTTGAGCGCCTCATGGCGGTCAAGGCGCCCTGGGGCAAGAAGTCCGCGAAGGCCTGAGCTTGCAACTCAGTCCACCGGAGCCCTTGACGGCTTCGCATCAACTGGATGACTTCGAGTGCGGCGAAGCCGTGCTCGATGACTGGCTCAAGCGCAGGGCATTGGCCAACCAGTCAAGCGGGGCGAGCCGCACCTTTGTCGTCACCGATCAGGACGGTCGCATCCGCGGCTACTACGCCATGGCAGCCGGCGCCGTTTCGCACCAACTGGCAACCAGCGGCGTTCGACGCAACATGCCTGATCCTGTTCCTGTCATGGTGCTCGCCCGGCTCGCGGTCGACCGCAGGGTGCAAGGACAGCATCTGGGAGCGTCCTTGCTGCAGGACGCTGTCAATCGCGCAGTGGCCGTATCTCACAACGCGGGGGTGAGAGCCCTACTCGTGCATGCGCTCCACGAGCGCGCCAAACAGTTCTATGAGCACTACGGGTTTCAGCCCTCGCCGGCGCATCCGATGACGCTCATGCTGCGCTTGAGCAGTGCGAAGGCCTGACAGAATCCTACCGCCGCAAGAAGGCCACCCGCGACAAACAGACCAGGC
>Ga0209640_10005403_pt1 | contig 11171 bp, 8 predicted proteins | sample RifCSP10_1_FD_184018 | JGI IMG/M metagenome (GOLD analysis project Ga0209640, IMG submission 184018) | Soil microbial communities from Rifle, Colorado - Rifle CSP2_sed 10_1 (SPAdes) (version 2) | ecosystem: Environmental > Terrestrial > Deep subsurface > Rock core/Sediment | place: Rifle...
GTCGCTGCCGGCTTCGAGTGCAAGCGCGGGTTCATGACAGTACTCCGGCGGGAGCGAATCCATTTCTTGCTTACTGACATAGGGCGGATTGGCAATGATCAAATCATATTTCTGATCCTGCAGTTTTTCGAAGAGATCGGATCGCAATAGTCGTATCCGATCCGATAATCTGTGCCTGTCCACATTGATTTCCGCAAGTTCCAGAGCGCTGTCGCTGACATCCACTGCATCAATCCGTGCCTTGGGGAAAGCAATGGCACACGCTACTGCGATACAGCCGCTGCCCGTCCCGATATCGAGCACCCTGGAAACCCCGGATTCGGTTACCCACGGGGAAAAGCGATTCTCTATCAATTCGGCTATGGGTGACCGTGGAATCAGAACCCTCCGGTCAACCTGGAACTCTAAGCCACAGAACCACGCCTGATTGACCAGGTAGGCAACCGGTATGCGATCGCAAATCCGCTGCCCCGCCAGTTCGAATACCCTGGAGACGGATTCCATCTTGACCAACTCATCGAGTACGCCTTCCGCGCAGTCGAACGGTATACCAAGCAGGCAAAATACCAGATACACCGCCTCATCGTGTGGGTTGTCAGTACCGTGTCCGTAGCAAAGGTCATTATCCTCGAAACTTTGCTCTACCTCTCGTACTAGCCGGCGGGTTGTGTATACCTTGGAGTTTATGGCTGATCTACCGGTTAATCAGTGGTAAGGCGTGTAACCGGGGATCGCTGTGATATCAAAATCATCGATCTGCTCACCCGAGAGGTACTGCTCTGCATACCTGAGATAGATTTTTTCCCGTATGAAAAGGTCGAAGAGATCAGGGTCGATATGATGATCGAGCTTCATTCTTCCCAGTATCGTCAATGCGCGCGAGAGTGGCATGGCTTTTTTGTAAGGCCGGTCGGCGGCGGTGAGGGCCTCAAAAATGTCAGCTATGGCCATGATCCGCGCAGGTATGGACATCTGTTCCCGGTTCAAGCCGCGCGGATATCCCGTCCCATCCATTTTTTCATGGTGTCCACCTGCATATTCCGGAACGTTTCTGAGATGCTTCGGGTATGGCAGTGATTCAAGCATATTTATGGTTACAGTAATATGGTTGTTGATGATTTTCCGTTCCCTGACCGTCAGAGTACCTCGCCCGATCATCAGGTTCTGCGTTTCGTTTTCCGTAAGCAGATTACTCCTCTTGCCGTCGATTTCCGTCCATTGCCGCTTGGCAATCTCCTGGACCTTTTGCTTGTCATCCTCGCTGGTCGATTCCCCGCCAATATTGATCTTCTTTATAAATTCATTTTCCTCATCCAGGCATCTGATCTCTTCCTGGAACAATGTATCAACCGGGATCTCATGAATCCCCTGCGCCTGCATGACCCGGCGCAACATTCTGATCTCCGCCTCCTGCCTAAGTGTCGCAAAACGGGTTTTGATCATCTCAATCCTGTCGAAGATCGTTTCCAGTTTGGTCGCCTTGTCAACCACATATTCAGGTGTAGTGATTTTGCCGCAATCATGCAACCAGCCGGCGACGTCCAGCGCGTATTTCTCATTATCATCCAGTGAGAAATCTTTTAACGGGCCAAAATCGATATTGCAGGCAGCTTCCGCGATCATATTGGTAAGCGCCGGGACACGCCGGCAATGCCCTCCCGTATATGCGGATTTTTCGTCGATTGCATTGGCTATCAGCTTGATCATGGCATCGAAGAGGTCCTTCTGGGCGTCTATCAGACTGCGGTTCGTCACCGTGACCGCGGCCTGCGATGCCAGTGATTCGACTACCTGCTGGTCCAGCAAGGAAAAGGGGCAGGGTTGACCACTTTCCGGATCCTGCGCATTCAGCAACTGGAGCACGCCGATATTCTCGTTTTCATGATTGGTCAGCGGCACGGTCAGGAAAGATTTGGATCGGTAACCGGTTTTCTTGTCGAATTCGCGTGTCCCGGAAAAATCGAACTGCAGGTCGGCATAGGCATCTTCAATGTTAACCGTTCTCCCATGCAGCACTGCCCACGACGCTACCATGTGAGTATTGGGAATATGGTTCTGGTCATAGAGGGAGATCGGATAAAAATCAATAGGCTTGCCGCTGGCGCCTCCCTTATAAATCCCAAGCGATTGGGTAATCATGATCTCGAATTGGAGATGATTATCATCCGTACGCGTATAAAGGGTTCCTCCGTCCGCGTTGGTCAATTCCATAGCCTTGCGCAGTATGCTTTCCAGCAAACGGCTATGGTCTTTTTCGGCAGAAAGGGAGATGCCGATATTGGTCAGCTGTTCAAGCAGATTCGGAAAATTAACTTTTGTCAGGTCCATAACCCATCATCACCATCACCCCGATTGAATTATTGTAGTAGATATCGCAGCCCATCGTGAACACTTGCTACGGTGGAGGGTGACCGAACCGAGCGAGTAATGGGCGTATGCACCCCTGCCCACCGTCCCTGCATGGACTTCGGAATGATGTGACGTGGCGGAATGAAGTTATTCCCGGGCGTTACTTGCTGTCGTGATTTCGAGAAACATGTCATTCAGCCTGTGCACGAACCCGGCGGGGTCTTCCAACTGTCCACCTTCGCTCAGCAGTGCCTGGTCAAAAAGGATATGAGCCCAGTTGCGTATCCGTGATTCTTCCTGCCCGGAGGCCTGCAAGAGCTTCACAAGCGGATGGGATAAATTGATTTCCAGCACTGGTTTGGCCGCGGGAATGCTTTGGCCGGCTGCCTTCAGGATCTGTTGCAGATGCCGGCTCATATCTTGATCGCCTGCTACCAGGCAGGCCGGGGAACTGGTCAGACGGTTGGTCACACGCACCTCTTTTACCTTGTCGTGTAGTTCTTTCTGTATGATTTCGAGCAGATTCTTGTATTCCTTTTCCGGTATGGATTTATCATCTTTTCCAGTGTGCTCCTCCGATTCAATTCCGTCCAGATCGAGTTCACCTCTGGCAACGGATTGCAGTGGTTTGCCGTCAAACTCGGTAAGATGCGTAGTAAGCCATTCGTCGATCGGATCCGTCAGTAGCAGCACCTCGATGCCCTTTTCCCGGAAGATCTCCAGATGAGGACTGTTTTTGGCAGTCTTGTAGTTCTCGACGGTCACATAGTATATGGCCTTTTGTCCCGGTTTCATCCTGCCCGTATAAGCTTCCAGTGAGACCTGTTGTTTCTCGGTATCCTCGTGGGTTGAGGCAAACCTGAGCAGCCGAGACAAGTCCTCTTTCCTTTCATGCTCTTCGACTGCACCTTCCTTGAGTACCCGTCCGAACTGCGACCAGAAACCGGCATACTTTTCCGGGTCTTCATCGGCTATGGATTTGAGCAGATCGAGTACCTTGCGCGTACACCCGGAGCGGATGGATTCGATGGTCTTGTTGTGCTGGAGGATCTCCCGGGAGATATTCAGCGGCAGATCATCAGAGTCCACAATACCCCTGACAAAACGCAGGTACGCCGGCAACAGCTGCTCGGCATCATCCATGATAAACACCTTCCGTACATAAAGTTTTATACCATGGCGTTTTTCCCGGTCCCAAAGATCAAATGGGGCGCGTGAAGGAATAAAGAGAAGATTGGTATATTCGATTTTTCCTTCGACCTTGTTGTGAGTCCACGCCAGAGGAGGGTCAAAATCGTGTCCAACATGTTTGTAGAATTCATGATATTCCTCATCCTTGAGGTCTTTTTTCGGCCGCATCCAGAGGGCAGTCGCGCTGTTGACAGCATCATCCCCTTTACTGTCTTTCCCTTCCGCGGGCATCAAGATGGGAATGGATATATGATCGGAGTATTTGCGAATGATGGTCCGCAGCCTGTAACCATCCAGGAATTCATCCGCCTCATCCCGCAAATAAAGTGTGACTCGGGTACCTCGCTTCGGTCGATCGATGGTTTCCACCGTGTATTCGTTCTTGCCGTTTGATACCCAGCGGACACCCTCCCCCCGGGGAAATCCGGCCCTGCGGCTTACCACCTCCACTTGGTCAGCTACAATGAACGCCGAATAAAAACCGACACCGAACTGCCCGATCAGCCGGGAATCGCGGGATTTATCGCCGGTAAGGGATTTAAAGAATTGCTGGGTGCCCGACTTCGCAATCGTGCCCAGGTTACTGATCACCTCATCCCTGGACATACCGAGGCCATTGTCGGATACGCTAATGGTTTTTTGCTCTTTGTTGTATTCAACCCGTATTTTGAGCTCGGGATCATCTTCAAATAAGCCATCATTACTGAGTGCCTCAAACCTTAATCGGTCGGCTGCATCCGAGGCATTGGAAATCAGTTCGCGCAGGAAAATCTCCCGATTGCTGTAGAGGGAATGGATCATCAGATCCAGCAGTTGCTGAATCTCAGCCTGGAATCCCATGGTTTCTTTTCTGGTGTCAGTGCTCATGCAGAATGTATCCTGTCAGTTGATGTAATTAACCATATGCCATGTATGGGTGATGACCGGTTTTTTCAAGGTCCGGCTTCGTTATCGGACGGCCCCTGGTCTTAAAGGTCGATAGCCATCGTTTGCCTGATTCATTAAAATGAAAATATGTCTGCACAGGTTCCTCAATCGCCAGCACACACCCCGGTTATCCAGCAATATCTCAGCTTTAAGGCCGCTCATCCCGGTGAACTGCTCTTTTTCAGGATGGGCGATTTTTATGAACTCTTCTACGAGGATGCCTGCCGGGCAGCCAAACTGCTCGATATTGCGCTGACTTCGCGGGGCGCCTCCGCCGGCAATCCCGTACCCATGGCAGGTGTGCCCTATCATGCCGTAGACAGCTACCTGGCCCGGCTGGTCCGCTTGGGCGAATCAGTCGCGATCTGTGAACAGATTGGGGATCCCGCACTGTCCAGAGGTCTCGTGGAACGGGCAGTGGTTCGGATTATAACACCTGGCACCATTACTGATGAGGCACTGCTTGAAGAAGGTACCGAAAATCTTCTCGCAGCCGTTCATGAGGATTCCGGGCGCTATGGTCTTGCCTGTGCTGAATTATCAAGCGGTCGTTTTACCGTCATGGAACTTGAATCCCGTGCCGCGCTGGATTGCGAGTTGAGCCGCCTGCATCCGGCCGAGATCCTGGTCCGCGAAGAGATTTTCCTTGAAAAGGAATTGGCGAAACTCTGCCGTCGGGTGACATCACGACCAAACTGGCACTTCGACTACATAAACGCTCATAACACGCTCAGGGAGCAATACAAAGTATCCACTCTCGCAGGATATGGATGCGAAACGATGGCCCTCGCAGTCATCGCCGGCGGTTGTCTGGTCGGTTATCTGCAGGAGACCCAGAAGATACAACTCAGGCACCTGCAAGGGATCCGGGTGGAATACCAGCATGATTGCGTGATTCTGGATCCCATAAGTCGCAGAAACCTGGAACTGGAAGCCGACTTATCCGGCAACCGGCAGAACAGCCTGCTGGCTGTCCTGGACACGACAGCTACAGCAATGGGTGGGAGACTGCTCCGGCGCTGGTTAAACCATCCACTGCGCCTGCCGAAGGTCCTTAGATTACGTCAGGATGCAATTGAGAACCTGTTATACAACCGCAGATACAAGGACCTGCAGGAACTACTTGGCTCAGTCAGGGATCTGGAAAGGATCCTGACCCGGATTTCCCTCAAAAGCGCCCGTCCCCGCGATTTGGCACAGTTCAGACAAACCCTTGCACTCATACCCGCAATCAGGCAGCAACTTGAAACATTATTGGATAGTCCAGGCATTGCAGGGCTCCTGGAAAATATCTGTACATTTCCAGAATTGCAGCAGCATCTTGAGTCAGCCTTGTCCGACACGCCACCGGTATTTTTACGTGACGGCGGGGTAATCGCCGATGGTTTTGATGAAGAACTGGATGAACTACGGCGACTGGACAGGGATGCCGGTGGATTTCTCCTGGACCTTGAGGAGCGTGAACGCAAACGGACCGGGGTAGCCGGCCTCAAGGTCGGTTTCAACAGGATTCATGGTTATTATATTGAACTCAGCCGCTTGCAGAGTGCCAGTGTGCCTCCCGAGTATCACCGGAGGCAGACGCTCAAATCCACAGAACGCTTTATTACCGAGGAACTCAAGCGCTTTGAAGACCGGATACTCGGAGCCAGAACCAAATCTATGGCACGCGAAATGCTGCTCTATGAAGTTCTGTTGGAAACCATCTGTGAACAGCTGGAAGCTCTACAGCATTGCGCTGCCTCGATCGCAGAGCTGGACGTCCTGACGACTCTGGCGGATCGGGCCGACGCACTGAATATGTGTAGACCTGAATTCTCAGATCATCGCGGCATACAGATCACCGGAGGCCGCCACCCGGTGGTTGAAACCCGCTCAGACCAAGCTTTCATAGCCAACGATCTCAAGCTGGATGAAGATCGGCGGATGCTGGTCATTACCGGGCCCAATATGGGAGGTAAATCAACCTACATGCGACAGACTGCGCTGATTGTCGTACTTGCCCACATAGGCAGTTATGTCCCGGCCAAGGCTGCCGTGATCGGTCCTATCGACAGGATTTTCACTCGAATTGGGGCTGCCGACGATCTGGCGGGGGGGCAGTCCACCTTTATGGTCGAAATGACGGAAACCGCCAACATTCTCAACAATGCCACACAGGACAGCCTGGTCCTGATGGATGAGATCGGAAGGGGAACGAGTACCTACGACGGGCTGTCGCTGGCCTGGGCTTGCGCTGCTTACCTTGCGGATAGGATTCGTTGCTACACGCTGTTCGCAACCCATTTCTTCGAACTGACAACCCTGCCGGAGAAACTGGAAGGCGTAGTCAATGTCCACCTGGAAGTGGTTGAACATGGTGACCAGATAATATTCATGCACACAGTCCGGGAGGGTCCGGCAAACCGCAGTTATGGCCTACATGTCGCCGCGCTCGCAGGAGTCCCACCCTCCATCATCGAAGAGGCAAAAAACCATTTGCGCGAACTTGAGGGTAATGAAATCATGTCAAGACACGACGAACCACAGACTGATATGTTTATCACCTCTAAGCCGCTGCTCGACCGTATCGCTTCCATCAATCCGGATGATCTGAGCCCGAAGGAGGCCCTGGAAATACTTTATAACTTGTGTGAGGAATTCCACAGATAGAGGTTATTTTCTGCAATGGACCCCACGTATATACAGGTACCTTTATACAGAGGCGCCTTCGTCCTATGGTTAAGGATCCAGAAAAAAAGTAGTGACGGATTCATTCCATGCTTTTTCTGGAGTTAGTAAGAATGTATGATTAGCTCATCGAAAATCCAAACTAGAATAACGGGAAATTCAAAATGCCATTTATCGTTACTGAATCCTGCATCAAGTGCAAATACACGGATTGTGTCGAAGTGTGTCCTGTCGATTGCTTCCATGAGGGACCAAATATGCTGGTCATTGATCCGGACGAGTGCATCGATTGCACGCTCTGTGAACCGGAATGCCCGGTTGAGGCCATTATGTCAGAGGATGACGTTCCTGATAACCTGAAAAAATTCATAGAGTTGAATGCAGAGCTTTCGAAAAAGTGGCCGATTATTAATGAGATGAAGGACGCCATGAAGGATGCTGACCAGTGGAAGGATGTAAAAGCAAAAATCGAACATCTGGAACGATAATCAGAGAACTCTTGTTTTCATTTGCTGAATAACTGGAAACAGGAATCGGCACACTAAATCGGAGGACCCCGTTTCCTTCGCGAAGCTTTCTGCTCTTTGATTCCTTAGCTTTGCAGCGATCCCCCCGCTGCATCTTGATTGCGGTGACCCGTGATCCAATAGGCTCAGCGGACATTGCTCACCTGAAATACTTGCCCCGAATAATCTTTACTATATTTTCCGCAAATCGAGATAAAACTGTGACAGTTACCTTGAACATCGGATAAAGTACATAAATAGCAGGTGTAATCGGAACGGGAATAATCGTTATAATCCATCATAATTATCTGAAAAATAATAGCTTAGAGCCATCCTGATGGCCAATAAAATTGAAATCGCCAATATCTCCCATGTGGGTAAACGCAGACCCCACAATGAAGACAGCACACTAACCGACGTCGCCACAGGGTTAGCAATACTTGCTGATGGTATGGGAGGTTACAAGGCCGGAGAGGTCGCGAGTGCGCTCGCAGCCACCGAGATCTATTTTTCAATTACCCACGGCCTGGAAGAGTTAAAATCAGTCAGGACTAAGAAACACCCTCAGAAAGCCGAATTAAGTCCCCAGTCACTGGTCGTTAAAGATGCAGTAATACACGCCAATTCAGATATTTACAGGATCGCGCAGGAAGTACCTGATTGTCTTGGAATGGGTACCACCGTTGTGGTTGCACTGTTCCATAATCGCAAGGCAACAATTGCACATGTGGGCGATTCACGACTATACCGGAAAAGAAATAATCGCTTCCAACAGATTACCAAGGATCATTCACTGATACAGGAACTGGTGGATCGTGGCCTCTATACTATGGAAGAGGCTGTGGCAACAACTCCTAAAAACCTGGTAACGCGCGCTTTGGGTATTGATAATGCGGTTGATGTCGCCATCATGGAAGAATCTCCGGAACCGGGGGATATTTATCTGCTGTGTTCCGATGGATTAAATGATATGGTAGATGATGAAGAAATTCACTTAACCCTAAGTAAATATAGTGCTAATCTTGTACAGGCAGCTGAGGAATTGGTAAGTTTGGCAAATGCAAAAGGGGGCAAGGATAATATCTCGGTCATTCTCATAAGAATACTGGAAGGATTTTCGAGTTCCGGCGGCTTTTTGAAACAATCATTACATCAAATCTTTATGAAGTCAGGGGAATAGGACAGAGCTATGGCAAAGTTAGTTCTGAGTTTAAATGGTGTAGTACAAGGTGAATATGAGTTAAATAAGGAGCGGCTCACCATCGGCCGCAAACCTGATAACGATATTCCGATCGATAATCTGGCTGTCAGCGGCAAACATGCCCTGATCATCTCAATTCTTGATGACTCCTTCCTCGAAGACCTTGGCAGCACCAATGGCAGCTACGTTAATGGAAAACTCGTCAAGAAACATGCCCTGAAGAACGGCGATGTCATATCCATCGGTAAACACGAGCTGAAATACATCAATGAGCATGCCACAGCAGATGATGATGAATTTGAAAAAACCATGATCATCAAGCCCGGTTCCGCCAGCGCGGCCGTTGCAGCAGCCAGGGCTGCAGAGCAGGCCGGAGCGGGTCCTATCTCTCCCCCACCAAGGCCGACAACAGGTGGTGCGGGACATGCCCCAGCCATGTCGAGTCCTTCATCCGTCATGCCTCTTGGCCGGCTGACAGTGCTAAATGGCCCCATCGCAGGCAAGGAACTGGAATTAACCAAGGCACTGATTACCTTGGGCAAACCTGGCACCCAGGTTGCGGTTATCTCCCGGCGGCCACAAGGCTATTTCCTGACCCATATTGAGAGCGATGGGGATGGGAAAAGATATCCGATGGTGAATGGTGAGGCGATCGGCCCCCGCGCCTACCAATTGAAGAACAGTGATTTAATTGAACTGGCAGGTATCAAGATGGAGTTTTCCACCAGTTAGCCTGGTAACCCATAGCACCCACCCGGTTACCCACTGGGTTTGCCATCCCACTCACAGTAGCTACGGATACTGCAATCCACACAGCCCGGCCTGCGGGCGGTGCAGGTATAACGTCCATGTAGTATCAACCAATGATGCGCATTCAGTTTGAACTCATCAGGGATACTATGAACCAGCTTTTGCTCCACCTCCCTGACGTTTTTTCCCGGTGCGATTCCGGTCCGGTTGCATACCCGGAATAGATGTGTATCAACCGCGATCACCGGCTGCCCGAAAGCCGTATTCAGAATGACGTTCGCGGTCTTGCGTCCGACCCCTGGCAGGGACTCCAGAGACTCACGGTCAGACGGCACCATGGATCCGTGTTTTTCCTTCAATATACAGCAGGTACGTAGGATATTTTCTGCCTTGCTGTTATATAAACCGATACTCCGGATGTATTTTTTCAACCCCGAAATACCCAGCGCGATCATGCTCTCCGGTGTGTTTGCAACCCTGAATAATGCAGCGGTTGCCCTGTTTACACTGACGTCGGTTGCCTGGGCGGACAGGATTACGGAAATCAGAAGTTCGAAGGTACTCGAGTACACCAGCTCGGTTGAAGGGGAAGGATTCCGTTCCCTGAGGCATGAGAAGATTGCTGTTCTTTTTCTTTTGTTCAACCTGCTCTGCCTGAGAGTCTGGTGGCTAAATGTCCTGGATTACCATCCAATGGGTAAAACTGTTTCCTAGCCACGGAAGAACACCCTCCCGGAACGGGTTCCCGAGAGGCAATAATTGAATACTGCAATCAGTGTCCCGAAGAGCAGAAAAGCACCGGCAGGCGTACTGATCAAATCAGGCCCTTGCCAGTGTAGCGACAACTTGCCAGTAGCCAAAAGGAAGGTATCACTAAGCGTTTTCCATGACTCAAGGCCAATGCCACCATCTGCAATCAACTCACGCAATGTGCCGGTCAGCAACAGAAACAACATTGCAAGCAACCCGGCTCCGCCTGCATCGAGTAAGGTCGTGACCGGCCCGTTCCGCAGGGCGACGGCATCCAGTCTTGCCAGCCAGGCGGTATCCAGGGCAAGTAAGGGGATATAGACTCCAAAAACGGCGGCAAGGGCATAATAATACCCCTGGATGTACCACCACAGGATGGTGATTACCGTGGAAGTGACCACCAGCAGAATCGGCAATCCCAAGCTGCCTGGAATAGTTCGCCGTAGCACGGAAACCGTGAGCATCGAAGCAAGCAAGGCCGTCATGACCACCATCCCCGCGACTAATCCGGTAACCATGCTGGAACTCACCAGGATCAGAGGACAGAAGCCCGAGAACTGGAGGGCCGATGAAAGATATTCGGTCCTTCCGGTATTCGTGTGTATCATGAGGGTATCCTAGCAAAACCACTGCAGACAAGGCACAATAATTTACTGTAATTTTCAGATTCGGGCGGCTCGCCGGTACCAATAGCTGGTGAATGATCCCATGAGTACGAGCCTGTATTCGTGAAGCATGGACCAATGATTATTCGAGAAGGCAACCACTTGGAGCAGAATCAATATGCCAATCAAATCCAGAATACGTACGATACCGGATCACCCAAA
>Ga0209640_10005404_pt1 | contig 11170 bp, 11 predicted proteins | sample RifCSP10_1_FD_184018 | JGI IMG/M metagenome (GOLD analysis project Ga0209640, IMG submission 184018) | Soil microbial communities from Rifle, Colorado - Rifle CSP2_sed 10_1 (SPAdes) (version 2) | ecosystem: Environmental > Terrestrial > Deep subsurface > Rock core/Sediment | place: Rifle...
GCTCTGGTCGGGGCCACCGGCGGGGGTAAGACCTCGATCATTTCGGCGCTCTGCCGCTTCTACGACGTCGAGCGCGGGGCCATTCTGGTCGACGGCATCGATGTCCGCGAATGGAGCAAACAGGAGCTGCGCCGCCATTTGGGCCTGGTCTTGCAGGACGTGTTTCTTTTTTCCGGCGATATCGCCACGAACATCACCTTGGGCGATCCGCGCATCGGCGAGGATCGGCTATTGGAGGCCGCGCGCCGGGCGCACATCGCGCCGTTTATCGAAAAATTGCCCAATCGTTATCAGGAAGAAGTGCAGGAGCGTGGCTCGACGCTCTCGCAAGGGCAGCGCCAGCTGCTTTCCTTCGCGCGCGCGCTGGCGTTCGATCCGAAAATTTTGATCCTCGATGAAGCCACCAGCTCGGTCGATACGCAAACCGAGATGTTGATCCAGGAAGCTTTGGATGAGCTGCTGAAAGACCGTACGGCGCTGATCATCGCTCATCGTCTTTCGACGATTCAACACGCGGATCGGATTCTGGTGATTCACAAGGGGGAAATCTGGGAGCAAGGAAGCCACGACGAACTACGCGCGCAGGGCGGGCTGTACGCGCGCCTGTACGACCTGCAGTACCGTTTTCAAGAGCGGGATAGCAGGATTACAGATTTAGCGGCGATGACATGAGGTTGCGCTACTGTTCCACAACCAAAGCTGTGCAAGATGATGCAATCCTAATTCGGGCAAGACCGGATCACAGTTCAAGACCGTTAAGGAGCGCAGCTGTTGAACTGAGTGTGCGAACCAGACCGTTGAACGACTTGAACAAACGAAGGTTCTGCAAGTGGCCTGAAGGTCAAAAGAGCGGTTTTTGAGGCAGGCGGAACTACTGAGCCGGTTTGTGAACACGGATAATCAGAGGAAAGGATCCCGCAGGCAGGAATATTGACGGGGACTCGCAGTTCAAACACTCGTCGCCTCGGCTAACAAACCATAACATCGCTTCGTGACTGTCGATCGAGTTGACTGCATCGCTATCCGGAACCCAATATTTTTCATAGTTGGGCGTCAAACGATGATAATGCAATCTGGTTGATCCGAAAAGAGCGACAAAATTCCGAACGATGCGTCTCGGCACGAGCCACGTGGCAAAAAAAGGCGCCGATGAGCGTAGCGGAATACTCGCCTTCACCAGTTTTCCACTTAAGTCGAAATCAGAATACGGTCTGACCTCGTAGCCCTGGGCGGCCCAAGGCGTGCAATTCCAGGCCGGGAATAGAAAAAGCACTCCCTTATCGCGGGTAACGCGCCGAGCTTCACGAAGCGCCTGTTCGGGATTCGGTACGTGCTCGAATACCCAGATCGACCAGACTCCATCAAAACTGTTGTCCGGGAACGGCATCGCCGTAGCCGAACCGACAATGAACTTTTTGTGATAGAAGCGCGCAACGCTCGGAGAGATGTCGAGGCCCGTATAGTTTTGGGCAACATCTTGCAGGTACCCCCGGCCTGATCCTATTTCCAGGACGGGCCGATCGCTTAAACTAAAGCGCTGAACGAAGGCGCGCACTTGCTCTTCGATCCGGAGCAAATCAGCCATGGCTCGTGCCACGCGAAGATATTTGGTTTCATATTCCGAGTTGGCTTGGTTTTCGACTTGCGGCTGTTCATACGCCTCCGTGTAGTATTTTCTCGCCGCCTCTATCTCCAGCGGTATCAACGGTGCATCGGTGTCGTAGGGAAAATGAATTGTGACGAGAAGTAGAGTCAGAATTAAAGCGGCTAATGTGACGCGTTTCAGCGCTAGCCAATGTTGATAGATGCGTTTCATTTATGCCGGTGCGAGGCTACACGACGATCCACAAAGGATCTCTTCATATAAACTAGCTATTTTAAGTGATCTTCTAAGGCGGGTCACGGAAAAGCTCGCTACCACCAGCGCTAGATCAACGCCGTCACTATATCGGGTCTTTTTCTCACAAATATTCAAGTACTTATGTGGTTCCGTGGGAATCGTAATAGATCACACAAAAAGGCACGACCGGATCGACGCTAGATAATTCCCAATTGCCCAGTCGGGGAGCGAAATCCCGGAAAGACTCTGCTCAGATCGCTTTGCCCCATGTGGCGCGCGATGACTTCGCCGCATACTGCTCGGTAGTCGGTGGTCAAATCGAGATCGCGCCCTTCGTATAGCACTTCTGGCGCCAGGCCCGGCCAGCGGCCATAGACTCTGCCGCCGCGCACCTTCCCGCCGATCACGAACATCACATTCGCATGTCCATGATCCGTGCCGCGATTGCCGTTCTCGCGCGCGGTGCGGCCGAACTCGGACATGGTAACGATCACGACATCTTCCATCCGATCGCCGACGTCCTGGTAAAACGCGGTGAGGCCTTCGCCCAGCTCCTTAAGCCGGTTGGCCAACTGCCCGGTCGCGCCGCCTTCGGCGACATGAGTGTCCCAGCCCTCGATTTCGGTGAAGGCGATTTCAAGACCAACATCCGCCTTGATCAGCCGGGCGATTTGTTTGAGTCCGACCGGGAATCTGCCTGCCGGGTAGCTGGCCGTGCTCGGCGGAATTTTTGCTTCGATGCTGCGCAGCCGCGCCATGGCATCGAAAAGACTCTGACCGCCGCGGCGAAACAACGGATCAGCAGCATTGGCGTAAAGCCTTTGCAATTTCGACGCGACGGTCAAGTTGCGCGGACGGAATTCCTCAATTGATGAAAGCGACAAGGTCGCCTCGGCGCCGGCCAAGATGCGCGGCGTTTGAGGAGTTACGGCAAGACCTCGAAACGGCGACTCGCTGGTCTGTTTTTCAGTTAGAAATCGATTGAGCCAGCCATCGGGAGTGCTCCTGATTCCCGGCGTGCCGAGCTCCATACAATCCTGGGCGTCGAAATGCGAGCGCGTGTTGTCCGGTGAACCCGCTGCGTGAACGATCGCGAGCTGCCCTTGATCATAAAGTTTTTTCAGTGGCGCCAGGGCGGGATGGAGAGCGTAAAAACCGTCGAGATCGATGGCGTGTTCTTCGCCCGCGGCCGGCTCGGCAACGGCAATACTCGGTCTGAGCGCGTAGTAGGCGCGGTCCTTGAACGGGATCACGACGTTGAGACCGTCCATGCCGCCGCGCTGGAAAACCACCACCAAGACTTTGTTTCGACCGCTCTGTTGCGCCGCGGCGGCGCGCACGAGAAAGGTCGGCGGCAAGCCGAGAGCTAAAAAGCCGACTCCGGCGGATTTGATAAACCTGCGGCGCGAGCGATCCATGATATTACCTCCGCTGAAATTCCGGCGCAGCCAGAAGTAAGGCGAGAGTATCGGAGCCGGCCGTTTCCGACAACGCGGCCTGGGTGGCCGAGGATAGCGAGTCGGGAGCAATCAGCCGGATGAACGCCTGGGTATGGCCCGTAACTTCGCTGTGCATGCGCGCGCCGTCGATGCGATTCGCGGCCAAATCGCTGGCGAAGTTCATGCGCGTGAGCAGCATGTCGGGGCTGATCCACGAAGATGCGAGGTCCGGATAGCCGGTCGGCGGTTGGGCCATAAATAGCCGTTCGCCCATACGGCCGAGATAACGCAAGAGTTGCGGCGTGACGGTGGTGTCCGCCTCGGTAATGCGCAGAGCGCTGGCGACATATTCGAGTGGTTTTTTGATCCTGGCCCGGTAAAACGCAGGCGAGAAGAACTCGGGCGCGTCAATGATCGATTGCATCACGGTTGGGATATCACCGTCGCTGCGGCGAAAGGCCGCGGCGGCTTGCTCGATTATTGACGCCGGCGGATCATCGGCGACAAAGCGGCGCGCCAGTTTGGTCGCGATGAATCTTGCGGTGGCGGGGTGGCGCGCCAAAAGATCGATCACCTTTATGCCGTCCTCCATGCCGCCGCCGGCCGGAATGCGCGTGCCCAAAACCGTTTTGTCACCCGGGTCGTGCAGTCGCGGCTCAAAGACAAACTGGGCCTCGCCGCGCGGCCGGCGCAGTGTCCAGCCCGTGAAGCAGCTCGCGACCTCGTGGACGTCTTGTTGGCTGTACCCGCCGTCGACGCCCAAGGTGTGCAGTTCCATGATTTCCCGCGCGTAATTCTCGTTGAGGCCGCGCCGGCGCACGTTGCCGGTTCGGCGCGCGGCGAGGCTGTTCGGGCTGACGCTCAGCCAATTGTCGAGATAGAAAAGCATCGCCGGGCTTTGTGCTGTGGCCAGCAAAAGATCGCGGAATTTGCCCAGCGCATGGGGCCGGATCGTGTCCCGATCATAAGAAGTCATCAGCCAGCGGTTGGCGCCTTTGGCGGCGAAGATATTGAAATGATTGCTCCAGAAATCGACCATGACCTCGTAGAGCTGGCGCTGGCTATAGACCGCGCGCAACAATCGCGCCTGCTGCAGCTCGAAAATGATCAAGCGCGGCGCATTCATGGCGCCAGCCATCCCCATGCCGCGCTCGCGCGCGACTTTCGGTGGCGGATAAAGCTCGAACAGCTCGCGGCTGTTCATGCGCATGGTTTTTAACGCGGCGACTCTTTCCTCGACCGGCTCGTCGGCAATCGTCTCCGGCGCCAACTGTTCTTCGAGATAGCCGCGCATGCCGAGCTGGTTGACTCTCCGAACCGCGGCAGGCGTCGGCCCGAAGCTCGTGCGATTGAGGAAATGAATAATCCTTTGCTCTTGGCGGAGCGGCGTGCTCACGGGCTACTCCTTGTCGTGCCTCTGGGGCTTCTCGCGCAAGCGTTCGCGAAACTGCTTTTTTTCTTCGATCGAGCCGCGCTCTCTCAGCTCGCGGCGCTGCTCGCGGATCTCGCGTTTTTCATCGGGCGATAGGTGTTGAAAGCGCTCGCGAACTTTTTCGCGCAACTGCTCTCTTTCTTCCTGGGAGAGCCGTTCGCGTCGCTCCATCCACTTTTGCCGGAGCTCCCGGCGTTGCTCCGGCGGCAACTCACGGAGCTTTTGATGCCGCCGCCGGAGCTCTTCGCGGCGCTCCGGCGGCAGCTCGCGCCAGCGTTGCCAGCGCTCCTGCAAGCGCTCGCGCTCTGCTGGCGAAAGCTTCTGCCAACGCTCGAAATTCCGCCGCGCCAGCGACTTTTCGTCGGGCGAAAGCCGGCGCCAGTTTTCGAATTTTTTCTGCAGCTCTTCCTTCTCGTCGGGCGGCAGGTTTTGCCAGCGCTGGAAGCGCCGGCGCATTTCCTGTCTTTCCTCGGGTGACAGGCGCTGCCAGCGATCCAGTGCTCCCTTGTCGCTTTGCGCCAACATTACACCGCTCGGCAGGTCTTGAGCCGCCCACGCAGGGGGCGAGACGAAGAACGTCAGAAGCCAAAGTAAGCCGACGGTTTTGAGCACTGGCATCACTTCACGCGCTCCTTCTTTTTGCCCGGCGCGATGTTCTGTCCCGTTGATGGCTCACGCGGCGCTGCCTTGACTGCCCATGAATTCCAACAACTCGAGATCATCGAGCACGTCCAGCGCTTTAAAAAACTCCAAGTTCTCCGCCACCGGCAGAACCTCCAACATGGCAGCTTCCTCGCGCGGGGGCTCGTTGGTTGTCCAAAGGCTTTGTCCAAGAGTAAACGCCAGGGCTAAGGCGACCACGGCGGCGGTCGCGAACAGCGGCACGAGGCGCGGTTGTAATGATGCCGCGAGCTTTTGCTGCCATCTTGGTTTTTCCGCCGCGTCATCGAGTTTGTGGCGGAGTTCGCGGTTGTAATCGGCCCAGAAAGTCTCTGGCGGTTCGTCGCTCTTAAGGGTCAGCGGCAGAAGCTTGCCGAGATCCTGCAAATAATCCTTACAGGCGGCGCAGCTATTGAGATGGCTTTGCAGGGTGTCGCGCTCAGCGCCGGTTAGATCGCCGTAGTGCAGCAGCACCAGGTTCTCTTCCTGTTCCGCGCAGGCCGCGGAAAGTTTTTTGAATTGTTCTGTCATATAAACTCCTAAACGAAATCCGCCAGGCTTTGTCTCAGCGCCGTGACGGCGCGATGAAGATGAACCTTGACGGTGCCTTCGGCGGTCTCCATTAACTCGGCGATTTCTTTGATCGATAGTCCTTGATGATTTTTGAGCACAAAAGCGGTGCGCTGGCGCGCCGGGAGATCGTCCAAAGCTTGGCCCACTCGAAGCGAGATTTGTCTGGCCCACACTTGCTGATCGGGCGATCTCGGTTTTTCCGGTTGGTGTGACGGGTCCATTTCATTTTCCACGGTCTCGTCGAAGGTATCCGCCGGAGCGCGTTTTTGGCGCCGCTTATAATCAAGGCAGAGGTTGACGAGGATGCGGTAGAACCAGGTATAGAAGCTCGAGCGGCCATCGAAATTCTTTAAATTCGCAAACGCCTTCAAGAAGGCTTCCTGGGAGAGATCCTTGGCGTCCTCGCGGTCGCGCGCGAAGTTGAACGCGATATGATAAGCCCTTTGTTGATAACGCTCGACGAGCTCCTCGAACGCGCGACGATCGCCCCGCCGGGCTGATGCCACCAACTCCTCATCCCCAGGGTTCACAGATGGGCTCCTGTCTGGTGCTAGTTGTGCATCGCTAGAAAAACCGCCGAGGAGCCGGCGGACGAAGGTGCCGTCCGCCGTCGTTAGAGGAGTCAAGCTTCAACCCTCTGAGCTTTTCAGCGGATCTTTGCCGTTGCTGCAAATGTTCCGCGGCAAGATCGTTCAAGGGGCCAACCCGTGGCAAACGTTCCCGGAACCATACCCGGCAGCCTCCTCCTTAAGGAGCGGTCGCAATCTAACGACGTTAGACGACCGGACCCCGGGGAAGGTTTACCGCGCGCCCGCGAACCGGGCGTAAACTTCGAGCTAACCATTCTCATTGATGGTATCAAAAGACGCAATGATTCTACCGGTTCGGCGCCAAATGACCAATGCCTGAGGCTCGCCCCAGTGGGCTATCAACCATGCACCGATTTGACAAGACCGGAGGGCTAAGTTATCAGAGCCAGTGATGGATACAAAACTGACCCGGCTGAAGAGTGCCAACATGCCGCGCTGGTTCAGTGTTTGCCTGATTCTCGCGGTCTTTTTCCTGCCGCTCCATTTGCACGTGACCTCGCCGCTCGCGTCGCAGGTTACAAAAGAGTGCATTTGTCTGCACGGAAGTAGAACCCAGGCTAATCTAGCGGCCGCCTCGGCCGTTTGCGCACCCGTAATCGTCGTTTGCGCGGTCGCGCTATTCACGCAGGTTGAATTCCCCTCTGAGTCGATACGCATTCCATCGAGTCGCGCGCCTCCCGCCGCTCTCTCCGTCTAGTTTTCCTGTTTTCCCGCATCGCTATCACTGAGCTTCGCCGCCGCCGGCTATGTTCACACAAATACACCGGCGCGGGGAGCAAGCTTTTTTTCGGAGGGAGGTTAACGTTATGGTGCTTTCATTGAGAGGACCGCGCTCGCTCGCAGCGTGGTTTATCGTTGCGATGTTTGTTTCGCCGAAGATGTCGCTGGCTCAAAACTCTGAGATCGAGTCCATAAGAGCGGTCGTCAAGAACCTCGAGCAGCAGCTGCAAAAAGCCTTGCAGCGGATCGACCAACTGGAAAAGGAAAAAGCCACCAGCTCGACCAAAATCGATCAAGTGGAAAAGTCAATACGGGCATCGCAGAGCGCGCCCTCGGCGCTTAACCCCGCCATCGGCTTGGTGATCGATGCTACCGCGGAGCATCGCGACAAGGCGGGAGGGGACTTTAATTTTCGCGCGGCGGAGTTGGGTATTTCCGCTTCGATCGATCCCTACGCGCGGGCGTACGCGTTTTTTACCGGCAGCAGGGATGAGTTCGAAGTCGAAGAAGCTGCGATGGTGACGACATCGTTGCCGTGGAATCTGCAACTTAGAGGCGGCCGCTTCTTCGCCGACTTCGGTCGTCTTGCCAAGTTCCATCCGCATGAGTATGCCTTCGTCAACACGCCGTTGTCCTTGGAGAGAATCGTCGGCGGAGAATCCAAGGCCGATGGCGTCGAGCTGAGTTATCTTTTCCCGACGCCGTTTTTTCTGCGAGCGACCGCGGGCGGATACAACAAGCTGGGCGCCGAAAACGAGCGTCTCGACGATACCAAATCGCGCGCCTGGAGCCGGTTTACCTATCTTGGCAGGCTGCACACTTATTTTGATCTTGCCGACAATCACAGCATCGAGTTGGGTACCAGTTTAGCCTATACGCCGTCGATCAGGATTCCCGAGGAGCCTCACGGGGGCAGCCGGACTTTGACCGGGCTCGACGTGACCTACCGGTATCAGCCGCTCGGTAGCACGCTCTACCAGGGCTTTACCCTGGGCGGAGAGCTCTTTGGCAACAGCGAGCGGGTGGAGCGCGAGTCAGGATTGCGCCGCATGTTCGCGCCCGGCGGTTACGTCTACGGCGAAGCGAAGATCAATCGTGAGTGGGCGGCGGGGTTTCTCTACGACAACGCGCCGAGCTTGGCGAGTCCCGGGAAAAAGACCATCGGTTACTCACCGTTTATCACCTGGTACTTGAGCGAGTTCAACCGGCTGCGCTTCCAATATAGCTATCTCGACGACAAGGTGCGCGAGGAGCGATCGGAGCGCGGGCATCAGTTTTTCTTACAATGGACCACGGTATTGGGAAGTCACACCCACGGCTTCCGCACCCGTTAGGATTCTTTAAGAGGAGATTTTTCATGAACAGGATTCGCAGAAATGTGATTTTGTTAGCGGCCGTAAGCGCCGCCGTCCTCGGCTTTGCGCTTCCGGTTTCCGCTCAACGGATTCGTGTGATTACGACGACTCCCGAACTGGCTGATATGACCAAACAGATCGGTAAAGAGTGGGTCGAGGTCGAGAGCCTCACCAAAGGCGTGGAGTTCATGCACGCGGTGCCGGTGAGGCCGAGTTTCGTGCCCAAGCTCAACCGTGCCGACATTCTCGTCGAGAATGGGCTGGATTTGGAAGTTTCCTGGCTCCCCGCTTTGCTCGAGGTTGCGAACAACTCCAAGATATTGCCGGGCCAGCCCGGCCAGATCGATTGTTCGGTTGGTATCAGCGTGCTTGACACTGCCCGCATTGTTGACCGCTCGGAAGGCGACGTTCATCCCAAAGGCAATCCCCACTACGGTCTCGACCCGCTGAACGGCAAGACCATGGCGCGCAATATCGCCGCCGGGTTGTCGCGCAATTATCCGCAACACCGAGCCGTCTTCGAGAAGAACCTCAATGCTTATCTCGCCGAGTTGGATAAAGCGATCAACCGCTGGCAAACCATGGCGGCGCCGCTCAAAGACGTGAAGATCGTCACCTACCATCAGGACTGGAGCTATTTCGCGAACCGTTTTGGCTTGCATCAGATCGGCACGATCGAGCTTAAGCCCGGCATTGAGCCGACACCAAATCATCTGGTGTCGCTGGTGCAGAAGATGCAGCAGGAAAAAGCCGGGGTGATCATCTACGGTCCGCAGAGTGATCGTTACCCGCGCCAACTCGCGAGCCAGACAGGGGCGAGCGTCGTGCGGTTGCAGAGCACGGCGGGTGCCCTATCCGAGACCGACACTTACATCAAGTTTATCGATTACAACCTACGGAGCTTGCTAGCCGCCGTAAAAAAGAGTTAAAGGACCAGGTCGTCATGATCGGATCTAGATGCGGCTGGCGCAGGTGTTGGGATGGCTAAGCTGGCTCCGCTGGTGGCTTTACGCGGAGCCAACCTGGGATACGAGGATGCGGTAGTTCTACAAGATGTGAACCTAGAACTTCGGCCCGGCGAATTGATTGCGATCGCCGGGCCGAACGGCTCGGGTAAGACAACACTCTTTCGCACGATTCTTGGGTTTTTGCCCGTACTGAGCGGCACCCTGACGCGCGCTTGCGCGCTCAACGAGGTCGGCTACGTGCCGCAGAGCGCGGCGTTGGATTCGACCTTTCCGATCACCGCCCGCGAAGTCGTCGGGATGGGCGGCTACGGACGGCTCAAGCCCTATCAGGCTTTCCCGATCGCCGAAAAAGAACGTCTGGAAAACGTCCTGACGCAAGTCGGGCTAAGTAAACTCGCCGGGCACTTGTTTTTTTCCATGTCGGGCGGGCAGCGGCAGCGTATTCTGATCGCCCGCGCGTTGATGGTCGGCCCGAAAATCCTCATTCTGGATGAACCTCTTGCCGGCTGTGATCCGGAGTCGCAAAAAGCGATCAGCGAACTGCTGGTTAATCTGAGCGAACGGGAAGGAAAGGCGGTTTTTTTTTCCAGTCACGATCTGCGCATGGTCCGGAGCGTGAGTAAGCATGTTCTTCGCGTCGACGGCGGTCGAGTCACTTGGGAGGAAGGAGTGCTTGCGGATCATCCGTGGTAAGTTTTTTTGATCTCTTCAGTCCGTCGTTTCTGCTTTTTCCGGCTCTGCTCGGCAGCGCGATCCTTGCGTTCGTTTGCCCGTTGGTTGGTGCGCATCTGATGTTGCGGCGACGCATTTTTCTGGGCTTGACGTTGCCGCAAATCGCCGCGTGCGGCGTCGCGTTCACTTTCTGGTTACACCATGCCGCGGGCTTATCCCACGGCACGGGCGGCGAGCGGCTCCTGGCGGTGGCGGGCTCCTTGGTGTTTACACTGGTCGGTATGGGGTTGCTTGCCTACCTGGACCGCTACGCCACGGGTTCGCCTGAAGGCCGGCTCGCTGCCGCTTATGCTCTTGCGTCCGCGCTGACCTTATTATTTGTCGTTTTCAATCCTGCGGGTGAACTGGAGATTCTTAACCTGCTCAAAGGCGAGGTCATAGCGCTGTCGAAAGAAGAGCTCAAGCTATTGGCCGTCGTCTATGGCGCCGTATACTTGGGTCTGGTGCTCTTTCGCCGTGAGTTCCTGCTCAACTCTTTCGATCGCGATCTGTCATTTTTACTCACCGGCGGCAGCGCACAGTGGAGTTTCTGGCTCTATGTACTGTGCGGCTTTGCCATCGCCATTGGCGTCATCATGGCGGGACCGCTGTTGGTGTTTGGTTTCATGGTGCTGCCGCCGCTGGTGGCGCGCGCCCTGGCGCACGGCATGACTGCTTTTTTCGTGTTTTCGTCGCTACTCGGGCTCGCTATGGCGCTCGGCGGTTTTTATTTCTCCGTGCGCCTCGATCTGCCGCTGGGACCGACGGACGTTGCGTTGGGATGCGTTCTGATTTTTGCCACTTACGTCACGCAATGGTTCATGCGAAAAATACGCGCTTGATGCGCGCTTGGCTCCTGAGTGTGCTGGTCGCGGTGTGCGC
>Ga0209640_10005405_pt1 | contig 11170 bp, 10 predicted proteins | sample RifCSP10_1_FD_184018 | JGI IMG/M metagenome (GOLD analysis project Ga0209640, IMG submission 184018) | Soil microbial communities from Rifle, Colorado - Rifle CSP2_sed 10_1 (SPAdes) (version 2) | ecosystem: Environmental > Terrestrial > Deep subsurface > Rock core/Sediment | place: Rifle...
AGCGGCTGGAGGGCTGATCAGAAGCCAAAGTCTAAGCTTTTCCTCAATATCAGACAAGTAGGGAGATCGCCACTGTCAAGCCACAGTAGAAATGTCCTCTTTCTCCCATAGTAGAAATGTCCGGTTTAGGTGATGCCCGCTGCCGCGGGTCGTGTTCCTTCCGGCAGCAGGCGTTTGCGCCACGGATGCGCGCGTGTCGGCGTGACCGGAGGCCGAGGGACCTGGGCCTTGGGAGGCGCAGCCACTCTCTCGGGACGAGCGGGGATGGCGTGGTAGCTCAGTGGCCGGCCATTGTGGGTGATCCGCCTCGTCCCATCCACTCGGTCTTCGACGATGACGTGGGCCGCTCGGACATTCGTCCGCACCTGATAGAGGTGCCCGTGGTGGACCACCGTCCAGTCACGGCGCAGGCACCGAGTCGTCTTGATGCACAGGATACGGTTCAGATCCCCGCCCGCCGGCTTCGGCCGATGCAGATCGGCCGCCTGGGCCGGCTGGACCGCGAAGCGCCGATTGTAGCTCGGCAGCCACGCCTCCAGGAACTGATTCGCCGCCTTGATCGTGGCGATGCCCGCGAGGCGCAGCTCTTTCACCAGGCGATCCTGCACCGTCTTGAACAGCCGCTCCACCCGCCCCTTGGCCTGCGGGGAGTGGGCCGCGATCAACTCGACCCCCAGCTCACCCAGCGCCCGCCCAAACTGGCTCGTGGGCGTGATCCCCGCCAATTGCTCGTCCACGGTGGGCGGGGCCGGCGACTGATAGGTCGTATGCTTGTCCGCATAGATGGCCAGCGGAATTCCATACTGCTGCACATAGCGCTGGAAGCTGTCCATCGCCGGGATGGTGCCTTCATACTCGTAGAACCGGACAAACACCCGACTGCTCGCATCGTCAATGTAGGCCATCAGCACACAGCGGGGCCCGCGCCCCTCAAACCAGTCATGGTGGGAGCCGTCCAGTTGGAGAAGTTCCCCCACGTGAGCTCTCCGCGCCCGCCACGCCCGATGGGGCCGCTTCCGCCGTGTGAAATGCACGATGCCGCGCTCCCGCAGCCATCGCCGCAGGGTCTCGTCGCTGAGCGTGATCCCGTGACGCTCGGCCAGCTTCTCGGCCGCCAGCGTCGGCCCGAAATCCGCATACCGCTTCTCGTACAGCTGCAGGGCCATGGCCTTGCGCTTGTCCGGGATCCGCCGGTTCGAGGGCGTGCCCCGTCCCCGATGCGCCAGCCCCTGGTCGCCCGCCTGCTCCACCCGCTCGATGAGGCGCCGGATGTGGCGTGGCGTCAGCCCCAGCAGGGTGCCCGCCTTGATCTGCGTCAACTTCTGCTCCATCGTCTGGCGAATCACATGTACCCGCCTGAGTTCCTTCACACTCATGATAACCCTGTCCTCTCCGACCATCCGGCCCTCCGTCTGAAAGCCGGCAGTCTAGCAACGAAGAGGACATTTCTACTGTGGTGAAAGCGGACATTATCATTGTGGGATTACAGGCAGCTGGATGGAATTCTCTGTCGAACCGCGACCTCCTTGAGGTGTGTAAGCCCGCATGATTCATGAGCGCTTCTGCTGCAATCGCGAGCTTTTTGGCGAGAGGCAAGTGGCGAAGACTCCCGGTCGGAAACACGGCTTTTCCCGCTAGCCCCTAGCCCCGTACCTCTCGCCTGGCCTGTTGGCATGATTTCGCGACGAACGGTCATGATTCATGCGGGCTAGACAGAGTGCCACGAGATACTCCTGAGACATCTCGAGACAAGGTTTTTTCTCGCACCGGCTGACGTCGCCCCATGATTGGCAGAGGCAAGGAGTGGCTTGCACCACGGTAACATGGGTACCACGGGGAGCCCAGCGAGCAGGATTAGTCGGCCCAAACAGAGCAACCGTACGCACCCCCATCAGCCCCGCCATATGTGTGACTCCCGAGTCCTGCCCGACAAAGAGCCGTGCCTGAGCAAGCACCCCTGCAACGGTACGAACATCGAGGCCCTTCAGGACGATCGGTGGGGTCACGCATGACTGGAGAACACGCTCAACCGGCTCTCGGTCAGCCGGCCCTTCTAGAATCACCGGTGTCGCCCCGGAAATCTGAAGCGCGACAACTACATTCGCGAGGAGCTCCGGTGCCACACACTTATGGGCACTCCCACTCCCCGGATGGATCACGACAAGAGACTCTCCGATTGACAGGCCTGCCGCTTCAAGACAGGCTCGTCCGAGACGATGGAGCAATTCTGTCGTCGCCAACAGGACGTCTCCTGCATCGTCAAACGATGCCTCATTGATCGCTTCAAGAAATCGGTCACGTTGATGTGTCGCTCGAATTGAAGTTGAGAACGGAGACCTCACGATAACCTCTCGGACGCCGAGTGCCTTCAGGGTCTCACTCAACTTGCCATCGAGATCCTGCATCCAACCAATGGCAAGATCGCAGCCTTCCAACCATGTCTGAACCTGACCCGTGACCTGGTCCGCGCCGGCGAACAAGTCCGCGCAGGCGCGCCCCTGCACAGAGGTCCAGGCATCAATGATGCGGCACGCGAGGAGCAGCCTCGCGATCTGGTCCTCTGCACAGAGCACCAGCCGATGGTGGGGGAAGCGGGTCCGCAATCGAGCCATGGCCGGGACCGCCAAAAGCACATCGCCAAGGCCGCCGGGATGGATCATCACGATCGTCCTTCTCACGGTGGGCATTACGGTTGTCCTGAGGGAGGTACCCGAGCCAACAGGGACCGCGCCACCGCAAGATCCGCTGGTGTATTCACGTTATGAAAGGAACGCCCGGAGGGATCGATGGTGAGCAGATCCACCTCGGTGACATAGTGTACTCGAAGGGACGCGTGCGACACCATGTCTTGGATCTTGAGCTGTCGTGCCCGAATCATTTGTTCCACGACCGGTAGGCATCGTTTGCCATACAACGCATGCATCGGATGTAACCGGCCCGCAAGTTTCGCCATCACAATGTCTGCGGTGGCTCTTCGACTCGTGAACTGAGCAATGACCGCCGGATCGAGAAACGGCATGTCGCATGCGACCACGAATATGTAAGGCGTTGTTGCCTCGGTAAGTCCGCTGTGCAACCCTCCGAGACTGCCGCAATCAGGCAGCAGGTCTCGCACGACTCGGGCATCGACGTCGAGCGGGGGGCTGTCCTGCGCAATGACGACCAGTACCTGTTGAAAAAGTGAACGAAGCACCGCCAGTCCTCGTTCGAGGAGAGTCTGTTCCCCCACGACGAGATACCGTTTGTCTTCGCCCATTCTCCGGCTATTGCCCCCGGCGAGAAGGACACCGGTTACCTCGATCTCCATTTTGCCCTCAATGCAGGCCTCCAAAAAGAAAGAGGGGGTGGGTCATACCCCACCCCCTCACGTTTCTTCAGACTCTCCCCGCTCAGACGAACGTTAGAGGGTCTTTCCCTTCCGCTTATTCGATCGTCTGGTCAGCACCCAACCTTCCAGAAGGACCACACCACAAGCAATCACGATCGGATAGATATAGGCCTCTTTCGGTGTCGGCGGCTCCAGGAAGGTGTAATAGAAAGCCGAGACGGCCATCTTCCTCCCTGCGTCGCCATTGTGTCCGTCCCAGGCAAAGAACACAGTGGGAATGTATTGTCCCATTTCGAAGAAGGTATCTTCGTCGTACTCCTGCTCCTTCTTGTCGCCCAACGGACGCTGAACGATCACCGTCCATCGGCCATCCTTCCACTCCGAATGAAGTAGCTTGATACTATCTTCGTAGTTGAACCGCTCTTCAAAGTCCTTATCCCATCCGGTACCCTTGAAAGCGCGGAGCGAACCGTCAGCTTCCCATTTCACAATATCGACGGGGAACTGTTCGTTGCTGCCGAACAGATACCGCGGCTTAATCGGTGAGGGAAGCTCCTTCCACTTCACGGCAGTTTCCATGGCGATCGCATCGTTGTAGACCGTATAGTTATTCTGATGCGAAGCTATGGAACCTTCTTCGCCTGTCTTCGGTTCCTGTTCCTTGATATCGACATTGACTGAGGTCGGCTCCCAGGGCAACTTCCCTTCGGCTACGCTCTTTGTCCGGTCGTCCCACTGAAACATGAAGGCGATGTGCGTGTCGTTATAGAGTGACTTTACCCAGATATCGTCGATCCGGTTCACGAAATTTCTGGGCTTGTGGGTGATCTGACCACCCATTGCAATAAACCGCCTGGCCCGATTCTTCCACAGTTCGTGCTCTGGATCTGCGGGAATCTCTCCTACGGCCAACCCTGAGGACACCACAAAGTTGATCTTCGGCTTGTCCGCCGATGGATCGATCGCGAGGGGTTTTCCATCTGCCTCACGCTCACAGAGCGAGTTCACGAAGTTGGCAATGTGCCACCGCTCTTCGACCGTGGTGTTGTCAGCGAACGATGGCATCGGAGTGCCGTTGACTCCGGTCGAAAACGTCCGGAAGATGTTCTTGACATTATAGGGGTCTTGCCGGCTGCCTCTGAAGTTCCAACACTTGTGCCAGTTGGCCGGCTGTATCGAGAACCCCCAGTCGTCTTTCAGATTGAAGGCATTGCCGTCACCACGGCCGTCAGCGCCGTGACACTCGACACACTTCTTCTCGACCACGAGCTCCGCTCCCTTTTTTAGACTCTCCTCCGTCGGGGCAATCGGCGTCAGGTCGCCCAACTGCAACACGGTCTGGCTTTCTGACTGCTTGTCGGTAAATTTTCGATCTTTCACAAGCTCGGTGGTGACGAAGGACAACACTTGGAGCCGTTGCTCTTCCGTCAAAATACCTTCCCAGGACGGCATGGCGGAGCCTGGCAGGCCGTGTGTGACAGTCTCGAAGAGATCGTTCTGGCCTGGAGTGGGTTTCTTGGCATCGAACAATGGCAACTCGCCGCTGGCCGTGTGCCGAATCTTGAATGTCCCCTGGTTGAAATTGCGGGGACGCGGCCAGAGACGATCGGCGCCTGGTCCATCGCCCGCGCCATCGACCCCGTGACACCACACACACTTGGTGAAGTAGACCCGCTTTCCTGCTTCGATCATGTCAGCAGAAGGCTCAGGTGCTAACGCGCCTGTCTTGAAGCCAGCAGGAAGGGTATTTTGAGCAAAGGCCAAGCCTCCGGTGCTTCCGGAGACCAGGATGATTCCGAAGGCAGTCGTGAGGAGCGCCCCCGCCTTCAGACTAAACGAATTCTTCATGATCTCCCTCATGTCGTAAATCCAGACCGGCTATAAATCTCAGTGGATACCTAGTCCCAGGTCCGGGGGTAATACCCCGTGTGCCAATATTCGAACAAGACGACTTTCCAGATTTCGTCCACAGTCAAATGCTGTTCCCATGGCGGCATCACAGAGGCCCAGGGGCCTGCTTCGTTCGGCAAGCCGATTCCACCCTTGGCCACACGCCAGAAGATGAACGTCTCCTGTAATTGCGCAATCGTGCCAGGATCGGTAAAGTTCGCCGGAATCGGATTGAACGCGAAGGCATGGAGACCGCGTCCGTTCAGATTATCGCCATGGCAGAAGTGGCAGTTTTGGTAGAAGATCTCTCCCCCCTCACGCACATACTTGAGGTACCCTTGAGCATCCTTATCCCAGGGGTTGGCATTCGGCTTCATCAAGCGGCCCATGCCCTGTTCCACAGTCATCGCGTTGCTATAATCCTGATCGTACTTTCCTTCAAGATTGATCCGATAGGGGTTCTGCGACGTTTGCAGTGTGTAGGTCTTTCCATGCACCTTGGTGCTGGCTGGTGGCGCTGGATGCACCGTCCGCAACTCAATTGGCTCCTCTGATTTCGGGACCATCGCGTTGTATGAGAACCCGCCGATCAAGAGTGGCAGAATGATCAGATAGGCATAACGCAATAGCCTCTTCCCCCCGGCCTGGGCATCCAAGATGTTCATGATCGGCTGCTTAAACTTCTTCCAATCTTCTTCGTTCGCAGAAACCCACATGAATATGGCCACGAGGGAGACGGTCCCATACATCGCACGGACGCTGAACGGAATCGGGGGATACACACGAAACTTCAGATACAGGAGAATGAACGCCCACATCAGAATCCCCTGCCAGAACCGTGGGAACGCCATTCCCATGGACGCCATCATATAGCTAAGCCCTGTAAAGCCCGCCACGAACAGCGTAAGCTCCAAGATCACTTGGACCGGCATGTAACCCTCGAGCAGGCGCACCGTGTTTGACGGAACGATACCCACGGTCATTCCAGCAAGCAGGAGTATTCCTACGACCCCTATGAGTGCCCCGACTGACATTAATGCTTTCATTGGTGAACTCCGTTTGCTCGACAAAAGAGAGAGGCAGCCACGATTATGAAATCTTTGGTGGCGGGGAACCCGCTTTCACCTGCGACAGATAATCGACGATCTTTTTCAGCGCGCCTGCGCTCAATTTCTGCCCGAAGACCTTCGGCATCAGGTTGTCAGGAAATCCTTTTACAACGTACGCACTGGGTGATACCACAGACTCCATGATGTACTCTTGAGTGTTATGCGCAGTCCCCTTGTATGCTGCATCCTTGATTCGGTTCGGTGCGTTCGTCCCCTCTTCCAGCAGGGGACCCTGCTTGCCAACTGCGCCAGGGATGCCTGGAATCGTATGGCACATGATGCATTGCGCCTTGGTAAAAATCTGATCGACCGTCTCGGTCCCATCCGCCAAGAGCGCGCTGGCCGCACCTGCCGGCGCATCTTCCTGCTGTTTAGGCCGGTCAGCCTCAGGAATAAACTTCTCATACGATTTGATAATCTCTTCGAATGACGGAGCGTCACGCCCTTCGCGGACCCACAACCAGGTGTCCACGGCCGCCAACTCAGGAAGACTCAACGAAATCGGTGGTTTGTGAATGGGGGGCATCGGACTTGTTTTATCGTTCGTGCCCTTGACGCCGTAGCCGACAACGACATAACAGCTCGGGCACGCATGTGACTCAGCAATATACTCCTGAGCCGTATCCGCAGTCCCCGCCCCTGGGAATGATTCCTTTACCTCATAATCTCTAGCCTGCGGCTTGTCCTTACTATATTTGGGGTCTTCTAACCGCTCCTTGCCCGCTCGCTCCGGGAGGCCCAGCAAGTTAGGAGCGCGTTCACCGAGCATCCCTGCGTGGAACGCGTGACAGAGAGGACATTGACCTTTGCCGACCGCGCCCTGTTCTTTGTTCTTTCCAATTCCTCCGAAAATGATCTTTTCACCTTCATCGGCAAGTTGCTGGGCAGTCATCGAGCTAAAATCAAGTTTCTCTTCCTTAGGAGGAAATCCGCCTTCGACCTGCGGCAACCAATTCCCATATCCAGAGAGGCCGGCGGCAACCAGGAACATGAAGCCACCGATCTTGAGCATTGCGGCATGGTTGGGGAAATAAATCCCCATCATAAAACACATCGCAGTGATGATAACTAGGGAGGCCGGAAGCACCCTGTTCGCTTCGTAGAAACTCCCCTTATAGTGCGCAATTGCCACCAGTAGCATGAAGGCGGCAATTGTACCGATAAAGAGTTTGAACAACGAGCGCTTCTTTGCAGCACCATCTTTGATGGATACAAATGAATACACAAAGAGACCGGCGAGAAGCGCAAATAGCGGCCACCCTATCGTTAGAGCTTCTCTTATCAGATCGCCCACGGTTGAAACCTCCTGAGGTTTAGGAAGGAAGGAGGCACGTTCTTCATGCCACCACTCCCCCAACCAAGATCCTATAGATGATTAGTGGCCCCCAGCCGGCTGCGGTGCGCCGCCCGGAACCCCTGCCTTTGCCTCAACAGGCGCCTTCTTCATCCCGAGGCTTCCTAGCCAGAAGACGAATAGGATGCTGACCCAGAAGAACAGCACATTAAATGAAATCATGTTCGCTGCAAAACCCACCGTATGTGTATAAGCCCAAGGCGAGTTATCACGCATAATCTCATTCACGTGCCAGAATAATCTGACTGAAGAGCGTATGTACCCCATCAAGCCCATCATCCAGGTAAAGGCTGTTGCGAGCATGATCAACGCATATTGCGATCGAACGGAGATCTTGCCCCACTCAATGGCCCCCATCTGCTTGGCGCCCTTCATCATGGCGGCGTTCAGCGGAAACATGAAGAAGAGACAGGATAGCGTCGTGGCAACTTGAGGCACTGAGAGACCCACCCGCACGTTTGCCGGGATGTAATATCCGTAGATCGCCAGCCAGATGATGTTTACATAGGCGCATCCGAAGAAGACACCCATGAAGATATTGCCGAACTTCGACCAGGATACCGTCGAGAGCTTATTGCCTCGCATGTACCAGACGAAACTCAAAATGGTGGTGGTGATGATCACGTTAATTCCACCGTTCTTGGCTGACATCACCCCGTAGTTTCCCAGCACCGGGTGCTGTTGACCACCCATCGCCTTGAGCTCCGCTGGACTCATGACAATCGTGTGGGGGGTAATGAAAACCAGGAAACCGCAACAGAGAACGAATACGAGATACTTAATATAACGTTGATATTTCTCAGCACCGCGCATCCGACCAAGCGCCTGCCAGAGATAATAGTTCGTGCTCAGGAAGAGGATGCCGATCATGGTGGCTTGAATGATGAAGAGCCAAGCCAGGAGACCACCCATGAGCGTAATCCCCATCTGTTGGCGGTAGGCATACACTTCGCGCATCAGCCAGTACCCGGCGAACGGCAAGGGAATCAAGAACGCTACACCGAGCGCCATGGCGATATAGCCCATCCAGTCATAGTGCGCACGGTCCTCATCGGTCTTGGAGGCCAAGAACTTATACGCCGCGTAGGCCGCCACGACACCACCGCCAAACGCCATATTGCCCAAAATGCGATGGACGTTGAGCGGATTCCAGAGGGCGGTATGAATGACGTGCCAGATGTTCCCCAGGTAGCGGCCCTGCTCATCGACGCCGGCCGGCGACATCATAAAGCCGATCCAGGAATTCGCCAGGAACATGAGCAATGTACCGATCACGTTCAAAACCACGGACATGCTCAAGTGAATCCACTTGAGGAACCCGTCTGTCATCTTGTCCCAGCCGTAGTAGTAGATGTACAGAGTTCCGCTCTCCGCCACAAACATCAGTGCATAGATATGCATGACCGGACGGAAAATACTGGATAAGTAGCCGAAGAACGCAGGATAGAGCGTCAGGAAGGTGAAAATCAGGATACCGCCAAGAATCGCGGTCAGCGAATAGGCCGTCAGACTGATCTTGATGAAGTCATGGGCGAGTTGGTCATACCGTTTCGCCATCGCCTTATCCTTCGTCACCACCCCCATGAACTCAATAACCATGCAGAAGATCGGGACCGCGAGCACGAAACTTCCGTAATAGAGGTGCTGTTGATTCGCAAACCAGAGCAACACGCGGCTCTCGAAGTTGTACCGTGGATAATCTTTAGGACCATCGACGGTCTTCGGAGCAGGGGCACCGACCACGATACCCTCTGTCTTATAATAGACGTCTCGCCCCTTCTCGACTGCCGCCTCCCCCTCCTTCTTCACCGCATCAGGTGCATCTGCGCCAATTGCCAGTGAGGGAAGCGATACGGCGATGGGGAGCAGGAGAAGGCCAACCATCGCGCAAAGCGCCATGATTGAGAACAGCTTCTTCCCGGCTACACGACCCATGAGATACCTCCTTGACGCTTTCTCAAAAAGACTCATATTACCCCCAGACAGCCCGAATTTGAGCAGAACAACTATCAGCGCTACTTTCGGAAAAGGTACCAGTAGTCCAACCCCTGCGACTCCATCAGAAAGTGGTCGACTGCCGTAAAATACGCGATGCAGACGACTAAAGACACCACCACGTAGACAATTGTCATACCCATCGCCTTCCCTCCCTCAGACCTTGTGGACGTTCAAGAAATCTCAGCGCTTTAGCGGCCCTACTCAGCAGGGGCACTGAATCCCGGCGAACCAATAAAAAAACCCCAGGCCCGCCGCGCACGTAATGTAAAAAATCATCTTGCCGATCTTGACCTTTAGTTCGCTATCCGCTGTTGCCGTGGCCATCGTGTCTCCTTCTACTGATGCAAATAATACGTCTCGAATCAGCTCAGCGAATTTCTTGACACACCGATATCCGTATGTTATTCAAAATTCCTTGCCGCACATGAAAATTCAGGGGAAACTCCATGAAGAGAAATTCAAAAGTGTTCGACATTATAGTTTTGGTCGGTATGGTTGTCAACATACTTTTGGCCGTCTTTCTCATTCTCTACTACTTTGATTTCTTGTAAGTTTCGCATGGTTTGCCCCTTCAGCCCCTCTCTGATTTCGCACCTGAAACCGCACAACGAAACCCGATCGTTTCATCGCGAAAGTCCTGGACCATCTTACTCCGGCTGGTAATGCGAATATCGGCTCCCGTGGTCGCATACCCTCCCCCACGGAGCACCCGAAATACACCATGATCTGGGCTCGGTGGGTTTCGTTCTGGGGCCTCCTCGAAGTAACGTTCCGCATACCAATCCGCTACCCACTCCATCACATTGCCTGCCCCATCCATGACGCCATACGGGCTCTTATCGGTCGAAACCGTACCGACAGATGCAGTGACTTCATGACCGTCCTGCACCCTGGCCCAGTTCGCTCCGTTGGGCTGTTCCACATTTCCCCAGGGCCAAAGACGGCCATCCGGTCCTCGCATGGCCTTTTCCCACTCCGCCTCAGTTGGAAGCCGCTTTCCCTTCCAATGGCAATAGGCCTCCGCATCCTCCCATGACACGTAGACCACAGGCTGATTGATACCGCGCAGTTTGCCCATGTTCTTGGCGTAGCGGGCAGGAGGGCCAGACTTACGATGCCCCGTCGCATCAATAAATTGCTGGTATTGAAAATTGGTCACTTCGTACCGATCAATGGCAAACGCGTCCAGCACCAGCGTACGCTGTGGCCGTTCATCGAACCCGCCTTGATCGGTCCCACGGATGAAAGGTCCTGCCGGAATCGAAACCATTTCTTCCCGGACTGGCTCTTCACGAGAAACCTGAGAGAGGTCGAGCGACTCTGCTGGGGTTGAATCCGTGGAATCGGCAGGAGGCTCTTCAAACGGGGTGAGCGTGGTGCCGCGGAGGATTCCCATGATGGGAATCGCAGCAAACGCAAGGATGGCTAGAAGAAATAGGACTTTGAATTTGGTTTCGAGCATGTCTATTGTGACGCCGCGGGGCTGTTGCC
>Ga0209640_10005406_pt1 | contig 11168 bp, 11 predicted proteins | sample RifCSP10_1_FD_184018 | JGI IMG/M metagenome (GOLD analysis project Ga0209640, IMG submission 184018) | Soil microbial communities from Rifle, Colorado - Rifle CSP2_sed 10_1 (SPAdes) (version 2) | ecosystem: Environmental > Terrestrial > Deep subsurface > Rock core/Sediment | place: Rifle...
GGGCGCGAAGCCAAGCCGGTGCATGCCGGTGTCGAGCTTGAGCCAGCAGCGGATCGGCTCGCCATTGCCGGCCTGTTCGAGCATTTCCAGCTGACTGGCGTGGTGCACCGCGGTGTCGACGCCGAGTCCGCGCAGGCGCTCGATGTCGGCGGGCTCGTCAAAGCCCGACAGCAGCAGGATCGGTTGCGAGACGCCGGCCGCACGGAGGCGCTCGGCATCCGACAGCGCGGCCACCCCGAAGGCATCGGCGCCGCCCAGTGCACGGGCGACACGCTCCAGGCCGTGGCCGTAACCGTCGGCCTTGACTACCGCCATGACCCGGCTGCCGGGCGCCCGGGCACGTACCTGGCTGAGGTTGTGGCGCAGCGCGTCGGTGTGGATGGTTGCGGAGGTTGGGCGTGCCATGCGGGCATTCTAGCGGTGGGTGACGCCACTGTAGGAGCGGCCCATGGCCGCGAGCTCCTTCCGAATCGCTCCGTGCGGTTGCGATCGCAGCCATGGGGCCGCTCCTACGCAGGGCGAACCAGCAAGCGATTCATGGACTACTCGAAGCTGCCCACCGCATCATGGCTGAGGTTGTCGAAGCGCGTGTACTCGCCGAAGAACTTGAGCTTGATCGACCCGGTCGGGCCGTTTCGCTGCTTGCCGATGATGACTTCGGCCAAGCCCTGGTCCGGCGAGTTTTCCTTGTTGTAGTAGTCGTCGCGGTAGATGAACATGATCACGTCGGCGTCCTGCTCGATCGCGCCGGACTCGCGCAGGTCGGCCATCACCGGGCGCTTGTCGGCGCGTGATTCCAGCGAGCGGTTGAGCTGCGACAGCGCGATCACCGGCACGTTGAGTTCTTTCGCCAGGTGCTTGAGCGAGCGCGAGATCTCGGAGATCTCGGTGGCGCGGTTCTCCTTGTTGCCGGGCACCGCCATCAGCTGCAGGTAGTCGACCACGATCAGGCCGACGTCGTGCTCGCGCTTGAGCCGGCGCGACTTGGCCCGCAGCACGTCCGGCGACAGGCCGGGGGTGTCGTCGATGAAGATCTTGGCGTCGCGCAGCATCCGGATCGCGCCGGTGACGCGGCTCCAGTCCTCGTCCTCGAGCTGGCCATTGCGCAGCCGCTGCGCATTGACCCGACCATTGGAGGAGATCAGGCGCAGCGCCAGCTGGCTTGCCGACATTTCCATCGAGAACACGACCACCGCTTTCTTGGTCTTGATCGCCGCATGCTCGGCGATGTTGAGCGCCAGCGTGGTCTTGCCCATCGCCGGGCGCGCGGCGAGGATCAGCAGGTCGGTGGGCTGCAGGCCCGCGGTCATCTCGTCGAGCTCGGTGTAACCGGTCGGCAATCCGGTGACGCTGCCGCCGGCGGCGTAGCGCGTCTGCAGCATGTCGAATGCTTCCGACAGCGCCTTGTTGACCGGGACGAAGTCGGTGCGCCCGCGCGCACCGGCCTCGGCGATCGCGAACACCTGCTGCTCGGCGCTGGACAGGATCTCGCTGCTGTCGCGGCCGTCGGGCTGGAAGCCGTCGTTGACGATGCCGGTGCCGACCTCGATCAGCTTGCGCAGCACCGCCTTGTCGCGAACGATCTCGGCGTAGGCGACGATGTTGGCGGCCGACGGCGTGGTGCTGGCGAGTTCGATCAGGTACGCGCCGCCGGCGACCTGCTCGGCCAGGCCCTGCGACTCGAACCATTCTCCCAGCGTGACGGCGTCGAATGGCTTGCTCTTCTCGGCCAGTTCGCGGATCGCGCGGTAGATCAGTTGGTGGTCGCGACGGTAGAAGTCCTGCTCGGTGATCTGGTCGCCGACGCGGTCGTAGGCATCCGGGGCGAGCATCAGCCCGCCCAGCACCGCCTGCTCGGCCTCGACCGATTGCGGTGGTATGCGGAGCTGGTCGATGCGCTGCTCGGCGCGGGTCTCGAAGCGTTTCTCGCCACGGTTGTCGCCGTGAAAACCCGGACGTGCATTCATTACGGTTGGTGCCCCATTGACGGACTGCGTGGACCGTATGCGCGGCCTGGACGATGCAGCTGGACTTGCTTGCTGGACCAGCATCGTAGTCGCCACGGGCTGCGCTGCGTTGCAGATAAGTCTGTGGATATCACCGGGATAACCTTGGTCGCGGGACTCCCATACCGCATCAGCCCTGGCCACCCTCATCGCATGGCGGTGTCTCGCCCGCTGCGACTCGACCCTGCCGGCGTGCCAGTCGCTGCACCGGAAACACGAAAGGCGCCTTTCGGCGCCCTTCGCTTGCCATCCGACCCGATCCGATGGATCAGGCGGCTTCGCCCACCACGATCACCTTGACGGTGGCCTCGATGTCGGCGTGCAGGTGGATCAGCACGTCGTACTCGCCGGTGCGGCGCAGCGGACCTTCGCTGAGCACCACTTCCGACTTCTCGACCTTGTGGCCGAGTTTGGTCAGCGCATCGGCGATGTCGCGCGGGCTGATCGAGCCGTAGAGCTTGCCTTCGGCCGCGGCGTTCGCGGTGAGGGTCACCTCGACGCCGTCGAGCGCGGCCTTGCGGGCTTCGGCACCTTCCAGCGTGGCGGTGGCCTTGGCTTCGTAATCGGCGCGGCGCGCCTCGAAATCGGCCAGGCTGGCGGCGGTCGCCGGAACGGCCTTGCCCTGCGGGACGAGGTAATTGCGGCCATAGCCCGGCTTGACGTCGACCTTGTCGCCGAGCTTGCCGAGGTTCTGGACGTTCTGCACGAGAATCAATTGCATGGTGTTGCTCCGTATTCGTTAGCGACGCGACGCGCCGCAACTGTTGCTGTCCGAATGGTCGCGAACTGGGGAAGGGAAAAGTCGTCCGCTCCGCGGACTGCAAACGGCGAAGAAAGGCGCAAGCGCCCCTTTTCTCATCTGCAGGCGGCAAAGCCGCCAACTTCCCCGTTTACCAATTACGAGCTGTGGTTGTCGGTGTACGGGATCAGGGCGAGGAAGCGCGCGCGCTTGATGCACGTCGCCAGCTGGCGCTGGTACTTCGCCTTGGTACCGGTGACGCGGCTCGGCACGATCTTGCCGGTCTCGCCGACGTTCTGGCGCAGGGTGTTGAGATCCTTGTAATCGATCTCTTTGACGCCTTCGGCGGTGAACTTGCAGAACTTGCGGCGACGGAAGAACTTGGACATGGGGGCGTTCCTTATGCGGCTTCGACGTTGTCGTCGGTGGCGGAATCGGCGGCGGACTCATCGGTGGCCGGGGCGGTGCCCTCTTCGTCACGACGGCGGCGCTCACCGCGCTCGCCACGCTCGGGCTTGTCGGCCTTCTCGTCCTTGAACTTCATGATCATCGACTGCTCGGTGTCGGCCGCGTCGCGCTTCATGACCAGGTGACGCAGCACGGCGTCGTTGAAACGGAAACCGTCGACCAGTTCGTTGAGCACGGCGATGCCGCACTCGATGTTGAGTAGCACGTAATGGGCCTTGACCAGGTTCGCGATCGGGTAGGCCAGCTGGCGGCGGCCCCAATCCTCGAGACGGTGGATCTTGCCTTCGCCGCCTTCGATCAGCGACTTGTAGCGCTCGATCATGGCGGGGACCTGCTCGCTCTGGTCCGGATGGACCAGGAACACGACTTCGTAATGACGCATGGTGTGGATCCTTGTGGATGTCGCCCGCCGGTAACCAAGCGGGTCGGGTCAGCCCCCCGCCACCCCAAACGGGCGCGGTAGGGCAAGGTCCCTGCGGAAACGGCATGTCGCACCGTGCCCGCGGGAGCCGGAAAGTATGGCAGGTCAATGGCTTAGCGGCAAATCGGGATGCCACCGGTACGCAGCAACGACCACCGTATGGATTCGGCAGCCGTCCAAGGCGCAACCTCCTGCCTTCGGACTGCCCGGCCTGACCATCCCTGCCCAGGTGTTCGCCAGTGCCCGAACCTATGGTTCGCGAGCGCGCTGACTCACCCAGGCGTCGATATGGGTCTCCAGCGCCTGCAGCGGCACCGATCCCGTAGCCAGCACGGCGTCGTTGAAGTCGCGTACGTCGAAGCGCTCCCCCAATGTGTCGCGGGCGCGTTCACGAAGTTCCGAGATCTTCAGCTGGCCGATCTTGTAGGCCAGTGCCTGCCCGGGCCAGCCGATATAGCGGTCGATCTCGTTGACCACGTCCTGGCGGGTCTTGGGGGCGTTGTCCATGAAATAGCCGATCGCGCGGTCGCGGCTCCAGCCCTTGCTGTGCATGCCGGTGTCGACCACCAGCCGCACCGCGCGCCACATGTCGTAGGCGAGCTGCCCCATGCGGTCGTACGGGTCGTCGTACAGGCCCATGTCGTAGCCAAGCCGCTCCGCGTACAGGCCCCAGCCCTCGCCGTAGGCGGTGAAATAGCCGGACTTGCGGAACATCGGCATGTCCGGCAATTCCATGGCGCGGCTGATCTGGAAGTGGTGGCCCGGGACCGCCTCGTGCAGCGACAGCGCCATCATTTCCCAGGTCGGCCGGACTTCCGGTTTGTACAGGTTGACGTAGTAATAGCCAGCGCGGCTGCCGTCGATCGCGCCGCCCTGGTAGTACGCGGTGGTGGTGTCGGGCGCGATGCTGTCCGGGATCGCGCGCACGCCGTAGGGCAGCCGCGGGATCACCTTGGAGATCTTCACCAGTTGTGGGTCGATCCGCTTGGAGATCGCCCGGTAGGCCTCCAGCAGGGCAGCCGGCGACTTGTGGAAGAACTTCGGATCGCTGCGCAGGTGGTCGAAGAACTGCGTCAGCGTGCCCTTGAATCCAACTTCAGCCTGGACCGTGGCCATCTCGGCGCGGATACGCGCGACTTCCTTCAGGCCAATCCGATGGATCTGGTCGGCCGTGAGGTCGGTGGTGGTGAACTGCGCGGCAAGGAAGTCGTAGTACGCCTTGCCCTCGGGCAGGTCCGCGGCGGCGATGGTTTCGCGTGAACCGGGCAGGTACTCCTGCTCGAAGAACGTGGCGAACTGGCGATACGCGGGGACCAGGCGTCCGGCGATGATCGCCCGGGCCTGCGCCTGCAGGGCTGCCCGTTCGGCTTGCGGGACCGCATCGGGAAACTTTGTGAACGGCTTGTAGAACGGGCTCTTGGACGGGTCGTCGACGATCTGCGCGGCGATCTGCGCCGTCACTCGCTGCATGAGCACCCGCGGCGGGGTGTTCTTCGCCTTGAGTCCCTCGCGCATCAGGAGCGTGGTCTGTTCGACCATCGCCGGCACGCCTTCGAGGCGTTTCAACCAGTCCTGGTAGTCCTTGCTGGTCGCGAACGGCAGCACCTCGGCGATGCCCTCGGCGTTCTGCACGCCGCCACGCTGGGTCAGCGGGCGTTGCCACTCCCGATACTTCTGCCGTTCGACCGAGCGCTCCAGCTGCCATGCCATCACGTCAAAGCTCAACTGGTCGTCCGCGGAGAGCGCGTTGCGCGAAATCGCCTTCAGCCGCCGCAGCGCGTCACGGTCGGCGGCCTCGCGGGTCTGGATCGCAGCAAGGCTCTCGTCAGTCCAGCGATCGTTGTAGCGCGTGTCGCCGCGGTAGCTGGCGGATTCAGGACTTTCCCGCAGGCTGCGCTCCCATTCCTCGTCGAACAGCCGGTGCAGCGCCTGAGTGGCTGGGGACATTGCCGAGGCGATTGCGCTCGAGGCAGGAGGTGTTTGTGCCAGCACAGGGGTGGCGGACAGCGCGGTCGCGATGGTGACGCTGAGCAGCAGGGATCGGATCACGGTGAAACTCCAGCGGGCCAGTGCTGGAGTCTAGCGGCAGAACACGCCACCGCAGGAGAGCCCCACTGGCGCGATGCTTCATATGCCCTGTCGTTGAGTCAAGAGCATCGCGCGCCGATGGGGCGCTCCTACGAAGCAGTGGCGACCGGGCGATCAGGCCGCGTCGGCGTCGGTGGTGAAACTCTCGCCGCAGCCACACTCGGCGCTCGCGTTGGGGTTGCGGAAGACGAACTGCTCGCCCAGTCGCTGCTTGACCAGGTCGATCTGCGTGCCGTCCACGAGTGGCAGGCTGATGGCGTCGACATAGATGCGTACGCCGTCCTGCTCGAACACGGTGTCGCCGTCGCGCTCGTCCTTCGCCAGGTCGGCGACGTGCTGCCAGCCCGAACACCCGGCCTTGCTGACGCCAAAGCGCAGACCCAGCGATCCCGGGGCTTCGACGAGGTATCGCTGTACGCGGCTGAGGGCGGCGGCGGAAAGGACTACAGCCATGCGGGGCTCCTGCTTCATTGCGGTGCGGCGCCCATCGGCTGGCGGCGGGCGGAACACTCTGATCGTCGAAGTATAGCGGCGGTGGCGCGCCGCTCCGGTTAAACTCCGGCCTCTCCCATATCGGCCCGAACAGGCAAGGAATCAAGGCATGACGGTGGTCAGCGTCGAGCACGCGCTCGCAGGCAAGATGCCCGCTGGTGGCGAAGTCACGGTCCGCGGCTGGGTACGCACCCGGCGCGATTCGAAGGCCGGGCTGAGCTTCGTCAATGTCAGCGATGGCTCCTGCTTCGCGCCGATCCAGGTGGTGGTGCCCAATACCCTGGCCAATTACGAGTCCGAGGTGAAGCGTCTGACCGCGAGCTGCTCGGTGATCGCCACCGGCACCCTCGTGCAGTCGCAGGGCCAGGGACAGGCATTCGAGATCCAGGCCTCGTCGCTGCAGGTGGTGGGCTGGGTCGACGATCCCGAAACCTACCCGATCCAGCCCAAGGCGCACTCACTGGAGTTCCTGCGCGAGGTCGCGCACCTGCGCCCGCGCACCAACCTGTTCGGCGCCGTTACCCGCATCCGCCACTGCCTGGCGCAGGCGGTGCACCGCTTCTTCCACGAACGCGGCTACTACTGGATCAGCACCCCGATCGTGACCACGTCCGACGCCGAGGGCGCGGGCCAGATGTTCCGGGTATCGACCCTGGATCTCGCCAACCTGCCGCGCGACAAGGCCGGCGCGGTCGACTTCAGCCGCGACTTCTTCGGCAAGGAGACCTTCCTGACCGTGTCCGGCCAGCTCAACGTCGAGGCCTACTGCCTCGCGCTGAGCAAGGTCTACACGTTCGGGCCAACGTTCCGCGCCGAGAACAGCAACACCACGCGCCACCTCGCCGAGTTCTGGATGGTCGAGCCGGAGATCGCGTTCGCCGACCTGCTCGAAAACGCCCAGGTCGCCGAGGACTTCCTCAAGTACCTGTTCCGCGCGGTGCTCGACGAGCGCGGCGACGACATGGCGTTCATCGCCGAGCGCGTGCAGAAGGATGCCGTGACGCGCATGGAGGCATTCATCAATGCCCCGTTCGAGCGCATCGAGTACACCGAGGCCGTGACGCTGCTGCAGAAATCGGGGCAGAAGTTCGAGTTTCCGGTCGAATGGGGCCTGGACCTGCAGACCGAGCACGAGCGCTGGCTTACCGAGCAGCACGTAGGCCGCCCGGTCGTCGTGCTGAACTACCCGGAGCACATCAAGGCGTTCTACATGCGCCTCAACGACGACGGCAAGACCGTCGCGGCGATGGACGTGCTGGCCCCGGGCATCGGCGAGATCATCGGCGGCGCGCAGCGCGAGGAGCGCCTGGACGTGCTCGACTCGCGCATGGCGCAGTTCGGCCTCGACCCGGCGCATTACGGCTGGTATCGCGACTTCCGTCGCTACGGCACGGTGCCGCACGCGGGCTTCGGCCTCGGCTTCGAGCGCCTGGTGGTCTACGTCTGCGGGCTCAGCAACATCCGCGATGCGATCCCCTACCCGCGCGCACCCGGCAGTGCGGAATTTTGAGTGATTCGACCGCGGTGGCGCTGCCCATCGCGAACCTGGACCGACAATGATCCTGTTCTTCGCCCTGCTGTTCGTTGCTGTCGCCATCGGCGGCGCCACCGCGTTCGTGATCTTCTGGCCGCTGTCGCTGGTGCACATCCGTGATCGCCACCCGATGCTGCAGCGGGAACTTGGTCCCGGCGCGTTCGCGAGGCCATCGGCATTGGCCTGGCTGCTGCGCCGCGACTACCGCGTCGTCAATGACCGCAACCTCAGCGGGCTGGCGACACCGGCATTCGTGTCCCTGGTCACGATCATCGCGGGCCTCGCATGCGCCGGCCTGCTCTGGCTGGTCTCGGCGATGGCGTCGTGATGGGCGATATCGGCACGGAATGGTGGCTGGCAACGATCGGCCGCACCGTGGTCTGGGCGCAATTGCGCGTGCATGAGGCTGGCACCGCCGAGGTGTTCGACAGCGACGGCAATGCGGTCGGCTACGACAGCGAGGACAGCGCCCGCGCGGCCCTGATGGATGCCGAGTTCGTCGCCCTCGACGGCCTCGACGAGAGCGAGGCCAGCGAGCGTGGGTTCGCACTGGACGAACTGCTGCCACCGCAGGGCGACGACGATGCCGCGTTGCGGGCGCAGATGGTGCAGAAGCTGCCACGGCGGCAATGAAGTGATGCGTCCGGCCGACCGCGTCGATGCCCCGGTGCCACGCATGCCGCCTCCGCGCCGACACGCTGCCCACGCTTGTCTGCCCATGCCCGACCGACCTGATTAGGAGACCAACATGGACCTCGACCTGACCGGCAAGCACGCACTCGTCTGCGGCGGTAGCCAGGGCATCGGCCTGGCGACGGCCAAGGCGCTGGCTTCGCTGGGTGCCGATGTGACCCTCCTCGCCCGGCGCGCAGATCTGCTCGAGACCCTTGCCGCGGACCTGCCGCGCCCGCAGCCTGCCCAGGCGCACGGCTGGATCGCGGCCGACAGCGCCGACACCGACGCACTGCGGTCCAGGGTCGAGGCGCTGGCGGCCGGCAAACCGGTGCATATCCTCATCAACAACAGCGGCGGCCCCCCGCCGGGTCCGGTGCATGGCACCGATGTCGCCGCATTCGAATCCGCTTACCGGCAACACCTGATCGCCAACCACGTGCTCGCCGAAGCCGTCGTCCCGGGCATGCAGTCCGATGGCTACGGCCGCATCGTCAACGTGATCTCGACGTCGGTGAAGGAGCCGATCAAGGGCCTGGGCGTATCCAACACGACCCGCTGGGCGGTGGCGAGTTGGGCGAAGACGTTGGCCACCGAGCTCGCGCCGCATGGCATCACCGTCAACAACGTGCTGCCGGGTTCCACCGAGACGCCGCGCATCGAACAGATCATCGACACCCGCGCCAGCAGGACCGGCCGCAGCCGCGACGAGATCCATGCCGAGATGGTGGCCGAGATCCCGATGGGCCGCTTTGCCAGGCCGGAGGAAACGGCTGCCGCGATCGCCTTTTTGTGCTCGCCGGCAGCCAGCTACATCACCGGCATCAACCTGCCCGTCGACGGCGGCCGCACGCGTTCGCTGTAGGCCATGGCACCTGGCTACGATGCGCGCCCACGCTCCATGTCGGCGTCGCGTGGCCATGCCATGTCGTCGCCTGGTACACGCCTACCCCGGGGCCCGGCTGCGGGAGCCGCTGCTAAGCTAGGGCGATGCACCTTCGCCACTTCATCGCCGGTGAGTCCCGCGACCCTGCCGAGGGCCGTTGGCTCGACGTTTTCGACCCCGCCACCGGGCGCGTGTCCGCGCAGGTCGCCGACGGCAGCACGGCCGATGTCGCCGCCGCGGTCGATGCCGCACAAGCGGCGTTTCCCGCCTGGTCGGCGCTGCCCAACAGCGAGCGCTCGCGCTGGCTGGAAAAACTCGCCGATGCACTGGAGTCACGGATCGAGGATTTTGCGCAGGCCGAATCGCGCGACGCCGGCAAGCCGATCAAGCTGGCACGCGAGATCGAGATCCCGCGCGCGATCAGCAACCTGCGTTTCTTCGCCCACGCCGCCACCCAGTTCGCCAGTGAGTCGCACCACGGCCAGGCCGGGCTGAACTACACGCTGCGAAAGCCGCTGGGCGTGGTCGCGACGATCTCGCCGTGGAACCTGCCGCTGTACCTGTTCACGTGGAAGATCGCGCCGGCACTGGCCGCCGGCAATACCGTGGTCGCCAAGCCGTCCGAGGTCACGCCGGTGACGGCGACGATGCTCGCCGAACTGGCCGCGGAGATCGGCTTCCCGGCAGGCGTTCTCAATGTGGTGCATGGACTGGGCCCGCACGTCGGCGAACCGCTGGTCACGCACCCGCTGGTGCGCGCGGTGTCGTTCACCGGGAGCACGATCGTCGGGCGACGCATCGCCGCGCTGGCCGCCCCGCAACTCAAGAAGCTGTCGCTGGAACTGGGCGGTAAGAACCCGACGCTGGTGTTCGCCGACAGCGACTGGCGCGAGCACATGGATACGCTGGTGCGATCGGCGTTCCAGAACTCGGGTCAGATCTGCCTGTGCGGCTCGCGGATGCTGGTCGAACGGCGCATCTACAGCGAGTTCCGCGATGCGCTGGTGGAGCGCGTGCTCGCCCTGCGCATCGGCGATCCCATCGACGGGGACAACCAACTCGGGCCGCTCGTCTCGCAGGCGCACTTCGACAAGGTCGTGGCGGCGTTGCAGCGTGCGCGCGACGAGGGCGGCCACGTCCTGTGCGGTGGGGTCGCGCTCGATCGCCCCGGCTGGTTCGTGGCGCCTGCCGTGATTGAGGGCCTGGGGCCGGAATGCGCCAGCAACCGCGAGGAGATTTTTGGTCCCGTCGTTACCCTGCAGTCATTCGAAACCGATGACGAGGCGCTTGCGCTCGCCAATGCCGGTGACTACGGACTGGCGGCGTCAGTGTGGACACGCGACCTCAACCGCGCCCATCGCCTGTCCGCCGAACTGCGCGCCGGCATCGTCTGGGTCAATACCTGGATGGAGCGCGACCTGCGCACGCCATTCGGCGGCAGTGGCGCGTCGGGACTCGGACGCGAAGGCGGTGCCGAGGCGATGCGATTCTTCACCGATGCAAAGAACGTCTGCCTGAGGCTTGGATAGGAACCTATGAGCTCCCTCGAATACCTGCTGGAAAGAAACCGCGCCTGGTCCGAACGCGTCACCCGCGAGGACCCAGGCTTCTTCAGCCAGCTGTCCGGGCAGCAGGCGCCGGAATTCCTGTGGATCGGCTGTTCGGATTCGCGCGTGCCCGCCAACCAGATCGTCGACATGGTGCCGGGCGAGGTGTTCGTCCACCGCAACATCGCCAATGTGGTCGTGCACACCGACCTGAATTGCCTGTCGGTGATCCAGTTCGCCGTCGACGTGCTCAAGGTCAAGCACATCCTGGTGGTGGGCCATTACGGCTGCGGCGGCGTGCACGCCGCGCTGACC
>Ga0209640_10005408_pt1 | contig 11168 bp, 9 predicted proteins | sample RifCSP10_1_FD_184018 | JGI IMG/M metagenome (GOLD analysis project Ga0209640, IMG submission 184018) | Soil microbial communities from Rifle, Colorado - Rifle CSP2_sed 10_1 (SPAdes) (version 2) | ecosystem: Environmental > Terrestrial > Deep subsurface > Rock core/Sediment | place: Rifle...
TCGAGCCGTCCGGCGACGGCATGGGCGCAGGCCAGGTTGTAGAGGCCGACCCCGCGATCGGCGTCGGGCAGGGCGGCCTCCGACAGCTGTCGCTCGTGCTCGTCAAAGAACGTCGCGACCCGCGCCTCGTCCACCCCGACCTGGGCGTCCACCAGCCACGCGAAGTGGGTCAAGGCATGTGAGGCGCCGTTCCCGAAGATCTGGCCGACCAGCTGCTCGGATTCCGTGAGCATCGCCGAACCCGCGTCCCGAATGGCAGCCTCGAGCTGCTCGCTCACCGCATCAGCCTCGCGGTCGATCGCCTCCCATGACCAATCCGCGCGGGTCGCCTGCAGTTCAGCGTTGATCTCATCGGTCTCCCTATCGTCCGATGCGAGTACCTCGCCTCGGCCGGCGGCGTTGATCCGATCCGCCTGCCGCGCCTTCCATGCGGTGAGGTGTGCCTGGTGATCTTTCGGCGCCCAGTCGATGGGGCGCATCGGCCGATCGCGAACATCCGGCTGGATGGAGCCGAAGACGTCACGTTCCGCGATGCGCGTAGCTTGCAGTTGTTCGACGAGCGCCGCCACGAGCGGGTCGCCAGGGGTCGAGGTCATCACGTACCTCCGGTCACCGGGGCGTCGTCTCGTAACATTAGCCGTGGAGGGGTGGCAGAGCGGACGAATGCGGCGGTCTTGAAACTGGCCGCTCTTGACGTTTCTGCCTCAGACCGCACCGTCGCCACGCTGAAGACCGCTGCACCTGGCACGCTGGGGGCCGGTGTATGCCACAGCGTAAGCCACAGGTTCGGCTAGCGCCAGCACCAATCGGTCGTCTTGCCGACGCGGGGAGTGCGAGCGGAGAAGCCTGCGGCGTCCGGGTACGCAGGCCTCCAGCGGCGATCCGCTGACGCTCCGACTCGACCGCGTCAATGAGGCAGTCCAACGCCGTGACCAACCGCACGTGGCGGTCGAAGGCCCGACGCAATTCGATCGCGAGCCAGTCGCCCAGGCGATGGATGATCCGCAACCCTTTCCCTCGCCCGCGGTCCGGCGCTATGCTTTCCCCGACAGCACGATTGCCACGAGGAGCCCATGTCGCCCAAGGACGAGAAGCTCGACCTGCTGAAGTCGATCCCCCTCTTCGCCGGCTTCAGCGGCCGCGAGCTCGAGCGGCTCGGGATGCTCGCCGATCGGGTCGACCTGCCGGCGGGACGCGTGCTGATGCGCCAGGGTGAGGCTGGTCACGAGATGTTCGTCATCATTCGCGGCCGAGCCGAGATTGAGCGCGATGGGCGCGTGATCGCCGAACGGGGGAACGGCGACATCGTGGGCGAGATCGCGCTCGTGGACAAGGGGCCACGGACGGCGACCGTCACGCTCACCGAACCGTCCCAGCTGCTCGTGGTGGGGCATCGAGACTTCCACGCGCTGATGGAGGAGATGCCGACGGTCCGCACGCAGGTTCTGGAGACTCTCGCCCGACGGGTGCGGCGCCTGGAGCCCGACGCCGCGCACTGATCTCATGCCGCTCAGGCCAGTGCCGCCACCTTGACTGGTTCGGCGATCCCGCGCAGGCGCTCCGTTCGGATTGGCCCATGCTCCGTCGGCCGGCCCATTGCCTCGATCGTCGCATGGCTGGCCAGGATCTCGTCCGGACCCGCCAGCGCGCCGATCCGAGCGGCGATGTGGACACTACGTCCCTCGTAGCCGGTCGAAGTCTTCAGCGCTTCTGCGCTGTGCAGGCCGATGCGCACCGACGGTGCGAAACCGTGCTGGCGCCGCTGTTCGGTAAGCGTTCGCCTGATGGCCAGCGCGCAGTGGACGGCGGCATCCGCGCTGGCGAACGCGACGAAGAACCCGTCGCCGGCGTGGTGGACCTCTTGGCCGGCGTGATCACGGAGGAGGGCGCGGATCTTCTCATCGTGCCATGCCAGAAGGCCGCCCCAAGCCTCGTCGCCGACCGCCTCGATGAGATTCGTGGAGCGCACGATGTCGGTGAACATGAAGGTACGAGCGGCCCGGGCTGAGGTTAACGTGCGCCGCGGACCATCAGCCAGGCCTGCGCGCAGCCGGGTAACCTGCTCCAGGTCGAGGGCGGCCCCGAGTCGATCGAGTACCGTCGCCGCGGCGCTCAGCTCGAGCTCGGCGGCCTCCGGATCGCCGGCGGCGAGGTATGCCTCGGCGAGCAAGCTCCTCGTCCGAGCCGCTTCGTAGGGCGCATCGGCCTCCTGCCAGATGCGCCATGCTCCCCGCAGCGACTCGATCGCCGAATCGTACTCGTCGTCAGCGAACGCCACGGTTCCTCGAGCGGTGCCGGCGGCTGCCCGGAGCACGTGCGTGCCGTACTGGGTTGCGATCCGCTCGAGCTCGCCGGCGGCTGCCTCCGCCCGCCCACGGTCCCGCAGCGCCAGCGCCAGCTCCACCTCCGCCGGCAGCAGGCGAGCTCGCATCAGCGGCACGGCCGCCAGGTCGCCGAGGGCACGGGCGAGAAGCTTGGCGCCGGCATCAGTCCGGCCCTGCGCACGGCGCAGCAAGGCGAGCCCCGGCTGGGGATCGCGACCCATCTCGTGCGCCTGCGAGAACGCCTTCTCGGCACCGTCGAGGTCGCCCATCCGCAGGCGGATCTCGCCGATCTGGTAGAACCCCTCCCCGGCGTAGTCGAGGCTAAAGTCCTGCAGCTCGGCACATGCCAGCCGTGCCTCGGACTCGGCCTCGACCCATGCGCCGCGCAGCCGCATGATCTCGACGCGGCGCACCCGGCACATGCCGGGGAAGCCGGCAATCGCCTGTCGATCGCACCAGCGCTTGGCGACATCGGCGAACTCGCTGGCGCGCTGGTAGTCGGTGAGATCCGCGGCCGCGACCGTCGCATTGCAGTACACGACGGCGGTGGCGTAGGGCGACACCGCGCCGCTCACAGCGGCGACCACCGCCTCGTCGAGGAGTGCCATGCCCTCCTCGACCAGGCCGGCCGCGATGAGCACGCGGCCCTTGTCCTGGAGGCCGAGGGCCTCGAGGTCGGGATCGCCCAGCCGTTCGGCGATCTCGAGGAGGCGCTCCGCGCGCCGGAGGGCCTCCTCGAACGATCCGCGCGCCAGCGCGGCACCGATGAGCGGCCGCTGCAGGTACCCGTGCTCGCGTGACTCGGGCAGGTCCCGGAGGAGGCGTTCCGCGCGTCGCACCCATCCGGAGGCGACAGGGCTCTCCAGGCGGTGGCTGTAGTCGCTGGCCAACGCGAGGGCGGTCGCGGCGGCGCGGCGCGGGTCGCCCGCCGCTTTATGCGCGGCAAATGCCCGCTCTCGCACCTCGATTGCTTCCCCAAGGCGTCCCATCCACCAGGCCGTCTCCCCGTGGGCATCGAGGTCGGCGGCCGTGAGAGCGCCGCCTGCGTCGGCGGCACGCAGCAGCTCGATCGCCTCGGACCAATTGTGCTCGACGAACGCGACCCGGGCGCGCTCGGCGTTGGCTTCGGCTTCAGCTGAGATCGGCGGATGCGTCATGGCGATCACAGTAGCCGCGCGGCCAGACGGAGTCCAACGAAGAGACCAGCCTCTTGCCGAGCTGGCGAATGTATAGCACCGCATTCGGACCGAAGTTGGCGCTGTAGCGGGTGAGCTCGGCGGTACCATCTGGCCGCATGGCAGCCGTCCCCCGAACCAGGTATGCAGTCTCAGGCGATCTGCGGATCGCATACCAAGTCGCTGGCGACGGCCCGATCGATCTGGTCTGGATTCCGGGCTGGGTGTCCAACGTGGAGGAGTCATGGGAGCAGCCGGCCTTGGCCGGCTTCCTGCACCGCCTGTCATCGTTCTCCCGTCTCATCCTTTTCGACAAGCGAGGTACCGGTCTGTCCGATCCGGTGTCAATCTCAGAGCTTCCGACGCTCGAGGAACGGATAGATGACGTGCGGGCCGTAATGGATGCTCTCGGCTCGAAAAACGCAGCGCTCCTGGGGTTTTCCGAAGGCGTCAATCTGGCGGTTACCTTCGCCGCGTCGCACCCGTCGCGAACACGAGCCCTCGTCCTTCTGAGTGGCTTCGCCAGTCGTCTCCGGACCCCGGAGTATCCGTGGGCACCGTCCCTGGAGGATCGGGAGGCGCTCATCGTCGAAACCCTTGCGAATTGGGGCGAGATGGATCTAACGAGCCTGGCACCGAGCGTGGCGCATGATCCGGAAACTCTGGCATCCCTGGCCAAGTACTTTCGCCACTCGGCAAGCCCCAGTGCCGCCGCTGCGCTTCTTCGAATGAATACGGAGATTGACGTTCGGGCGGTACTACCCACGATCCGCGTCCCCACACTTATCATTCATCGCACGGATGATCAGGACGCGCTGGTCGATGGGGCTCGCTGGATGTCCCGGCAGATCCCGGGGTCAACCTTCCTTGAGGTGCCGGGTGCCGACCATCTCCCGTACATCGGTGACACAGAACCCATCCTGGCCGCTGCTCAAGAGTTCCTGACCGGCGTGCGTCCTGCGCCGGTCTCGGAGCGACTCCTGGCGACCCTGCTTTTCACCGACATCGTCCGCTCTACTGAACACGCCGCCGAACTTGGCGACCGGCGCTGGGTCGCGCTGCTCCAGGCTCACCGCGTTCTGGTCCGGCAGGAGATCGGGCGTTGGCGCGGTGAGGAGATTGACACGGCAGGGGACGGATTCCTCATCACCTTTGACGGACCGGCGCGCGCGATTCGCTGCGCGCAGGCCATCCTCACCGCGGCCGCCGAGCAGGGTCTTCAGGTGCGCGCCGGGTTGCACACCGGAGAGATCGAGCGTCGCGGGAGCCAGATTGGGGGAATTGCCGTCCACATCGCCGCCCGCGTGACGGCCAGCGCCGAGCCCGGCGAGGTCCTCGTGTCAAGCACCGTGAGGGACCTGGTGGCGGGCTCGGGCATCCGGTTCGAGGATCGGGGAACCCACAGGCTCAAGGGTGTGCCCGATCCGTGGCGCCTCTTTGGCGCAGAAGGGAAGACCGATTTAAGCACGATTTGAGACCGTGGAGGGGTGGCAGAGTGGACGATTGCGGCGGCTTTGAAACTGACCGCTATTGCCGTTTCCGCCGCAGACCGCACCTTTGGCACGCTGCAGACTGCTGCACTGTCACGCTGGGGGCCGGTGTATGCCACAGCGTAAGCCACAGGCCTGGCTTAGTGCCAGCGCTAACGCCGTCCCCTTGGGGCTAGTCTCTTAACAGTCGGCGGGCCCTGCCGTCACTGACCCGGTAGCCGCGAACCCCATGTGCCCGAAGGAGTCGAAAGCATGGCTTTGATCGCCGACCGAGTGGAGCTTGCCCGTCGGGGCGCCAATGACGCCGTCATCTGCCGGCTCCCGTCCGGCTGGGCCGTCATCGGCGATGTTCAGTTCTTGCCTGGCTACTGCCTGCTGCTGGCGGACCCGGTCGTAGCCAGCCTGAACGACCTCGCCGACGCGCGCCGCGCCGAGTTCCTGCGCGACATGGCCCGCCTCGGGGACGCCATCCTGCATGTCACGTCGGCGGACCGGATCAACTACGAGATCCTGGGCAACTCCGAGCCGGAGCTGCACGCGCATGTCTTCCCCCGCTATGCGACCGAACCGCCCGAACTGCGGCGGCTGCCGGCGTGGTTCTACGACTGGGGCGCCGCGCCGCGATACAACCCCGAGACGCACGCCGGGCTGCGCGACGCGTTGCGGACCGCGCTTCTGGACGACGCCCTGGCCTGACGCCAGTGCCACTCGATCGCGGACTGTAGTGCGAATACCGTGTTGACATTCCGGGCAGCATGAGCGCAGTATTCCGATTACCCATACATCGCATTTCGGAGTAGTAGCATTGGGTCGTCCGGCGGGCACCTTCTTGAGTGACGGCTCTCTCCTGGTGCTGATCGCGCTTGCCACCGGGCCGAAACACGGGTACGCCATCCAGACCGACATCCGGGAATTCAGCGCGGTGGAGCTGGGGCCAGGCACGCTGTACGTCATCCTGCCGCGCCTGGAGCGCGACGGCCTCATTGAGCCCCTGCCAGCGGAGGGCCGTCGGCGGCCGTACCGCATCACCGGGAGCGGCCGGAAGCTGCTCCATGCGGAGCTGAACCAGGCGGGGAGCCTCTGCAAGGTTGGCCTGCGCCGGCTTGAGGAGGCTGAGGCGTGAGGCTGCTTCTCCGGCTGTTTCCCGCTCATTGGCGAGAGCGCTACGGCGAAGAATTCGCGGCGCTGCTCAAGGACCAGCCACGACCACACCGCCACTGGCTCAACGTCGTGCGCTGCCTGATCGCAGCCCACGTCGATGGCCGAAACCCACCGGCAACCGATTCGACCGAAGGTGGCGGGAAGGGCGTGCTGGTCGCGCTCGGCCTCCTCGGCTTGGCGACCCTCGCATTCGCCGCCGTGTTCGTCGTTGATGCCTCGTACACCGCGCTCACCAGAGTCCCAGAACTTCTGGAGGCGATGATCCTGATCCTACCTTTGGCGCTCGTCGCGGCGGTGGTCCGGGCCTTTCGGCGCGACGCCGACCAGCCACCGCGGGCCGCGCTGCCCTCCGTCGCTGCCGAGACGTTCCTGCTGGCTGTTCTCGGCGTGATCCTGGTGGCGACGCTTCGGCCACAGCTCGGCTTCTTCGAGCAGTCGCCCTTCGAGCTGTCGCCGTGGATCGAGCTACGCCCCTTCCACGACCTGCTGGCTGCCTCGACCGAAGCCAGTCGTTCAGAAGCCGTGGCCATCATCGCGGGCAACCTCGTCCTCTTCACGCTGTTCGGGTTCGCGCTGGCCTTGCGCCGCGGGCGCCCCGGATTGGCCCTGTTCGCCGCGATCATCGTTGGCACGGCGATCGCGCTCGAAGTCGGTCAGGCGGCGCTTGGCACCGGGCGACCGAGCGACGTCACCGCCGTTGTGGTTCGAGTCGTTGGCGGTTCACTTGGCTACGTCCTGTGGCGGCTGCCGCAGAAGGTCGCGCAGGCATCGGGGACGGCCAGGACGTAGCCCGCCGTACTGCGGACTCTCGCCGGGCGCGTAGCTACAAGGCAGGCGACCTGGGCGTTGACGCCAGAACCGTTCGAGCGCACGCTGCCGCCATGGGCGATCTCATCGACCTGTCAAGCCCACGGAGTCGATGGTTTGCGGATTCGCGGGGGCGGTCCCTGAAGGCAACGTGGCATGCCGAGGCCGAGCTGGTCGTCCTGAGCCTGTGGGAGAGCGATCGCTGCGTAGGCACCTTCCAACTTCCGGTGGCTGACGCTCCCCAGCTCATGGTCCTCCTGGCGGAAGCGGTCAAGACGTGGGCCGCCCAACCTCAGCCGCTCGACCTCCACCTCGACGCCGGGACCTAGCCAGGGACCTCAGTAACCGCATACTGGCGCCGATGACCATTGGGTCGCGCCTACCTGCGCTCGTGCTGCTGCTTCTCGTCGTGGCCGCGGCGGCCTTGCTCGTGGCCGGTTGGGGAGTCGCGGTCGGTGTCGGCGTGTTCATTGGGCTGGTCCTTGGCTTCGTCGCGATCCTCGTGGCGATGGCGATCGCGCAACGGTCCGGCGGATCCGTGAGCTTCTCATCGTTACGTGCCGCCTCGAACTACGCCGAACCCGACCATGCCCTGCTCGAGAAACATGGTCGTGATTCGATGCGAGTGATGGGGATCGACGCCGGAGACCTCCGACGGGTCATCGCGGTGGGTGCGGCGGTCGAAGCGGGTGGTGTACGGCTGGAACTCATCGCGGTCGAACTGCGCACCGATGGAGGCCTTGCCACCCTCGTGGCCCAGACGCGACCGCCCATCGGCCCGGCAGGCCACTTCGCCGAGGTCCGCGTCACCGACGATGCCAATACGGCCTACGTCGCCGCGGGGCAAGGCATGGGCGGTCCGACTCCGACCACCATCCGCCACGAAGTTCGCTTCGCGCCCGCGCCGCCGGAGGCCGCCGCGTTCCTGGCGATCACCATCGACCGCTTCATTGACCCCTTCCCCAGGGGCGCACTCCCGATCGAGGGTCCGTGGAAGTTCGAGATCGGCCTTGGGAACTGAAGCGCGCGGTCGAGCCGCCTCGCCATGATCCGTCGCGTCGGGCTCCTCCTCATCACCCTCGCGCTCGGCACGGTTCTGCTCCTCGATGCTGTGACCGAGACCATTGCCATCACTCCACCGGGCGGTGCCGAGAGCGCCTTACTCGTCGACCGCTGGCTGCAGGCCATGGCGGGAGCAGACACCGATCGCGGCTGGAAGTACCTGTCGGCAGAGCTCCAGGCCGAAGCCTACGGTGGTAATGAGTCGCTCTACCTGGCAGAGGTCGAGGCCGTCGACTGGGAGGCAGTGCGCTGGGGGCAGACCCAGGGCAGGACCGATGAAGGCTCCTGGGGCGGCCGCACTCCGCTGCTCTCAGACCCACGCACGCTGCCGCGCTTTCTCCTCGAGCGCGACCTGGTGGCAGCTTCCTGCGGCGATCGGGCGGCCATGGACATCTGGACCAACATGCCCAGCACCTGGTTCCACGCACCCCGCCTCGAGGTCGTGCAGACCACCGGATCGGCAGGTCGCTGCGAGGACCTGTTCTACGCAGACACCGGGCCGATGCGGCTGCCGGCCGATCTGGTCGGATGGGCCTGGGCCACCGGAGGCAACGCCAGCATCCGGGTCGAGGTCATCGATCAGACCGGCCTGGTGCAGGAGGCCGGCGGAGGTCGCGACCAACCACCGGTCGTGGGCGAAGTCACGGTCTCCGACTTCGCGCCCGGCCAGGTCGGTGTGGCCTGGGTCGGCACCGACTGCCCCGACCCCGTTCAGATCATCGTCCGCGGCAATCGAAGTGCGATTGACCTCGAGCTGGTCGTGGTCAAGCGCTCCGGAGTGCACTGCGCCGCGCGCTCGCGGACTTACGAGTCGATGCTGCGGTTCTCGGACGAGATCTCGGCGGACGAGATCGTGGCCACGCGGCGCTGACAATCCGCCATTTCGCAACCGAGCCGGGGAAAGGCGGCCTGGCGTCCTACTCCGCCCGCGCCTCAATAAGGCCCCACGCTCACGGCCTGCCGAATTCCATGAGCACCAGGGGGGCGCCGGATGGTCGGACGGAGGATGGATTAGCCGGCTCGGTGGCCACGCTGACGCCCAAACTCTCGGCCAGGCCCCTAATGCTCACCGGCGGGGAACTACCGCAGGCCGAGGGCGTCGCGCTGCACCTCATTGCCTGCCGAGGAGAGGTAGCGCGCTCAGTCCCTGGCAACGAGGCCCGCTCGGCCGTAACGCTCCACCCGCGAGAATCAGCCACCTCGGTGGCCACGCTCAAACATTCGGCCACAGGCCCTAAGGCGTCGTGCTCGGCGCGGGAGAGGGCGACGGGGTGTCGGTCGGCAGGGCAGAAGGCGTCGGGCTCGGCGTCGGGGAGGGGGACGGCGTCGGGGAGGGCGATGGTGTGGGAGTGGAGGTTGGTACCTCTCCGGGGGTGCACTCCTCGGTCGGCGCCAACGGGGCGTCGAGCGGCGGGGCGGGGGAGCGGCGCAGGGTCGACTCGTTGCCGATGAAGCGCTCCAGCCACGCGAGGTTGGCCGCCTCCCACGTCGGGTGGCCACCCTCCCAGCCGCTGAGCTGGAGGTAGACCCGCTCGTCGGGGATTGGCGGCGGGGGCGTGGCACCCGGATCCGGGCTCGCCGTGGCAGCGGGAGTCGCGGTCGCGAAATCGCCGCAGCCCTCCTGCCAGATCTTGCCGGTCTCCGCCTCGACCCGCAGCAGTCGGTGCAGCGAGTCCCGCTGCGTGGGGACGCGGCCCTCTGCGAAGACCTCGGTCAGCGTGTTCACCGTGTCGTCGCCGGGAAGCAGGCCGCTCATCACGTCCACCGACGCCTCCACCACGCCCGCGGGGCGCGGGAAGTCGCGCAGCGGTATCTCGTTGAGCGCAGCCACCTCGGTCATGTAGGCGTGCCAGATGAAGGTCGGACCGTCACCGGCGAAGACGGCCGAGATCGGTGTGAAGTCGCTGTTGCCGACCCACACGCCGGTGACGATCGCGCCATCGGCCACCGTCGGATCCGGATCGGGCGCCAGGTAGCCGAACGCCTGGAGATCGCGGAAGTCGTTGGTGGTGCCGGTCTTGAGGGTCGCCGGCCGGCGCCCGGCGTCGGTGCGCAGGGCGAACCGACCGCCCCACCAGACGTTCTCGGATGGATCGGTGTTATCGGCCAGGATGTCGGTGACGAGGTACGCCGCGGGCTCGCCGAGGACCCGCTCGGGCTGCGCACCGTCGGCGGCACGATCGTAGATCAGGTTGCCATCCCGGTCGGCGATCGTCGTGATCAGGTAGGGCTCGGCCAGCAGGCCGCCATTGGCGAGGGCACCGTACGCGCCGGCGAGGTCGAGCATGTGCACGCCGATCGTCCCCAGCGTGAGTGACGGGACGGCAACTTCATCCTCCTGCAGCGGGTCCCACTGCAAGCCCAGCCGCTCGGCCTGGTCGACGACGTTCTGGGTTCCGATCAACTGCTGCGCCTTCGCGGCGGGGATGTTGAGCGAGTACTTCAGTGCATCACGCAGGCGGATCGGTCCGCGCTCGCCACCATCGGCATTGGGGACCGAGTAGCCGTCCACGATCTCGCCCTTGACGTCCATCAACATCGTCGCCGGGGTGATGACGCCGCGCTCGAACCCGGTGGCGTAGGTGATCGGCTTGAAGGCCGAGCCTGACTGCCGGAAGGCCTGGCCCACGACGTCGAACTGCGGCTGGTGCTCCAGCGTGGCTTCGCCGTAGAAGTTCGCCGACCCGACGTAGGCGAGCACGTCACCGGTGCGGTAGTTGATGGTGACCAGGGCGTCGTTGTTGATGTTGCGTCCCTGCAGCCGCCGGAGCCATTCCATCGCACCTTCGCCGTACTTGGCGAGGAGCTCGTCATCGGTCAGGCGGTCAAGGTCGTAGGCCACGCCGGCCCACTTCTCGGCCGACAGCTGGTAGCCCTCATAGTCGAGCGTGGTGCGGATCACCAGGCCGCCGCGGTCCAACAGATCCTCGCTGCCGAGCAGCTCGGCGGCGGCACGTCGGACGGCGTACACGAAATGGGGGGCGCGGTAATCCAGGTTTGGTGGCAGCGCCAGCTCGATCCGTTCTGCGGCGGCGGCGTCACGTTCGGCCTGGCTGATGGCCCCGGTAGCCACCATGCCGTCGAGCACGAAACCCTGCACCGTCAGGGCGCGCGCGCTGCGAGTGACAACCAGGACCGGGTTGCCAGCC
>Ga0209640_10005411_pt1 | contig 11167 bp, 9 predicted proteins | sample RifCSP10_1_FD_184018 | JGI IMG/M metagenome (GOLD analysis project Ga0209640, IMG submission 184018) | Soil microbial communities from Rifle, Colorado - Rifle CSP2_sed 10_1 (SPAdes) (version 2) | ecosystem: Environmental > Terrestrial > Deep subsurface > Rock core/Sediment | place: Rifle...
GAACAGGTTTATACACCAACTTGCAATGCGTTATACGTTGAGCCAATAAACGTGGGAAGCGGTGAATCTTTTACTGCTGAAATTAATATTCAAACATCTGGTATTCAGACTGAAAATCCTTTAGGCGAATATCGCCTTTATTTTAATTTGATGGAAAAAGGGAATAATAAGATGCTGCAGGATAAATATCTTTATTCAAATGTTTTTAGAATTACGGAGGAAATATGAATTTTAATAAAATAATTTTTATTTCTGTCTGGCTGAGCCTTCAGATGGAAGGAGTAAAAATAAAAAGTATTGAGAAACTCCGAATTTGAGTAACTATTATTTACTAAATTATTACCGGCTAAATAACTCTTATTATGAGTTTGATAAAAAACATAAGGCGCTCTTACTACAAATCCCGCATTATTTTTATATTCAGTTTAATTACTATAATATTGGTAATTATCCTTTCTCGCATCGGGTATATTTTCATAAAGGATCTTTATCTTATCCAGCTTCAGGAACAAGTGAATATTGTTGCACAAATGATAGCAAAGCAGGTTGATCCCGTACATTTGGATTTACTTGAACTCGGTACGCCCACAGGAACGTCTGAAATTTATTTTCAGGATTTGCTAAAAAGAAATCTTGATTTAAAACTTCACTCGGAGATATTTATTTTTAATAATGATCTTAATGTAATTGTTCACTCCAGCAGGAATTTTATTTATGGAGAAACTGAACCGGGTCTTCTGTTAAATGAAAAAGAAATATTTGATCTTAAAATTAGTTCAGGCAATGCCTCTCTTCCTTTTAAAGGAAATGACGGCAACTGGTATTTATGGGGATTCTTCAAGCTGAATAATAACAACTGGCTTGCGGTTAGAGAAAGTGCCGCACGTTTTGAAACGCTTGAACAGCTTTCAACATTATTCTGGTTTATTGGTCTTGCAGGGGTTGCAATTACTATTATCGCCGGTTTTTTGATGGCTAATTCCATAACCAAACCCTTAAACAAGTTGGTAAATTACAGTGCCGAAATCGGTAAAGGTAACTTCATGGCTGAAATTCCTGAAGGCATGCATGGAGAGATAAAGCTATTATCCGATGCAATGAATAAAATGAAAAACGATCTTGGAGAAAATCAAAAAGAGCGGGAGAATCTTCTCGCACAAATTGCACATGAAATCCGCAATCCCTTAGGAGGTATTGAGCTGCTTACGAATTTGGTGAAAGAGAATCAGGCTAAGGGTGAAAAAAGCGATGAATATCTTGATAATATACTTAAAGAAGTCCAGGGACTAAAGATGCTGATCACTTCATATTTAAATTACAGCCGTCCGGTTCCATCAAGTCCAGGTTGGGTTGATACAGAAAAGCTATTTCCTGAAATTGAAAGTATTTTTAAAAAAGAGATAAAGAGAAAAAATATTTTACTGAACATTGATATTAAGCAGAAAAGTATATGGTTTGATTCTGCACATCTGAAAAATATTTTGATTAATCTTGTTGCAAACAGTTTAGATTCGGTTTCTGAAAACGGAAATATATCTTTAGCTTCAGAAAAAAATTACAGGCATTGGTTAATATCTGTAAAAGATAACGGAGCGGGTATAAAGCAGGAGGATATAAACAAAATTTTCGATCCTTTTTTTACAACCAAGAAAAATGGTACGGGTTTGGGATTAGCGATTTGTAAAAAACTATGCAAGGAAAATAATGCTGATCTTCTTGCATTAAATAATCCCGATAAAGGTTCTACTTTTATTATTAAAAAAGAAATTACAAATGAAGTTTGAAGAAATAATCGTAGTAGAAGACAACGATACAATGCGGCTGGGAATTTCAGACAGCCTTAAAAAAGAAGGCTATGTTGTAAATGCATTTGATAACGGACCGGAAGCCATTAAGAAGTTTCAATCTTCTCATGCTTCATTAGCGATAATCGATCTTAAAATGGAACCCCTGGACGGAATAGAAGTGTTGAGGCAGATTAAAGAAATTAATCCGGCTACCGAAGTGCTGATGATTTCGGCTTACGGAACCGTGGAAGACGCTGTTAAAGCAATGCATCTTGGTGCCGCAGATTTTCTTACTAAACCTTTTTCTCCGGAAGAGCTTCGCTTTCGTGTTAAAAAAATCTTAGAGAAGATTCTTAATAACAGGAAAATGGAAAATTTAGTTGAACAGAATAAACTTTTGAACGAGGAATTGTTTACCGGATATGATGAAATTATCGGCAATTCCGAAGCAATAAAAAAAGTTTTTTCTTTTGTTGAACAGGTTGCAGATAAAGAGAGCACGATTTTAGTGCAGGGAGAAAGCGGTACAGGAAAAGAGTTGATTGCAAGAGCAATCCATCGCAAGAGTAAACGTGCAGATCATCCTTTTATTAGAGTTAATTGCGGTGTGCTTAATGATAATCTATTAGAGAGTGAATTGTTTGGACATGAAAAAGGTTCCTTTACCGGGGCTGTAAAACAAAAGAAAGGTCGTTTTGAATTAGCCGACAAAGGCACTTTGTTTTTAGATGAAGTGGGAGATATTTCTCCTGCCATGCAGGTTAAGCTTTTACGGGTTTTGCAGGAAGGCGAGTTCGAAAGAGTCGGTGGTGAAATTACTTTAAAAACTGATGTTCGAATAATTGCTGCAAGTAATAAAGAGCTTCAAAAATTAATTGTTGAAGGGAAATTCAGAGAGGATCTTTTTTACAGGATTAGCGTTATACCGATTGTACTTCCATCACTTCGTGCACGGAAAGACGACATTCCGCTTCTGGTTAATTATTTTTTACAGAAGATTTCCCTGAAGAACCGTATAGAAAGAAAAGAAATAACTAATGAAGGGATGAAACTATTAATTAATTATTCCTGGCCCGGCAACATAAGGGAACTTGAAAATTTAATAGAGCGTCTCTCGGTTATTTCCGAAGGGAAAGAAATCGATCCTTTGTTAATAGGAAGCCATTTAAGCAGTAATTTTACAATCAGCAATGGCTATTCCAATCTTCCCCTGGATGATGCAGTTTGTGCGTTTGAAAAAAACCTGATTATCCAGGCGATGAAAAAATCCGATGGAGTAAAAAACCGTGCAGCCAAAATGCTCGGCGTAAGTACAAGCGTTTTATATTATAAATTAGAAAAGTATGGATTGATATGAAAAGATATAGATTGATAACGATTTTTTTCTTGTTGGTTGGTTTGAATATAATTCCTGTCGATGCACAATCTCTAATCCAGCTTGAAAAAAAATATGAACAGTTAAGTAATCAATACATAAAAGAAAAAGTTATTTACGATTCATTAAGAAATGTTTTTTCAAGCAGGACAAATGAGATTGACGCCGAAAAGAAAAAAGCTAATCCCGACAAAGATAAAATAGTTGATTTAATGGCTGGCTCAATAACCCTTTCGAACAGAATTGAAGAACAGAATAAAAAAATTAATCTTCTCGAAAAAGACATAGATAATGTAAAACAGCAACTGCATAAACAGTATTCTTCATTAATTGATTCGCTGGAGTTGAAGAAGAAAACAGATAAAAAAAATGATGATGTGCTCGATGCGGAAATCTTAAATAATACGGAAAAAAAACTTTTAGTGGCACCGCAGATTCCCATTTTGTCTTTTAAACCGGAAAAGATATTGAAAATCGATCTTGGTAAAACCAAAAGTGCTGAAGAAAAAGCTCTTTATAAAGAATATCTCGATAACGCATTAAATGAGGTTAACACTCTATTAGAAAATGTTGGTAAGCAAAGTTCGGAAGCCGATCAGGTTTTTGCTTTGCAAAATAAAACAAAAAAATTCCTTGAAGAGACTGAATTAGAAAGTAGAATACTGATTCGAAGCCAGCAAAGCACCGTTCGGTCTGAAGAAACCGTCCCTACTTTTAGCAATAGTCCTGAAGATGTAGCAACATCAAATGATCTGTCGAGACAGGTGAAGAATTATCATGTTATTTTAAGGCAATTAGACATTGAACAGTTGTCAAGGACTAATATAAACTGGAAAGTTTCTTTCGATGAAATGGAGAGAAATCTCAGTCTGAAGGATTATCAAAAATTATTAAAGGAGGTGAAAAAAAGGTTGCAAGAATTTAAATTAGTTCTTGCAAATAAAATCGGTTCTGCCGGATGATATTCAGACTATTTCGGGTAACTTTCGTTTTTCATTTCCTGATAATTTTTTCTTCCCAAGTCTACTCTCAAATTAATTGGCACCTTAACAGTGAAGTTGGAATATTTAAATCATCCGGCGATGGTATTTTAAAGAAAGAAGATTTGTTAACCCGCTTTGATGGTTTTCTGGAATATGAGTACGATACCGACATAAGAAACGTGTCGGTTACTCTGCGTGTCCGACCCGAGTTTTATAGTTTTAAAAGCCCCGTTAATTCCATTAAAATTAAAGCCGAAGGTAACTACTTCCAGGCGGAAGAAAATTTTAACTGGGGCTTTAACTTAACGAGGCAAATAAATTTTTTTAATAATGATGTAGCTGATTTTACTTATGATATTTTTACACTTACCGGCAGCGGGACATGGTTTTATTTTGATAAGTTGCCTGTAAGTACAAATGCCGGTTACGCATATCAGAAAATAAAAAACGATGAGGAATATAATGTTGACCTGATATTTATTGATTGTAAATTATTAGACCAGGCTTCTGCTAATATGAAGTTTGGCTATGGTTTTTATTTGGAGAGATTTTTTATAACGAATGAAATTTTACTTCAGGGAACTAAAACGGGTAATGAGAACGATGGCTGGAGATTTGGGCCCCAGGTAAGTTTTAATTATCTCAGGGAATTCATCGTAAGTGTTGATTATAAATTTCTTATTCAGGATTCCAGGTTCACTAAATATTTTTCTTACGAACATTTAATAAGATTTATTGCCGGGAAAATTTTCTTCACGGACTGGTCGGTTTTTTTGCTGGTAGATTATAATTCCTTTTTTCTTAAAAAAGCGGATAATTACATTGAAAGGGTTACGCCTCTTTATACTTCACTAAACCTGGAAAACAGGATTTCTCTCAAGATTGCTTATGAACTAAGTAGCAATATCGAAGTTTATACAAAGTCAGGTTATTTTAAAGATAATCTTTACGAGGATAAATTTTCACTTGAAGGATGGAATGCAACGATAGGAATTGAATTGAGCAGAGGAATTCTGAACGACTAATATTCCGGGAAATACTTTAACTTCATTTTATGAAAAATAAATTATATTTGGTTTCTACTCCAATAGGTAATTACGAAGATATAACTCTACGTGCACTTCGTATCCTCAAAGAAGTTGATTTTATTATTTGTGAAGAATTCAAAGAAGCCCGGAGATTACTTTCGCAATACCGGATAGAAAAAGAACTCTTTGCACTTAATGAGCATAACGAAAACGAAATTGCAAATGAAATTCTTCTGAAAATCTTAAATGGGAAATCCGCTGCTTTAATTTCTGATGCAGGTACACCGCTCTTTTCCGATCCCGGACATTTGCTTGTTGAGCTTTGCATTTCACAGGGTATTGATGTTATTCCTGCCCCCGGTGCAAATTCTTTACTTCCCGCACTTATTGGTTCGGGATTTGATTTTGAAAAGTTCTACTATTATGGGTGGTTATCTCCTAAAAAGGAAGAAAGAAGAAGAGAGCTTTTACAGATTAAGGGAATTAGAGAAGTAATAGTTTTACTTGACACACCGTATCGTTTAAAAAGTTTATTAACTGATATGGTAAAAATTTTAGGAAGGAATGTACGGACAGTTTTAGCCTTTGATTTAACTATGAAGACGGAAAAGTTTTTCAGGGGAACATCTGAACAGGTTTTAAAAGCTGCCGAACAAAAAAATCTGAAAGGGGAATTTGTATTGATAATAAATAATAAATGATTCTGAAAATCTTTTTGCTATTTCAGGTCTTTAATAAAAGCTACAATCTTCCCGGTTTCTTTAAATCCTGTGCTGCTGTGGAAATCATAGCTTACTATGTTATCAATGTATGCATCAGATCCGATTTTTGTGTAGCAATTGTCTCTCACGCATTTTTTCCATTCAAGTAAAAATTATCGTGCAATGCCCATTTTTTCTAAACTCAGGCTTTACATAAATTCCCTCAACATATCTGCAGGGCTGAAATCTCTATCTTAAACAAGGGAAGGGTAGGGATGAGTTCAGTTGTTATATAAAAACATTTGAATTTATATTATTTCAAAGAGTAAATTTTCTTTTACAAAATTATTTTGGACACCGCTGCTGCTTGTTTTAATACTTGCAGTTAATACTTTTTCTGTGTTAAAACATTACTATATTTCCTTATCTTTTCTCTTGCTTTTAATCTACAGTCAGCTCTTTAAATAAGTTTTTTGAAATTGAATTTAGTAACATCATAAACGGATAATTATCATGCCTATTTTTATGGATCGCCACGACATACAGGGGATAACAGCTAAGGTTGTTGCAGAAATACACCAGGCAGATCTGAAAGTCCAGGGTAAGTATGGCTGTAAGACGTTAACATACTGGTTCGATGAAAAAAGCGGACTGGCTTTTTGCCTGATTGATGCCCCGGAAAAAGAAGCTATAATTGGCATGCACAAAGAAGCGCATGGAGGAGTGCCGAACCAGGTTATAAATGTTGAAAGCAATCTTGTTCAGACATTTTTAGGAAGAATAACATATCCAAAAGTTCCGGATAGTTCCTCAGAACCTGATCTGATCATCAATGAAACTGCCATCAGGACAATAATGTACATAGAGTTTAAACGGACAGGAATCCGTCTCAGCAAATTCAGGGAAGAAAAACCAGGTAAGAGTTTAAATGATTACAACGAACTTATCCATCAAACTATGAAGCAGCGCGGATGCAGAAAAATAAAAGATACTGATGACGGTTACATTGCATCCTTCATTTCAGGACCTGATGCTTTAAAATGTGCTGAGGAAATCCTGAATAATTTTAATGAACATAACAGAGAAAATCCCGGGAGAGAAATAGATGCAGCAATTGGGATAAGCACCGGAGCGCCGGTAACAGGAAATGACGAATTTTTTGGTGAAACTATTCAACAGGCAAAACGATTATCGTATATAGCGGGTAAAGGAGAAATTTTTGTTTCATCTTCATTGAACATATTGAATGCTAACAAAACATTCACTAAAACTCTGAAGCCGGATGAGGAAAAGTTTTTGAATCAGCTGCTGGACATAACCGAAAAATACTGGAACCGGTCAGAGCTGAACGTGAATGATTTTTGTAAACAAATCGGTGTGAGCAAGTCACAGCTTTACAGGAAGACAACTTCATTAACAGGATATTCACCGAATGAGTTTATAAGAGAATTCAGACTAAAAAAGGCTTTAAAGCTTATTGAACATCGCCGCGGGAATATTTCTGAAATAGCATTTGAATCGGGCTTCAGCAATCCTTCCTATTTCACACAATGTTTCCATAAAAGGTTCGGCATTCTTCCATCAGAATATGAATCTTTTGTTTCATGATCCTTCCGCTGAACTAATTTTGATAGTAATTGACCTAATATTGGTAGAAATCCTTCCATACCCTTTCTAATTTCGCAGCGAAATAAACAAACCAAAAAATTTTCGGAGGCACAATGAAAAGATTCATTTTTTTCCTTTACGGGGTTATTTGTTACATAATATTTCTTGCAGCCTTTCTTTATGCAATCGGATTTGTCGGGAACTATTTTGTTCCGAAAACAATTGATTCCGGTTTCCAGGGCGGAACAGGTGCTGTATTAATTGTAAATATCCTGCTGCTTTCTCTCTTCGCCATTCAGCACAGCGTGATGGCAAGGCAAGGGTTTAAGAGATGGTGGACAAAGATTGTTCCTAAAGAGATTGAAAGAAGCACGTATGTTTTATTTTCAAGTATTGCGCTTATAGTTTTATTCTACTTCTGGCGTCCGATGAATGGTATAATCTGGCATGCACAAAGCACTGCACTGGCACCTTTATTAATGGTACTGTACTTTTTCGGCTGGTTTGTCGTTCTTACCGGAACTTACCTGATTAATCATTTCAACTTATTCGGCTTGCAGCAAGTTTATCTTAATTTAAAGAAGCAGGAGTTATCTCACCCGAAATTTGTAACACCGCTGTATTATAAATTCGTGAGACATCCATTAATGCTTGGATTCATTATCGCATTTTGGGCAACGCCTGTAATGACTATAGGTCATTTGCTGTTTGCGTTTGCTACCACGGGCTACATCCTTGTTGCAATACAATTAGAAGAGCGTGATCTCGTTCGTTTCCACGGTGAGTCATACAAAAGATATCAGAAGGAAGTCTCGCAGATTATCCCGATGGCGCCGAAGAAGCATGATTTAGCAGAAAATATCCGTTAAGGATAAATCAATAATTTCATTCACAAATAACAGAGGTTTAAGATGGCTTTATTTATGGATATCCACAAAGGTGTTGATGGTTTAACAGCACAAGCTGTTGCAGAAGCACATAAAAAAGATCTCGAAAAACAGGGGAAGTACGGGGTAAAGTATCTGAAGTACTGGTATAATGAAAAAGACGGAAGTGTTTTCTGTCTTTCCGAAGCACCGAATAAAGATGCAGCTTTAAGAGTTCATAAAGAAGCACACGGTTTGATGCCCGATGATATAATTGAAGTAAAAGAAGGCAGTTAATCTTCCTGAAAATACTTTGCTCTTAATTCCTCGGTTAACATCCGGGGTTTTTTATTTTCACCTGATTGGTTAATGTCATAAACTATTTGAAAACGGTGATGTTTATGAAATTCCTAAAAAATAATTATATAATAAACTTTTCACCCTGTCTAATTTCTTCTAAAGATCTTTTATGTCCCCTTCCGATAAATGTAGTCAGATTATTTCCATTTGAAATTCAGATTGTCTGCTTCTTTCAATGGCTTCTGTACAATTTAATTTTTGCACCCTTAAGCTACCATCTCCCTGTTATATTTATTCCTGTACTGAACCGGCGATAAACCAGTAATTTTTTTAAAAGTAGTACGGAATGCTTTAGTATCATTATAACCGACTTTATACATCACCTCATTTACATTTTCCCGCGAGGATTCCAGACTAATTTTAGCTGCTTCTATTTTAACACGCTGAACATACTCCACGACTGTATTTGAAGTAGCTTTCTTGAACCTGCGTTCAAGGTTTCTTCTGCTGAGTGCAAACATTGTAGCTAACTGATCAACAGATATTTTTTCCTGGTAGTTAGTCTCGATGAACTCCTGTGCTTTTTTTATTGGTTCATCCTCATGCCCTTTTTGTCCGATGAAAATCATAAAAGGAGATTGGCTGTCTCGTTGAATATCTATCTGGAATGCTTTGGAACAAAAAACGGCAGCTTCTCTGTCTACATATTTTTCAACAAGATATAAAATCAGGTTTAACGATGAATAAGCTCCTCCGCTGGAGTAAATGCCGTTTTCATCTGTTATAATTTTATCTTCAACAAGGGTTACATCAGGAAAAGCTTTTCTGAATTGATTAGCGGCGAGCCAGTGTGTTGCACACTTCCTTCCGTTTAATAATCCCGTTGATGCAAGTAAAAATGCACCGAGACAAAGACTGGCTACTTCGGCACCTCTTTTATGTTGATTAATAATCCACGGGATAAAATCTTTGTTATCTTCTATCGCTTTTTGCAGATCACCATACATAGCAGGTATAATTATAAGGTCTGTTTTTTTTACATCTTTTAATAAGCTTGTAGAAATTGTATAAAGCCCATCATTTAATTGAGATTCACTTGAAATTCCTATTAGTTGAATTTTGAATAAAGGTGATAATCCTTTATTTGTTAAGTATTGATTTACTTCAGTAAAAACCTGTCTCGGACCCTCAATATTGCCTAAAATTGCACCCTTAGTTACAATTATTGATATATGTTTCATGTTTTTTTAGAAATTTGTGGATAAGTTTTTTGTACAATAGTAAATAAAAGTATTGTCGCAATCAACCCCTTAGATTGCCGTAATAACACTTGGGGATAAAGATAACCGATCCAAAATTTTGTAAACAAATAGCACATCTCAGAGTTGGTTGCAGTTATAGACTGCATTTATATTCGAATAAAAATTATTGATAAAAAGTATCAAAAATATTTTTGTAGATTAGAACACATAATCACTAAAAATTTTTAAATAAAAGTTTTATTAAATATTTCAACACCGTTAAAACAGAGGGAGATAAAATGGAAAATGATCCAAAAAAATTAGTATATGATGTTAACGAAAGTGAAAGCAAATGTCCGGTACAGCACAGACCAAAAGGCACATCAAACCGTGACTGGTGGCCAAACCAGTTGAACCTGAACATCCTCCGTCAACACTCTTCCAAATCCAATCCGATGGATGAAGGGTTTAACTACGCTGAGGAATTTAAGACACTCGAACTGCAAGCAGTGAAGAAAGACCTATTCGATCTTATGACTAAGTCGCAGGACTGGTGGCCGGCAGATTATGGTCATTACGGACCTTTCTTCATCAGGATGTCATGGCACAGCGCTGGTACTTACCGTATTCACGATGGTCGCGGCGGCGGCGGAACAGGCGCTCAGCGTTTTGCTCCGCTTAATAGCTGGCCCGATAATGTGAACCTTGACAAAGCACGTTTACTGCTTTGGCCTGTTAAAAAGAAATATGGCAAAAAAATTTCCTGGGCAGATCTTATAATTCTTGCAGGTAACTGTGCACTTGAGTCTATGGGATTTAAAACATTCGGTTTCGGTGGGGGACGTGAAGATATATGGGAACCTTTAGAGGATATCTATTGGGGTTCTGAAGGTGAATGGCTTGGAGACAAGCGTTACAGCGGCGATCACGATCTTGAGAATCCACTTGCAGCAGTTCAAATGGGTCTGATTTATGTGAACCCGGAGGGACCGAATGGAAATCCTGATCCGGTTGCTGCAGCCCGCGACATTCGCGAAACATTTCGTCGTATGGCAATGAATGATGAAGAAACTGTTGCACTAATTGCAGGCGGACACTCATTTGGAAAAACACATGGTGCCGGCGATCCAAAACAATATGTTGGTTTAGAGCCGGCTGGTGCAACCATTGAAGAACAAGGTCTCGGCTGGAAAAACACATTCGGCAGCGGTAATGCAGGTAACACAATTACCAGTGGTCTGGAAGGAGCCTGGACTACTACCCCAACGAAGTGGAGTA
>Ga0209640_10005412_pt1 | contig 11164 bp, 10 predicted proteins | sample RifCSP10_1_FD_184018 | JGI IMG/M metagenome (GOLD analysis project Ga0209640, IMG submission 184018) | Soil microbial communities from Rifle, Colorado - Rifle CSP2_sed 10_1 (SPAdes) (version 2) | ecosystem: Environmental > Terrestrial > Deep subsurface > Rock core/Sediment | place: Rifle...
GAAGCGCGAGCCGCGCTGGACGGGAAGGTAGGTTGGGCTGAACGCGGTGATGCCCAACACGCAACGAACGTCGGTTGTTGGGGTTCACTTCGTTCACCCCAACCTACGATCTGAATTGCCGTTTTCAAGTACATTCTGAGGAGGGTGCGTATGGTTCCATACAACCGCCAGATGGCGACGATTATCCGCCCGGCGCAGATCGGCACCGATACGACCTACGAGCCGCCTCTGAGGATCGGCTTCGGAATCAATGACAAAATCGTCGAGGGCGCCAACGCAACCATGGGCCGCACCATCCTGGTGCCGGGCGGCAAGCCCAATCCGACGCATTACCACTCCGCGAACGACGTGTGCTGGTACATCCTGTACGGGAAAATTCGGGCGTGGTTCGCGCGCAGCGACGGCGACGACCGCAGGGAGGTGATCCTGGAAGGCGGCGATTTCGTCTACATACCGAGCGGCGCGATACACGTCATCTCCAACGCCTCCGACACCGAGGAAGCCTCGCTCATCTTCTGTTACATCGGGGTGGGCAACACCGATGCGGCCGAGACCGTCTGGATCGACAAGACTTCGCAGGTATCGCGCGCAGTCGCAGGCGAAGCGCTCGACTGATCATCTTCAGGAGTTCAAGGGAAAGGCATTATCCATGACGGAAAAGACAACTCTCGTACTCGGTACCGCGACGCCCGGCGGCGGATTTCCGGCCTATGGCTGGCCATACGCCGAAGTGCTGAATGAAATGGAGCCAACGCTCGCGATCGAGCCCATCAATACCAAAGGCAGCACCGAGAACGCGCCGCTTCTCGAGCAAAACAAGCTCGACCTCGGATTGGTGACGGGGGAGGTGACCTACGAGGCGGTGAGTGGCATCGGCCAGCCGCCGGCGAGCAACCTGCGGATCATCAACGCCACCTACTCGCAGGCCGGCATGTTCATGGTGCGCGCCGACAGCCCGTACCGCAACATCGCGGATCTCAAAGGCAAGCCCGTCGTGTGGGGCGCGGCGACGTCGGGTTTCATCGTGCTGGCGCGTTACGTGATGGATGGTCTCGGACTCGACATGAAAGAGGATTTCCAGGCGATCCTGCTCGACAAGGCGGGCGATGGCCCACCCATGGTGCTCGACGGACGCGCCGCGGCGATGTGGGGCGGCGGAGTGGGATGGCCGCCCTTCATGGCGATCGCCAAGGGTCCTGCGGGCGGACGTTTCGTGCATCCCACCGCCGGGGAGATCAGCCGCATCATGGCGAAACACGCTTTCCTCAAAGGGACGCTCATGCCAGCGGGCAGCTACCCCGGCCAGGTTGCGCCGATTCCGTCGGTAGGCTCGTGGCCCTTCGTGCTGGCGCGCGCAACGCTTCCGGACGATGTTGCATATCGCCTCGCGCGCGCCTTGCACCGCGCCGAGGGCACGTTCGGCAAACGTCTCGAACAGGCGGCGGAATCGACCTTGGCGAATACCCTCGCCGCGGCGCCGAGCCGCGATCTCATCCATCCCGGCGTGCTGCGTTACCTGCGCGAAATCGGGCTCGTTCATTAATTGTGCTTGATGTGTCATTGCGAGCAGAGCGAAGCAATCCCCGTTGCAGGCAACGCTACCGCGGCCAGCCGCGAGATTGCTTCGTCGCGCGTCGCTCCTCGCAATGACAGATCAATAGGCGCCGTGCGCATTCGCAGGGCGCGCAAGAGATCATTCAAACTGCAATGTGATCAAGGACTCTCATGGTAAGAGCAGGAATAATCGGGCTGGGCTGGTGGGGCAAGAACATCGTGAACGCGGTGCAGGGCAAGACCGAGCGCATGCATTTCGTCCGCGGGGTGAGCAAGGAACCCGATGGCGTGCGCGATTTCGCGGCCAGGCACGAGTTCGAGCTCTCGACCGAACTCGATGACGTGCTCACTGATCCGCGCGTGCAGGCGGTGGTGCTGGCGACGCCGCACTCGCTGCATCCGGACCAGATCGTGCAGGTGGCCAGGGCCGGCAAGCCGGTGTTCTGCGAAAAACCGCTCTCGTTGAAAAAGGCCGGAGCGGTGCGCGCGGTGGAAGCTTGCCGCAAGGCCGGCGTGGTGCTGGGCATCGGCACCAACAAGCGCTTCTGGCCGGCGATGCCGGCGCTGAAGAAAGTCGTGGACAGCGGCATGCTGGGCGAGATCCTGCACATCGAGTCGCACTACAGCAACGAGAATTCCGGCGCCCATTTTTCCGCATGGCGCGATCTGCCGACCGAATCTCCCGGCGGCGGCATGACCGGAGCGGGCCTGCATGTCCTCGACTCGCTGGTAAACCTGATGGGGCCGTTGAAGCGCGTGCACGGGCAGCTCATCGTGCGCAAGCCCCAACCCGATCCGTACGATACGGTGTCGGTCATCCTGGAGTTTCGCAACAAGGTGAGCGGATTCCTCGGCACGGTGCGCGCGAGCCCGTTCTATTGGCGGGTGCACGTCTTCGGCAGGAACGGGTCCGCCGAGGCGATCGGCGAAAACGAGCTCGTGGTGCGGCTGCCGGGCGGCAAGATCGAACGTTCGAGTTTCGAGAAGATCGACACGCTGCGCAGCGAATTCGAGGCCTTCGCCGATGCGGTCGAGGGCCGCGCACCATACCCCATCACCCCCGATCAGATGATCAACGTGGTCGCGGCATTCGAAGCGATCATCGAGGCCCTCGAGCGCAACGCCACGGTAGCAGTCGCCTGATCCGGCAAGCCCTGTCACGGCCCGCTGGCGCGCGGCAGAACCGCGCGCTCACGCCCGCCTTACCGAGCTTTGCGTAACGACGTGACGCCGCTCGGCCCTCACCCCGAGCCCCTCTCCCGAGCGGAGAGGGGACCGTCGTGTGCTTCACCGGCTTGTCATCGGGTTACGCAAGAATCAGTGGGGCTGTTGTCGCCGCTGGACCAGTTCGCGGCGCAAGCCGACGAGCGACGGAAGACGGTGCGCCACGAGCCGCCACGCGACCATGCGCGCGATGCGGGCGATGTCGAGCACGGGCCGGAAGTGGCTCGCGCGCGCGCGAGCGCTGTAAGTGACGCTCACAGGCACGCAGATGGCGTCGACTCCGAGGCGCGCGGCTTCGATCAGCACCTCGCTCTCAAACACGAACGAGTGCGCGCGGTCGTAGCGCACCCGCGCCTCGCTGAAGATGCGCGCCGGATACACCCGAAAACCCGACTGGCTGTCGGCGATCGAATAACCGGCTGCGAGGCCGATCCAGAAGTTGGCAACGCGGTTGGCCCAGTAGCGAGGCGCGGGGATCTTTTCGCGCCGATGCAGGCGTGCGCCAATGATGATGTGGCCCGGTGAGGCGTGGTGTGCTTCCAGCAGCAGCGGTATGTCCTCGGGGGCATGTTGCCCGTCGCCGTCGAGCGTGACGATCAGCTGCGCGCCGCGCCGGACCGCTTCGCCCGCGCCGCGACGCAGGCTGCCGGCTTTACCGAGGTTGACCTCATTGCGCAGCAGCACCACCGGCAGTCCCGCGACCATCGCTGCAGTTCCGTCTGTCGAACCATCATCGACCACGATGACCAGCGGCAGCTGTGCCGCAGCCCGCCGCGCAATGTCGCGCATCGTGCGCGCTTCGTTGTAGGCCGGTATGACAACGGCCGCCACGGGGGACCCCGAAGTCATGAGCCCGCCGCCGGGCGCATGCGCGTCAGCGTTCGTCATGGCCGGAGAGCACGACCGCAACGCGGCCGCTCAGAAGCTCGCGCGCCCCGTCGTTGATGACGAACCCATAGAGCAGACGCGGTGCATCCGCGACCAGGCGTTCCACGCGCACGGTGAGTGGCCCGGCGACGTCATCGAGTCGATCGACGTTGAGCGTCACGTTTCGGGCACCTGCGAGCAGACCGCGCCTGCGGCCGGATGCCGCGCCTGCGTCCACGAGGGCGCAGTGTGCCGCAAGCGCCTGCGCGGCGTACTCGATGCCGGCAAGCGCCGGCAGCCGGTCTTCGATCCGTAGCGGGTTGCTCCTCAAACGATGACTCGTAGCGCGGCAGACGATGCTGCGGTCGTCGTAGCGTTCGACTTCGCTCAGCAGGCACATCGTGCCCTCGTGCGGGATCAACGCGGCGATGGCGTCGCGGTTCAACGCCATGCGACGGGCTCGACAATGAGCTGGCAGCCGTCCAGGTAGGGGAGCCGCACCGCGTCACGCCGCTCACGCGCGATCAACGCCAGCAGAGGGAGAGACCATGCGGCCGGATTGGACGCCAGTTCTCCGCGCAATGCGGCCGGGAAAGGCGCGCACGCCGATGATCCCCGCCTCGCCGTGATCCGGCAGCAGGCGAGCGTCCCGGGGCGCGGCTCCGGCACAAGCACCAACGCGACGGCAAACGGCTCGGCGATGGGACGCACCGCGAAGAGCGGCGGCGGAAATGGAAGATCGTACGCGACCAGCAACATTGCCGCCCGCTCGCTCCACACCTGGCTCGCGGCCTCGATCAGACCGGCGGCGAAAGTGGCGTCGTAACCGCACAGGCTTGTGGACGGATGTTGCGAGCCCGCTGCGATGCTCCAGTAGCCGGCTGCCGCGTTGTGCACGGAATTATGAAACCGCGTCGGCGATACTTCACGCTGCGGACTCGCGAGCGCCTCGCAGAGGTGGTGCAATGTCTCGCCGTCGCCGTCGCTGGTCGCAAAGACCGTCGCCACCTCGTCGGCACGATAGCTGCTCGCGCCCACCGCTTCCTGCGCCGCGGCGAGCGCCCAGCGCACGCTGTTCGCGGCACGCCGCCGCTCGTTGGCCGGCAGCATCCCGGCATCGGGCCGCGGGAGGTGGGCGGGCTCGTGCTCGCGCTCTCCGCGCAGCACTTCGCGCGCCGTGCCCCAGTCCGGCAATCCCGGCCCGATCAGGCCCACTCCGTCGACATAGACCTCGGTCATGCCCGCATCCCGAGTACGAGGCTGCAGTTGTTGCCGCCAAAGCCGAACGAATTGGAGAGCACATGCCGCAACGGATGCTGCTCCCCGGTCAGCACGATACGGCTCCTGAGCGACGGATCGAGCGCGCGGGTGTTGAGAGTGCCCGGGACCCACGAGCGTTCCAGGCACAGTGCCGAAATGATCGCTTCGGTGACGCCGGCTGCGCCCAACGTGTGACCGGTCCACCCCTTGGTGGAACTGCATGGAATGGTATTGCCGAATACGCGATGCAGGGCCGCATCCTCGGCGCGATCGTTGGCAGGCGTCGCGGTGCCGTGCAGGTTGATGTAGTCGATCGCATCCGGCGCAAGGCCCGCGCGGAAGAGCGCCTGCATCACCGCCAGGTGCACGCCCGCTCCCTCGGGATGCGGCGCAGACATGTGATAGCCGTCGGAGCTTTCCCCATAACCGAGGAGCGCGATCTTCCCGGCACCGCTGTCCGCCCGTTCGAGCAGGACGAAACCCGCGGCCTCGCCGATCGAGATGCCGTCGCGCTCCACGTCACACGGCCGACAGGGTGCGCGCGAGAGCAGTTCGAGAGACCCGAAGCCGTAGAGCGTGGTCAGGCAGAGGCTGTCCACGCCGCCGACCACTGCGGCGTCGGCGAAACCGGCTTCAATCAGGCGATAGGCGCTGGCGAACACCTTGGCGCTGGACGAGCACGCGGTGGAGATTGTCGCAGCCGGTCCCTTCAGTTCCAGATAACGGCGGACAAAATCCGCAACCGAGAAGATATTCTGGCTGTAGCGGTATCGCAAGTCGGGCGGCAGCGCGCCGGTCGAGCGGTCGCGCCGGCGGTAGGCCAGTTCGGTTTCATGAACGCCCGACGTGCTGGTGCCGATCAATACCGCGATACGGTGCGCACCGTAACGCTCGCGTGCCTGTGCCACCGCGTCTTCGAATCCGTCCTGGCGCAGGCCGAGCCGTGCGAGACGGTTGTTGCGGCAATCGAATTCGTCCAGCCCGCCCGTCACCGGCTCGTGTTCGAGTCCGTCGACGCGGCCGATCCACGTCTCGAGCGCGGGGGTCTCGAAATCGTTGGGCCGCAATCCGGAGCGCGACTCGCGCAGGGCGGCGAACATGGCTTCACAGCCCGAACCGAGCGAACTGACGGTGGCACGAGAACTGAGGACAAGAGGGTTCAAAGGGGGGCGCGATGAAAGCGGGGCAAGTATAGACCAAATCCCGTCGCAGGCCGTGCGCGCGCCAGTGCTGTGATAGCATTTCCTCGGAGGCGATCGTGGACCACGGAAACGCCGCAACTCGTGGATGGAACCCCCCGAATCGCGCGGGCGGGACGGCGCGGCGCTGCGATGTACTTGTCATCGGGGGCGGGCCGGCCGGCTCCACGGCCGCGGCGCTCCTCGCGGACAAAGGCTGGGAAGTCGTCCTGCTCGAGAAGGACCGCCATCCCCGGTTCCATATCGGCGAGTCGCTGCTGCCAATGAATCTGCCGCTCTTCGACGCGCTCGGCGTGCGCGGCGAGATCGAAGAAATCGCCATGATGAAGTACGGCGCCGAGCTGTGCTCGCCACACCACGACTGGAAGCAGACCTATCTATTCTCCGACGCGCTCGACAAGTCGTGGCCCCACGCGTACCAGGTGCCGCGCGCCGCGTTCGATCACATCCTGCTGCGCAACTGCGCGCGCAAAGGCGTGAAAGTGATCGAGGAGTGCCGGGTCACGCGCGTTGGTTTTCCGAAGGCTGGCGGTTGCGTGGTTAGCGCCGCCGGCGCAGGGCAGGGCGAGCAGGTCTGGGAGGCGCGCTACCTGGTGGACGCCTCCGGACGCGACACGTTTCTCGCGAACAAGCTCGGCATCAAGCGCCGCAATCCGCGCCACGCGAGCGCCGCGTTGTTCGGTCACTTCACGGGCGTGGAGCGCCTGCCGGGCCGGGACGAGGGCAATATCAGCATCTTCTGGTTCGAGCACGGCTGGTTCTGGGTGATTCCGCTGCGGAACGGCATTACCAGCGTGGGCGCCGTGTGCTGGCCCTGCTACCTCAAGTCGCGGGCGAGCAGCTCTGAGGCGTTTCTGTGGGAAACGATCGCATTGTCTCCCGGGCTTTCGTCACGGATGCGGAACGCCCGGTTGACCACGCCCGTCACGGCAACGGGGAATTATTCCTACATGGCTGAACGCATGGCGGGCAAAGGCTACGTCATGCTCGGCGACGCGTTCGCGTTCATCGATCCGGTGTTCTCTTCTGGGGTGTTCTTCGCCATGAACAGCGCGCTGCTGGGCGCCGAAACGGTGGACGGCGCGCTGCGCCATCCGGCACGGCGCAGGATCTATGAGGCCAGATTCGACAAGGCGGTGCGGCGCGGGTTGACCAGCTTCTCCTGGTTCATCTACCGCATGACGAGCCCGACGATACGCGACATGCTGATGTCGCCTCGCAACGTCTGCCGTATCCAGGAAGCGCTGTTGTCGCTGCTGGCGGGAGATGTTTTCCGCTCGCGCTCCGTGCACCTTCGCCTGTTGCTTTTCAAGGCGATCTACTACGTCAATGCAGCCCGTGCGGCGCGACGCAGCTTCGCCGCATGGCGCCGGCGCAAGCGGGCGCTGCGGGATGATTACCGGGAGCCGGCTGCCGGTTGAAGGGCCGGATCGCCCGCGCCCGTCCAGGTGGCCACGCCGGGGCGACTCAGGTCGCCCCGCGTCGTGTTTCCCTGGTTGAAAGAACTGCGGACATCACGAAAGACAGCACTGCGCCCAAGGCCACGGTTACGCCGATGGCGTGAAGCACGGGAGTCCGTGAGAACGCGAGGCAGCCGAACGCGGAAAGCGTGGTGGCGCCGCACACGACGAGCGACAGCAGGGTGCGTTGTTGTTCGTCCGGGTCCGCCACGGGACGGTTGAAGAACAGCGCGTAATTGAGCCCGATACCGACGACCAGCAACAAGGCGACGAGATTGAAAAGCGAGAGCCGGTGTCCCCACGATAACAGGATCGCGACGTCGAGTATCAACGCGGCGAGGACGGGAGCGAGCACACGCGCGGCTTCGACCACACTGCGCAAGCCCCATGCGAGTAGCCCAGCTATGCAGAGCAGACCGAGCGCGATCAGCTGCAGCGATTCGTTGCGGTAGCTGTTGACGAGATGGTTGGATTCCGTCTTGAGATCCAGCAGTTCGTGCCCCGCGGCCCGGGCCGCGGCGGCGAGTTCCGTCGGACGGCTTACACCACGCAGGGGCGCGAGCGCTGCCCAGCCATCCTCGCTGGCGACGAGCAGGGTGTTGACTTTGAGTTCAAACCCCGAACCGCGCAGATCTTCAATGGTAAGCAGCGGTCCTGTGCGCGCCCGCTCGACCGCCTCCAGAAATGGCGCGAACACGCCTTCACGGAACGGCACGTCGCGCAGCGCAAGATCGAGATTCCGGGCGAGCGTCGTTGCGTCGGGGAGTGCGGCGCGGCGGCTCTGCTGCGTTTTTCTGCTGGGCAGGTAGTTCGAGGGCAGGTCATAGCCGGCAATCCAGCCGCGCCCGACCGTCTCACGCAGCCATGCACCCGCCGCCTCACTCGCTTCGAGCGCGGACTCGCGATCCCTGCCGCGGGCGATGACGAGATAGCGAAAATCCGGTGCGCCCAACTCCGCACGCAGGGTGCGGTCCAGGCTCTTTGCGGCTTCGGACAGCGGACTGAGGTTGGCGAGATCGTCGTCCCAGAGGCGGTCATGATGCCATGCGACCCCTGCCAGCCCTGCGACGATACTTGCCGCGGCGATCCAGCGACCGCGCCGTGCGATCGTCATCGCGCCTCGTGCGTCGATGGGGAATGCATAGACCTTCCGGGAAACCGCGTTCGCCGGCGTGATCGCCGGGAGCACCCAGCGCGTCACCAGTCCGGCAGCGCCGACGCCAACGATGGTCAACAGCCCGAGTTGGGCAAGCCCCTGAAAGCTCGAGAGTGCCATCGCCGAGGCGCCAAGGACAGTCGTGAGCACGGCCAGCCGCAGCGTCGGCCCGATCCGGACGACCGTGTCGGCAAGGCGCTCGCCGCGCGCGGCCTGAATGTAGGCAAAGCTTGGATAGTCCACCGCCTCGCCGATCAGCGTGGCGCCGAAGCCGAGTGTGATGCCGTGCACCGGCCCGAATACCCAGCTCACCGCCGCGATGCCGGCGAGCATGCCCGTCGCGACCGGCAGCACGCTGAACACCATGGGCCCGGGCGCGCGGTACACGGCAAACAGGATCAGCATGACCAAACCCATCGCGGCTGCCGCGAGCCACTGCGCTTCCGACTGGATGGTGGCACGCGCTTCGGACGCGAAGACGCCCGGTCCGGAGAGCAGCAGCCGTACCCTGGTTGCTCCCGTTGCTTGAAGCGCGTCGCGTATGGCCTTGATCGCCATGGCCTGGCCGTCGATGTCGAAGCCGGCGGCGCGTGTCTCTGCAATCAGCAGCGCGCGCGTCCCATCGCGGGAAAACCAGACGCCGTCCCGGATCTCGGGGCCCGTGTCGGGCACCAGAAACTCGACGATGTGGCGCGACTCCCCAGTCGGATCGGACGGCAGGATCTTCCGGATGAACGGCCCGGCCGGTGACGCGAGCAGTGCGAGACTCTCACTGAGAGCGGCGGATAGTCCCGCAACCGTAAATCGCTCGGCAGTGACCGCGGGACTCATCAGGTAGCGGTAGGCAAGCAACAATTCCCGCTCTTTGACGGCGCTTGCCAGATCGCCGTCGTTGATGAAGCCGAACTGGCCGCTTGCCCGGAGCCCCCGGGCAAGTTCACGGCTCGCCTGCACGAGCGCCGGAGGTTCTTCCCCCTCCAAAGCGATCAGGATCAACCGAGACGCTACGCCGTCGCGCAACTGGCTGACGAGCATGCGCTGCGCGGAGTTGGTCGATGGCGGCAGAAAGACGGTGAGATCGGTCCCGATCGAGAGATTGCGATAGAGCCATCCGGAGCAAAGGGCGACCAGCACCAACCATGCGGCGAGCGCCGCGCGCGGTGGCATGCTCATTTGCGCCTCATCCGTGCTGCTCGCTGATCTCCATCACCGACCGGTCGCCGCTCGCTTCCTCGATCGTGATGCGGCCGATACGTGCCCCGGCGCCGGACAGCTCCAGCGAGACCACGTAATCTGCGGTCCGGGAATCGAGCGGCTTGAGCGTAAGGGTCCATTGCCCGCGGTGGCCCTCGACCTGAAGTGCGTAGTAGCGCTGCAGGGCGGGAAGGTCGCCGGCGCGGGTCGCGCGTATGCTCTCGATCAACGCGGCGAGCCCCGGCGCGCCGGAGACGGACATGGTCTTGCGCCGGTTGTGGGTGCGATTCTCGAAGGTGAGACGGCCGCCATCCACGGCGATGCGCTCATCATAGGGCGCCAGCACGTGCTTCTCCACGCGGTCCGGGCGGCGGTAGGTCAGAGTCCCTTTCAGGACGAGCGGCGCCTTGAGGAGCGCGCTGTGCCGGGTCTCCACAAACCGAGCGTTCGCGCTTTCAACCGAGGCGAGCATCTGCATCAATTCGACAATCGATAACGGCGGCGGCGAATTCGCGGCATTGCCGGCGGTCGGCGCCGCGAGAAGCACGACGAGCAGCGCGAGTTCAGCGCAGCCCTTCATCCCAGAAATCATAGAAGTTGAACCAGTTGTAGGGCGCCGCGCGAGCATAATGCTCGAGTCGCTCGACGTACCGTTCGACCCAGCGCGCCGCAGCATCGGCGCGTTCCTCGCCTGCGGCGGTCGGACGGCCCGCGAGCTCTTCAAGACAGATCTGATAGTGATTCGCGCCTCGGTAAAGGCCGAAGAACAACACGACAGGCACTTCGAGCGCCAGCGCCAGCCGGAACGGCCCCTGGGGAAACCGTGCAGCAACGCCCAGAAACGGGCAGATCGTCGATTTCTCGCTGCCGAATGGACGGTCACCCAGGATGCCCACGATCTCTCCGCGGTCCAGGCATTCCTTGATGCGCAGCATCGTTTCCGGGCGACCCGGCGCGATCATATGCGGCCTCAATTCCGGCGCCAGGCGGTCAAGCGCCGCGTCGGTATTCTGCGTGACGCCTTCGTGCATAACGATGTTGATCGGATGATGCGTGAGTTGGCGTGCCAGCGCGTGCGAAGCTTCAAAACTGCCGAGATGAGAGCCAAGCAATATGCAACCACGTCCCCGGGCGAGGATGGCATCGACCGGCGCAGCGCCGTCAATAGCGATATCGAGGGCCTCGAAGCGCCCGCAGCGCAGGTAGATGCGATCGTGGAGGGTCGCTGCGAAAGCGTGAAAATTCCGCAG
>Ga0209640_10005413_pt1 | contig 11164 bp, 11 predicted proteins | sample RifCSP10_1_FD_184018 | JGI IMG/M metagenome (GOLD analysis project Ga0209640, IMG submission 184018) | Soil microbial communities from Rifle, Colorado - Rifle CSP2_sed 10_1 (SPAdes) (version 2) | ecosystem: Environmental > Terrestrial > Deep subsurface > Rock core/Sediment | place: Rifle...
GGTGACGTCCGTGAAGGTGCCGTCGCCGTTGTTCCGGTAGAGGGCGTTCGGGCCGAGCTGGTTCTTCTGCTTCCCGCACATTGAAATCACGGACTGGGTTTTGAGCACTTGCCGGGACATTTTGATCCGGCTTGAAACGGGTGAGGTCGAGCTAGTCGGAGAGCTGCCGAGGCCGGCCTTTGCCCAGAAAATGAGGGAATCAGCATGACGACGACGACGAAAGAGCGGGTGAGGGCGCTTGCGGGCCGCAAAGGGGTGAGGGCTAAGCCTTGCGCTCGCGCGTGGCGTTGCGCAGCGCGATCAGGTCCTTGTCGGCATAGCCGGCCTCGGCCGCGAGCCGGAACGCCTCGGCCGAGGCGCGGGTGATGATCGCGTCGAGCTTCTCGGTCTCGCACAGCTCGCGCGCGAGCGTCAGGTCCTTGAGGCCGAGCGCCACTTCCGAGCGCGGCGAGAGGTCGTTCTTCAAAATCTTCTCGAACCGCTTGGACAGATCCGGCCGTCCAGCCGACGACGTGCCGATCACGCGCAGCGCGGTTTCCATCGGCACGCCGAGCTTGTCGGCGAGCGCGAGCCCCTCCATGAACGTGCCGACATAGGTCATGAAGATCATCTGGATGATCAGCTTCATGGCGTTGCCGGCGCCGCTCGGCCCGATGTGGTGGACGTCGGCGCCGATCGCGCTGAGCACCGGCACGGCGCGGCGGAACGCCGCCACCTCGCCGCCGACCATCACGGTGAGCGTGCCTTTGATCGCGCCCTCGACGCCGCCCGAGATCGGCGCGTCGAGATAGGCGACGCTCTTGGCGGCAAAGCGCGCGGCCATGGCGCGGCTCTGCTCGGGCGAGGTGGTCGAGGTGTCGGCGACGATCGCGCCGCTTGCCACCGCGGGCTCGATCTCGGCCATCACGAATGCGATCTGCTTCGGGCCGGGCAGGCTGGTCAGAACGATTTCCGCGTCGCGCACCGCGTCGGCGGCCGAACTGCAGATGCGCGCGCGCGATCCGTCGAGCGCGGCGAGCGCCTTCGCGCTCACGTCATAGGCTGCGAGCGCATGGCCTTGCTTCAGGATGTTGCGCGCCATCGGCGCGCCCATCCGCCCGACGCCGATCAGCGCAACGCGCATCTGCGTTGCGTCAGGCGTCGAGCGGCGCGTTCTGGTCGGCGCCCATATAGGCGCGCCAATTCTGCCAGAACCAGCGGATGCGGTTGTCGTCGGCGCCGCGCACGCCGGTCATGCCGCGCTCGCCGCGCGCGATCACCGTGTAGCGCACGCCGGCGGACTCCACGCCCTTCTGCTGCGCCTCCCACGCCTCCCAGTCCTCCGGCAGGTTGCCGGCATCCTCGGACCAGTAGTAGCGCCAGTGCTTTTCGCGGATGTCCGCGATCTCCGGGGAATCGTTGATGGTGCCGCCGCCGCGCAGCTCGATCGTGGTCTCGCGCACGCCGTTGGGGGTCTGCCGCTCGATCAGCACGGTCGAGTAGCGCACCAGGATCAGCGTGTCGGGGAACAGCGTCACGACGTAGGACGGGTTGTCGCGCGTCATGCCGGGCATCGGGTGCGCCATGAACTGCCGCGCGAGCCCCGGGTTCTCGGCCAGCACCGGATCGACCGTGCGGCTCTTGAGGCCCGCCTCGTAGTCGAGGTCCATGAGCTGCACCGTGTGGCCGTTGGTCAGGTTGCGATAGGGGCGGGGCGGGCTCACATGGCGCAGCCGCTTGTGCAGCAGCGGCGCGTGGTAGCCGTCGCGCGAATTCTCCGGCTGCATCTTCCAGTTGGCGTGCAGCGTCTTGGTGTGCTGCACCCATATCTTCGTGTCGGGCGCGCCGAACGGGTTCATCAGCACGTCGCCGGCCTCGGCGAGATAGTCGGCCAGCGGCGGCGTCGCGTCGTCGAAGCACACGAACACCAGCCGCGCGTGCGACTCCACCCGCACCGGCACCAGGCCGAATTCGACCGGGTCGAGCCCGTTGGGGTTCGGGTTGTAGGTGGTCTTGTACGCCTCGCCCTGCGGGATGTTGGTCAGCCTGCCGTCGAGGTCGTAGACCCAGAGGTGATACAGGCAGGTGAACGCGCGGCGGTTGCCGCAGCGCTCGCGCTCGACCTGCGCGGCGCGGTGGCGGCAGGTGTTGTAGAACGCGCGCAGCGCGCCGTCCTGGTTGCGGCAGACGATGATCGGCTGGCCGGCGGCGATCGTGGCGATGAAATCGCCCGGGTTCGCGATCTCGCTCTCGTGGCACACGAACGACCACACGCGCAGGAACAGCTTGTCGAACTCCGCGCGATACAGCCGCTCGTCGGTGTAGACGCGGTTGTCGATCAAGCAATCGTCGGGGAGCGCGGGTTTTGCGATCCGCAGCGCCATGCGAGTCACTCCTGGAAAAACGTGGCTGGACTATCGGTTAGCGGACAATGTCGGTCAAGCGAAACCGGGGTGCGGTATTATTTTACCTCGCAACTAATCATTGCAGCAGCAACGGTTTTTCGGCATATTCGCGCGCTGTTCAAGGACCGGAGCCCATGAAGTACACCTATTCCGCCAAGCCGACCGACGTCGAGGCGAAGTGGTATCTGATCGATGCCGAGGACGTCGTGCTCGGGCGGCTCGCCAGCATCGTCGCCCTGCGGCTGCGCGGCAAGCACAAGCCGATATTCACGCCGCATATCGACACCGGCGATCACGTCGTGATCGTGAATGCCGAGAAGGTGAAGCTGACCGGCAACAAATACAGCGACCGCGAGTTCCACTGGTACACCGGCTATCCGGGCGGCATCAAATCGCGCACCTTCGGCCAGATCCTGGAGGGCAAGCACCCGGAGCGGCTGATCGAGAAGGCGGTCGAGCGGATGATGCCGAAGGAAAGCCCGCTGGCGCGCCAGCAGATGAAGAAACTGCACGTCTATGCCGGCGCGCAGCACAAGCACGAGGCGCAGAAGCCCGAAGTGCTGGACGTTGCCGCGATGAACCCGAAGAACAAGAGGAGCGCCTAATGGCCGATCGCGAAACCGCGACGCTCGGCGACGTCATGCAGCAGCAGCGTGCGGCGGCGCCGCCGCCGGCCGAAGCGCCGCTGCCGGAGCCGCAGAAGGACGCGCAGGGCCGCTCCTACGCCACCGGCAAGCGCAAGAACGCGGTCGCCCGCGTGTGGCTGAAGCCCGGCAAGGGCGCCATCACCGTCAACGGGCGGGCCAGCCGCGAATACTTCGCGCGCGAAGTGCTGCAGATGGTGGTGGACCAGCCGTTCGTGGTCACCAACCGGGTCGGCTCCTACGACGTGGTGTGCACGGTGTCGGGCGGCGGGCTGTCCGGCCAGGCCGGCGCGCTGCGGCACGGCATCGCGCGCGCGCTGTCGCTGTTCGAGCCGGAGCTGCGCCGGCGGCTGAAGACCGACGGCTTCCTCACCCGCGACCCGCGCGTGGTCGAGCGCAAGAAATACGGCCGCGCCAAGGCGCGACGCCGCTTCCAGTTCTCGAAACGTTAGCCCGACGGGCATTCTCGATCTGGGGGAAGGGCGTCCGGGCGGACGCCCTTTCTTTTTGCGACACGCGAAGCGTATGATTTGAAAAGGTTGCAGAGATGGCCAGAACCGCAAACCGCATCCGGACCGCGATCCTCGGCGCGTCGGGCTACACCGGCGGCGAGCTGCTGCGCCTTCTGGTGCATCATCCGTCGGTGGAGCTGCGCGCGCTGACCGCCGATCGCCGCGCGGGCAAGACGGTCGCCGAGGTGTTTCCCAATCTCGGTCATCTCGAGTTTCCGCAAATGATCGCGATCGAGGACGTGAAGTGGTCGGACATCGACCTCGCGTTCGGCTGCCTGCCGCACGCCACCACGCAGGAAGTCATCTCCAAGCTGCCGACCTCGGTGAAGGTGATCGACATCTCGGCCGATTTCCGGCTGCAGGACCCGGCCGCGTACGAAAGCTGGTACGGCCACAAGCACGCCGCGGTCGAGCTGCAGAAGGAAGCCGTTTACGGCATCACCGAGCTTGCGCGCGATGCGGTGAAGAAGGCGCGGCTGATCGCCAACCCAGGCTGCTATCCGACCTCGGCGATCCTGCCGCTCGCACCGCTGTTGGCGGAGCATCAGGTCGCTGCGGATTCGATCATCATCGATTCCAAATCCGGCGTGACCGGCGCAGGCCGCACCGCCAAGGAAGCCAACCTGTTCGCCGAAGTGTCCGAAGGCATCCACGCCTATGGCGTGTCGTATCACCGCCACATGCCGGAGATCGAACAGGAGCTGACGCGCGCCGCCGGGACGCCGATCACGGTCAATTTCACGCCGCATCTGATGCCGATGAACCGCGGCATCCTGTCGACCATCTATGTGAAGCTGGCCGACGGCGCCAATGCCGACGCGCTGCGCGCGACGCTGGCCAAGCGCTACAAGGGCGAGCCGTTCGTGCACGTGGTGCCGAAGGGCGTCTCGCCGGCGACGCGGCATGTGCGCGGCTCCAACCACTGCCTGATCGGCGTGTTCCCGGACCGGCTGCCGGGCCGCGCGATCATCGTCTCGGTGCTCGACAATCTGGTGAAAGGCGCATCCGGCCAGGCGGTGCAGAACATGAACGTGCAGTTCGGGCTGCCCGAAACCACCGCGCTGGAGCAGGAAGCGCTGTTCCCCTAAATCCGACCGTTCAATGCAGCGCATGCCCTCATGCTTCGACAGGCTCAGCATGAGGGTTTTTTGTTCCGGCCTCACCCTGAGCTTGTCGAAGGGCGAGGCCGTCGCACGATGACGTGGGCACGCGTCACCGCGGCGGCCACTGGCCGATCTCGCGATAATATTTCTCGGCGCCGGGGTGGTACGGCACCGGCATCGCCTCGGCCATCGCGTTGGCGTTGAAACCGCGCAGCGGCGGCGCCGATTCCTGCATCAGCGCGTGATCGTCGTGCAACGCCTTGGCGATCCGATACACGAGGTCTTCCGGCGTCTTGTCGCTGGCAACCAGGAACGTGGAATAGGCAAGGAACGGCGTTGCGACCTTGACGCCCGGCAGGTTCTGCTCCGGCCGCAGCGTCAGCGGCCGCGACGGGATGATCTTCTGCATCGCCGCGAGCTGCGCCGGCGCGGTGTCGATCGGCAGAAACCGGATGCCGCCGCGCGATGACATGTTCACGTCCGCCTCGCGCGACTGGTTGATGGTGGGAGCCGTGGTCGCGGCGTCGGCCCGGCCGGCGGCGAGCGCCTCGGTGCCCTGGAACACGTTCACCACCGGCACCGGGCGGATATCGGCCGTGGTGAGGCCGGCGTTGGCCAGCAGCGCGTCCTGCACTTTCCGGATCGTGGTCTGGTTGGCGTAGCCGGCGGTGAGCCGCAGTCCCTTAATGTCCTTCAGCGTCTTCGCCGCTGAATCGCCGGCTACCGCCATCGAGACGGGGAGCGGGAAAATCGCCGCGACCAGGCGCAGCCCTGGGTTCGGCTTGCCGCCGTAGGCTTCGGTCCCGGCATAGGCGGTGTCGGCGTCGTCTGAAGCGGCCAGACCGAACTCGGCCTCGCCGCGCGCCAGCAGCGGCATGTACGCGGTCGGGCCGCCCATCGGCTGCACGCGCGCCTGCAGGCCCATCTTCTGGTCCATCAGCTTGGCCACCGCCGCGGCGACGGTGAAGAACTGCGAACCCTGCGGGTTGGAAACGAGCGTAACCACCTGCTGCGATGCCGCAGGCGAAGCCATCAGCGCACATACCATTCCGATCGCGACGGCACGCATCTTCATTGCTTGTCCTCCCCCGTTCCCGCATGCCACCATGACGCAAAATGCCGCCCGCCCCAAGACCGCAACACTTCTTTCCCGGCGAGGAGCTGCCCGATGACGAAATCCGGGTGACGCTGCTCGGCACCGGCACGCCGTTTCCGCGCCGCGGCCAGGCCTGCGCCTGCATGTTCGTCGAGGCCGGCAGCGAGAAATTCCTGCTCGATTGCGGCCCCGGCGCGCCGGCGAATTTTACTTCGCTCGAGATTCCCTTTCCGCTGGTGACCAAGATATTCTTCACCCACCACCACGTCGATCACATCGGCGGGCTGGATCATTTCTGGATCGGCGGCTGGACCTATGGCCGCAAGGAGCCGCTCCGCGTGTGGGGTCCGCCCGGCACCGCCGACATCGTCGAGCACTTCAAGAAGATCTACGCCTGGGACATCGAGACCCGGATCGTCGCGCTGCCCAAGGGCGGGCACGAGATCACCTGCACCGAGTACGGCAACGGCGTGATCTACGACGCCAACGGCGTGAAGATCACCGCGTTCAAGGTGATCCACACGCAGCCGGAAAATACCTACGGGCTGCGCGTCGACTACCGCAACCGCACGTTCGTGTTCTCCGGCGACACCAAGTATTGCGAGGCGCTGGTCGCGCAGGCGAAGGGCGTCGACGTGCTGGTGCACGAGTCGTTCCCGCCGGCCGAGCTGTACGCCAGCAAGAGCGGCCGCACCCTCGCGGTCGCGCGCAAGATCGCCGAGGAATTCCACACCTCGCCGCGCGAGGCCGGCCACGTGTTCGCCGACACCAATCCGCGGCTCGGCGTGCTGTACCACCTCTACAACAACGACGACGTGGTGCCGCCGGTGGTCGACCACGTGCGCGAACGCTATAAGGGCCGCTTCGAGATCGGCTACGACCTGATGGTGATCAACATCGGCGACGAGATCCTGGTGCGGCCGGCGATCGTCGGCGACAAGCCGTGGCCGATCGGTAAGACGGTGTGACGGCCCATCGGCCGGTGCTGCTGCCGTACAACGGGATCATGCCCAAGATCGCGCCGGACGCGTTCGTCGCGCCGACCGCGGCGGTAATCGGCGACGTCACCGTCGGCGCCGGGTCGAGCGTGTGGTTCCAGTGCGTGCTGCGCGGCGACGAGCGGCCGATCCGCATCGGCGCGCGCACCAATATCCAGGACATCACCGTGGTTCACGTGTCGGGCCAACCGGGCGGGCAGGGGACCGACATCGGCGATGAGGTCACCATCGGCCACATGGCGGTGATCCACGCCTGCACGTTGGAGCCCGGCGCGTTCGTCGGCATCGGCTCGATCGTGCTCGACAATGCGGTGGTCGAATCCGGCGCCATGGTGGCGGCCGGCTCGCTGGTCACCGCGCGCACGCGGGTGAAATCGGGCGAGCTGTGGTCGGGCCGTCCCGCCCGGCTATGGCGGCCGCTCACCGACGGCGACCGCGAGCGCATGCGGCTGACGATCAAGAACTATAGCGAACGCGCCCAGGAATACCTGCGCGCGGTCGGCGGCTTGGGCTAGCGGACGCTCACCGCCGCAGCCTTGGTGCGCTGCGCGACCCGCCGCATCAGCTCGAACATCTTGCGGGCGTTCGGGTCGCTGGCGGTTGCGTCCTCGCCCACGGTCGCCAGGCGCTTTTCCATGTCGGCGCGCTGCTCGGCGGTGAGCAGGACCTCCTGGCCGCCGTTGTTCTTCCAGACCTGGCCCTGGAATTCGTCGTCCACCAGGGCGCGCCAGTTGTTGGCGAGATCGACGGCGAGGCCTTCCTCGTCGATCGCGCTGCGGGTCGCCTGGGGCAGCTTGTCGAACCAGGTCTTGTTGGCGAAATGGACCGGGCAGACCAGCGTGTCGTTGAGCCGCACCATGGTCTTGGCGACGGTGTACACCTTGAACGCGGTGAACACGCCGGAGCCCGACTTCGCAGCGTCGATCACGCCCTGCTGCAACCCGGTCACCATCTCGTCGAGCGGCATAGGCGCCACCGTGGCGCCCAGGCGCTTGAACGTCTCGCGCTCCATCGGGCTCGGGAACGAGCGGACCTTCATGGCCTTGAAGTCGTCGAGGCCGTTGAACGGCTTCTTCATCACCACCACCGCCTGGACCGTGCATTCGATGCGGAACAGGTGGATGCCCTTTGCCTCGCCGAGCGCCCAGTATTCCTTCTTGAACTCCGGATCGTGCGTGGTCATGTAGCCGTGCATCACGTTCTCGAACAGCGCAGGCGCGGACAAGACGCCGAACCGGCTGTCGAGGCCCACCATGAACTCCGGCGGCAAGGTCGCGAACTCGATCGTGCCGAGCTGCACGCCCTCGACCACGCGCGGGATCGCGCCAAGCTGGCTCGCCGGATAGATATCGATGCGGAATTGGTTGCCGACCCGATCCTCGACCCGCACCTTGTAGAGCTTCATGCCCAAGTGGACGATCTCGTTGATCGTGGGGGTCGAGTATTTGGCGACGACCTGCTGCGCGTTGGCCTCGGCGCCGCACAGCAGCGCCGCCGCCGCGACTGTGGAAATCATTAAGCGGTTCATGCGGGTTTCCCTGTCTAGAGTTTTGCGCGCGTGCGTTGCGCGGCTTTCACCATCAGATCGTACATCGCCTTGGCCGGCGGATCGTTCTCCAGCGCGGTCTCGCCCACCGTCGACATCAGCTTCTTGAGCTCGGCGGCCTCGGCCGGCGGCAGCTCGTTGATCTCGCCGCCGTTCTTCTTCCAGGCCTCGAACGCCTCGATTTCGCCCTCGTTCGAATGCTTCATGTTGTCGAGGTCGGCTTTTGGATATTCCTGCTCCAGCGCCGTGCGGACATCGGCCGGCAGCTTGTCCCACCATCCCTTGTTCGCGAAGTGGATCGGGCACACCAGCGTGTCCTTGGTGCGGGTGATGTATTTCGCGATCGTGTAGGTCTTGAACGCGACGAACACGCTCGCCCCGCCCTTAGTGGCATCGATCACGCCCTGCTGCAGCCCCGGCAGCACTTCATCGAGCGGCATGGGCGCGACCGTGGCTCCCAAGCGCTTGAACGCCTCGCGCTCGATCGCGCTCGGGTAGGAGCGGATTTTCATGCCGCGGAGGTCGGCGAGCTTCGTCACCTGGCGGCGCGAGACATAGACCACCTCGGCGTTGCATTGCGCGCCGATCAACACGATGCCCTTGTTCTTGCCGAGCTCCCAGTATTCCTTTTTGAACTCCGGGTCATACAGCGTGTGAAAGCCGTGCATCTTGCTGTCGAAGATGCCCGGCGCCGACACGATGCCGAAGCGCGTGTCGAGCCCGACGATGAATTCCGGCGGCACGGTCGCCATTTCGATGGTGCCGAGCTGCACGCCCTCGATCACCCGCGGGATCGCGCCGAGCTGCCCGGCCGGGAAAATATCGATGCGGAACTTGCCGGTGTCGACGCGCGCATGCACGCGCTGCTGCAGCAGCTTCATGCCGTCGTGAACGACGTCGTTGATCGTCGGCGTGGAATATTTGGCGACGATCTGCTGCGCCGCGGCCTCGCCCGCGAACGTCAGCGCACAAACGATACCGGCTGCGGTGGCAGCAAACTTGAGCATGAACGCCTCCCTGTTGTGGAGGCGATTGTATCGCAGCGGCGCTATTGCGCCATGATCAACGCGTAGGATCCGGGAGCGTTCTCGATGGGCCGCACCCCACCTTTGGCCGGATCGCGTGCCGGCGCTTCGCCGCCGGCGAATTGGGCGACCCAGCGGTCCCAATCAAGCCACCACGAGCCGGGATGCTCGGTCGCGCCGGTCAGCCAGTCGTCCGGCGTGCCCGGCGTCCGGTCGTTGGTCCAGTAGCTGTACTTCTTGGCGTCCGGCGGGTTGATCACGCCGGCGATGTGGCCGGAAGCGGCCAGAACGAACCGCACCGGCCCGGCGTAGAGCTGCGTCGCGGCGTAGGTCGACTTCCACGGTGCGATGTGATCTTCGCGCGCCGACAGGATGTAGGTCGGAACCTGGACCTTGGTGAGATCGATCTTCACGCCGGCGAGCGTGAGGCCGCCCGGCTCGCGCAACAGGTTCTCCTGATACATCTTGCGCAGATAGAACGAGTGCATCGCCGCGGGCATGCGGGTCGAATCCGAATTCCAGTACAAAAGGTCGAACGGGAACGGATCCTTGCCGAGCAGGTAGTTGTTCACCACGAACGACCAGATCAGGTCGTTGGCGCGCAGCATGTTGAAGGTGGTCGCCATGTCGGCGCCCTCGAGATAGCCCTTCTTGAGCATCTTGTTCTCGAGGAACTGGATCTGCGCCTCGTCGATGAACACCGATAGCTCGCCCGCGTCGGTGAAATCGACCATGGAGGCGAAGAACGTCGCGCTGGCGATCCGCGTGTCGCGCTTGGACGCCATGTAGGCGAGGGTGCTCGCCAGCAGCGTGCCGCCGATGCAATAGCCGATCACGTTGACGCTTTTCTCGCCGGTTGCCTTCCCGATCGCGTCGAGCGCGGCGATCGGGCCTTCCAGGATGTAATCGTCGAACTTCTTGGCCGCGAGCTTCTCGTCCGGGTTCACCCAGGAGACCACGAATACCGTGTGGCCCTGCGCGGTGGCCCAGCGCACGAACGAGTTATCGGGGCGCAGGTCGAGGATGTAATACTTGTTGATCCACGGCGGCACGATCAGCAGGGGCCGCTTGCGCACCTTCGCGGTCGATGGCGCGAACTGGATCAGCTGCATCAGGTCGGTCTGGTACACGACCTTGCCCGGCGTGACCGCGATGTTGGCGCCGACCTTGAACGCGGTCTCGTCGGTCATCTTGAGCCGCAATCGGCCCTTGCCGCGCTCCAGATCGTCGAGCAGGTTACTCAGGCCCTTGACCAGGTTCTCGCCGCCGGATTCGAGGGTGGCGCGCATCACCTCGGGGTTGGTCAGCACGAAATTCGTCGGCGACATCGCGTCGACGAACTGGCGCGTGTAGAAATCCACCTTCTTCGCGGTCGCATCGTCGAGCCCCTCGACCTTGCGCACGGTATCGACCATCCAGCGGGCGGATAGCAGGTAGGATTGCTTGATGAAGTCGTAGACCGGATTCTCGCTCCATTGCGGGTCGCGGAACCGGCGATCGCTCCTCGGCGCATCGATCATCGGCTCGCCTTGGCCGCTGAACAACCGCTGCGTCGCGGAGTGCCACAAAGAGAGGTAATCCTGCCACAACCCAATCTGCGCCTGGGCGAGCTTCATGGGATCGGCCATCATGCGGGCCGCCATCTCCATGAACGCGCCGCCGATGTTCAGCGGATCGGCCGGCTCACGGTCGCCATTGGCCTGCCGATGCACGAAATCGCCGACGATGCGCTGGCTTTGCTCGGCGATCTTCGCCATCGTCTCGGCAAGCTTGCCGGCATCGGCATCCTGAGCACCGGTGCCAGGTTGATCGACCATGGCCACTCCCTTAAGATGACAAAATCATCGGGCAACATA
>Ga0209640_10005415_pt1 | contig 11156 bp, 5 predicted proteins | sample RifCSP10_1_FD_184018 | JGI IMG/M metagenome (GOLD analysis project Ga0209640, IMG submission 184018) | Soil microbial communities from Rifle, Colorado - Rifle CSP2_sed 10_1 (SPAdes) (version 2) | ecosystem: Environmental > Terrestrial > Deep subsurface > Rock core/Sediment | place: Rifle...
CCAGCTCCTCGAAGGGGACGATGGCGAGGCAGTACTCGGGGCAGACGTCCACGCAGCGGCTGCACAGCACGCACTTCTCGGGGTCGTAGATCGTCTGCACGTGGCAGACCAGGCAGCGCGCGGCCTGCTGCCACGCCTGCCGGCGGTCGTACCCGGTCTCGACCTCGGCGATTCCGGTGCGCCGGACCAGGTCCAGGGTGGGGGGCGCCTCGCGGTCCAGGAGCTCGAAGCCCGCGATCATGCGGTAGTCGCGGGTGGGGATCTTCTCGATCTCGAGCGTCGATTCGAGACGGGAGCGGTCCTTTTGCAGGTATTCGTGGATCGAGCGGGCCGCCCGCTTGCCGTTGGCCACGGCCTCGATCAGGTTCCGCGGTCCGAAGGCCACGTCGCCCCCCGCGAAGATGCCGGGGGCCGAAGTCGCGAGCGTCGCCGCGTCCACCCGGATCGTGCCCCCGGGGGTGAGGTCCACCCCATCCGTGGGCTTCAGGAAAGCGAGGTCCGGCTTCTGGCCGATGGCGAGGATGCAGGCATCGGCCTCGACGGTGACGACGTCGTCGTCGTCGTAGGTCGGCGCGAAGCGGCCGTTGGCGTCGAAGACCGATCGGACGCCGCGCAGCTCCACCGCGTCGAGACGCCCGCTCCCGAGGAAGCGCTTCGGCCCGCGGCGGGGGAGGAAGGCGACGCCCTCCCGCTTCGTCTCTTCGAACTCCTCGTGTCCTTGGGTGGTGCGGAGCACCGGCATCTCGTCGAAGCGCTCCAGGGACACGATCGTCACCTCGGTCGCTCCGCCGCGGATGGCCGCGCGGGCCGAGTCGAGGGCCTCCTTGGCGTGGGCGTCGACCTCGGCGGCGAGGGCCTCGAGCTCCGCGGCGGGGTCGCGCCCCAGGCGGAGAGCGGTGCGCGCGGCGTCGAAGGCGACGAAGCCGCCCCCGATCACCACCACGTGACGGCCCAGGTTCGTCCGGTAGCCGCGGTTGACGTTCAGGAGGTAGTCGACGGCCTTGATGACGCCGTCGAGCTCGACCCCCGGCACGTCCAGCTCACGTCCCTTGGAAACCCCCACCGAAAGAAAGGTCGCCTCGAAGCCCTGCTGCCGGAGCTCGCCGAGACCGAACGACGGGGAGAGCGGCGTGCCCACCTCGAGGGTCACGCCGAGGGAGACGATCTTGTCGATCTCGGCGCGGATGAGGGTGCGCGGGAGCCGGTACTCCGGGATCCCGAAGCGCATCATGCCACCGGGCTCGGCGGCGGCCTCGAAGACGGTGACGTCGTACCCGAGGAGGGCGAGGTCGTGAGCGGCCGACATCCCCGAGGGTCCCGCGCCCACCACGGCCACCTTGCGGCGGAGCGGAGCGTCGGCCCGCGCGAGAGAGCTCGGGTGGATCGGCAGGTGGCCGGCGTAGCGGTTTCCCTCCATCACGGGGACGTCTCGCAGGCGGTCCTGGGTGTCGGGTCGTACGGACTCGGCGCCGTAGCGCTCGGTCACGTAACGCTTGAGGGCGCGTATCGCGATGGGGGCGTCGATCGTTCCTCGGCGGCAGGCGTCTTCGCAGGGGGCGGCGCAGACCCGGCCGCAGACGGAGGCGAACGGGTTCGGAGCCCGGGCCACCAGGAACGCCTCCTGCTCCCGTCCCTCGGCAATGAGCTGCACGTAGCGGCCGGCGTCGGTCGCGACCGGGCACCCCGCCTGGCACTTGACCTGTGCCTTCCAATGTTCGAGGTCGGGGAGTCGGGTGGGAATCATGCTCGTCTCGCCTCTAAGGCTCCGGCCAAGGTCGGACGCGTGGTATGACCGTCGTCATGAGACGTGCAGTTCAGCCAAGTCGTGCAATGCGAACCCTCCGGCTCGGGGGCGACTGGACGCTTCCTGCAAGCCTGGTGCCGCGGTTGAGCGGCTCACTGCAAGGTCTCCGGCGCCTTCGCCGAAAAGCCTGCGCCGCCGGGCGCGCCCGTCACGGCATTTCCTGCGATGGATGACGTCGGTCATAGGCCGGGCCGTCGGCGAGGGCGAGGATCATCCGAGCCGCGAAAGGAGAACCTCATGGCGACCGTCGTCCCCGCTGTCATCGACCTCCAAGGGGCCCGGGGCGAGGAGCCGCGCGGATCGCTCCTCGCCGCCTTCGACGCCCTCTCGCCGGGCGAGTCCCTCGTCGTCATGGGGACCGGCGACCCCGGCGAGCTTCTTCAGCTACTGAAGACCGACCGGAAGGGAGCCTTCGAGTGGTCTCCTCTCGGGTCGGGTTCGGCGGGCTTCCGGGTCGAAGTGACGCGGCGCGCGGCCGAAGAGGGCGCGAAGCGCGCGATCACCGAGGCGCTCGGGTTCGACCACGATCGTCTCGACGCCCTCGAGAAGAGCGCCTTCCAGCGTTTCGCGGCGGGAGACGTGGCCGGCGCCCAGGCGGTGTGGGCGGAGTTCAGCTTCGGTCTCCGGCGCCATATCCGTTTCGAGGAGGAGATCCTCTTCCCGGTCTTCGAGGAGAAGACGGGGCTTCCTTCGACGCACGGACCGACGGGGGTGATGCGGGTCGAGCACCGCGAGATCGAGGGGCTCATCGAGGCGATCGGGCGCGCCTTCGCGGGCGAGGGATCGGCGCTGCGTCTGCGGAGCGAGCTCCAGCGTGTGCTGGGAGAGCACAACATGAAGGAAGAGCGCATGCTCTACCCGGGCACGGACCAGTGCCTCGACCCCGAGGAGCGGGACGCGCTGGTCGCGCGCATCCAGGCGAGCTGAAGCCGCAGGCTTGGCGCGCCCCTTGCTGTACCAGGGCCACGGTAACCCGTGACACGTGCTTTGCCTGGCGCGGAGCCCCATCGGCAACGGCCGCAGCGTGACCCCCCCGGGCCGATGACGCTTCCGCCCGGCTGCAGGAGGCGTCATGAAGGGCTCGTGGGGAGGATGGACGCTGCTGTGCGCTCTTTGTGGCTTGGCGTCGCTCTCGAACGTCCACGCTGACGATCTCGCGTCGGCCCCCAATCGCGCGACCGGGCTCGTCGAACCGTCGCGCCAGGAGGGGCCAGGACCGGAGGCCACACCGAGCGAGGCCATGGCGGAGTCGATCATCTCGCTGGAAGAGACGGGGTCGGGTCGGCGGTTCGATCCCGACTTTCGCGCCCGGGTCAAGCGTGGCCTCGCCGCTCTGCCCCTGACCGTTCTGGAGGCGCAGACCCAAGCAGGAGGGGGCCTCGCTCCGAGGACTCTGGGTGACAGCGGGGCCGACCTCATGTACACCCCGCTCACCCCTTGCCGCATCATCGACACGCGAGCCGCTGGGGGCGCCGTCGTTCCTGGAACGAACAGGAGCTTCGGGGTCACCGGGAACGACCTCAGCGCCCAGGGGGGCAGCGCCACGGGCTGCGGCGTCCCCTCCGGGGCGACGGCGGCCGTGATCAACTTCGTGGCCGTGAACCCTGCCGGGGCGGGAGACCTGCGCGTGGCGCCCTACGGGAGCGCGATGCCCCTCGCCTCCACCATCAACTACGCGGCGGTCCCGGGCCTGAACATCGCCAACGGCCTGGTCGTCGCGCTCTGCGACCCCGCGAGCACGACCTGTCCTTCAGACCTGACCGTTCAGGCCGACGTCAGCGCCACCCACCTGGTGGCGGACGTGCAGGGGTACTTCCGGACCATCGAGGCCATTTCCGGAACCACCAGCGGGGGTTCCACCATCCCTCCCGCGGGGATGACGCCGGCCCTTGTCATGGGTCTGTCGTTCAGCGCCAGGTCATTCGGGAACGTCCTCGTACGCGCGCGCGGCTACTGCAACATGGGCCCCGTGGGGGCCGGCGGGGACGATGCCATCGAGCTGGCCATCGGCGTGACTTCCACGGATGCGTTCAACACATCCGTCAACCAGTGGGGCATCCTGCGAATTCCGGCCAATTCGGGCTCCTATCAGCTCATGTTCTCTGCGGAGAGGGTGTGGCCCACGGCTCGCGGTGCTGTCTATTCGCTGAGCCTGTTCGGTCGGCATGCCGTGGGATCGGTCTCCGACACCTGCTCGGGCGACATTACCGTGGAGAGGCAGTTCTGACGAAGTCCCAACCGGCTGCCCTTCCCGCGTCCGAGCTCAAGCAGGCCGCGTTCGCCGACCCTGGCCCGACGTGGGCGGCCCGCGCGGGGTCGGTCACCGCCCCGATCTGGGCGGCGTAGCCCGTGCGCCGATCCGCTCCGCCGTCCCACCCGCCCGCGCCCGTGGTCCTCACCCGGCTGCTCTCGAGGGTTGCGCGCGCCGGACGTCGGGGCCCGCGCCGGCGGCGGGCGGAGCGAGGTAGCCCACCGCCTCGTCCAGGTCGGCGTTCATGAGGATGCGGAGCACCAGGCCTCCGCTGGCCCGAGGCACGTCGATCACGCGGAGGACGTCGGCGAGGTCCCGGAACTGGGGAAGGATCTCGGGCAGCACGCTCGGGGCGCCGCGGAGGAACGCGTCGTTGAAAGCGACCCCGGGCTCGTCGGGATACAAGGGGAGATAGCGGATCGACGACTCGACGAGGTCCTGGAAGAAATGGGTCCCGAAGGAGAGGTCGGGCACGTAGTGCCCTTTCTTGCGAGCGATCTCGATGAGCACCGCGGTGTTGCTGACGTCGGCATAAGTCACGCTCACCCCGAGCCGGACGTCGCCGCGACTGCCCCAGCGCCCGGGGCCCATCAGGACGAACTGCCGCTTGGGGAGCAGCTTGTTCAGGCTGCCCACGGCCCGGCCTACCGCCTTGAGCATCTCCAGGCTCCCGATCCGCGCGTAGGCCTCGGGCTCGACGTAAACCACGTAGGTGATGTCCGGGACCTTGCCGTTCGAGACGTACCGGTTCGCCGAGAAGACGACCTGGCCCGGCGGGATGTCGCGCGGGATCGGAGAGGGTGCCGACTCCGGGGCGTCGCTCTGGGGCCGGCACTGGAGCAGGTAAAGGTCGCGGCCGTCGTGGGCGAACTCGATGTCCACGGGCGCGCCCATGGCCTCTCGCAGCAGGTCCAGCATCCCCCGCATCCGCGCCACGAACGCGGTGTCGGACACCAGGCCCTCGAAGGTGAAGAGGACGTGCTGCGCGTCGAAGTCGAGCGCGAGGCCGGTGGGCCGCCGGATCGCGTCGTGCTCGAGCACGGACACCAGGGCACCGAGGCCGGGGTAGCTCGGCCCGATCTCCCGGAGCAGGGCGCGGGCGTTGACCGTCTCGAGGACGTTGCTCTCGAGGTTGATGACGTCGAGCATTCGTGGGGAGTAGCGGGCGACCTCGTCGACCGACGTGTTCACGCGCAGGCCGGGCTGGCCCGGGGCGAGGAGCACCGGATAGTCGTCGGTCAGCCGGTCCACGGCCCGCGTGCCGAGGCCGGGCACGAGACGCAGGAGGCCGTCCTCGCGACGGATGCGTGGCGACCAGCGCAGCTCGTTGTTGCTGAGGCCCACCCCCGAAAACGACGGCAGGAAGTAGCGCCCGGCCCGGGCACCCACCACCTGCTGGATCATGCAACCCATCTCTTCGTGCTCGTCGAGCAGCCCGCGCTCGGCGCGGTACTGGATGGCGTCGGGGCTGAACACCGACGCGTAGACCTCGGCCACCGCGTCGAGCAAGGCGGCCAGGCGTTGAGGCTTTGGGCCCTGGTTCGCGAGGAAGAGGCTCTTGTACTTTCCGGAGAAGGCGCTGCCGGCGCGGTCCTCGAGGAGGCTGGAGCTGCGAACGATGAGCGGCCGTTCGCCGAGGTCGTCGAGGGCCACGGACAGGCCCTGGACGATCTCGGGGGGAAAGCGCGCGCTCTTGAAGACTTGCAGTATGTGCGGGTACTCCTGGCGGATCTGGTCGAGATCGCGGTACTTCCAGCTGTAGACGTCGTCGAGGTCGTTGTAGTCGATGAACCTCACCACCGCGTCGGAAGGGAGGTACCAGGTCTTCGGGACCCGGACGTCGCGCAGCAGTCCGTCCCCGTCCGGGGACCGGCGGAGAATACGGGTCGCGAGGAAGAGGCCGCTGCTCTTGCCGCCCAGCTTTCCCTGGCTCCTGGGCAAGACGATCGTGTGGCTCGCGAGGTCGAAGAAGTCCTCGATCTCCACGAACCGGCGGGCGATGCGGAGCGCTCCGGGGTTGTCCGTCAGGAGCCGCCGGATGAGGGCCGCTTTCAAGCCCGCCTGGGTGGCGAGGGAAAGGTCCTGACCGAGGACGCCCGTGTGCTCGTAGCGCTCGATCGCGGCCACGACCTCGGCGAGATTGGTGCTGTTGCTCTCGAGAGCGACGACCAGGAAGTTGATGCGGTCCTCCTTGATCCAGACCTGGAGCAGGGAGAGGATCTCGGCCTCGCTCAGGTGCTCTCCGGCGATCCCGAAGGCCTCGGCCGTCAGGGCGTCGGGGTCCTCGGCGACTCGCAGGCGGAAGGGCTGGTTCTCGTCCGCCGGGGGGGCCTCGCGGCTGGCGAGCTGCCGCAGCAGCGCCTGCGCCCGCTCGACCCCGTTGAAGGAGAGCTGGTTGAGCATCTTCCGGGCGATCCGCCGGAAGAGGGTCTGATCGGTGCGGCGCAGGAGGTCGAGCACCACCCGAAAGCCGGGGCCTTGCTCGAGGCCGCGGTCGCGCATCTGGCCGAAGATCGCGGTCAGCTCCCGATGGAGCAGGAACTGGCCGAGGCGATCCGCGATCGTGTCGATGAGCCGCCGCTCCTCCTTGAGGAACGGCCCCTCGTCGGCGGTGGGCATCGCCTCCGTGTAGTAGACGCTCACGCTGCCGACCGCTTCCCCCTGCAGGGTGATGGTCGCGGTTTGCACCCAGGGTGTCTCCACGAGATCGGGAGATCCCACCGAGAGGCCCCGAAACACCACCTTGGCGCGGCAGCCCGCCGAGTGCTGCCAGCCCGGGGGCAGCGCTTCGACGACCTTCTGGAGGACCTCCTCGACCGGCGCCTCGCGGCCGCTCAGGATCTCCTCTACGCGGTAGAGGCAGTTCAGCTCCTTGGCGCGCTCGGTCAGGGCGCGCACCAACCCCTCCGCCGAGCCCTCGTTCATGACGTCTCGTCCGGGGCGAGGATCACGCCCTCGCCTCTTCGCCCGTCGACCTTCACCACGAACCCCCCGGGGCACCGCGCGTGCCGGAGGAATCGGCCCTCGCGGTGGACGGGGAGGGCGAGGATCCGATCCCACCGGACGCTCTCGCCCTCGGCGGGTCCCGCCGAGAAGTAGGGCACGCCTTCGGCGATGAGGTTGTGGAAGAAGTGGGCGCCCTGGCTCATCTCGACGGCGAAGCCGGAAAGGCACGCCTCCACGATGACCCGGGCCCCGCTGACCTGGGCCCAGTCCACGGGAATGCCGAGCCAGGGATCCGAGCTGCCCCAGCGGCCGAAGCCGATGAGGACGTAGGGGCGCTTCTCGCCCACGAGGTCCCGGTTCAGCGTCTCGAGCTCCACGGCGATGGCGCGCGTGTGCCTCGGCTCGAAGCTCGAGGGCGTGACGAAGACGAGGTCCTGCAGGCCTTCCACCGCACCGTTGCCCATGACCCGGTCCGAGGCCACCAGAACCCGGGGGCTCGCCTTCTCGCCGTCCGCGATCTCCACCGGCCGTCGTGAGACGGCCATCGGTCGCACCTGAAGCAGCGCGAAGCGGGGCGCCAGGTCTCCCCCCGAGGGAAGGCTGAGGGCGAACTCGATCTCGACGTCCGAGCCCGTCGCGTCCGCGCACGCTCCGAGGACCGCGGCCACGGTCTCGTTCAGGGGAACGGCGTTCCGCTTCAGGAGGGGGGCGAAGTCGACGAGACGCGTCCCTCCGCGGGCGATGCCCGGGACGATCGCGTCGTCTTGCGCCACGTAGGTCGAGGCCACGTGGGCCAGGCTGCCGTCCGCCTCGGCTTCGGCCAGGCCGGCCTTCACCAGGTACTCGGTCTCGGCCGTGGGATCGTAGGCGGGGGCCTTGCCCATGTTCACCGCCCAGAAGTCCGTCTGGGCCCGATCGAGCAGCTCGGAGGGAGAGCCATGGGGCGGCGCCACCTGGGGCCGCCCCGGCGAGTAGGTCCAGGACCGACCGCCGTCCACGATCGTCTTGCCGAGGCCGAGGGCGAGGCTGACCGCGCCGTCACGCGGCTCCGCCCCGCCGAAGGCGTAGAAGTTCCAGGAGCGAGCGACGCCCGACACGTCGGGGTAGAAGCGAGGCCCGTGGCGGTCGCCGACGATCTCCTGGAGGACCACCGCCATCTTCTCCTCCTGGGGCTCGCGCCCGACGGCCCGGAGGTACGCCCGCGCGCGGGGGAGGAAGGTGGAAGCGTAGACGAACTTGACGGCCTCGGTCAGCCGCCGGAACCGCGATTCGGCCTCGGGCTGGTTGTTCGGGATCATCTTCGTCTCGTAGATGCCCGCGAACGGATGGCGGAGCGCGTCTTCGAGCAGGCTCGATGAGCGGACGGCCAGCGGCGTCTTGATGTGGCGAATGAGGTCCAGGAGGTCGCCCACCACCTCGGCGGGCAGCTCGGCGCGCTGGAACGCCTCGGCCACGCTCCGCTCCGAAGCGGACCCCTCTACGAGCTCACCGAGCCGGTTGCGTGCCAGAAAGGCGTCGAAGGTGGAGGTGGCGAGGACGGTCAGGGCCGGGATCTCGACCACGAGCGGCGCGAAGCGGGCGACGTCGAGGCCCGCCAGGATGTCGCGGCCCGCGAGCAGGCCCTCGGCCTTGCCGCCCAGCTCGCCCGACCCGATGACGGTAGAGCGCTCGCGCGAGCCGCGGAACCGGCGCTCGAAGCGGGCGAGCGGCGTGGCTACACCCAACCCCTGTCCCGGCAGGCCTGGGCGACCCGGCTGACCGCGATCACGTACGCGGCCTCCCGCATCGGCAGGCGCCGCTTCTTCGCGAGCTCGCTGACCGCGGCGAACGCCGACGTCATCTTCACGTCGAGCTTGGCCAGCACCTCGTCCTTCTCCCAGAAGTAGTTCATGTTGCTCTGCACCTGCTCGAAGTAGCTGCAGGTCACGCCGCCCGCGTTGGCCAGGAAGTCCGGGATCACGTAGATCCCGCGCTCCTTCAGGACGCGGTCGGCGTCGGGCGACGTCGGTCCGTTGGCGCCTTCGGCGATGAGCCGCACGCTCGGGTCGATGAGGCCGGCGTTCTCCGCATTGATCTGGTTTTCGAGGGCGGCGGGGATGAGGATGTGGACGCGCTCTTCGAGCCACGCCTCTCCGGGGATCACGTCATAGCCCTGCTTGCGGGCCTCCTCCTTGTCGATTCCTCCGAAGCGGTCGGCGATCTCCAGGAGACGGTCGAGGTCGACGCCGGACTCGCGGCGGAACGCAAAGGCCATCTGCTCGGCCTGATCCCACGAGGAGACGCACGTCACCGTGCCGCCCAGCTGCTGGTACAGCCGGATCGCGTGCTGCGCCACGTTGCCGAAGCCCTGCACGCTGGCCCGGGTCGCTTCCGCCTCGAGCCCGAGGTCGCGGAGGGCCTCCCGCAGGGTGAACACGACCCCGAACCCGGTGGCCTCGGCTCGCCCCTGGGAGCCGCCCATCCCTACCGGCTTGCCGGTGATGAAGCCCGGGTGCCGGCCCCCCTGGAGCGTCTCGAACTCGTCCAGCATCCAGAGCATGTGCTGGGCGTTCGTCATCACGTCGGGGGCGGGCACGTCGGTGAACGGGCCCACGTCCCGTGCAACCTGCCTCACCCAGCCCCGGCAGATTTGCTCCTGCTCCCGGGCGCTCAGGTTGTGCGGATCGCAGACGACTCCGCCCTTCGCGCCGCCGAGCGGGATGTCGACCACCGCGCACTTCCAGGTCATCCACATGGCGAGGGCGCGGACGGTATCGATCGTCTCCTGCGGATGGAAGCGTATGCCGCCCTTGCAGGGGCCGCGGGCGTCGTTGTGCTGGACCCGGAAGCCGCGGAAGACCTTCACCCGCCCGTCGTCCATTCGGACCGGGATGCTGAAGGTGTACTCGCGCAGGGCGTTGCGCAACAGGGTCCGGGTCGCTTCGTCGAGGTCGAGAAGCGACGCCACCTCGTCGAACTGGGCCTGCGCGACCTCGAACGAGTTGTAGGGCTTGCTCGTGGTGATGAGATTCATGGATTCCTCTTCGGGCCCGCCGTCGTCACACCCGCGGTGTTTTTCGGAGCAATTCGGATGCCCGGGCCTGTGGGGGAGAAGGAACGCCTGGGCCTCGAAGACAGCCCGCCGACCGACGCGATCTGCGCAGAAACTGCGCGCCGCGGTCAGGCGCCGCATGGTTTTGCCGCGTTCACCCGCCGGACGTTGGGTCCTCGGTTGGGCGGGCCGGCCGACCGCTCCGGAGGGGCGAGAGCCCCGGCTCTTACTCGCGGCGCAGGGCGTCCAGCGGACTGGAGCGCGCGGCGCGCCAGGCCGGCAGCAGGCAGGCCGCCAGGGTCACGCCGACGAGGACGACGATCACCCCGCCATAGGTGACGGGATCCGTGGCCTCGACACCGTAGAGCTGGCTCCGGAGGGTGCGGCTGGCCAGAAGCGCGGCTCCCAGGCCGGCGGCGATTCCGAGCATCGTGCGCCGCACCCCCTCGCCCAGCACCAGGACGAGGATGTCGGCCACGGTGGCCCCGAGGGCGAGGCGCACGCCCGTCTCCCGCGTGCGTTGCGCCACCGAGTACGAGACCACCCCGTAGATCCCGACCCCGGCCATCACCAGCCCGACGCTGGCGAAGAGCGTGAGCAGCACCAGGCTGAAGCGCCGCGCGGCGGCGGCGCCGTCCACGTAGAAGCCGCTCGCCCGGACGTCGGCCGCGGCCACGTCGGGGTCGACCGCCATGAGCTGGCGGCGTACGGCCTCGGCCATGGCGAGGGGGGGACCTGACGTCCGCACCACGAGAAACTGGTTGAGGGTGAGCCAGACGAGGAGCGCGCGATGCGTCTGGTGATAGGGGACGTAGAGATGGGGCTGGGCCGCGCCTTCGAGGCTCGAGTGCTTCACGTCGCCGACGACACCAACGACCTCCATCGCGCGGAACCCGTCGGGGGTGTCGTTCACGAGGAGGTGCTCGCCTACGGGATTGCGGCCGGGGAAGCTCAGCCGCGCCAGGGCCTGGCTGATGATCGCCACCCGCGCGCCCCCCTCGCGGTCGTGGGCCCCGAACGCCCGGCCGGCGAGAAGCGGGATCCCCATGGCGCCGAAGTAGGCGGGGGTGACCATGCGGTACTGGGCCGTCGGCAGCTGGTCGTCGCGGACGGGCGGCCGGCCC
>Ga0209640_10005416_pt1 | contig 11156 bp, 10 predicted proteins | sample RifCSP10_1_FD_184018 | JGI IMG/M metagenome (GOLD analysis project Ga0209640, IMG submission 184018) | Soil microbial communities from Rifle, Colorado - Rifle CSP2_sed 10_1 (SPAdes) (version 2) | ecosystem: Environmental > Terrestrial > Deep subsurface > Rock core/Sediment | place: Rifle...
CTGGTCCAGCGATTCCTTGAGTTCTTGGAACAACCGCACGTTCTCGATAGCGATCACGGCCTGATCGGCGAAGGTTTCGACCAATTTGATCTGCTTTTCGGTAAAAGGCTGGACTTTCAGCCGGCGAATATGGATTATCCCGATCGGCTTGCCATCCCGCAGTAACGGCACCGCCAGCGCTGTGCGAACTCCGACAGCGATCCCGCGCTCCCTGGCGCCTGGGAACTCGGCTTCGGCGTCTCTGAGGTCGTGAACGTGGAACGTCCTGCCTTCCCGTACCGCTCGTCCAGCGAAGCCGCCGCGCTCCAGGGCATCAGGCTCTCCCAGCTCATGAGCCATACGGATCGAGCCAAAATGCGCAACAGGGCGTAAGGCATTCCCTTCGACCCGCCGGATAACAGCATCGTCTGCACCACAAAGTCGAGCGGCATATTCTGCCATGGTGTCCAGGACCGGTTGAATATCCGTTGGCGAACTGGCGATCATGCGCAGGATCTCACTCGTTGCCGCCTGCTGCTCCTGCCCTTCGCGAATCTCGCGCGCCTGCGCAGCGATCGTTTTCTTCAGCATCGCGACAGACTCGCTCGAAGACGAAGAACGCCGCTTCGCGGTGGATTTCTGCGGAGGCCTTTTATTCATCATGCAAAAGCAAAAACCCGGGCTGGGAACCCCAGTCCGGGTTAATTACTCATACTCCTAGCCGACCGGGACCGACCAGTCTGCAATACCGTTCGATAGACGGCCTAGCTTTAGTTCAATTGAAGCACCGGCGTCAAGGACGAACAAAAGCCAATAAATCTCCACCACAGAGGCTTAGAGTTCGCAGAGTGATCTAATTTCTTTTCTCAGCGCACTCCGCGTCTCAGCGGTAAATAATTCTTTGCCTCTCTCTTCATGTAATCCGGTGTTTTGAACTTTGTGCTTTGATCACTTCAAGTGTTTCGAATTTCGGATTTGGAGCTTCGAATTTTTCTTCTCTTACTTAGCATCTTTGCGCCTTTGCGCGAGAGAATCTGACGTTGGTTGCGGTCTCCACTCAGGGTTCCAAGAAACCTTCCGGCGGAGTGGAATAAAGATCGGATGTCACCTGGGTCACACCCGGTATATTTTTCACCAATCTTACGACGGTGTTTTCCAACCCGTGGGCGACTCTACCTTTGACATCAATGTGGCCGCCTTCGGCGCGAACTTCGAGTGCCAATCCGCGTACGTTGGGTGCTGCGAATAACGTGGCATGGACCCGAGACGCAAGAGCAAAGTCGTTGAAAGCCTGGTTGGACGCAGGCGTGACCTGGTATTCCCGGAGCTTCGCCGCCTCCACGATCAAATGCTTGGCCCCTTCTCGACGCATCCTGCTCATATTGAGAATCAGATCAAAACGATCGGGATCGCGCCAGTCCGCGCCAAACATCGCCATCAGCCGGCGGCTTCGGGCTTTATCCACCTCGTTTATATACTGGCGCGCCCCGGTGCCAGTCAGACCTTGCCGCGCACGGACTTGTTCAATGCGATATTCGATCGGTGCGATCAAAAGGACTTTCAGCACGTGCCCGATACCGGGCAAAAGCTCGTGACCTATGTGGCCGTGATAAATTACTCTTCCATCATGAGCCAGTTCGCAGAGCGCCGCTTGAAGAGCGACCCGGTAAGGCCGCAGGTCTTGCAACAGACGTTCCCACCAGTGCGGGCCTTTCTCGATGATCTCGTTGAGCTTCGCTTCGGGAATGCCGTAGTGCCGGCTCGCCTCAACGAGCACCTCGCGCCCGACACAACGGTAGCCGAGAGCCTGGGCCACCGCTTCAGCCAATTCCTGACCTTCGCCAGACGCGCCCTGATAGATGGTAATGATCGGCATGACAACTACCTCCATGCTTTATTCGCACGAATGTCGCGGCGGCCGTTTCTTCAAGTCACCTGAGACCAGTGCGACCCGAGAACGACTTTGCAGCTCCCTGTGCTTTCTCACGCGCCTGGCGGGCGAAGACTTTGGCACTTCTGTGCGGCCTGATCCATCTCTTCGGGCGTGATTAACACCGTCTCTTTCACATGAACAACCCCGGCAGCATTGGCTGCGAGCGAAACCGCCGCAGCACTCACGTTGTCGGGAAAATCGACGATCGCAAAAACGTCGGTGTCGCCAAAGGCAAAATACAACGTTTCCAATTCACCGCCGACGGCGCCGAAGAACTCTTGTACCGCTTGCCGTCGCTTAGTTCCGCCTTCTTTGGTAAGTCCTTTGATCCCGTCCCTGGTGAAAGACACCTGCATAAGAAATTTAGACATATAAACCTCCTGATTACGGAACCTTTATTAATCCTGCTCCTCTCGTCCGTCGAGAAGGTTTGCATTCTCTGATGTGTTCAGTCACTGCATCGCCCACTGTGGTCACTATGAACGACAGCGTCAGACATGACTTGCGACGCCCAATCCTATTTCCAATATGACAATAAAAAGGCCAGCGCACCGGACGCTGCAAAGCGCCCGAGAGGCTGGCCCAAAACTCTTCTGCTCATTTTCCCCCTCCGAGGAACGTTTTGCGTTCCTTCGTCGGCCTCAGATCACATTAGAAGCCTCTTCAATGATGGGGGAGGCATATCACGATGGGAGCGATATCACACCGGAAGGCTGTGTCAACGATATTTTCCAAGCCTCGCCCGCGACGTTTTCAATCGATATGTGCTGAGCGCCTATATCCCGTGGCCCCTGGCAAACCTTTCTGGTTGGAAGTTTATGGCTCACTGAAGACTGCGCCCCCTGAAAGGTTCTACCGAGCCGCCGACTGGGTTGGAGGCTTCAGATAATTCAGGACAATGTATTGCCCGATCTTGCGGCCCATGGCCGCGCCCGCCTCGCCCGAGGTGCGGTAATGCACACCGTCGTAAACACGAGCATTGATGACCTCGGCAACGTAGTCCGAGAGCTTACTGAAGCTCCGCGTCACTCCGGGTGCGGTTGTGCTGGTCAGCCTGAAGGTCGCCACTTGATCGCCAAAAAAAGCTTCGAGCACACTGGCCGCAGTAGATTGAAAAGTACAGTGGGCACAGGGATACTCGGGGTGCATCGGTGTGTCAATGAACGGCTCCCAAGTCGCATCGCGTTCCGTGTTTTTGTTGCCGTCCAGGTCGCCATTGCGGATTGCCGTTACCGGCCGCCAGAAATTGTACTTGTACTTTGCATCGAAAATCGCCGTGCCTGCATCGGCGGCCGCCATCGAGAACAGCGCAAATAGCCGGGCGTTTTCCACCACGCCCAGATTATTCGCCGCCGACAGCTGGCGGGCGATCGGGTTATAAGTCGCCGGCCCCACGAACGCCCAGAAGCGGGCGATTTCGCTTTGCTCCGCCGTTCGCGCCGAGCCGGACTTTGCGCCCATCCGCTTAACTTCGTTGTAGTCCCTCGCCCACTGCATGGTAGTAAGTGCGTAAGGAGCTACAGGGCGAAACTGGCTGCTCGCCTTGAGGGCGAAGGGTCGAACCGTGCCCCAGCTAGACATCACCGGCAACATGGTAGGAACGTACCTGCCCGCGATAGTAAACGGGCGATAGGTATTACGCGCGTCCGCGCCGTCCATGCTGCGTTCTGCAAGTATCGCGATAGCCGCCTGTTCGCCTAGCCGGATGCCTTCGGTCTTCGGCGGCCCATCCGCAACAGCGGCGAGCGATGCCTGGAACGCCTTATTATAATCTTTTGCTTGATCCGGATACGCGCGCACCAGGATGTAATGCGCAGCGGCCGCAGCGGCAGTCTCGCGCGAGGCGCCGGGCTCCACCGGAAGTCGCGCACGGTAGGGCGTATAGCGCGGCTCGATCGAATTCAGCGCTTCGAACATCGCGATATGAATAATAGCGATGTTTCGTGCGCTCACGGTGGGCGAGACCCGAGCGGTATAACCGGCGCTAACTGCTCTTTCATTCCAGTCCGTAATTACATCCGCGGTCGCCGGCCGGGTGAACGCGAAGAGCAAAGAGGCCATGAAGACCAACCTATATGCAACGGGGCTCATGGGTTTCTCCTTCCGACAAAAAGAAAACACTCTTCAACAGAATCCATCAGCTGTTTCGACAATCGGCAAGGCTTTGACTCTCAGCTGAGCAACCGCGATGCCAGCTCGAAGATCTGCGTGGGTTTGACGTAAGGCTCTGAAATGGTGGGTGCTATCAGCCTTTTGCGGTCACAAGATCAACCAGAAGCGTATCCATTCGTTGACAGGGGTGTAAACTTAGATACTGGCAGAGAACCCATCGAGCAGGCCGCTCCCTAACCGGTTTTCACCGACAAGCGTCTCGCAGAATCGCCCTTCCTCGTCTTGCCGTAGTATGCGCAGAACCCGAAAGAGAGCCTTGATGAGCATTACTCTTCCGCTATTTAGGGTAAGCTCTGGCCGAGGAGGCTTAAAGGCTCTGGGCCCGCGGAGCAAACGTGCCATTTTGCTACGGGGGTGTATCAATTAGTTTACTATGTGTAACCCAAGTAGACGGTCGAAAGTGCAACTCGGCTCCGGAAAGTTGTGACCTCTCGCCCTTCACTGCATCCTTTTAGAGTGCCCTCACACTAACTTCCTTCTAAATTCAACGACACATGTCGGACTGTCCCTCTCTCTTATTTCTTGGCACATGATTTGCCGTTCTACCTCTAGCGACAGACCCGTAACGTTCCAGAAGGAGGGATCCAGATGAAAACCGAGATTCCACTTCTTCCTGCGGTGATCGCGGCGGTGATCTACGCATGTGGGCTGTTCATCCTCTTCGTATACATCGTCCAGTTGCTTTCGCTGGTCACCCTAGAAGTCGCCGAAAGCTTCGAGACATTGCTTTAATCAGTTACCCCGTTGACAGTATCAGGATGCCGGTACCATGTTTGTCTTTCGCCTCGCCTCTTTGGGACTTGTAACTCTCCTTGCCTCGAACCTGTACGCAGCTTCCGTCGGTCTTTATGCCGGAACGTTCGATCCCCCGAGTCGGTCCGAAGAACGTATCATCGGTTGCGCTTTAGGTGATGCCGAGCTCTCGCGAGAATGTCAACAAATCGGCAACGAGATTTCTCGCGTGCTGATTTTGGTCAACGAAGACGGCGAACAGGACACTCTCGCTTCGACCAGAGAACGGCTCCTCATGGTCAAGCAAGCTTTCCAGGATTACGGCGATCGGGTCGAGGTTCTGGCTTCAACGCCGGCTCAAACAGCGCAGCGATTTCGCGCCCTGCTTGCGGATCCAAGCGTTGATCAATTATTCCACATCATCGGCCCACAGCCTCTTCTAAACTTGGATCCTCTTCCCGCTGGGTACCCAAGTAAGATCGTCCCGGTCCGATTTCCGCTTGAGCACGAGGGCAGCTTTCAAATGCGCAGGTTGACACATGGCCAGGTTGTCTCGGGCGCGCAAGAAGTCATCGCGAAACTCGGTCTGTACCAAACTGTAGACGAGGATCTAGCGGAGTTGCAAAAGTTATTGTTCGAAGAAGGTTGGCGAGCTTTTTTGACTGACCTGACTTCAGCCTGCCCCGCTATCCTGAAGCAGGAGACCTGCGACGGGCTCGCGTCGAAGTGGAGGAGCGTATCGGTCATTACCGATTATCAGACAATCAAGAAGGATCGGAGGCAGTTTTCAGATCAAAATCTGCTCGTCTATAAGCCAAGGCAATCCCAGGATCGCTGGGCGGAAAAGTTTGCGAAAGCGGCGGCGAAATTTCTCGAAGCGTCCGATAGCTACGAGAAATTCAGACGGGTTGCGGAGGATCTGGTCGCTAAAACCGTACAGGGCTACCCGTACGGCAAACTTCCTCATCTGAGAAGGGTTTTCGTTCAAAATGAAACTTCATCCGTCCAGTCATTAAAGGTCACTACGAAGCCCGTCCCATGTTCGGCCCCGGAAGGGCGGTATCATATGGATATGGACCGGTATTTGGCTGACCGTTTTCCAAGAGCTTTTGCACGATTTTTGAGGAGCGAATTGCGCCACAGCTCAATCCTCCCCGTCGATCTTTACGTGCACAATCATTCGATCGACGAGGCTTATGCCTTTCATCGCCGAGATCAGTTTGACACTTTTTACTTTCTTCAAACCAGGCGAGGTCAACATCATCGCGATATACATCTCGCCGTAAGAACGGAGCCGCGCGCGTATAGAGTCGTCTTAACCAGCGTACGCGGCAATAACAGGCAAGCCAATGTTCTATGCCAGATTCATCGGACTGGTATTTTTGCACAATACCGGTCCGTGCAGGCCCAACAGGCGCAGCCTTTATTTGTCTTGAATTCTCAGGGCCTGTCCTTAAGGCTCGATGAAAATGATTTGCTGCTTTTCGGTTTTAAAGGGAACTGGTCGAGGATGCTTACGGCACTAAATTGGAAAAAGACACCTCTTGTAAATAAAGGGTTGGATATCGACCTCTTCACGCATCCGACAATCAAGCGGAAGCTGGTCATTGCCCGCAATGTTTACGGTGACGATACCGACATCATATTAGAGACTTTCTACAACAAGGGCTTACGAAGGGTCGTCTATTTGGGGAGCGCCGGAGCCATTGTGGACTATCATATTGGCGATGTGGTGATTCCCAATGAGTTCGTCAATCGCAACTCCGATTCGATGCCATTTCCGGACAACTTCGCTTACGAGTTCCAGCCTGAGCTGTCAGCCCTGTTAACCGTGCATGCACAGAAAAAACATGGGTGGGTACCGACGCTTTTTGATGAAACTAAAGATCTCTTGCTGGAGTGGCGGGCAAAGTCGATTGACGCCGTGGATATAGAGGGATTGCATCTCATAAGATTTGCTCGAAGCCATCCTGATCTCAAAATGGCGGTCTTCTTCATAATCAGCGACCAGACATTGGGTGATAGTACCATCGACCAGACCAACGCTCACCGCCAAGTCATTGATGGTTCGGCAAATAAACTCATGGCGGTAGTTCTTCGTAAGCTACTGCACCCCCAGCAATTCGTGTTTGAAGGCGTTCAGTCACACAAGACTCCCTTGAAACACCGGCCTCCGGGACCGCAGGCCGCCGCCGGGATCCATCAGAAGAGCACCGCGCCGGACAGAATCAGTGCCGCCGCGCAAATCGAGTGAAGCAGCACCGACCCAAAGATGCTCCCCGAGCGCTCTCGCACTACCCCGGATGCGATTCCGAAAGTGAGAGACGCTGCGATAGTGACCATGAACTTACTGGTATGGAGCTGGCCGCTTGAGAAACTCAGGAGCAGAAGAACCGACGCCGCAGCATACAGTGCACTCGAAATTAAAGTAGGCCAGGAGCGCCACCAGTGCCCCACGCTTCCTTGTATGGGCAGGCGTGACGCAAGAGATCCGAGAATCACACCTCGGAAAAGCAACTCGGCTGCTATCGGAAGAAAAACAGCAAAGGAAGCGGTGAATTGGCTCAGGTTGTGAGAGCCGATCCCATAACCGAGCGATCCAGGGGTCCAGATCCCACCGCTCAGAGCGGCGATAAATGCGGCGGGGAGCGCGATCAGCCAGCCCAAACCGGTAGGTGCTCGCCAACCATAAAGTCCCGGAGCCCGACGAGCTTTCAACCAAAATAGAATACCTGCCGTGACCGGGAGAATGACAGCCGATAGCAGCACCGTCTTTGGCGCCATGTATCCACGGTCTCGGAGCAGGTTGGCGACAACCATAAACGCCAGTGCTGGGGACAATCCGACCAAACAGAGAAACACGGCTCGTGGGATTTCGGAAATGACATCAAGGATGGACGGTTGCCGGAAAGCGTCCCGAACCGCTGCAACGATCTGATCCGGGGTCAGGCCTGTTCCACTGTCACGCGGAGAAGCGCCAATCTCCGCTGAGCCGCCCCAGCGGTTTTGCGAGCCACGTCGCACCGCCGGGTCTAAGAGATTCAGCCGTTCATAGACCCGCTCAAGCGCTGTTGAAAGCGTGCGATCGACTTGACGCACGTCATAGGTGGCGGGAGGATTTTGCAATATCAATATTCCCAACCGCTCCCCGTAAATTCTTCGAAGCTGCCGCTCGACTTCGTTAATGCCGGCCTCAGAACGGCAGACGACGATGACCGATCCGTTTGCGATTTCGGCGCGTGCGAGTTCATCAATCTCAGGTAGGCCGTCAAAATCTTCCGGCGAATAGATCAGTTGGTCAAGTGCATGGAGCCGGTCGGCGATGTATTCCAGCAGATCGATTTCGGACCACTGTCCGTAATGCTTAAATACAAGCTCCTGCTGCTGTAATTCTTTCAACATTGTGGAGGTTGAACGGAGCAGATCCCGAGGAAGCGCGGATAAGTAGTACGCGTCGACACCATGAGCATCGATGACGCCTTCGAGACGCAACAGGGGCATCACCCTGGCAAGCACTTCAGAGTTAGCCGTGAGGCGAAGGTGGTTTAAGAGCACCCAGACGGCAAAAATGGTGTCGAGGTCGCCATCGTTTGCCAACACTACCCAATCGCGCGCTCGGAGGTCGGCAAGCTTGCGAGTCAAGATCATAGCTTGTTCGCAAGTCGCCAACGATTGAATGGATCCCTGCTGATGGTCGAGGTTGTAGACTGCCTTCTCAAAGTCCGCAAATGGCGCGCCTTGCGCTGCGCCGTCAAGAAAAATAGTTCCCGACGGGTATTTGCGAGCCTGCTTGGCAGATATCTGCACTCGCCGCACGTCGCGAACCGTGACTGTGGGTGCTTCGACACATGTAAGGACTCTTTCCTTGGCGTCGTTACTCAGCCGGTACCGATTAGGAACTGCCAACGTCTCGACCCGCTCGGCTGAAGGCTGTTTCTGTGCGGCGTCGACTGCTAGCTCCCAACTATCGTTCCTCGTGGCTGATCTCCGCGGGTTGTCTCTCGTCAATCCCCAGGCAAGCTCGGGTATAGCGCTATTTGCTAGGCGTTCACGCTCCAGAAGCAACGTGCGGGCTTCGTGGATAGAGCGACATCGGAGCAAAGCGTCGCGCACTTGATGAAGGGAATCATCAGATTCTTCTACTGCGGGCGAAAACATGGCCTTTAGTTTGTGAATATAATCGCTGTAACCTCCAGCCCTCGTTGGATTGTACTCCCAAACAGTTTGCCACGGCATAAAACCGCCTAAAGCAAGGCGTACGAGCTCAATAGAGGGCGCGGGCATACCTGCGATCAATACAACCGCTCGTTCGCCGCTTTCGAATTTTATCTGCTGGAAACGTTTGCGTTCCGTAAAGTGACGGAGGACCCGTATGACCGGGCCAATTCCTGTTTCCATGCCGAGCATCATCTTCGCTCCTTCGGTTTGTTTCAGAATTTAGTAAAGTTCGTGGTTGTGCGAGACAGATCTAATGGAACTTTTGCTTTGCATCTTGGACTGTTGGCTGGGTAGTCCGTTGAAAACTTCCATCGGCATTCTCGGCGACCCCGGCTTACAGCGCGGGATTGCGCGATCCGGAATCCAAAAACTTCAAAAGATCGCTGGATGCCGGTTTTCCACCGGCATGACAACAAAACGCAGATTTATCAACGCGATTTAGCTACGCGGCACTACAGGTCAAAAATGAATTTCTTGACCTCGTTGTTACCGAATTGTCTGAGCTGCTTCTATCGGTCGCGATATGGACCAACCGATCGACAATAATTGTCGCCCCCCAAACAATATCCACAGCAATGATTATGCCTCTAACGGTCGCATTTCAGAGGAGTGGCTAAAATACACAAATGCGGCATCCTACAGGGCAACAGATGACAAGAGTCCAGCGGTAAGAAGACGGATTCGAGTAAAGTCGTGCGAAAATGTGCTCTTTTCCCAAAACCCGCGAACAGCAAGAATCCTGATAGAAGAACTGATCCGGCCACTGTGATCAAAGATTGTGACGCCATTCGACTGAGCAGTTAAACTCTCTCCTAATCTCGAGTTGGATCCGCCAGCGTTCGAAGGCCAGAGACTGATTGACGGCGGGAGCCGGACTGGACTAGACTTAGCCCATTATGACTAAGGTGAATATCCATCAGGCGAAGACGCAATTTTCCCGGCTGGTCGATCTGGCTGCGGCCGGTGAAGAAGTTATTATTGCAAAATCAGGGAAACCCGTTGCTCGGTTAGTTCCCTACACGTCGAAAGACGCCGTGCGCCGGCCCGGGAGCCTGCGTGGCAAAATTCGCATCAAGAAAAACTTCGACGAGCCGCTGCCGAAAGAGCTGCTGGCGCGGTTCGACGCGAAGTCGTAGACCGTGCGACTGCTTCTCGACACGCACGTCCTTCTTTGGTGGCTGTCCGATGACCGCAAACTAGCGAAGACCGCGCGCGATCTTATTACCAACCCTGATAACGACGTGCTCGTGAGCTCGGCGTCGGCTTGGGAAATCTCGATCAAGACAGCATTGGGACGACTTGAGATAGAATTGGACGATCTCGCGGATGCGATCGTAAGAAACGGTTTCCGTCCGCTGCCGATTGGTTTGCGACACGCCCTAACCGCCGGACGCCTGCCCAGTGTACATCGGGATCCTTTCGACCGCATGCTCGTTGCGCAAGCCAGCGTTGAGGAACTGCGAATTATTTCACACGACCGAGTGTTTGAGCGCTACGGGCTCAGGGATGAAGGATTGCCGCCGATCATCGTGTGAACAGCCTCTCCCTGAAAAACGTAGGGGCGGGTTTGAAACCCGCCCCTACACAAACAATACCTAGATTTTCCGGGTTGACCCTTATGCCTTCCCCGCCTCCTTCAAACCGCGCAGCACATTTTCCGGGCTGAGCGGCAATTTATTAATGCGTACGCCGGTGGCGTTGAAGATGGCGTTGGCGATGGCCGGGACCACGGGAACCAGGGGCGCCTCGGCCACGCCCTTGGCGCCGTGGGGTCCGGCCGGGTCGTGGGTCTCGATGAACTCGATCTTCAACTCCGGAATCTCTTGCGTAGTCACGAGCTTGTAGTCGGTGAAGGTCGGGTTCAACACGCGGCCGTCCTGGACTTGGACTTCCTCATACAAGGCGTATCCGATTCCTTGGGCGATGCCGCCTTCGATCTGGCCCTCGATTCCCAGGCGGTTGATGACTCTACCCACGTCGTGGGCGGCGCTGATCCCCAGCACCCTCACGACGCCGGTCTCGAGGTCCACTTCGACCTCGGCCACGTGCGTTCCGAAGGCGTAGCAGGCGGAGACATTGCCCTTGTGGTTTTGGTCGGGCATCTCGCTGGGCGGTTCGTAGA
>Ga0209640_10005420_pt1 | contig 11152 bp, 12 predicted proteins | sample RifCSP10_1_FD_184018 | JGI IMG/M metagenome (GOLD analysis project Ga0209640, IMG submission 184018) | Soil microbial communities from Rifle, Colorado - Rifle CSP2_sed 10_1 (SPAdes) (version 2) | ecosystem: Environmental > Terrestrial > Deep subsurface > Rock core/Sediment | place: Rifle...
CTGATCAGCCCGCAATGCGCAGCGCCACGGACAAACACCAATCCACCGAAATCCTTGTCCATGGTGAGAAGTATGCGGCGCTCGCGCGCAGCCCAAGCGAGGATTTCTTCGTCACCAGGATCCGGCGTCTTTACCGCAGCCTCAACGACGTCGTGGCCGCGATCGCGCAACCATTCAGCGATCCGTTTTCCCGCGCAACGGTCGATGAGAAATCTCAAGTGGCCCTGACGTTCACCGCCTCGAGCCGATCGTCGGCAATCACAGCATGGGCATAGGCGACACAGGCACGAATGTCGGCCGCCTCCAGACCGGGGTGGTCTTGGAGTAGCTCGTCGACAGTCGCACCTTGAGCCAAAAGGCTGAGGATCTGCTCGACCGAGATCCGCATCCCGCGCACGATTGGCTTGCCGCCGAAAATATGCGGGTCTGCTGTGATGCGAGCAAGCAGATCGTCGTTTGACATTTTATTCCGCCGCCTGGCGCATCGGTTGGGCGGTGTGATCGCCCAGCGGCTTCAGCGCCGGCATCACCTCGCGCGCGAACAGCTCCATGCTCTTCCTGGTGAGATCGGCCGGCAGCGAGCCGAACTGCAGCATGCACAGCAAATTCCCCATGCCGGTCATGCCCTGGTACTTGATCAGCTTGCGGCGCACGGTGTCGGGGCTGCCCGCCACCACCACCTCCTGGTCCATCAGCGACTGCATGGTCTGCTGCTTGCCGACGCCGGACTTGTGCTGCATCACCGAGCGCATCGAGCGCATCGACAGGTAGCCCGGCGGCAGCAGCATCTCCGGCGGGTTCTTCAGCAGCTTGTTGAACAGCACCTCGAAATGCGGACCCGACTCGCGCACCGCCTGCTCGTCGGTCTCGGCGACGTAGATCGGCGCCGCCCAGCCGAGGCGGTCGGAGGTCGCGGTCCAGCCCTTCTTCGCCGCGTGCTGACGATACAGGTTCAGGTAGTGCGCCACCGCCTTGAACGGGCTGTAGGTCTGCAGATAGACGTACTTGCGCTCGGGATCGGTGGTCCACTCGATCGTCTCCTCCGAGCCGATCGAGGGGCACCAGATCGGCGGGTGCGGCTTCTGGAACGGCCGCGGCCACACGTTGACGTACTCGAAGTGATAGTGCTTGCCCTCGAACGCGAACGGCCCGGGCCGCGTCCACGCCTGCACCACCAGGTCATGCGCCTCGCGGAACCGCTCCAGCGACAGCGCCGGGTTGGCGCCGAACGAATAGAACTCCGCGCCGATGCCGCGCACCATGCCGGAGATCAGCCGCCCGCCGGTGATCACGTCGATCATCGCGTGCTCCTCGGCCACCGTGAGCGGATGCTCGCGCAGCCCGAAGCAGGAGCCGAGGATGGCAATCTTCGCCTTCTTGGTGCGCCGCGCGAGGGCGGATGCCATCACGATCGGCGACGGCATCAGCCCGTAGGCGTTCTGGTGATGCTCGTTCACGCACACGCCGTCGAAGCCGAGCTCCTCGGCGTATTCCAGCTCGTCGAGATAGCGGTTGTAGAGCTCGTGCCCCTTCACCGGGTCGTAATAGGTGTTGGGCAGCACCACCCAGGCCGACTTGTATTTCTTGTCGAAATCAAGATCGAGGTAGGCGTACGGCATCAAATGGAAGCAAAACACCTGCATCGCGGCACCTGTTCGTTCGTATGCTATCGATTGCGCTCGGGCAGAAGCTGACGCCCTTTGTTGGCCTCGTCCAGCATGATGTTGGGGGTGAGGAACATGGCGAGCAGCAGGCAGCCGTTCGGCGACCAAGCATCGTGCTGCGATCCGGCCGGCCGCCACACGTAATTGCCGACCGTGCACACGCCCTCCTCGTCCTCGAGCGAGCCTTCCAGGATGTAGCTCTGCTCGATCCTGACGTGCTCGTGGTGCGGCAGCACCGCGCCGGGCTGCCATTTGAACAGCGCCGTCATCAGGCCGGTGGCTTCCTCCTTGAGCAGGATTTTCATCTCGATGCCGTCGTAGGGCGTCCTCTCCCACGGCAGCGACGCGACATCGACGTAGCGCGAGGCGAGCGGCGCCAGCGATTCCTGGTTCTTCAGGAACGGTGTGACTGCGTTCATGGCTGTGCTCCTAGGCTCCGACGATCAAACCCCCGCTGTCATTCCCGCGCAAGCGGGAAACCATCGCGCCGCGTTACGGCTCAACCGATGCGGATCGATCCTCCGGAGGATTGGTTCGCTTCGCGACCAATGGATCCCCGCTTTCGCGGGGATGACGCCAACGGCGTCACTCGGCCGCCGCACGCACATGCGACACGGCCTTCACCGCCTTGCGCAGCTCCTCCTGCTCCTCGATCTCGCGCTCGAACAGCCGAAACACCTGATCCTTGCCAGGGAGATACTGGTTAGGCCACGGCTGCGCCTGGTAGCCGTACGCCGCCGCGGCCTGCTGGGTGAAATACGGGTTCCACAGATGCGGGCGCGCGAGCGCGACCAGATCGGCCCGGCCGGCGGCCACGATCGTGTTCACCTGATCCCAGCTCGTGATGTTGCCGACCGCCATGGTCGCAATGGCCGCCTCGATCCGGATCTGCTCGGCAAACGGCGTCTGCCACATCCGGCCGTATTGCGGTTTTGCGTCCGGCACCGTCTGGCCGGTCGATACGTCGATGAGGTCGCAGCCGGCGTCCTTGAATGCCTTCGCGATGACGACGGCGTCGTCGGCCGTGATGCCGCCGTCCTGCCAGTCGGTGGCGGAGATGCGCACGCTCATCGGCTTGGCCGCCGGCCAAACGCGGCGCACCGCGGCGAACACGTCGAGCGGGAAACGCAAACGGTTTAGCAAACCGCCGCCGTAGTCGTCGGTGCGCGCGTTGGTGAGCGGCGAGATGAAGCTCGCCAGGAGGTAGCCGTGCGCGGCGTGGATCTCGAGCATATCGAACCCGGCGCGCTGGGCCCGCTCGGCAGCCTGCACGAAATCCGCGATCGTGGCGTCCATATCGGCGCGGGTCATCGCGCGCGGAATCTGCGACTGCGCGAAATACGGCAAGGGCGACGCCGATACGATCGGCCAGTTGTCGGCGGGCAAGGGCTGGTCGATCCCTTCCCACATCAGCCGGGTCGACCCCTTGCGCCCGGCATGGCCGAGCTGCAGGCAGATCTTGGCGCGGCTGTTGGCATGCACGAAATCGACGATGCGCTTCCACGCGGCCTCGTGCGCATCGTTGTACATGCCGGTGCAGCCGGGCGAGATGCGCGCCAGTTCCGACACGTCGGTCATCTCGGTATAGACCAGCCCGGCGCCGCCCAGCGCGCGGCTGCCCAGGTGCACCATGTGCCAGTCGTTGGGCAAACCGTCCTGCGCCGAGTACTGGCACATCGGCGACACCACCACGCGGTTTTCCAGCACCATGTTGCGCAGCCGGAACGGCATGAACATCGGCGGCGGCGGGTCATCGACCGGCACCTCGAAATGCTGCGTCTGGCGCACATGGCCGGCGAACCAGCGGTCGACCTCGCGCGTGAAGCGGGCATCGCGCAGCTTCAGATTGTCGTGCGTGATCTGCTTGGACCGCGACAGCAGCGAGAACGCGAACTGGGTCGGCTCCATCGCCATGAACCGGCCCATGCTCTCGAACCATGACTGCGATACGTCGGCGGCATGCTGCGTGCGCTCGACCTCGTCGCGCCGCGCCGCGTCGTAGGCCTGAAGCGTTTCGGGCACCGCCCGGTTGCCCGCGGCGCGAAACGACTCGTACAGCGCGATCGCGTCCTCCATCGCGAGCTTGGTGCCCGATCCGATCGAGAAATGCGCGGTGTGCGCGGCATCGCCCATCAGAACGACATTGTCGAAATGCCACCGCTCGCAATGCACCTTGGGGAAATTGCGCCACAGCGAGCGGTTGGTGATCAGCTCGTGGCCGTCGAGCACCTCGGGGAACAGCGCTTTCAGAAAGCGCGTGGTATCGGCCTCGCTCGCCTTGTCGAGCCCGTTCGCCTGCCAGCCCTCCGGCGTGGTCTCGAAGATCCAGGTCGAGCGGCCGGTTTCGTATTGATAGGCGTGGATCGCCCACGGGCCCTTGTCGGTGTCCTTGAACACGAAGGTGAACGCCGGCAGCGGCTTGGTGGAGCCGAGCCAGACGAACTTGTTGGGCCGGAAATCGACATGCGCGCCGAACCGGTCCTTGTATCGCTCGCGATAGACCGAGTTCACCCCGTCGGCGATCACGATGAGGTCGGCGCCCTTGAGCGCATCCAGCGTCTGCACCTCCTCCTGGAAGCGCATCTCGACCCCCAGCTCGCGGCAGCGGGTCTGCAGGATCAGGAGCAGCGTCTTGCGCGAGCAGCCGGCGAAGCCATGGCCGCCGGACACCACGCGGGCCCCTTTGAACCGGACTTCGATGTCGTCCCAATATGCGAAATTATCGCGGATCGTGTCGTAGGACGGCTGGTCGTAATTCCGGAAATGGCTGAGCGTTTCGGCCGAAAACACCACCCCGAAGCCGAACGTATCGTCGGCGCGGTTGCGTTCGTGCACCCGGATGCGATGCGCCGGGTCGGCTTTTTTCATCAAAAGGGCGAAATACAGCCCGGCTGGGCCGCCGCCGATGATCTCGATATTCATGGCGCCACCCCGCGCATGCGCGCTCCGACCTGGAAATTGTTTTAAGCTTAAAATAATTTCGGGAAGCGGTCAAACGGACGCGTTTAGCAGCCACGATGCACGGCTGCTGTGACATAAAGGGAACGCAAAAAGGTCTCGTAATAATCACGCACACCGTTGCTGCGGTCTCGGTACAAGCTATTCCGGGGATTCGTCACGCTGAGGGGTAGTGCCGTGGTGGTAAGACCGAGGGCAATGTCTTGGGGGCTGAAGCTGACGCACGACATCGCAGATTCCGGCCAGATCCCCAAAATCCTCCGGTTTTCATTCCCTCCGCTCGCCGTCGGCTTCCTCGTCGCCTACTTCCTGTTCCTGATCGGCGCCGTTGCAGCGCGCGCAACCGAAGCCCCGCTGATCTATTCCATCCTGCGCAATGGCGTCGAGCTGGGCCTGCATGAAGTGCAATTCCAACGCGACGGCGACCGGCTGACCGTCACCATGCATGGGCATGCCGTGTACCGCATCGGTACGCTGGTGTTCTACAAATTCGAGACCCGCCGCTCTGAAACCTGGACCGAAGACACGCTCGTTGCGTTCCAGGTGTGGACCAACGACGACGGCAAGATGAGCGATATCGTCGGGGTGCGCGAAGGCGACGAGTTCCGCGTGACGGGTCCAAGCGGCGTCGCGATGGTGCCGGGCGATGCGGTGCCCGAGAGCTTCTGGAACGTCGCCGCGGTCAAAGCGCACCGCATCATCGACAACAAGACCGGCCTGACGATTCCGGTAACGGTAACGGCCGGCTCGGTGGAAACGATCGATGCCTGCGGCGGCGAGATCAAGGCGACCCGCTATCGCGTCGACAAGGTGCCGAAGGATCCGCACGATCTGTGGTATGACGAAAATGGGCGCTGGGTCCGCATGGAGACCACGGCGCGCGACATGTCCAAGATCGAATTCGTCCTCCGCCAATAATGTGACCTGTCACATGCGCCTTTCGGCCTTGGCGGCGTGCGCCGTTACCGCCGCGCTGCCGGCTAGCGCGGACACGCGCGGCGACGAGCGGCTGGAGTTCGCCATCATGCGCGAGGGCGCCCAGATCGGGCATCACGAAGTCGCGTTTCGTCGCGACGGCGCGCGGCTCGACGTCGATATGCGGGGCGAGGTCGTATTCAAGCTGGCCTTCATCACGGTCTACCGGTACCGGCAGCGGCGGAGCGAAAGCTGGTTGGACGGCAAACTCGTCTCGTTCACGGCATGGACCGACGATGATGGCGACGTGACGCAAGTTTCCGGCACGCGTGCCGGCGAGCGTTTTCAGGTCACATCGGACGGCGGGGCACGCGAAGTCGCGAGCGATGCGATTCCGGAGAATTTCTGGCCGCTGGCGACGATCAGCACGGCGCGCCTGATCGATAACGTGACCGGCGAGAGCTACCCGATCCACGTGACGCCCGGTGCGCTGGAAGCGGTACAGACCCGATCCGGCACGATCTCGGCGCGGCGGTATCACGTCCAGGGCGGGCTGGGCAAAGAGCGCGCGCGCGACCTGTGGTACGACGAGCGCGGTCGCTGGGTCCACATGGCGCTCAAGGCCCGCGACGGATCCACCATCGAGTTCGTGCTGCGGTAGGTCTCCGCTTCTCCGACTTACCTCGCGGCCTCGACCAGAAGCTGCGTCGTCTCGTCCGGCAGGATCAGCGTCAGGAAATGCGTGGCCGGCAGGTTATGGACGGTCCAGGCATTGTTGCCGCGCAGCTCCTTGGCGAAGCGCTGGAACGGGCTGGGGTCGTATTTCTCCGCGAGCACGTACGTCTTGCGCGGGACCTTCTCCCAGGCGCCGGTGAGCCGGATCGGCTGCGACATGGTGGCAAACGGCTGCGCCGTGCATTTCCCCTCGATCCACGCCACGAGCTTCGGGTCGTCGACCTTGCCGAACGCGTGCGCGCTCAGCGGCGGCAGGAACCAGCCATGGCCCCGATCCTTCACGGCCTTCAGGATCTCGTCGCGGCGCGACGGCAGCGACAGATCGTTCACCGCCTGGCCGTTTCCCGGCAGGAAGGCATCGAGATAAACCAATGAACGGATGCGCTCCGGAATGCGGTCCGCCGTGCCGGTGATCACCATCCCGCCATACGAGTGCCCGACCAGCACCGCATCGGTGATGTCGTTCCACAGGAACGTGTTCACGACGTCCTGGATGTGCGTGTCCAGATTGATGTGCGGCCCGAGCAGATGCGAGCGCTCGCCCACGCCGGTGTTGGTGATCGGATAGACGTCATGACCCAGCTTGCGCAGCCGCTCGGTCACCGGCTTGTAGGCCCAGATGCCGCAGGTGATGCCGTGAACGAGGACGAAGGTGGCCATATGCGCTCCCTGTGTTTGGCAAAGTAGCTACCAGTAGCTACTTTGCCTCTATGCGCTCCGTCGGCATCAAAGTACTTAGGAACAAACTTAGCGAGTACGTACGGCTGGCCGCAAGCGGCGAGACCGTGCCGGTTACGCATCGCAACCGCGTGGTGGCGGAACTAAGGCCGCCGAGCGATCGTGGCGCGTCGGCGAGCGACGCGAAATGGGCGGAATTGATCCGGCGCGGCGTCGTGACGCCCGCGCGCAACAAGACGGGAACGCCGCCGCCGCGGCTTCCCGCCGTCATGTCGTTCGAAGAAAAGATGCGCGACCTCGATGACTCCCGCGAAGACCGGTGATCTAGCTCGACGCGCTGATCAAGCTACACGCCCAGATAGCGATGCTGCAGCTCGGTATTGGCGCGCAGCTCGGGCGAGGAGCCGGTCCACACCACCCTGCCCTTCTCGATGATGTAATGCCGCTCGGCGATCGCGGCGAGCGCATCGACGTTCTTGTCGATCACCAGGATCGCCTGACCGTGCGTCTTCAACTCGGCAAGGCACTTCCAGATTTCGGTGCGCACCAGCGGCGCAAGTCCTTCGGTCGCCTCGTCCAGGATCAGCAGCTTCGGATTGGTCATCAGCGCGCGGCCGACGGCAAGCATCTGCTGCTCGCCGCCCGACAGCGTCGCGCCCATCGAATCCGCGCGCTCGGCGAGGCTCGGGAACATCGCGTAGATGCGCTCGATGGTCCATCCGTGGCCGTTGGAGGGCTTGCTCGCGGTGGCGATCAGGTTCTCGCGCACGGTGAGGTTTGGAAACACCTGCCGCCCTTCGGGGACCAGCCCGATGCCGGCCTGCGCGATCCGGTAGGACGGCTGCCCGCACAGCTCGTTGCCTTCGAACTTGATCGAGCCGCGGCGCGGCGCGCAAAGGCCCATGATCGAGCGCACGGTGGTGGTCTTCCCCATGCCGTTGCGCCCCATCAGGGTGACGACCTCGCCCTGCCGGACGTCGAGCTCCATGCCGAACAGAACCTGGCTCTGGTCGTAAGCCGTCTCGACGCCGCGCAGCTCAAGCATTGACCGACTCCTCGCCCAGATAGGCCGCACGCACTTCGGCGTTGCCGCGGATTTCCGGCGGCGTACCGGTTGCAATCCTTCGGCCGTACACGAGCACGGTGATGCGATCGGCCAGCGCGAATACCGCGTCCATGTCGTGCTCGATCAGCAGGATGGTGTAAGTCCGCTTCAAGGTCGCCAGGAATTTGGTCATGCGCTCGGAATCGTCTGCCCCCATGCCGGCCATCGGCTCGTCCAGCAACAGCATCTTCGGCTTGGTGGCAAGCGCCATGGCGATTTCCAGCTGCCGCTGCTCGCCGTGCGCAAGATTTCCGCCCAGCACGTGTGCGCGCGCCTCCAGCCCGACGCGGGCCAGGATTTCGCGCGCCGGCTCGATCAGCGAGGCATCCTTCGCCGCCGGCCGCCAGAAGCGGAAGCTGTGCCCGTCATGCGCCTGGATCGCCAGCGCGACATTCTGCAGCGCGCTGAAGTCCTTGAAGATCGAGGTGATCTGGAACGAACGTGCAAGCCCGCGCGCCGAGCGCTGCGGCGTCGTCAGATGCGTGACGTCGACATTGTCGAAGTGGATCGTCCCGGAATCGGGCCTGAGCTGACCCGCGATCTGGGCAACGAAGGTCGTCTTGCCGGCCCCGTTGGGTCCGATGATGGCGTGCAGCTCGCCGGGCGCGACGTCGAACTGCACGTTGTCGGTCGCGACCACGCCGCCGAAGCGCTTGGTCAGGCCCTCGACCTTGAGCATCGGCTCAGCCATCGGAGCGCCTCGCGGGGATCAGGCTCCACAAGCCGCGCTTGGCGAACAGCACCAGCAGCACCAGGAACGGCCCCATGATGATCTGCCAGTGCGAGGTGTAGCTGGACAGGATCTCCTCCAGCAGCAGGAAGGTCGCAGCGCCGAACAGGGGGCCGAACAGCGTTCCCATGCCGCCCATCAGCACCATCACGAGGATTTCCCCCGAGCGCAGCCAGTTCATGAACTCGGGCGTCACGAACTTGGTGATGTTGGCGAGCAGGTAGCCGGCAACGCCGCACATCACGCCGGCAATCATGAACGCCACCAGCCGGTAGCGCAACGTCGGGAAGCCGATCGCCTGCATTCGGTTCTCGTTCGACATCGCGCCGCGCACCACCATGCCGAAGCGCGAATTGATGAACCGCCAGGCAAAGTAGGTGCACAGCGCCATCGTCGCCAAGATCACGTAGTACAGCGTCATGTCGTCGTTCAGGATCGGCGAGCCGAAGAACCGGCTGCGGCGGATGTTCATGCCGTCGTCGCCGCCGAATTCCTCCAGCGACACGCCCAGGAAGAACAGCATCTGGGTGAAGGCGAGCGTGATCATGATGAAGTACATGCCGGAGGTGCGCAGGCTGAACCAGCCGATGAACGCTGCGACCAAAGCGGACCCGACCATCGCCGCAATGAGCTGCAGGAACCCGTCATAGATCTCGTAGTGCGCCAAGGCCCCAACCGCGTATGCGCCGAGCCCGATATAGGCCGCGTGCCCGAAGCTCACCATCCCGCCATAGCCCAGGATCAGATCGAGCGACAGCGCGGCGATCGCAAACACCATGATGCGCGAAAACAGCGTCAGGTAATACGGCTCGCCGATCGCGTCGGCGATCAGCGGAATGATCGCGAGCAGCACGAACCCGGCGGCCAGCGCCCAGCTCCGTAACGTCATGGACATGGCGTCAACCCGTACGCGCGGCGAACAATCCGCTCGGACGGAAGAACAGCACCGCCGCCATCAATACGTAGATCAGCATCGAGGCGAGCGCGGGCCCGGCGGTCTGCGATGCGGTTTGCGAGACGAAGACCTTGAGCAGGATCGGGATCGAGGTCCGGCCCAGCGTATCGACGATGCCGACGATGATCGAGGCCACGAACGCGCCGCGGATCGAGCCGATGCCGCCGATCACGATCACGACGAACGCCAGGATCAGCATCTCCTCGCCCATGCCGCTCTGGACCGAGAGCACGGGCGCAGCCATGAGGCCCGCGATCCCGGCAAGCACCGCGCCCAGACCGAACACCTTGGTATAGAGGTTCCTGATGTTGATGCCGAGTGCCCCCACCATCGGGCGGTTCGAAGCACCGGCGCGGATCAGCATGCCGATGCGCGTCTTGGTGATGAGCAGAAACAGGAACAGCGCGATCAGCAGCCCGACGGCGATGATCACCAGCCGATAGACCGGATAAGGCGCGTCGGGGATCATCTCGACATGGCCGGTCAGGCCTTCGGGCTGCGGCATGAACCGGGCCGCCGGGCCCCAGATCATCCGCACCGCCTCGTTGAAGAACAGGATGAGGCCGAAGGTCACCAGCACCTGGTCGAGGTGATCGCGCCGGTACAGCGGTCGCACCACGGCCAGCTCCAGAAGAACGCCGGTGATCAGGCACGCCGGAACGATGATGATCAGCGCCAGCAGGAAAGAGCCGGTGATTTCATAGATGGTGGCGGCATAGTACGCGCCCACCATGTAGAGCGATCCGTGCGCCAGATTGACGAAATTCATGATGCCGAACACGAGCGTGAGCCCGGCGGACACCAGGAATAAGAACACGCCGAACTGCACGCCGTTCAGCGTTTGCTCGAGGGCGAGCAGCGCATCCATTGAGAAACCCAGCCTGCCTTGCGTTTCCTGCGGAGCCGCCGCGGAACGCAGGCGCCTCTATTTATCAGGCGAAAATGCCAGCAAAACCCGTCCGCGTCAAAGACACGAAAAATTGTCTGAAGAAGAGCCTCGCGGCCCAATGGTTAAGCATCGAGGCGGGGAATGCGCCATGCCGTTCCCCGTCCGCAACCGGCAATGCGTCGCGCCTAGCCGGCCAGCTTGCAGTCCTTGTAATAGGAATCCTTGTGGTCCTTGAACACCACGCCGCGGTTCTTGAGCTCGACCTTGCCCGCCGGCGTCTTGACCACCTCGACCTTGTAGAAGTTATGAATCGGGAAGTGGTTCACGTTGTAAGTGTACTTCCCTCGGGTCGAGGCATAGTCCGCCCTCTCCATCGCCTTCCTGATGCCGTCGCGGTCCTTGAGATCGCCCTTCACCGCCCTGATCGCGCTGTCGATGAAGAGGGCTCCGTCGTAGGCCTGGGCGGAGTATTGCGACGGGTCGTAGTTGAATTTCTTGCGGAACGCCTCGACGAACTTCTTGT
>Ga0209640_10005421_pt1 | contig 11149 bp, 13 predicted proteins | sample RifCSP10_1_FD_184018 | JGI IMG/M metagenome (GOLD analysis project Ga0209640, IMG submission 184018) | Soil microbial communities from Rifle, Colorado - Rifle CSP2_sed 10_1 (SPAdes) (version 2) | ecosystem: Environmental > Terrestrial > Deep subsurface > Rock core/Sediment | place: Rifle...
CTGGTCGACGGATCGGGCCTCTCGCCCCAGAATCTGGCAACGCCGCGCGCGATCGTTTCGTGGCTCGCGTTCCTGGAGCGGGACTCGACCCTGGCCATCCCGTTTTCCGAGACCCTGGCCGTGCCGGGTGGGGTGGTGTCGACCACCGGCGTGGCCGGCCTGACCCTTGGGGGAGGGATCGGCTGGCTTCACCGCAAGTGGGGACTGGCATGTGACAACCTCGATTCTGCTCAGGTCGTGTTGGCCTCCGGCGAGATCGTCACCGCGAGCGAGACCGAGAACCCCGACCTGTTCTGGGGGATCCGGGGCGGCGGCGGCAACTTCGGTGTGGTCACCGACTTCACGTTCCGGGCGCACACGTTCGGTCCGGAGATCGCCCTCACCGCCGTGTTCCACGACGCCGCTGCGGGTGAGGAGCTCCTCCCGAAGTGGCGCGATCTGGCGCTGGAAGCCGGCGACGAGGTGACCACCCGGGCCTTGTATTGGTCTATGCCTGAAGCCGACGCCCTCCCCCCGCCGGTCCAGGGCCGGGACGTCTTGATCATCGGCGCGCTGTACGCAGGCGACCCCACGAAGGGCGCGAAGGTGCTCGAACCGTTCGACAACCTCGGGACGCCGTTGGCCGACATCAGTGAGCACATCCCCAACTACCGGGCCTTCCAGGCCGGGTTCGACGAGCTGTCGGCGAACCATCACAGCTACTGGAAGTCGGTCTATCTCAGCGAGCTGACCGACGACGCCATGGCGCTCGTTCATCAGAGGGCCATGACCAAGCCCGACCCGCGCGTCCTCGTCCACATCCCGATCATGGGGGGAGCCACTGCTGCGGTGGGGGCCGATGACACCGCTTTCGGGGACCGGAGCGCCCCGTTCATGCTCAGCGTGGACGGCAACACCTACGACGGTTCGAACTTCGAGACCGTCAGGTCGTGGGTGAACAACTTCATTGAGGACGCACAGAAGCTCGACGGGGTTGGTGGTGCGTACCTCAACTTCTCCGGCGACGATGCATCCGAGGAGACGGTCGTGCAGGCCCAGTACGGCGGCAACCTCGAGCGGCTCCGTGCGGTCAAGAAGGCCTACGACCCCGACAACCTCTTCCGGGTGAACAACAACATCCGGCCTGCTTAGGCAGGCAACGCCGCTGACCCGATCGCAGCGCGCCCCCGCCGGGCGCGCTGCGATCGTGATCGTCGGATGCCCACAACGCAGCAGCACGAGACGCCCGGATGGGCCGCTCACGTTCCACCCACGCGGTCGCCGTGGCGATCGTTCCACCGACATGCTTCCGCGGGCCGAGGGGTGTGCTCGTTGGGGCAAACTTTCGGGGTGATGATCGAAGTCCAGACGTTCCGCCTCGCCGCGGGGACCGACCTCGATTCGTTCCTCGCAGCCGACCGGCGCGTCCAGGAAGAGGTGGTGAACAACGAGCGGGGGTTCGTGCGGCGCACGACGGCCCGGGACGGTGACGGCGAGTGGGTTGTTACCGTCCTGTGGGACTCCGAGGCCGACGCGGACGCCGCGCCTACGCGCGGTGCGGGGCACCCCGCGACAGCGGCGTTCGCCCGCTGCATCGACTCCTCCTCCCTCCGAATCCACCGCTACGAGAGCCTCGACTAGCAAGGTGACGCGAACATGACTGCTGACTGGCCTCGCCCCGTCGTCCACTGGGAGATCGAGGCTCGGGATCCGTCGACCCTCCGGGCGTTCTACGCCGGGCTCTTCCACTGGGACATCGAGGACGGCCCCGTGATGATGATTCGCGCCGGCGTCGGCGGCCCCGAGCCGGGGCCGGGCGGGCACATCCGCGCCGGCGAGCAGAGCCGCGTCAGCCTCTACGTCCAGGTGCGCGACCTGCGCGACTCCATCGCCAGGGCCATCGAGCTGGGCGGGACGGCCGTGGGAGAGCCGTTCGACGTTCCCGGCGGTCCCACCCTCGCCCCGATCACCGACCCCGAGGGCAACCCGGTGATGCTGGTCCAGCAGTAGGCAGGACGCGTCGCCACGTCCCTCAGGCGCTGGAGTGAATTCGATGACCGATCGGACCCCCCAGAGACCAACCAAGGCCACGTCGACCGGCGCGACCGACGCCGCGGGTGACCCGTCGCCTTCAACGTTGATCACGGCTCGGATCGCGGAGCTCGGGGACTGGCGCGGGGACGTCCTCCGCCGCATCCGAGCGCTCATCAAAGAAGCAGACCCGGACGTCGTCGAAGCGTGGAAATGGAGGGGGACGCCGGTCTGGGAACACGACGGCGGCGTCTGCACCGGGGAGACCTACAAGGCGATGGTGAAGCTCACGTTCTTCAAGGGCGCTTCCCTCGAGGATCCCGCGCGACTCTTCAACGCGAGTCTCGACGGCAACGTCCGCCGCGCCATCAACATCCACGAGGGCGACGAAATCGACGAGTCGGCGTTCAAGGACCTCATCCGCGCCGCGGTCGCGCTGCACGTCGCGAGGAAGAAGAAGTAGCTCGTGACGCCGGCTGCCAGGAGGCCGGCGGCGACCGCACTCAGGTTCCGAGGACCGCGACCTCGGCGTCGGCGTCAGGATCGGGCTCGTAAAACGCGCGGGGGAGCAGATAGATGTGGGTCAGAAGCTCCGCGTAGTGCGCCGCGTTCTCGGGGTCGAGAATCGCCCACTCCGCGATGGCGTACGACGCCGTCCCGGTGATGAGCGACAGGTCGACGGCGGGCAGGGTCGTGCGCACGCCATACAGCGCGTGCTGCTCCTCCATCGTGGCGGCTCCCCGTTCATTCTCGAGGCGGCGGAACTCGAGGTACCGCTCGGCGAACGCAGGGTTGCGCATCGCGTGCAGGGTGAGTTCCAGCCTCAGCATCTCGAAGTGCGGTGTCGCGACGGCCCGGGCAATCCAGTTGGACGCGGCCGCGGCCGCGTCACCCGGGTGCGTCAACGATCCGGTCTCGCTCCGGGCCTCATCCATCGCGTGCGTCGATGACTCGATCATCGCCTCCGAGTGGCGGTCGAGGACCGCCATGAGCAGGTCTTCCTTGTCGACGAAGTTGGAGTAGATCGCGCCCGTCGTGAAGCCGGCCGCCGAGGCGATGGATTCGAGGGACGCGCCGGCGTAGCCCCTGGAAGCGAAGGCCTCGGTTGCCGCCTCGATGAGGGCGTCCCGTGTCATCTGGCGGCGGCGGTCGGGCGTGAGCCGTTCTTGGTTCATGCGGGTCATCATCGCAGATAATGGGTTGACAGTGAGATAATGACTGCTATCTTATATTGCAGGGCACATATCACATTGCAACCGTTACGGGTCCAGTGCCCAGGATGGAGATGCGGCGATGCGGAATCCTGATCAACCTCGGGAAGCGGCCAACGAAGCCATGCGGTGGGTGCGGCGCCGACTGGCGTGGGAGGAGTGGCTCGACGACCTGCGCGGCGAGGGCCCGCGTGGGCCGCGGGTGAGCCGCGGCTACGAGAACGACGTCAGGAACAGGCTGTCGTAGGCCAGGCCCCACGGCGGCCGAAGGAAACCGAGGGCGCGGACGTCCTCGAACCACGACGCGAACGGCGAACGGCGCGAGAACGTCGCCCCGCCGATCACCCGGCCCAGCCGGGCGAGTGAGGATTCGGCCAACTCGGCGACGGCTTCCTTTGCCCGCAGCGTGGCGTAGAGCGCTTTGGGGTCGTCGGACGCCACGGCGCGCAGCGCACCCTCGAATGCTTGGACGGCGACCCAGTGATCGAGCTCGGCTCGCGTCCACTCCACTTGTTCGTACGGTCGAAGCGAGTCCGCCTTCGGCTCGAGCTGCGCCTTGGCCGTGCGTATTGCCTCGTCGAAGACCCCGAGGACCACGGCGGTGAACAGGCTGGAGATCAACGGCCCTGCGCGAAGCGTGATCTCCTCGATCGGTCCGTCCCATGCGAAGCGCGTCGCCGGGCAGGCCTCGAGCCGCATGGCGTGGCTCTGGGTGGCGGCCATGCCCATTCCGTCCCACTCGGCGATGAGCTGCACGCCCGAGGACCCGTCCCAGGGGCGGCCGCGCTGGTCGAGGACGAAGACGGTTGGCGCGTCCTCGCCCTCCGGCACCGCGGTGGTGATCATGAACGACGCCACGCCCGAACCGCTGCCGAAGTGCTTGTCGCCGCTGACCCGATATGCGGCGCCCGGCACCGGTCCGTCGGCATCGCCGTCCGGGATCGCCCGTGACTTGGTGCGGAGGATGTCGCCCCCGCTTCCGGGTTCCGACGTGATCGTTCCCCACTGTGCGCCGCCGGCGGCCGTAGCGAACACGGCCTCGCGCTGCGCCGCCCAGTCGGGTCGCGCCGCGTCGGGACTCGCCAACCAGAATCCGAGGACGGCGGGGTGCATCGACGACACCAAGGCGACCGATGGATCGGCCGCCGCGAGCGTCCTCAGGACGTTGCAGATGGGGCCGGTCGTCTCCGCCACGCTGCGCCACAAACCGCCCATGTCCTCGGGAACTGCGACTCGGAGGAAGCCCGCGTCGGCGAGCCGACCGAAGTCGCCTTCGTCGAGGTGGCGCCGGGCCTGGCGCTCCGCTCGGTCGCCCCGCCAATCCTCGGCGACCTTGGCGATGTCGGAGGTCACCCCGGCCCATGTCGTGGTCATTGGCGCAACCTAGTCGGCAGGCCGCTCAGATCGTGCCCGCGAGGGGGCGCCGCCGTCGCGGTCCTACGACGATCGGAACGCTTCGTCGGCGCGGGCGAACTCCTGCATGACCGCCTCGAGGTCGTAGGGCTCCTCGGCCAGGGTCTCGGTGCTCCACTGGCTCCGCGGCTGGGCGATGAAGTCGCCGCCGTACACGTGGATGGCACCCGTGTACCGCCGCACCGGGTTGTGAACGGCGTGGATGGCGTCGTCACCGAGGAGGAGCACGTCGCCCTCGCGAAGTTCCTTGCCGCCCGACGTCACGATCCGGCCTTCCTCGCGGCGGAAGAACTCGTTGTCCTCCTGGCCGCCATAAATGGCGATGGCCGCCCACATCCGGTGATCGTGAGGGTAGAGGGACATCAGCGGAGGCCACACGACGTCGAGAATCGTGAGTTCCGGGGAGTTGTAGAGCACGCTGAGGCCGGGCGCCGGGGCGACGGCGGGATTCCCACCCGGGTTGTCGATGGCGAACCGCTGCAGCACGTCCCGCACGGCCAACTTCGGGTCACCGTCGGCAACGGCGGCGAGGCAGTCGGCGACGAGCGCGTCCGTGTCGAACATGGCGACTCCCCCTCGAGGGTCACGATGCGAGCGCGGATCAGAGTACCTCCGGGAGGGTGGGTGAGGCACAGGACATGCCTCCACGGGCCATGGCATGATCTGACCCTCGTTCCCTCGATCCCTCGTTCCCTCGATCTGGGTGGTGGCCTGTGGTGACGATCGCGCACCCCGTCGTGCTCCTCCCAGGGATCATCGCTCCGGTCGCGGTGCGATACGGCGCTCTGGTGGAGCACCTCAGCGACGCCACGGTCGTGCTTCGTGAACTCGCGGTCTATGCGACCGACGCACCACCACCCGACTACACGATCACGACGGAGCTCGACGCCCTCGACGCCGCGGCCGACGCCGCCGGGCTCGATCGTTTTCACGTCTACGCCCACTCCGGTGGTGGAGCGGTGGCGCTGGCCTACGCGGCAGCCCGAGGGGATCGGCTGGTCAGCCTCGCGGTCGACGAGCCGGCATCCGACTTCACGCCCGACGGGCACGCCGAGGCCGGATGGTACGAGTGGGACGCCACGTCCTCGCTCGCACCGGAGCAGTCGACGCGGGCCTTCTTGCAGCTCCAAGTGGCCGCGGACGTCGTGTTGCCGGATCCCCCTCCGGGGCCACCGCCACCGTGGATGGCGCTGCGGCATGCGGGGATCCAGGCCTTCACCGGCGCGATTCGTACGTATCACGTCGCACCCGCGGAGTACGCCGCGTTCGGCGCGCCGGTGTACTTCAGTCGGGGATCTCGGACCCATCCTCGCTGGGCGCAGATGCAGAACCGCCTCGCGGCGCTGTTCCCCGACTTCACCGGCGAGGTCTACGAGGGCCTCCACCACCTGAACACCTCGCACATGGCCGAGCCCGCTCGCGTCGCGGCGACCTTGACCCGGTTCTGGGAGCGGAGCGAACGAGCGCGCTGAGCCCGCCGCCCGGGGCGGTCAGGGCGTCAGAACGTCATGACGCGATCGGCCTCAGCCATGAGGCGGGCGACGTCGGGCGGCGTGGTCCAGATCCCGTCGACCTTGGCCAGATCTGCTTCGGAGACCCCCCGGGCCTCGGCGCAACCCCGTCAGATGTAGAACGGCACCCCGCCGGCCCGGAGTTTCGCCACCAGATCTCGCGTGGGCGGGACGCCAACACCCGCGGTCTGCTCGATCGCGTCGCCCAGGAGAAACTCAGCGGCGTCGCCCCGAAGAGAATTATCGGCTCGTCGCCGACCTCGAGCGATCCGTTGGCGGCGATGTGAAGTGGAATCGACGCCCGGGTGGGGTCGCTCGGGCCCGTCACCACCATGTTGAGGACCTTCATCGCGCCTCCTCCGTCGCCGGTGCCCGCATTCTGTCGCGCGGCGCTGCGCCGCGCTGCCCATGGCCCGTTCTGGTCCGCTTTGCGCTGTCCCGTACCTGCGCGGTCGGATTTCGCTCTCACCCCTTTACGTCAAGCGACGATTCGCAGCCGCGCGAAGGCGCGAAGCGTGTGCCGGGGGATCGAGGAGACAGCCACGATCCGCGTGTCAGGCGCGCGGCCGGTTGTGGTGCGAGACTGGCCGGATGGCAACGGGAAGGGTCAGCTCGGTGTGGCGGTATCCGGCGAAGTCGATGATGGGCGACGCCTTCGACGCGCTGGTGCTCGGAGAAGCGGGCGTCATCGGCGACCGGGGATGGGCCGTCCGCGACGAGGTTCGCGGCGGCATCCGCGGCGCCAAGAAGATCGGCTCGCTGATGCGCCTCCATGCGCGGTATCTCGAAGAGCCCGAGGTAGGGAAACCCGTGCCGGCCATCGAGATCACCACGCCCGACGGCGATCGCGTGCGCTCCGACGACGCTGAAGTGAACGACCGGCTCTCGGCCTTCCTCGACCACCCGGTGTCGTTGTGGCCGCTCCAGCCGCCCACCGATCTCGACCACTACCGGCGCGGCGCCGCGGACAGCGACGATCTGATGACCGAGCTCATGGGGATCTTCGGACGCGAACCGGGAGAGCCGCTGCCGACGTTCGAGGGTCTTCCCATGGACGTGCTCATGGAGTACGAGTCGCCGCCGGGTTCCTACTTCGACGCCTTCCCGATTCTGCTCGTCACCAACCGATCGCTGGCCTCGCTCGCCGAGTTCGCGCCCGGGTCGTCGTTTGATCCGCGCCGCTTTCGTCCCAACGTTGTGATCGACACCGAGACCAACGGAGCGAACGAGGCCTCCTTCCCCGAGCAGGAGTGGATCGGCCGTCGCGTCACCGTGGGCGAGGTCGAGTTCGAGGTGACCGCGACCTGTCCCCGTTGCGTGATGGTCACCCGCGACTTCGGCGACCTCCCTGAGGACCGCCAGGTCCTGCGCACGATCGTCAAGCACGCGGACCAGAACGTCGGCGTCTACGCGACGGTCGTCCGGCCCGGCACCATTCGCGCCGGCGACGAGGTTGCCATCGACTGAGCGTTAGCCGAGGAGGTCGCCGAGGAGGTCGGCCGGGGTGGGCAACTCCGGCGGCGTCGGCTCGCCGGTTGGACCGTGTGGCCCAAGCGTGAACCACCTCCAGCGCGCACCACGCCATCGAGACCCCCGGGGTCTAGCGTCCGGTTGGTGGATCTTCTGCGCTCGTGTGAACTCGTGGCGTTCGTCAGCGTGACCGACTCGGCGCGTGCGCGTGCGTTCTACGAAGCGACGCTGGGACTCCCGCTGGTCGAGGAATCCCCGTTCGCGCTCGTCTTCGATGCCCACGGCACCAGTCTCCGGGTGACCCCGGTGGCGGACCTCCGTCCGCTCGGCTCCACGGTGTTGGGGTGGGCCGTGCCCGACATCGTCGAGGCGGTCAACACGCTGACCGAGCGGGGGATCGTCTTCGAACACTACGAGGGCCTCGACCAGGACGCGTCTGGAATCTGGCATTCACCGGGTGGCGCCGCCGTTGCGTGGTTTCGCGACCCGGACGGCAACATCCTGTCGCTAACGCAGTTCCTCGCAGCGTGAGTTCCGCTCGCGGGGGTCGATGCGGGTCGTTTCGCTGAACGTCCGTACGGCCTGGGGACTCGACGGCCGCCACGCGTGGCCATTTCGCCGGCGGCGCCTGGCCGCGATGCTGGCGTCGCTTTCGGCCGACGTGCTGTGCCTCCAGGAAGTGGTGTGGTGTCAACAGGCCTAGCTTCGCCGACACGTCGGCGGCAATTGGGACGTGCGGGGTTGGGGCCCGCGGGCGTACACCCCTCGGTCAGGCGCTCTCGATCTGCACCCAGCGCATGTCCTCGTAGCGGTCGCCCGCGACGGCGTCCGGTGCGAGGACGACGTCGAGCTCGGCCATCTCGGCGCCAGAGAGTTGGAGGTCGAGCGCGGCGACGTTCTGCTCGAGCCACTTCCGGCGCTTCGTCCCCGGGATCGGAAACACGTCGTCACCCTTGGCGTGCACCCACGCCAGCGCCAACTGCGCGGCCGTGGCGCCTCGGTCCTTGGCCATCGCCGTGAGCCGCTCGACGAGCTCGAGGTTGCGCGAGAAGTTGTCCCCCTGGAAGCGCGGCTGGAACCGGCGGAAGTCGGTGGGACCGAAGTCGTCGGGAGACGTGATCTCTCCGCTCAGAAACCCGCGCCCCAGCGGGCTGTAGGCGACGATGCCGATACCCAGCTCGCGGGCGACGGGAAGCACGGCCGGCTCGAGGTCTCGCGACCACAAGGACCACTCGCTTTGGAGCGCGCTGATCGGATGGGTCGCGTGCGCGCGCCGCAGGGTTTCCGGGCCCGATTCCGACAGCCCGAGGTAGCGGACCTTGCCCGCCGCCACCAACTCGGCCATGGCCCCGACGGTCTCTTCGATGGGGAGGGTGGGATCGACCCGGTGCTGGTAGTAGAGGTCGACGTGGTCGAGCCCGAGGCGGCGGAGCGATGCGTCGCAACACGCGCGTACGTAATCGGGCTTCCCGCTGATCCCGCGTGACATCGGGTTCTCGGGGTCGCGAACGATCCCGAACTTGGTGGCGACCACGACGTCACTCCGCCGGGAACGGATGGCCGGACCGACCAGGGATTCGTTGGCCCCCATTCCGTACACGTCGGCCGTGTCGAGGAAGTTCACGCCGAGATCCAGGGCGCGATGGATCGTCGCGATGGACTCGGCTTCGTCGGTCTCGCCGTAGAACTCGCTCATGCCCATGCACCCGAGACCCTGGGCCGACGCGACGAGACCCTCGCTTCCGACGGAACGCTGAGGAATGGTCATGCCCGAGCCTATGTCGGCTCTCCGGCGCTAGCGTCGGCGGGATGAACCTCAAGGACGCGGCCGCCCGCGGCGTGAACGTGATCCATCGCACGCTCTTCAACGTCACCAAGGGGCGGGTCGGGGGCAGGATGTTCCGGATGCCCGTCGTGATGCTGGTGACGACCGGCCGCAAGACAGGCAGGCGGCGCCAGACGATGTTGACGTCGCCGGTGCAGGAAGGCGACAACGTCGTTCTCGTCGCATCGTACGGCGGAGACCCGCGCCACCCGACGTGGTTCCTGAACCTCCGCGAGAACCCCGAGGTCGAGATCACGATGCAGGGCAAGACTCGTCTCATGACCGGGCGCGCCGCCTCCGATGACGAACGGACCCGGCTCTGGCCCCTGATCGTCGAGCGCTACAAGGGGTATGGGCAGTACCAGACGCGGACCGAACGAGAGATCCCCGTCGTCATCTTGGAGCCGCGACCCTGACGGCCTCGACCGAACTCCTCTACCTGTTCGACCAGGAGCGCCGCGAGTTTGACGCCGTGGTCGCTCTCGTGGATGACGGCCACGTCATGTTGGATCGCACGGCCTTCTATCCCACGGGCGGCGGCCAACCCCACGACACCGGTCTTCTCGCGTGGGAGGGAGGAACGGCGCGCGTCGTCGACGTCCGAAAGGACGGCCAAGCGGTCTGGCACTCGGTCGACGGCGACCTGCCCGCGGTTGGCGCGCCCGTGCGGGGTGAGATCGATTGGGTGAGGCGCCACCGACTGATGCGCACCCACACGGCCCTTCACATCCTCTGCGGCGTCATCTGGAACGAGTGGGGGAGGGCCGTCACCGGCGGCAACATGGAGCCGCTCGAGGCACGGATGGACTTCGAGTTCGACCCCCTGCCCGAGGGATTCGGTGCGCGAATCGAGCAGCTCGTGAACGCCGAGATCGCCGCCGATCGACCGATCGAGGTCTACGCGCTCGACCGCTCCGAGGCGTTGCATGACGACGCCCTCATTCGCACGAAGGTCAATCTCATCCCCGAGTCGGTGACGGAAATCCGGGTGATCGACATCGTCGGTCTCGACAAGCAGGCCGACGGCGGAACGCACGTGCGCTCGACCGGCGAGGTCGGGCTCGTCGAGGTCGTGAAGACCGAGTCGAAGGGCAAGGCCAACAAGCGCGTTCGCATCCGGGTCCTCGACGCCTAGCGACCCCAGCCGATCCCAGCCACGGATACTCGTGAAGCGCAGCTTGCGCATCGTCCCTGCCGATCATGTGCCCATGACGCTCAGCCCGGTCGCTGCCTTGGGGCGCCCTCCAGCGCCGGACTGCGGCTACATCGTTACGTCGCCGAGGGCGGCCTCGACGGTCTGCTCGAGAAGCATGGCGATGGTCATGGGTCCGACGCCACCCGGGACTGGGGTGATGAGGTCAGCGCGGTCCAGTGCCTCGTCGAAGGCGACGTCACCGACGTTGCCTTCGTTGTAGCCGGCGTCCACGACGACGACCCCAGGTTTGAACCACTCACCGCGGACGAAGTTGGGTCGGCCCACGGCGGCGATCACAACGTCGGCTGTCCGGACGAGATCCCGCAGGCTCTGCGTCCGGGAATGGCAGTAGGTGACGGTGGCGTTCCGGGCAAGGAGGAGCATGCCGACGGGCTTGCCGAGGATGGGGCTTCGGCCGATGACGACCGCATGCTTCCCGTCGAGCTCAACCTTGTAGGCGTCGAGGAGCCGGAGGATGCCCGCGGGCGTACAGGAGGCGAAGCCGGGCAGCCCG
>Ga0209640_10005422_pt1 | contig 11148 bp, 9 predicted proteins | sample RifCSP10_1_FD_184018 | JGI IMG/M metagenome (GOLD analysis project Ga0209640, IMG submission 184018) | Soil microbial communities from Rifle, Colorado - Rifle CSP2_sed 10_1 (SPAdes) (version 2) | ecosystem: Environmental > Terrestrial > Deep subsurface > Rock core/Sediment | place: Rifle...
GGGGCGAGGGGTTCATCAGCCTCGCGTACAGCTGGGAGCCGCCCGAGCGCAACTACGAGGGCGCGAAGCTGATCGCCCAGGCCATCAAGAACGCGCGCTAGCTGAAACGTCCCCGTCTACGACGGGTCGTGGACCAAGTGGGCCCGGCCGCGGCGACACTCCGGTCGAGTTCTAACTACCGTGCGTCAATCGCCGTCGTACCCGTGATGGCGATACCCGCAACGCCCGTGCCTGGCGAGTCCGGGCGGACACCAGCCGCGACCGTAGACGACGACCGGGGGCGCATAGTATCGGTAGTAGACGGGTGCCGGGTAGTACTGCTGAATGACCACCGGGGGCGGTGGGGGCAGCGGCGGGACGAAAACGGGTGCCCGTTGCACCATGACCGGCGGCGCATAGACGTGGCCGAAAATCCCGGTGCCCGAGATTATCTGATTGAAGACCGCGAAGGCACCTAGCCCGAGCGCCGCGTCGGTCGATGCGCCCGCGAATGCGACAGCCGGACTCAGGAGAGCAACGGCTAGTATCAGAATCATTAGCTTCTTCATGGCCCTATCTCCTTTCGTGCCGCGGTCGGACTGGCTCGTCCCCAGCAGCTCTCGTCTCCCCTTTACGTCGTTCAGCACCAGGAATGTATTCACCCTGCCGCTGAGCGCCGCCCCTCCTCCTCTCAACTCGTGGGGCATCAGACGGGTTTGCACGCAACCGCCGTGCCGGAGGAGAATCAGGAATCCGCCCGCGTCAAATAGTCGGATTTGCAAGCGTCTGTTGGACGTTGCGGGTGGTGAGGGGTGCGGACCAGGGCGCCAAGCCAGGACCCATACGGAAAGAATTACGCTGCCCCGCCGGCAAGGCTTACACGGCGGTGGTTCCTGCTGTTCTCGGCGCGTCCACGGACTACTGCTTTCTGCCCGACTGGGCCTTCTTCTCCAGCTTCTCCGCGCCCGCCCCCGCCACGCGACCAGGAGGACGCGAAGCTGATCGCCCAGGCCATCAAGAACGCGCGCTGGCCGCGCTGCGGACACACGATCCGCGGCCGCCTGCGTCCCCTACGGGCATCCACGCGGACGGTTCAGCGCGCCGTGCCGGTTGTGGAGTGAGCCGATAGATAGCGTGTGCGGCGAGGATAGTCGACTGTCGCCGGCGGAGCAAGCGGCAAGAGTTAGCCGTGCTCTGGCAGGCTCGGGGTGACGTGGGAGGGGGCTTCTCCGCGCTGTGACACGGCAGACCCCGGGCGAAGACCTTGAGGTAAGGCGGGCCATGACTGACAATGGGGCCTATGCCATCTACGCCTTGGTGTCGCTCTGGCCCGACATCGCCCTCTTCCTGGTCCACCTTCTCTATTGCTACCCCCTTCAGTAGAAGCGTGCGATGACGGGGCCCAGGCCGGAGCCCTTCACCGGCGTGTACCCGATCGCGCCGACCCCGTTCACCGACGCGGGGGGCCCTCGACCTGGACGGGCAGGGGCGCGTGCTCGACTGCATGATCGATCAGGGTGTGGACGGCATCTGCATCCTGGCGAACTACTCCGAGCAGTTCTCGCTCTCGGACCGGGAGCGGGACACCTTGCTCGATCTCTGCCTCACGCACGTCGCAGGGCGGGTGCCGGTGATCGTCACATGCAGCCACTTCAGCACGGCGCTGGCGATCGAGCGGGCCCGCCGCGCCGAGGCGGCGGGTGCGCGCATGATCATGCTCATGCCGCCCTACCACGGGGCGACGCTCCGCGCGGACGATGTCGGCGTCTCCGAGCACGTCAGGCGTGTCGCGGAGGCAGTCTCGATCCCGATCATGGTACAGGACGCGCCCTTGAGCGGCGTGACGCTCTCCGTGCCTTTCCTCTCGATGCTCGCGCGCGAGGAGCCGAAGGTGCGGTACTTCAAGATCGAAATGCCCGGCACGGCGGGGAAACTGCGCGCGTTGATCGAAGCCGGGGGCGACGCCATCGCGGGCCCGTTCGACGGCGAGGAGTCCATCACCCTCCTGGCGGACCTCGACGCCGGAGCGACCGGCACGATGCCCAGCGCCTCGCTGCCCGACCTCATCAAGCCGGTGGTGGACCACTACCGGGCCGGCCGCCGGGAGGAAGCGGCCGCCCAGTACGGGCGCATCCTGCCTCTCATCAACTACGAGAACCGTCAGTGCGGCTTACGCGCGACCAAGGCGGTCATGGCCGAGGGGGGCGTCATCAAGAGCGAGGCCGTGCGTCATCCGTTGGTACCCCTCGCCCCCGCGACGCGCGCCGGTCTGCTGGAGCTGGCGCGCGGGCTGCGGCCGCTCGCGCTGCAGTGGGGGAAGTGAACCTCTAGCGGCGTGGGGGCATCCTGACTTCGCTTAACGCTGTGCGCCGCAGTTTCCTGGCGCCGAGAGCATTGTCAGCCGAATCGAACGGTCCGAAGTCCTGATTGCACACCGTTTTGTCTGGCGGGGGCACGCCGGTGAGAAAGTACTGCGAAACCGCCTCATCCACACACGCAGACAGAAACAGCGACGTATGCCCCCAGCCTTCAAGCGTCAAGAGACTCGAGTTGGGTAGAAGATCAGACACGAAGACCGCGCTCTCATACCGGGTGGCGGGATCGAATCGAGTGCCCACCACGAGAACCGGATTGGTCGTTTGGTGGTCAAATGGCCCGAGGTAGGCATGGGCGACGGGGCCTTCCCAGGGCTGGCAGATGCTTGACGCCCAGGTCCACCAGCTTCCAAAGTAGCCGTAATTCTCGTCAGCGGCGGCGGCGGCGAGAGGCCAAGCGTCGTAGGTCGCGGGGTTGATGGAGTCCGAGCAGGCGACTCCAGGATATCCTTCCACCTGGTTGCGGTACGCCGTCTGAATCTTATCGTTCGGCGCGCTGATATGGGCTCGCACGGCCTGCAACGCGGAGCCCAGTTTCTCGGCCGACGCCCCCGCCTCGATCAACGCCAGGAACATTGCAAAATCCTGCCACGATGAGGAGTCGTACATTGACTGCAATGCGACCCCGATGAAGTCGGGGTAGGTGAGCAGAACGACTTCACGTCCCGAGGGAAGGACGATCTTGAGCGGCTCTTCGAGGAGTTGCTGGGCGAGATCGTCGAAACGCGCGGCGGAATCCGGCGCGAACGCGCAGGCTCTCGGCTCGGCCTCGTCGCACAGACGGAAGAATTCGTCGAGCGTCGCCTGCGCGCCAGCATCGCTGCGCAACCGGGTGAAGAGTGGGACGGTGGCCGCCTCATTCCCGTGGCCGGTCGTCCAAGCAATGGGTTCCACGATGCCATCGATCACAACGGCCCTCACCCGGTCCCGATACAGATTGGCGTACACGTTGCCAAGAAAAGAACCGTAGGAGTATCCCGCGTAGTTGAGAGATTCGTCGCCCACCGCCTGGCGAAGCAGGTCGAGATCACGAGCGACATCCACGGTGGACATGTGGTGCAGGATTTCTCCGCCATTCTGCTCACAGGCCATCGCCAGCTGGTTGTCCGCCTCCTGTCTTGCGAGCTCCTCCGCGGGGGTGAGCGGATACGGCCAGGAGAGGGTGCTGACGCGGCTCGCCTTCAGGGGGCCAGCGAAGCACTTCAAAGGTTCGCTGCGGTGGATGCCGCGCGGGTCAAAGCCGATGATATCGAACCGGGCCCGCACCTCGTCAGAGAACAGGGCTGACCCCACGCTCAGGACGAAGTCCACGCCCGAGCCCCCGGGTCCGCCGGGATTCAGAAAGATGGTTCCCAGGCGCGAACTGGGATTTGTTGCGGGCACGCGAACAAGCGATATGGCGATTGTCTGGCCATCGGGATTGTCGTGGTCCAAGGGGACGTCCAGGGCTCCGCAGTCGAAGCCGGGGCCGTACACCCTCGGACAATTCTTCCACTGAATCTCCGGCGCCGCGGAGACTGCGGTGGGAGCGGCTGATACAGTGAACAGAAGCGCAAATACAGTACAAAGTGGTTTCATTGGATTTCCCCGCCAGCGCTGTTTTTCATCAGTCTCGTGAAAGTATGCATCATGTACTTGAAAACAGTCCAGGCTCCCTTTTCAGCCCGGAGGTTGACGCGGCAGGGGGTCCGGTGGTCTCCCGCCGGAATGACCAACGTCATCTCCTTACCCGCTCGGTGGTGCCGACGACGTCGACCGCTGCGAAAAGTGAAGCTTGCTCTGTCGGGCAGGACGCGTCAAGGACGGTATCGTCCAGGCTAAGGCGGTGCGCTCGCGCGGCGCTGGCCCAGCCGTCCGAGCGGCACGGCCACCGGCGCGATCGTCAGGAAGGCCAGCAGGCTATTGGCCGCAATGGCCGGCGCCACGCCGATCCCGGTGGCGAGGAAGCCGAGCCAGAGCGTGCCGAGCGGCTGGGTCCCGATGCAGGCCGAGAGAATACCCATGGCGCCGCCGCGCCGCTCCTCGGGCGCCGAGAGCAGGACGAGCGTGCTCTGCATCGTGGCGAAGCCGGACTCCGCCACGCCGATCAGCACGAGAAGGGCGACGCAAGCCCAGCGCCACCGAATGCCCGAGAAGACGATCAGCAGGAGCGGGGCGACGAGGACGGCGGCGACGAAGAGCCGCCGGTGCGCGATGAAGCCCCGACGCGAGGCGATGGTGAGAGCACCCAGCAGCGAGCCGAGCCCATCCGCCGCGACGAGGGCGCCCAGCCACTCGGGCCCGGCCTTGAGCACATCGCGTGAAAAGACCGAGAGCATGTGCTGGTAGGGGAAAAGCAGGACGTTCATCAGCACGGTGATCAGCAGCACCGCGCGCACGGTGGGCTCCTGCCACGCCGCGCGAACACCCGCGCCCAGGCTGGCCGTCACCGAGGCCGAGGCTCGATGCGCCACGCCGCCGATTCGCGGCCCCAGGCCGAGCGAGACGGTGAGGCCTATGGCGTAGCAGGCCGCCATGGCGCCAAAGCATGCCGCCGGGCTCACGTGGGCCAATCCGATGCCCGCGAGCACCGGCCCCACCATCTTCGCGAGCTGCATCGAGACGGTCTCGAGCGAAATTGCTGTCGCGACCCGGCCCGCGCCCACGAGCGAGTAGAGGGCCGTCCGCCGGGCCGGAAAATCCAGCGCCCAGAGCGCGCCGAAGAGCGCCTCGAGACCCACCAGCGGCCAGTAGCTGCCGTGGCCCGCCGCGAAGAGCAGCATGAGGGCGAGGCCCGTGGCGACACCCAGCGACTGGGTGAAGAGCAGGACGCGCCCGCGATGCGTGCGGTCCGCCACGACGCCGGCGAAAGGGCCGAGGGCCATCATCGGCGCCGTGCGGGCGAAGGCGGCAAGCCCCACCATGAAGGGCGACCCCGTGAGCTGGAGCGCGAGCCAGCCGAGCACCACGAGGTCCATCCAGCGCGCGGTATTGATGCACAGGCCGGAGACCCAGAGGCGGCGGTAGTCGCCCTCGCGCAGGATCTCGGTGAATGCGGGGCGGGCAGCCGTCGCGGCCGGGCGCGACGCGACGGGAAGGTTCAGTCGTCGGTTCTCCGTCTGACGATGTGGTCTCTTCCGGGAAGACAATGCGGATCCGCAGGCGTCATTGCGCGTGATGTCTCCGACGCGATCCTGCCAGACGTCACGGGGGCAGTCAAACTTGACGCCGCGGCGGACGTCGCGGCACTATCGCCCCCGATGCCGCGCCCCCAGAATCCCCTGCAGCCGCCGTCCTGACAGGTCTTGTCATGCTGAGCCATCGCCGCCAGGGCATCCTGGCGCTGGTCACGGTGGTCCTGTGCTGGGGACTGACCTGGCCGGTGAACAAGGTGGTGCTCGCGAGCTTGCCTCCGATCTGGGCTGTCTCGCTTCGCTCCGCCATCGCCACGGTCGCGCTCTTCGTCCTTCAGGCGGCGGGCGGCAGGCTGGCGCTCCCACCACGCGGAGACCTTCCCGTGCTGCTCACCATCACGCTCCTCCACATGGTGGGCTTCAACCTCCTCGCGAGCTGGGGCCTTGAACGGGTCCCGACGGGCCGCACCGTAGTGCTCGCCTACACCACGCCGCTCTGGGTCACGCCGGCCGCGGCCCTTCTGCTCGGCGAGTCGCTCACGCCACGGCGCGTGATCGGCGTCGGGGTGGGTCTCACGGGTCTCGTCTCGCTCTTCAACCCGCTGAGCTTCGACTGGAGCGAGCGCGGGGTGGTGCTCGGCAATCTCGCCATCCTCGCCGCCGCGCTGCTCTGGGCCGCCAGCATCGTGCACATCCGGGCGCACCGCTGGGTCTCCACTCCTTTCGTGCTCATCCCCTGGGAGACGCTGCTCGCCACGTTCCTCTTGACGCCGATCGCGCTCGCCACCACACCGCTGCCCCCTGTGGAGTGGAGCTCATCGTTCGTCCTCATGCTGCTCTACCTGGGTGTGCCGGGCACCGCGGTGGCGTACTGGGCTGTCGCGATGGCCAGTCGCCACCTGCCTGCCGTCACGACGTCGCTCGGGCTCCTGGCGACGCCGCTGGTGAGCGTGATCACCGCTTCGCTGTGGCTCGGTGAGCCCCTGACGCTGACGCTCGCGCTCGCCATCGTCCTGGTGCTGGGCGGCGTGGCCATCGGCGTGACCGGGTCGGCTCCTGTCTCGATGCCAGCGGGGCGCGGTGGCGAGGTGTGACAGCAGGAGCCGCCAGAGCGAAACTCCAAGGGCGCAAAGCTGATCGCTCATGCCATCACGGACGCGCGTCAACCGGGGTTCAACCGGGGTTTGCTTGACGGGGCGAGTAGGGCGGGCTAGCATCCCCTGCACTACGGAGGGGCCCCCGCATGAAGTGTCCGAGCTGTCAGGTCGAAGCGCCTTCGGATGCGGAGTTCTGTCCCGACTGCGGGCTGAGTCTCCTCGTCCCGTGCCCGCAGTGCCGCACGTCCAACAGCGCCGGCAACAAGTTCTGCAAGAAATGCGGCCACGCTCTGGGGTCGGCACGCTCCGCGGCGGAGGGTGAGCGTTTCGCAGCCCCCAGCGCCTACACTCCGCAGCACCTGGCCGAGAAGATCCTGACCTCGCGGGCCGCGCTCCAAGGCGAGCGCAAGCTCGTCACCGTGCTCTTCGTCGACGTTTCCGGTTTCACCGCGCTGTCCGAAAAGCTCGACCCGGAAGATGTCCACGCCCTCATGGACCGCGCCTTCGAGCTGATGCTCGGCGAGGTCCACCGCTACGAGGGCACGGTCAACCAGTTCCTCGGCGACGGGCTCATGGCGCTGTTCGGCGCGCCCATCGCCCACGAGGATCACTCAGCCCGGGCCGTCCATGCCGCGCTCGGCATCCAGCGCGCCCTCGGGGCGTATCGCGACGAGCTGCTGACCAAGCGCGGCATCGAGTTCCGCGCGCGCATAGGGCTCAATTCCGGCGCGGTCGTCGTCGGCAAGATCGGCGACAACCTCCGCATGGACTACACCGCCGTCGGCGACACGACTAACCTCGCCGCCCGCCTGCTCGCCCTCGCCGAGCCAGGCCAGATCCTGGTCAGTGAGGACATCGTCAGGGCTGTCGGGCTTTACTTCGCCCTGCAGCCTCTGGGCGAAGTGAGCGTCAAGGGCAAGACGCTCCCCGTGCGTCCGTACCGCGTCGAGGGCACCCGCAGCGTGCGCAGCCGGCTCGAGGCTGAGAGCGAGCGCGGTCTCACGCCACTCGTCGGCCGCGAGCACGAGCTGGCACTGCTCCGGGAAAGCTTCGCGGAGGCGCAGGCTGGCCATGGCCAGGCGGTTTTCGTCTACGGCGAGGCAGGGATTGGCAAGTCGCGCCTGCTGCTGGAGTTCCGACACCATGCCGAGGCCGCTGGGGCGCGGTGGATCCTCGGCCGCTGCGTGTCCTATGGTCACACCATTGCCCATCTGCCTGTGCTCGACTTCGTGCGGGATCTCTTCGGCATCAAGGAGGGCGATGGCGTCGAGACGATACTGGAAAAGCTCGTTGACGGAGTCCGCGAGGCAGGGGACGACGTCGCGTGGACGGCCCCCTTCCTCCGCGCTCTCTTCTCCCTCGACCCGGGCGACGCCGCGGTAGAGGCCATGATCCCAGCCCAGCGGAAGGGACGCACCGCGGAGGCCGTCCGCGATCTCCTCCTCGCCCATGCCACGAAGGCCCCGCTCGTGCTTGTGGTCGAGGACCTCCACTGGATCGATACTCATTCCGAGGACATCCTGCGCCTCGTGCTCGACGGCATGGCGGCGGCCCCGCTCATGGTCGTGCTGACCTATCGCCCCGGCTATGCTCAGACCTTCGGGGAGCGGACGTACTTCACGCGAATCACGCTGCGCGCCCTCCCGGAAGCGCAGACCGCGGCGATGGTGCAGCGCGTTCTCCAGGGGAACGTGCCGGCGGAGGCGAGTCGGCTCGTCGCCAGCAAGGCCGAGGGTAATCCGCTCTTCGTCGAGGAGCTGGCGAAGTCCCTCGTGGAGGATGGCACGCTCGAGCGCGTGGAGGAGGGGTACCGTCTGGCCCGCCCTCTCGCCGACGCTCACATCCCCGACACCATCCAGGGCGTCATCATGGCCCGCATCGACCGGCTGCCCGAAGCTTCCAAGACCGCGCTCCAGATCGCCTCCGTCATCGGTCGCGAGTTCACCGCCCGGCTCGTCGAGCGTGTAGCGGCGCTGGAGCGGGAGGCGCCGCGGGCGCTGGGGGAGCTGCGGACGGTGGAGCTGATCTACGAGAAGAGCCGCTCGCCCGAGCTCGAATACATGTTCAAGCACGCGCTGACTCACGACGTCGCCTACGAGAGCCTGCTGCGGCAGAAACGCCGTGAGCTGCATCGGCGCACGGGCGAGGTGATCGAAGAGCTGTACGCCGATCGCCTCCCTGAGTTCTACGAGACCCTGGCCTTCCACTACACGCGTGGCGAATCGTGGCAGCAGGCCGTCGACTACCTGCTCAGGTCCGCCCTGAAGGCGCGCGCCGGCTTCGATTACCCCGAGGGCAGCCGGCTCTGCGCGGAGGCCATCGAGATTCTCCAGCGGAACCGGGGCGCTCCAGCCGAGCTGGCGCGGGCGTACGAGATGTTTGGCGACCTCGGGAGTCTTCTGGGCCTCTTGGATCCCGCAAACGAGGCGTATGAGCAGACGCTGGTGGTCCTCGACGATCCGGCGGGCCGTCGGCGGCTCGGGAACAAGAGGCACCGGCCGGGTACGGCCGTTCGCGACGGGGCGAAGATCGTCTACTACGAGCACGGCGAGGCTGATCCGACCCTCGTGTTCTGCCACCCCGTGGTCTACGGACTCGCGACCTTTCAGCCCATCCTGGAGGAGCTCTGCCAGGACTTCCGCATCGTGACCTGGGACCCCCGCGGCGCCGGACAGTCCGATCCGCTTCCCGGCCCCTACTACACCAGGGACTTCATGGAGGACCTCCGAGCTGTGATCGAGGCTGTCGGCAGTCGTTCCGTGGTCATGCTTGGCCAATCGCGTGGTTCGACCGTAGCGGTCCACTTCGCCACGAGCTACCCCCAACTGATCGAGAAGCTCGTCCTAACGGGACTCGCTCCAACGCGGGCTCTTAGCAGCCCGGACTACCCGCGCGCCGACCGTTTGGACAAGGAGTTCCTCGGCCGGCTCCGCGCCGCCGTTGCGGCGGACGACTGGCCGGCCGTCGTGCGGATCTTCACCGCGCAGGTCGCCGCAGGCGAGCCCGGTTGCCAGAAGTTTATCGAGGGCAGTATCCGGCTATGGAGCGAGATGCCGCTGAAGACCCTCAAGAACTTCTTCACGCTTGGCGATCCCGGCATCGACGTCCGCGCGCTGCTGCCCGCGCTCCGGGTCCCCACCCTCGTGCTCCACGGCGAGGTCGACCGCATCACGCCGGTGGAAGTTGCCCGCTGGACCGCGGAGCAGATTCCTGGCGCCGAGTTTTATCTGCTCAAAGGCCGCTGCCACGCGGCCCCCATCACGGCGCCTGCCGAGTTCGCCCAGGTGGTGCGCCACTTCATCCGCACCGGCCGGCCCACCTGAGGATGAAGGCACCGAGCCTCGGCTTCGCCGAGATCGTCGAGCCGGGCACCGGCGTCCTCGACGTCACGGGCGCGGCGCCTGGGCCGCGCGGCGGCCTGCCGCCGTCAGCATAGGTTCCCCCTCGTCCGGTGGGGGCATGACGACTCATGTGGTCGTCGATCGATGTCCGGGTGGCCGCTCAGCGAACCGACGGTGTGCCAGTTTCCAAATCTGCTAACCTGTCCGGGGTCGGTCAGCGTGAGAGGCCAGTGGTGGGACCGGAAGGTCCCGAACCGAAAGGTTCTGTGCCCGGAGTTCGCGCCGGACGGTGCCGCGCTGGCCGGCCTCTTCTCACTCGGGTTTCGCATCCGCGACCACGGTGCTGCGAGACATCGCCAGGCCGCACGAGCAGATGACGACCGGGTGAACGCGCGAGGCGTCCTACTCAGATGACACGGGCGCGACGGGTCACGCGCGTCCACGCCCGGTCGCTCGTGAGAACTGTCGCGTTGAGCGCATCGGCGGTGGCCAATACGAGCGCGTCGGGAAGGCGGAGGGCGCTGTGGCGGGCCCGGAGTCTCGCGGCGCCCTCCGCGGCGTTAGCTGTCAACGGTTGGACGTGGATACCCAAGTCGGCCACGAGCTGCCTGACGACGGAGACCGCCTCGGATCCGCGACGCGAGGGATCTACGAGGACCTCGGCGTACGCGCTCGCCGGCAGGACGAGTGCTTCACGGCGTGCCTCCGCTATGGCGGCTACGGCGGCGGCGTGGTGCGCGTCGCTGGCATCGAGCAGCGCGATGACGACGCTGGCGTCGAGGACGACTATCGCCACTCTCGGCGGAGCTTCTGCAGCGTTCCCTTCCCAAAGACCCCGGTCAGCCGGCCCGCGTAGCTGGCCAAGGCCTCCTCGACGCGGGTGAGGACGATACGCCCGGCCCCGGCGGCCTCCACGCGCAGTTCGTCCCCCGGTTTGAGTCCGGCCTGTCTGAGCGCCGCGACGGGAATCGTCGCCTGGTTCTTGGCGCTGATCCGAGTGCGACCACGCTCCCGAGTGTGCTTTACATTTCTCACAAGAAGTAAAGGTATTCGGCGGCGGCGGCGGAGTCAAGAGGGTAGTGTGCCGCTCACTCGGTTTGACTTCGCACGCACACCCTGACAGGATGGCCGCGCCGTGCTGCCAACCAATGGACATGTCGCCGCCCTCTAGCAGATCGAGCGGTACGGACTCCAAGCTGGCGCTCGTCACGGCGGCCGCCGGGTGGGCCCGGGTCGTGCGCCC
>Ga0209640_10005423_pt1 | contig 11147 bp, 11 predicted proteins | sample RifCSP10_1_FD_184018 | JGI IMG/M metagenome (GOLD analysis project Ga0209640, IMG submission 184018) | Soil microbial communities from Rifle, Colorado - Rifle CSP2_sed 10_1 (SPAdes) (version 2) | ecosystem: Environmental > Terrestrial > Deep subsurface > Rock core/Sediment | place: Rifle...
AGTTCTGGATTCCCGAGGTGGACCTGGGTGTGCCGCTCGGCGTGGCCTCGACGACGCGCTTCGTCCGCTTCGTCGGCCCCGCCAAGGCCAAGGAGATCATCATGGGCTGCCACCGCTACTCGGCGGCTGAGGCCCAGGCCATGGGGCTCGTGACGCGCGTGGTGCCCGGCGCTGAGCTGGAGCAGGCCGTGAAGGACTACGCCCAGCACCTGCTCAAGAAGCCCTTCCGTGCACTCGCGGAGGTCAAGGCCCGCATCAACGCCATCGCCTCAAACGGCATCCCCGTCGTCAACGCGATGACCGAAGGCTTCCTCGACCGCGGCTGACCTGCTTCCGCCAGGTCGGGGTCATGCGTTCCAACATTGTCCGCCGGACTTCGGTGCGGCCGGAGATCATCTGTCGGGGCCAGGCGCGCCTGCACAGTTTACTTTTGCAGTGGCTACCTGACGGGGAAGCTTACGCCGGCGCATGAGCGCCGGCCATCGCCGGGCTGCCAAGCGGCGCGCGGGAAGCACGCTCTGGTCTGGCTCTGACGACCCAGCAGCTCGCGGCCGCATTCCTTGCGGCGCGATGCCCGGCGAGAGTAAGCTCGCCGCAAATGAGCCGCGTGGTGATCCCGGTGGCCATCTTCGCGATCGTTGCCGGCACCCATTTCCTGGGGATCATCACCTCGTTCGACTCCCGCTGGTCAATCCCGGCGGCCCGTAGTCTGTTGAGGCAGGGCAACACGGATCTGGACGAATACCCGCGCCTGCTCGAGGCGAACGGCTTCTACGCGATCGAAAGGATCGACGGCCACTTCTACTCGGAGTATCCGATCGGCGCGTCGCTCCTGGCCACGCCCGTCGTCTGGGCCGTCGACACCCTGGGCGTGCGGGTTGCAGACGGTAAGATCGAGAAGCTGACCGCCTCCCTCATCGTCGCCCTGACCTCGTTCCTCCTCTATCTCGTCGCCCGGCGCTCGCTCGACGTGGCGGGCGCGCTTCTGACGACGTTCGTCTTCGCCTTCTGCACGGGTGCGTGGTCGACGGCCAGCCGGGGCCTGTGGCAGCACGGACCGTCGATGCTCATGCTCACTCTCGCGCTCTGGCTCATCACGCTCGCCCGCGACCGCCCGTGGATGATCCAGCTCGCCGGACTGCCGGTGGCCTTTTCCTATGTGATACGGCCCAGCAACGCCATCCCGATCGTCCTCTTGAGCGTGTTCGTGGCTATCGAGCACCGGCGGTATTTCCTGCCCTACCTTCTCTGGACGCTGCCGGTGGCCGTCCCCTTCCTCCTCTTCACGCTGTCGGTGTATCATTCCCCGCTGCCTCCCTACTACGCGGCGGGGAAGGTCGGCCACGCGGGCACCGTCGCGGAGGCGCTGGTCGGTACCCTTATGAGCCCCTCGCGCGGCCTCTTCGTCTTCTCCCCGATCCTCCTCCTGTCGATCTACGGCGGCTGGCTCAAGCTGCGCCGCGGTGGGGAGCTGCTGGACTGGATGCTCGCGGGGACCGTCTTCCTTCATTGGATCGCGCTCTCGTCCTTTCCCGTCTGGTGGGGGGGGCACTCCTTCGGTTACCGGCTGTTCTCGGACATGGTGCCGTACCTCGTCTACTTCTTGATCCCTGTGATCGCGCTGATCCCGACGCTGCCCGCGCGGCGGCGCGCCGTGTGGGTCGGGGGCTTCGCCGTCCTTCTCGCCATCAGCTTCGCCATCCACTACCGCGGCGCGAACACGCGGGCGGTGTATCGCTGGAATAGTGAGCCCGTGAACGTGGACGCCGATCCCTCGCGCGTCTGGGACTGGCGCGACCCGCAGTTCATGCGCGGGCTGTGGCCGCCGTCGATGGCGCGGAAGGCTGGTGAGTGGCGCAGGAAACCGGACATCCTACCGTCTGGCCGTAGATAACATAAAGGGCGTCCCCAGTCATGGCCCGCCTCGCCGGAGGGTCTTCCCCCGGGGGATTCCTTGTCACAGCGCGGATAAGCCCGCTCCTACCTGGCGCCGATCCTGCCAGCGCGGGGATCAAGGATCAAATCGGAGTCTTGAATCACAGCGTGGGCGCCCTCCACGGGACCATCGGGGAACAGTAAGGCAGACGTCCGCGGCGGCCACGGTCCCCGGCACTGCCTAAACGCTCATGCCGGGAAGTGCTGCCTGCTCGGCTCCTGTCAGACCTCGAGCGTGCCGTGAAGGACTACGCCCAGCGCCTGCTCAAGAAGCCCTTCCGCGCGCTTGCCGAGGTCAAGGCGCGCATCAACGCCATCGCGTCCAACGGCATCCCGGTGATCAACGCGATGACAGAGGGCTTCCTCGACCGCGGCTGAGAGCAGATAACACAACACTCGTTGTCAGTCATGGCCGGCTGCAAGCCTGAGTATTTCCCCATCGTGGTAGCGGCCACCCGGGCGGTGACCGAATACGATTTTCATTTCAATCACCTGGCCAGCTTGGCGAGCCCATGGCCGCTACTGGTTGTCAACGGACCTCTCGTCAAGAAGCTGGGCATGAACGGCGGAATGTATCTGTTCGGCCCGGGAAACCGCCCCAACTCTACCGTCGGGCGCGCTCTCAGCGGAGAGAGCTTAAACCGGAACACCGAGGAATGGGGCGATGACCCGCACGAACTCGTCGGGCTTCTCGATCGGCGGGGTGTGGGCACAGTCGGGGATCTCGATCAGCGCGGCGCCACCGATCCCGGCCGCCAGCTCGCGGGCCAGGGGCGGCGGGGTGGTCGCGTCGAGGGCACCCACGACGACCAGCGTCGGGTTCGCGATCTTCGAGAGCACCGGGCGGAGATCGAGCGCGGCCAGCGCCCGGCAGGCGGTCGCGAAGTACTCGGGCCGGGCCTGGCGGAGCACGCGGGCCCGCGCCTCGACGGTTTCGGGATGGGCGGCGATGAAGGCGGCGGTGAACATGCGGCGGACGGCCGTGTCGACGACCGCGGCCATGCCCTCGCTCAGCGCCCGCTCCGCCATCCCCCTGAGCGGCGCCCGCGCCGGCTCGGGGAAGGCGGCGGCCGTGTCCACCAGGACGAGCCGGTCGAAGAGCGCGCCGTGGCGGGCCGCCAGCGCGCTTCCGACGAAGCCGCCGAACGACATCGCCACCACGTCGGTGGCCCGGCCGAGCGCGAGGGCGGGAAAGAGCAGGGCCAGCCGGTCGGCGTAATCTTCGATGGCGGGCCCGGCCGGGCTCGACTCGCCGAACCCGGGCAGGTTCACCAGCGTGAGCCGCCGATGACCGGCGAGGGTCGGCACCACAGCGTCGAACGCGGTCCGGTCGGTGAGGAGTGAGTGGAAGAGGACGAGGTCGCGCCCACGTCCTCTCTGCTCCACGTCGAACTGGATCCCGGTCGCGGTTCTGACGATGGGCACGGGTGGCTCCTCAGTGCACTCCGAGGTGCTGGGCGAGGAAGGTGTCGTCTTCGCGGATGGCGTCGGGCGCCCCCTCGTAGACGACGCGGCCGCTGTTGAGGATGACCACGTCGTCGGCGATGCCGAGCGCCAGCCGCGTGTTCTGCTCGACGAGGACGATCGAAAAGCGCTGCTCCTTCAAGCGGAGCAGGACCCGGCGAACCTCGGCGACGAGGGATGGCGCCAGGCCCTCCGAGGGCTCGTCGAGGAGGAGCACGCGCGGATTGGTCATGAGGGCGCGCCCGATGGCGAGCATCTGCTGCTCGCCGCCCGAGAGCGTGCCGGCGGGCTGGCGGGCCCGCTCGTGCAGGCGCGGGAAGATCGCGTACACGTCGTCCTCGCCCCAGGCCGGCCGGTCACCGACGCCCCGCCGGGCCACGACAGCGAGGTTCTCGGCGACGGTGAGGCTCGGGAAGATGCGGCGGCCCTGGGGGACGAGCCCGAGGCCCCGGCGGGCGATCGTCTCGGCGCCCCGGCGGGCGATGGACTCGCCGAAGAGACGGATCTCGCCGGAGCGGGGCGGTGTGAAGCCGATGATGGCCCGGATCGTCGTGGTCTTGCCGGCGCCGTTGCGCCCGAGCAGTCCGAGCAGCCGGCCCGTCCGCAGCGTGAACGACACGTCGTGCAGGACGTGGGCATCGCCGTAGAAGGCGTTGACGCCCTCGAGGGCCAGGGCCTCACTCACCAAGGTAGATCTCCCTGACCCGCGGATTGGCCACGATCTCGCCCCGGGTGCCCTCCACGATCACTTGCCCGTAGTGGAGCACGGTGATGCGTTCGGCGAAGGAGAGCGCCACGTCCATGTCGTGCTCGATCATGAGCATGGTGACCTCGCGCGGGATGGCGCCGAGCACGGCCTGCATGTCGCGGCGCTCCTCGCGCGAGAGTCCGGCGAACGGCTCGTCGAGCAGCAGGAGCCGCGGCGCCTGGGCCAGCGCCATGGCGATCTCGAGCCGCCGCTGCTCGCCGTAGGCCGTCTCCATCACCGGCTTGTCGGCGCCGGCGGCGAGGCCGACGCGGTCGAGCACCGCCCGGGCCCGCTCCCAGAGGCTGGGGTGGGCGCTGAGCGCGGTCAGCGGATCCCAGCGCCGCGGCGACACACCGAGCAGCGCCAGCACGACGTTCTGGGCCAGCGTGCTCCGCGGGAAGAGCGTGATGATCTGGTAGGTGCGGCCCACGCCGAGGTGGGCGCAGCGGTCGGGCCGCCCCCGGGCCACGTCGCGACCGAAGACACGGATCGCGCCGCCGTCGGGCCGAAGCTCTCCGGTGATCAGGTTGAACAGGGTGGTCTTGCCGGCGCCGTTCGGGCCGAGGAGGAGACGGCGCTCACCTTCGGCCACGGCCAGGCTGACGCCGTTGATGGCCGGCAGGCCCCCGAACGACTTCCTCAGCTCGCTGATCTCGAGCGCGTGTGCCATAGGCGGTGGAGGCCGGGGCCGAGGCCGTCCGGCATGAAGACCACGATGAGGACGAAGACGGCGCCGAGCAGCATGACCCAGCGGGTGATGTAGGCGCTCACGACGTTCTTCAGGATCACCACGGTGGCGGCGCCGATGATCGGGCCCAGCACGGTGCCGGCGCCGCCCGAGATCACCATCAGGAGGACTTCGGCGGAGTTGGTGAGGTTGAGGGTCTGGGGGCCGATGAACTGGTTGTAGTAGACGAAGAGGATGCCGGCTACGCCGGCGCCGGTGCCGGCGAAGACGAAGGTGAGCCAGCGGACCATCCAGACGTTGTGGCCCAGCGCGCTCATGCGCCGGGGCTGGTCGCGCATGCCCTGCACAGCGGCGCCCAGCGGCGAGCTGACGTAGAGGGCAATGGCGGCCACCGTCGGCGCGGCGATCGCCAGGGTGAAGTAGTAGAAGGCGCCCGGTGAGGTGAGGTCGAACCCGAAGGGCCGCGGCCGGGTGAGGCCGGTGATCCCGTTGTCGCCGCCGGTGAGCGACACCCATCGGTAGGCGACGCCCCAGAGGATCTGGCCGAGCGCCAGCGTGATCATGAGAAAAGCCAGCCCGGTGCCGCGGAGCGCCAGCACGCCGAAGCAGGCCGCCGTCGCCGTCGTCACTGCCAGCGCGACCAGCGCGGCGGCGAGGTGGCCGAGCCCGCCCAGCGTGGTGAGCCAGGCGACGGCGTAGGCCGCCACGCCGAGGTAGGCGGCATGACCGAGCGAGGTCAGCCCGGCGTAGCCGACGAGCAGGTTGAGGCTCGACGCGAAGACCGCCGCGATCAGGATCTGGCTCGCGACGTTGACGTAGTAGGGCGAGGGGATGAGCGGCACGAGCAGCAGGGCCACTGCGAAGACGGGGGCCCCGAGTTTCACGCCGCGCGCGTGCCGAAGAGGCCCCGGGGGCGGAGGACGAGGACGAGGACCATCGGCAGGAAGAGGATCACATAGGCGAGGTCGGGCAGGAGGGTCTGGCCGAACGTGTAGACGAAGCCGATGATGAAGCTGCCGGCGAAGGCGCCGAGCAGGCTGCCGATCCCGCCCAGGATCACGACGACGAGGGCCAGCGGCAGCATGTCGGTGTCGAGGCCCGGGTACACGGAGAGGATCGGCCCGCCCAGCACCCCGCCCATTCCGGCCAGCGCCGCGCCCAGGCAGAACACGGTGGTGAACAGGCGCGAAACCGGGAGCCCCATGCCGGCCGCCATCTCCATGTCGTCCACGCCGGCCCGGATCATCGCGCCGACGCGGGTGCGCTCGAGCCCCAGCCAGAGGGCGAGGGCGACCAGGAGCGCGATCGCCACCACCACCAGGCGGTAGAAAGGGAAGACGACGCCGAACGCCCGCACCGCCCCGCCGAGCGCGGCCGGGACCGGCAGCGGCATCGGGTCGCCGCCCCAGATCCAGATGCACCCGTCGGCGATGATGAAGGCGAGGCCGAGCGTCACCAGCACCTGGGCGAGCGCCCGCTGGGCCGGCGGGCGCGCGGCGAGCCGGCGAAGAATCAGCCGCTCGACGAGGCCGCCGAAGAGGGCGACGGCGAGGCCGCCGGCAAGCACCGCGGTCGCGAAATCGAGCCCGGCCCCGAGCGCCGAGAGCCCGACGTAGGCACCGAGCATGAAGTAGGCGCCGTGGGTGAGGTTGGCCACCCGCATGAGGCCGAAGATCAGGGAGAAACCGGAGGAGAGCAGGAAGAGGAGGCCGCCGAGGGCGAGGCCGTTCAGGCTCTGGATCACCCAGAACGCCATCGCCGGGCGGCCTCCTCGTTTCCGCCGACTACTCGATGTTCTTGGCCGGCGGGAAGTCCCGCGAGTAGACCGGGTTGGCCAGGAACGCCTTGGGGTCGTATGTCCAGAACTGGCTCGTCTCGGGGTAGGTGTGGATCACGCTGTTCACGAGGCGGCCGTCCTTCCGCTCGACCTTGCGGATGTACATGTTCATGATCGGGTTGCCGTACTCGTCGAGCCGCATGGGCCCGATGGGGCCCTCGGTCAGGCGCACGCTGCGAAGCGCCTTCATGAAGGCCGGCTTGTCCTCGATCTTGCCGTTGACGACCTTGAGCGCGGCCTCGAGAAAGAGCCCGGCCGTGTAGGCGCCGGCCGTGTAGTAACCGGGGTCGGCCTTGAACTCGGCGCGCACCGCGGCCACGAACGTGCGGTTGGCCGGCGTGTCGTTGGCGGCCGAGTACCAGCCGGCGCTGAGGGCGCCGAGCGCCTCGTCGCCCATCGACTTCAAGATCCCCTCGTCGGTGTTGGTCATGTTGCCCAGCACCGGGATCTTCCCCTTGAGCCCGTACTCCGCGTACTGCTTGAGGAAGCGGAGGCCGTTGGCGCCGGCGAAGCCCGTGTAGAGCGCGTCCACGTTGGGCTTGATCTGGGCGATGTAGGAGCCGTAGTCGGCGACGTTGAGCGGCGGCCAGAGCTTCTGGACGACCTTGCCCCCGTTGTCCTCGAAGACGCGCTGGAAGCCCGAGGTGCCCTCGTGGCCGTAGGCGAAGTCGTCGGCGATGGTGGCCATCCGCTTGTAGCGGAGCACCTTGGCGGCGTACTCGCCGATCGGCTGGGTGACCTGGGCCGAGGTACCGACGGCGCGGATGAACCACGGGTTGAGCTTGCGCTGGGTCAGGTCCTCGGCGGCAGCCGATGACGAGACGATCGGCACCTCCACCTGCTTGATGTAGTCGTTGATGGCGAGCGCCTCGAAGGCGGCCAGCGGCCCGATGATGACGTGGACGCGGTTGCGCTCGACCAGCTCCTGGGTCTTGGTCTTGGTGAGCGCGGGCTGGCCGGCCGTGTCGGCGTAAATCACCTCGAGCTTGCGACCGGAGAGCGTCCCGTTCCGCTCCTTGATGAAGATCTGGAAGCCCTCCTCGAGCTGGCGGCCGCCGGCGGCGAGGGGTCCGGAGCGCACGGTGAGGAAGCCGACGCGGATCGGCTCCTGGGCCAGGGCCAAGGCCGGGGCGGCTACCAGCATCGAGAGCAGGACGAGGACGAAGAAACGTCTAGTCATGATGACCTCCTGGAAGTGGCGCGGATGGCCGCCCACACGCGGGGCGGGGTGAGCGGCATGTCGAGATGGGTGACGCCGAGCGGGCGCAGCGCGTCGAGCACGGCGTTGACGACCGCCGGCGTGGAGCCGATGGTGCCGGCCTCGCCGCAGCCCTTGGCGCCGAGCGGGTTCACCGGACTCGGGGTCTCCACGCGGTCGAGCTCGAAGCTCGGCAGCGCGTCCGGCTTGGGCGCCGCGTAGTCCATGAGCGACGCCGTCAGGCACTGGCCGGAGTCGTCGTAGACCATGTGCTCCCACAGCGCCTGGCCGATCCCCTGGGCGAGCCCGCCCTGGATCTGGCCTTCGACGAGCATCGGGTTGATCACGCGGCCACAGTCGTCGACGGCGACCATGCGGAGAAGACGCACCACACCGGTGTCGGGATCAACCTCGACGACCGCCACATGGGTCCCCGAGGGATACGTGAAGTTGGACGGGTCCCATAGCGTCGTGGCCTCCAGGCCGGGCTCAATGCCTTCCGGCAGCACCCGGGCAGCATACGCTGCCGCCGCCACCTCCGCCAGCGTCGCGGCCCGGCCGGGCACGCCTCTCACGCCGAATCTGCCTTGCTGCCACACCACGTCCTCCGGGGCCGCCTCCAGCATGGCGGCGGCGATCCGCCGCGCCTTGTCCAGCACCTTCTCCACCGAGACGGTGAGGGCGGGGCCCCCGACGGCGATCGAGCGGCTGCCGAAGGTGCCGATGCCGGTGGCGACGATCGCGGTGTCGCTGTGCAGCACCGTGACGTCTTCCATCGGCACGGCCAGGAGATCGGCCACGATCTGGGCGAACGCGGTCTCCAGCCCCTGGCCGTGGGGGCTCGTGCCCGTGAGCACCGTGATCGTGCCTGAGGACTCGACGCGGACCGTCCCGCTCTCCCAGCCGGGCATGGGCGCGATCTTCGAGGGGCCCACCCCGGCTGTTTCCATGAAGGTGGAGATGCCGAGGCCGAGATAGCGTCCTTGCGTGCGCGCGTGGCGTTGACGCTCGCGGAAGCCCGCGTAGCCGGCGATCTCGAGGGCCCGGTCGAGGGCCCGCTCGTACTGGCCGGAGTCGTACACGAGGCCCGACGGCGCCCGGTACGGGAACTCGTCGGGCCGGATGAGGTTGCGGCGGCGCACCTCGGCGGGGTCGAGATCGAGCTCACGCGCGATCTCGTCCATCGCCCGTTCGAGAAGGTACGAGGCCTCGGGCCGCCCGGCGCCTCGATAGGGCGCGGTCGCCATCGTGTTCGTGAAGACGCTGACGAGATCGTAGCTGGCCGCCGGGATCCGGTAGGGACCGGTGAGCAGCCGCCCCGTGAGCATGCCGGGGTAGGGCGTCAGGGTTTCCAGGTAGGCGCCGAGGTCGGCGAGGGTGCGACAGCGCAGCGCGAGCACCGTGCCGTCGGCGGCCACGGCGGCCTCGACGTGGTTCACCTGGCCGCGGGCCTGCGTCGTCGTGAGAAAGTCCTCCCTGCGGGTGAGCACCAGGCGCACCGGGCGCCCCAGGCGCACCGCCGCGAAGGCGCACAGGACCTCGTCGCGGTAGAAGCCGATCTTGCAGCCGAACCCGCCGCCGATGTTCGGCGCGATCACCCGCACCGCCGACTCCGGCAACCGGAGGATCTCGGCCAGGCCCGAGCGGAACCGGTGGGGCGTTTGGGTGCCGGCCCACACCGTGAGCATCCCGGCCCGGTATTCGGCCAGGCAGCCCCGCGGTTCCAGGGCGAGCCCGACGAGCCGCTGGTTGACGAGGCGTAGCCGCACCACCCGGTGGGCGCGGGCGAAGGCACCCTCGACGTCGCCGTCCGCCCACGACCACCGCAGCGCCACGTTGTCAGGATGGTCGGCGTGCACGCGCGGCGCGCCCGGCGCCAGCGCGGCCTCGGGGTCCACGGTCGCCGGAAGCTGCTCGTACTCGACCGCGATCAGGTCGAGCGCATCGGCGGCCACGTAGCGGTCGACGGCCACGACCGCGGCAACCGGCTCGCCGACGTACCGTACGGTGTCGCGGGCGAGCAACGGGCGCGGCGGCCGGCGCGCGGTCGGCGGGATGCCGACGGCCGGCTCGGGCTCGACGCGGCCCTCGAGGTCGCGAGCAGTGAAGATGCCCAGCACACCCGGCAGCGCGGCGGCCCGCGTCACGTCGATCGCGAGCAGGCGGGCGTGGGCGTGGGGTGAGCGCAGCGCCGCCATCGCGGCCGTGTGGGGCAGCACGAGATCGTCCACGTAGCGGCCGGCGCCACTGACGAGGGTCGGATCCTCGCGCCGCCGCACCTCGGCGCCGATGAGCGAGCGAGTCGTGGCGCTGATCACCTCAGGCGGCGAGCCAGACGGCGCCACAGCCGGTCAGCCATTCGGGGACGGGCTTGTAGGCGAGCACCTCGCCCTTCACGCCGGGCAGCGCACCCAGCACGGCGATCCAGTTGCGGATCTCCTGGCCGCCGTTGCCGCCGTCGCGCTCGATCTCGTTCGCCGAGAGCGTAGATAACATAGACCCCCATTGTCAGTCCTGGCCCGCCGCGCCCGAGGGGCTTCCCCCGGGGTCTGCCTCGGGCCTTCCTTGGCACAGCGCGGATAGTCCCCTCCCACCTGGGCCGATCCTGCCAGAGCGGGGATGCGCCGTCAAAGGTTAGTCTCGGAGGACGAGCTGGGTCTGGATCGTCAATGACAGAAGGCGGCCCGAGGTGTCGGTCACCCGCGTCTGCCAGACCTGGGTCGTCCTGCCGCGGTGGACCGGCGTGGACTCGGCGCGGACCACGCCCTCGCGCCCGGCGGCGAAAAAGTTGGTCTTGGACTCGATCGTGGTCGTGCCCGTCGCCCCCGGCGGCAGGTTGATGAAGGTCCCGGTCGCGCCCGCGAGGTCGGCCAGCGCCATCAGCGTCCCGCCGTGGACGCGGCCGCCCACCGTCGTCAGGTCGTCTCTCACGGTCAGCTCGGCCACGATCCGGTCCTTCGTCGCCTCGACGAAGCGCGCGCCGATGAGCTTGGTCAGCGTGCCTTCGTGGTGCTCGTTGAGGATCTCGGGGTCGATGCGTACCGGCTCGTCAGCTGCCGCCATGGGTCCCTCCGGGATGGAGCTCGTGGTAGATGTTGCGCCCCCGCGTCTCGCGCAGGAGCAGGCTCATGCCTGCCGCGACCAGCACGAACACCGCGCAGACCTTGAAAGCGCCCGCATAGGCCGCTGCGGGGTAGACGCGCGCGCCCTCGACCATCGCGCCGGTCCAGCCGGCGTCGAGCACGCGGCCGACGTACTTCTGGGTCAGCGCGGCGCC
>Ga0209640_10005424_pt1 | contig 11145 bp, 10 predicted proteins | sample RifCSP10_1_FD_184018 | JGI IMG/M metagenome (GOLD analysis project Ga0209640, IMG submission 184018) | Soil microbial communities from Rifle, Colorado - Rifle CSP2_sed 10_1 (SPAdes) (version 2) | ecosystem: Environmental > Terrestrial > Deep subsurface > Rock core/Sediment | place: Rifle...
TCATCCCACATATGAATGAGCGTGATCTTTGGGAAATCGTCCGCTCGGAACGCGGGGTCTCCCTCAAAGAAATCATCAACAGCAAGAAACTCGGGGTAGGGAGTCTTGTCGATATTGTCGGTCACCACAGGATCCAAGGCATAACCCGTTGGAACACCGTTGATCCATCGCTCCGGGATATTGGGCGGGACGATGACATTTCGCAGCCGTCCATCCTTTGTGATTTCAAAAACCGAGAAAGCATAACAAAGAAGCGGCGGCATCTGTCCTCGATCGATCTTGCACGCCTGATTGAACGTGACCTTCAAGGTACCGGAATTATCGAAGTCCGCTGCTACGCCGAGCGATAGGCTGTACGTTTGCACGAACGCGGAATCCAGAAATTCCACTGTGGTATCGCTGCTGAAACGGTAGAGCCGGACCTGGGGAGGCGGTGTGCCGCACGGTTGGCTGCTGCAGGGCTCCGGGTGTTTCTTCACCCATCCACGCGCACGGATCGCATCCTTTGCAAGGAACGTTGCGAGCACATACGATGATGCGCCCCCTTGTGCAAGCTCGGCATACTCCTGGAAGTAGTAGCATTGATCCGTCAGCCGATAGACTTCTTCGGCAAGGTATTGCGGTGATTGACCGCGGGTTTGCGCGGCCACAGGAATGAAAACACCGGCAACAAGGATGAAGCAGCAGAGGGAAATACACTTCACCATTGGAACCATGAACTCACTTTTGTATCTTGTCTGGATGAATGACCAACTCCTCCTCGGCGCTCATATGTCCACGAGCGGTGGGCTCCATACCGCATTCGAGCGGGGCGAAAGCATCGGCTGCACCACCATGCAAGTCTTCACGAAGAACAACAACCAATGGCGGGCCGCGGCGTTGCGTGCGGAGGACATCCAAAACTACAAAAGAGCCGAGGCGAAAGCAAGGATTTCACCTGTCGTCGCTCACGCGGCGTACCTCATCAACCTCTGTGCAACCAATACCAACACGCTCAAGAACTCCCGCGCAGCACTTGCCGACGAGCTGCGCCGGTGCGACGCCCTCGGCATCCACGCGCTCATCTTTCATCCGGGCGCGCATGTCGGCGCGGGTGAGCAGACCGGCATCGCACGCATCGCCGAGTCAATAAATATTGTTCATTCGGGAACGCGCGGCGTGGCAACATTCACTGCGTTGGAAATCACCGCAGGCCAGGGGAGTGTGCTTGGCTACCGCTTCGAACACCTCGCACAGATCATTGATCTCGTGGAGGAGAAGCACCGCATGAGCGTGTGCATCGATACCTGCCACCTCCTCGCAGCCGGATACGACATCCGTACACAGGAAGGGTGGGACAACACTATGCAACAGTTCGATGATATCGTCGGGTTGAACCGGCTTGTTGCCGTGCATGTGAACGATTCGAAGAAAGAGCTCGGTTCTCGCGTCGACCGGCATGACCACATCGGGAAGGGTCAGATCGGCCTCGCAGGGTTCCGCGCAATGATGAACGACCCGCGTCTTGAAAGGATCCCCAAGATCCTCGAAACAGAGAAGAGCGAAGACATGCATGAGGACATCGAGAACATGAGCGTCCTCCGGTCCCTTGTCTCCTCCACTGCTGTCCTGGAGAAAAATAAGAAATGACGCTCGAAGAGCTTGGCTGGAACCCGTTCTTTGCAGAAGCCTATGTCGCGTTTGCCGGTCAGGGCCTTTCCCCCGCCCGCGTTGCCATCCAACACAAGGGTGCATACGAGTTGTATTCGGAGTTCGGAGAGCTTCGAGGGGAGGTAACAGGCAAGATCCACTACCTTGCCCGCGGGCCGGAGGATTATCCTGCAGTGGGAGATTGGGTGGTAATTCACGCTCGCCCGGAGGAAGGTGGCGCAACCATCCTGGAGATGCTGCCCCGCAAGACCAAATTCTCCCGCCGAGCGCCCGGCCCCAAAGCTGAAGAGCAGATCGTTGCAGCCAATATTGACACCGTCTTTCTTGTCAGCGGACTGGACGGGAACTTCAACATTCGTCGGATGGAGCGCTATCTCGTGCTGGCAAAGGAAAGCGGCGCAACACCTGTGATCGTTCTGAACAAGGCGGACATTGCGAAGGACCTTGACCTCAAGGTGAAAGAGACGGATCGCATTGCCGGCGGAACTCCCATTGTACTCATGAGTGCAACGCTTGACGAAGGACTGGATGCAATGCGGGGTTACCTTCAACCGGGAATCACGGGTGCCTTGCTTGGCTCATCCGGCGTTGGCAAATCCACGATCATCAACCATCTGTTGGGAGTGGAGTACTTTAAGACCATGGCTGTTCGGGAGAGCGATGCCAGGGGAAGACACGCCACGACGCATCGGGAGCTCGTTCCGATTCCCACCGGCGGTCTGCTGATCGACACTCCCGGCATGCGCGAACTCCAGCTCTGGAGTGGACCTGATGCGTTCCGGGAAACGTTCGAAGACATTGAGACGCTTGTCTCCACGTGCCGCTTCCGGGATTGCACGCACGAGAAGGAACCCGGTTGCAGCATCCGCAAGGCTCTCGAAGACGGGACTCTTGACGCCGGCCGCTACAAAAGCTATAAAAAACTCCTCAAAGAGATCGCGTATCAGAACCGGAAAGACGACAAGGTTGCGCAACTTCTCGAAAAGGAGCGCTGGAAGAAACTCACCTCACAGCAGAAGCGTGGATACAAGAAATCCTGACTGATCGCCTCTCTCACCAATGAACTCTCTCAGAATCGAGCCCGCCCTGTTCTTCTCCACCGACCGGAATGCACCGGAACGATTCGTCGGGGCGCTCATGGCCACATCGGATTAGCGCCGCACACCTCCCTCCACTTCTCCCCAATCAACATGCGCCGGATTGATTTCGTCATTTTCTTCTCCATCGTCCTCTCCGTCTACGGCGTCATCAATGCGTACATCTTCTTTCGCGGATGGAGCACAATCCCTGATGGATCCACACTGGCTCCCTGGTATCTCCTCGTGTTTCTCTTCCTCGCCCTGTCATTCATCGGCGGCCGGTTTCTGGAACGAGTCTCCCCTTCGATGCTGAGCAGCATGCTGATCTGGCTCGGGTCGTTCTGGCTTGCTGCAATCGTGTATCTGCTCCTGTTTGTTGTGGCTATCGACATGGCGCGGCTGGTTCATGCCATTGTGCCGTTCTTTCCCGATGGTGTCGTGCGTGATATGAACCGGGCCGGCCAGATGACCGCTTTGTGTGTTACCGGTGCAACAGCAGTGATTGTACTCGCTGGATACCTGAATGCCCGCACTCCCCGGGTGAAGACGCTTCATCTCGGCATCCCCAAGAACAGTCATGCAATGAAGAGCCTTAATATCGTGATGGCATCGGACATTCACCTTGGTACGATTGTCTGCAAGTCGCGCCTGGAGCGGATTGTTGCCACGATCAATCGATTGCAGCCGGACATCGTCTTACTTCCTGGAGATGTTGTGGACGAGGACATCGGGCCGGTGATCAAACAGAACCTCGGAGAGACACTCCGGAAAATCAGGGCTCCGCTCGGCGTGGTGGCGGTGACCGGCAATCATGAGTATATCGGAGGCGTCGAGCCCGCCTGTCGCTATCTTGTCGACCACGGCATCACCATGCTGCGCGATGAGGTGTTGGTGGTGAAGAACAGCTTCACTATTGTGGGCCGCGAGGACCGGAGCTACAACAGGGGAAGCGCACGACGGCGCAAGAGTCTTGAAGAATTGATGAAAGGGGTTGATCGCTCCTTGCCAGTGATTCTCATGGACCATCAGCCGTTTGCTCTGGAAGAAGCCGTGTCGCACAGTGTGGACCTTCAGCTCTCCGGTCATACTCATCACGGACAATTGTGGCCGTTCAACTTCATTACAAAGCGGGTGTATGAACTGAGCTGGGGCTACCTGAAGAAAGGAGCCACACACATTTATGTGTCGTGTGGGGTGGGAACATGGGGACCGCCGGTACGCACCGGGAACAGACCGGAGATCGTGAACATCAAACTCTCGTTTGGATAGCCCGACTACGGCTGTAGTCGCCGCATCAGCCAGGTCCCATCATTGCTTCGTTGGTACTCAATCCGGTCGTTCAGTCGTGCAAAGCGTTGCTGCCAGAATTCTATCCGGTGAGGATACACCCGGTATCCTCCCCAGTAAGACGGCCGTGGGATCATCTTTCCCTCATATTTCTCTTTCAGCTCTTCAAACCTCTTGTCCAGTACCTCCCTGCTTTCCACAACTTCACTTTGCGATGACGTCAGCGAACTGAGCTGTCCATCCCGCGGCCGCGTGGCAAAGTATTCGTCGGACTCGTACGAGCTCAACTTTGTAACATTCCCCTCCACACGGACCGACCTGTTCATTTCTTCCCAGAAGAAGACGAGTGCTGCGGCCGGATTGGCTGAAAGTTCTTTTCCCTTGCGACTGTCGTAGTTTGTGTAAAACACAAAGCCCCGCTCATCCACAAGCTTTAACAGCACAACCCTTGCTGATGGGCGTCCATCCGCACGTGCAGTTGCAAGTGTCATGGCTTCCGGTTGTGTTATCCCTGCTTTTCGAGCATCGTCAAACCAATATTGAAATTGTACAATGGGATCGGCATGCATGATCCGTTCATCAAGATCGGGATATGTCCTTGTGCTCATGGGTCCTCAGATGGTCGTCTGTTCAACGATTGCTATTCTCCTCAACACCTAATTTCGCGTAGGCTGATTACGGAAGCCAATATTCATCAAGGTCAGGGTCTTCTGGACCCAGCCCCGATGGGACAGCAGTACGCCAACCCCTGCACCCAGGGTGTTTGCGAGAAGGTCCATCAATGTTGACCAACGGCTGGGGAGAAACGACTGAAGGAACTCAATCCCCAGGCTGAGAACAAATGCCATGAAGACGGCAGCAACAATTGCGCCTATCGGATTTCGGAAATGGCGACTCAGCATCACCATCAGCAAGAAGCCGATGGGGACAAAAACGAGGACGTTTCCGATGAAGTCAATATAGAGGGGAAAAGGAAGCCAGTAGACCTTGGGCGCAAGAAGAACGGATCGCGTATACGGCTCAAATCGCATTGGAATCGTGAGCGTTGCGGGATCACCGGTACCGTGATCGATAACAGTGTTCTCTCCTCTCCTGTCAAATGAATACCGGACAGCTGGGCTCAAAATGGCAAGTAGTGAATCGTGGTTGCGTAGTGCGGTTTCGGGAACTGCATGGTTTAGGATTGCCAGACTATAGAGTGTTCCACTCCAGGGAAATTTCCCGTTTGTGCCGCTGCCAAGCACAAGTGGGCTCTCGGCTGTCCAGGAAGAGTTGTCGAAGCCACTCAGGCCGGTGTCCGCCTTTCGTTGACCTCCAATGTATGCGGAGAGTCTCTTTCCATCGTAGACGACCGCCAGACGCACTTCTCGTGATTGTTCAAAGGGTTTCGGAACGCGGATCCGTGTATTCACCCGATTCAACCCTGTGCGCATTTCAAACACCAGTTGTCCCCAGTACTGACCGACCATGAAATTGAAGTGATCATAGTCGAGGCCGTATGCGACAATCCATGACGATTCACCCGGATCGTCCGACGAAAAATGGAGAAGAATGGTGAACGTATTCAGGCGAGAGAGCTTTGTCATTGGAATCGGGGTATACAGTGTCCCCGGTGCTGTGATGCGCAGGTTTCCTTGCTCGTTCCAGGTCACGTTGTTTTGCTCGAGAAAGTTGAACGGCCAGAAACAAGCGGCGTACAAAACGACAATGTACGCCCAGAGATATGCGGAGGGACGATGGATGGGAGACGGAACGGGAAGCCTCATGCATTTTCTGTCTGTTGGTGACGACACAAGATATCGTGAACGCAGATGGATTGCAACCGCAGTTTTGATTACCTTGTTCACTGGTACGTTGCCCCATGAACATTCCACTCCTCACACTTTCCCTCGTCTGTATCCTGATTGCCATCCGGCAGGTCGGCTCCGCGATGTTTCGGGTCTTCCTCAGGTTACCAGCGTGAAAACAGAATTCCCATCACTTCTCGACGACGCGCCGCATGAGGTGCGTTCCGCGTTCAGGGCGCACGCGCTCTTCAAACATCTCAAAGAAGGTGAGCGGCTGACACTTGAAGGCGATTCCTGTCATTACTTTCCCATTGTGCATTCCGGCGTCATCCGGGTGTTCAAGGTGGGGCCGAACGGCCAAGAGGTCACTCTCTACCGCATTCAGAAGAACGAAGGTTGTGTCCTCACCATGACATGCCTTCTGCGGAGCGCCCGATTCCCCGCCTTTGCAGTAGTAGAACACCAGTGTTCGGTCTTCCTGATTCCCGCGGGTACATTCCACACCTGGGTGATGAAGTTCCCCTTCTGGCGGGACTTCGTATTCTCCTACATGACACGGGTGATCACCAATGTGATCAGTCTGGTGGAAGAGGTGGCATTCAAAAAGGTGGATTTGCGCATCATGGAATTGCTGGTCCGCAGAAGCGGGGACGGGGTGCCGGTTATCTCGATCACCCATCAGGAGATTGCCCGCGAGGTGGGAACGGCGAGAGAGGTGGTGAGCCGCATCCTGAAAGGTTTAGAGCGCGAGGACCTCATCCAACTCTCCCGAAACGCGATCACCGTAACCAATCTTCATCGCCTTCGCACCCGAACGAGGGTTTTATAAGTCTTCCTCTGTAACTAAAGTTACAGACTCTGACGACACTCCTTCAGTATATTGTGTGTGAAGAGTCCACAAAAAGCGGCGCCAGACACACACACCACGGAGGACGCGATGAAACGAAACGTTGGAACAGCAGACAGGATCATTCGGGCAGTGCTGGGAATTGCCGCCATTGGAGCGGGGGTGTACTTTGGTTCATGGTGGGGGGCAATCGGCATCGTGCTTCTCTTTACCGCAGCCATTGGATGGTGTCCTGCGTATCTGCCATTTGGACTGAACAGCTGCGTAGTGAAACAGTAAGGCGTGTTGGCGGCGCGGACCGTCCCGTCAGTAGAGAGCGCGGCTGAATTCCTTCCGGAATCGCTGCGTCAGCTCGTGTTCTTCGCCCAGAATCTTAAAGATTGCGATACATGCTTTGCGGGCACCATCATCGTCATAGTAGCGGTCATTCCTGATCACCGCGATGAACTTTGCGAGCGCGTCGTCGTAGTTGGCCACGCGGAGGAACGCAATTGCCTCAAGGTATTCCGATCGGACCTCGCCATCGGGTAATGACGAAGCCGATTTGTCCAAGAGCGTTGCAAATGTTCTGATGGCTTCAGCGATGTCGAAGACGTCAGAGTCCGCCTCAATGGATCGCACGAACTCGACAGCTTTGTGCTGGTCAGTGTAGAGATATATCCGGGCAAGCGTCACCCGTGCGCGGTGATTGTCCGGTTCATGTTTTATGATCTCCTCGAGAAGAGTCCGGGCCTGTTTCTCTTTTCCTTCAGCAAGCAGCCGATCCGCTTGCTCAAGTTCCTTTGTGTACCTGGCGGGAAGGTTCTTCTTCAGCCATTGACGGACAGCTGGTTCCGGCAGTGCCCCCACAAATTCCGCAGCCACCTTCCTCTCAACGAACAACTTTATATTGGGAATGCTCCGGATGTTGTATTGCGCAGAAACCTCCCGGTGCAATTCTGTATCCACTTTTGCCAGAGCCCACCGGCCATCGCTTTCCGCAGCAACGCGTTCCAGAACAGGACCGAGAATCTTGCATGGCCCGCACCACTCGGCCCAGAAGTCAACCAGCACGGGGACCTTTGCGCTTCGTTCAATCACTTCGTTGTTGAAATCCACAACGTCGTACGTCATATGTCTCTCGGCTCTGAGGTTGATCTTGCCCGTTTTTCCCTCTCATTGTGTGGAATTAGGGGGAGAATTTCAAGGTGCCTTTTGGCCCTTGACACTTCACTCAAAGTTTTGTAGCATTGCGGCGCAACGGGGGAGACATTCCATCACATCATCTGGAGGTTCTATGAACAAGAAAGTATTGGTGGGATTCATCGTTGTCTTCGTGCTCATGGAGATCATGAGTTTTCTGATCCACGGGCTCATCCTCGAGTCAACGTATCAGTCATTGCAGAATCTGTGGCGACCGGACATGATGGACCTTATGTGGGTTTACCATGTCATTTCGGTCATTGGGGCTTTCTTCTTCACGTTCATTTTCTCGAAGGGGTATGAAGGAAAAGGTGTCGTGGAAGGTTGCCGATACGGTTTGTACATCGGCATCTGGATGAGCGTCGGGATGGCGTATGGCACGTATGCGATGATTGCGATACCGTATTCGCTCGCCATCCAGTGGCTCATCTACGGGATCATTGAATATGTCATCTACGGTGCTGCTCTTGCGATGGTGTTCGGGAAGAACGCAACGGTCACAAAAGTGGCAGGATCCTGATCTTCGACTTTCCCGCTAAGCAATGCAACGCGCTCCGGCAGGGGCGCGTTGTTTTTGTAACCCATTCTTCCCTTGCGGAATACTCCAGACACAACGCCAAACTCTCACCTTATTTCCGGGATCTTAACCCGCGTGTCCCTCGGCATTACCCAGGCACCTGGGTACAGGACCCGCAGGGATACTATGTGGGCGGCAGTGGGATGAGTTTCTATCTCAGGGACCTCGACCGTTTTGGCTATCTCTATCTTACCTTACGCCTTATGCATGGACGACCCGGCTCCGTCCAGATTCTGCCAACCGACTGGGTGCAGATCTCCACACAGCCGGATGATAACGTTCCCCGGACATGGGGGGGAATTTACTGACGTGAAATATGGTTATCACTGGAGGACCGGTATGCATGGCAATGACACCCTGCATATGGCAGTAGGGTCTGGGAGACAATTCGTTGTCGTTGATTCAGCTGATGGCGACGCAAGTCCTGGCCACAACGAACCGGTAGCGAATTCCAAATATTACGGAGAAGGTCAATGAAGATGTTCGCAGCACGGGGGAGGAGGTGGGAGATAGCAACATCGGTTCTTCTCCTTCTCGTTGGTTATCAATCATCAAGCATGAGTGGAATGAGTATGAACAACAATCTTGAAAAGGCGACATTGGGGGGTGGATGTTTCTGGTGCCTCGAAGCGGTCTACGAGCGAATCGATGGAGTGAAATCCGTTGTATCCGGCTATGCCGGCGGCAAGGTCGCCAATCCGACATACGAGCAGGTGTGTACCGGCAAAACCGGTCATGCAGAGGTGGTGCAGATTGAATATGACCCGAAAGTTCTCAGTTACGAACGGCTGTTGAAGCTCTTCTGGGATTGTCACGACCCGACCACGTTGAACCGGCAAGGGGGGGACGTCGGGGCACAGTACCGTTCTGTAATCTTCTATCACGACCAGAAACAGAAGGAAGTCGCGGAAAAGTCAAAAGCTGCCGCTGGTGCCTCCGGTTTGTTTTCCGATCCGATTGTTACCGAGATTCTGCCGCTGCCAACATTCTACAAAGCGGAGAACTATCACCAGGATTACTTCCAGAACAACCCCAACGCACCGTACTGTACGTTCGTGATTAAACCCAAGTTGAAGAAGCTGCAAACGAAGTAGGTGAAAGAAAGTTTATTGAATCCGCCCGTTCATCATTTCATGGACGGGCGGGTGTGTTTCCGGTGCGCGACCTTCAACTTGATATCAGGGCTTCTCCGACGAGCAGTCACCGATGGACTTTACCAACACGTTGCTGGCAATCGGCGTGCTCTTGACGAACACGGAAAGGCACATTTTCTCCCGGTCCCATACAACACCTTCTTCCGCCGCAATCGCCTCGCGTACCGATGTTAATAGTTTCAACGGCCTGCCGTTGATTTCCATGCAGAGTGGCCGGACAAGACCATGGAAGTCCACGCGGTACGCCCGACGCGTCGACGCGTGGTCATAGGTTCCAACCCCAGCGGCAATGTTCAGGCTCATGACGGACTGCGTGAACACAATGTCCATGGTCCGTTTCTCCCCCCTTGTATATGCCCCGGTAGTGCCGTCGTCCTCGTAGAGTGTAAATGAGGCGTCCTTACCGGTGTACACGTGAATGAAAAGGCTGTCGTTCGGAATGAACGCCGTGCTGAGTGCTGGCGGGACCATCGGAATAATGCTTCCCGACTTAACAAAAAGGGGCATCCGTTCGAGTGGAGCTGACACGTGGACGAACTGTTTTCCCGGAAGGAGTTCGTCCGTCCAGAAATTGTACCACCTCCCTGCGGGGAGGTACAGTTCTTTTGCTGTTTGACCAACCTCAACAACGGGTGAGACCAGAAGGGCATCTCCCCAGAGGTACGAGCTACTCTCGTTATACAGGTTGTCGTCATCCGGGAAAGCAAAAAAAAGCGGACGGGCAAGCGGCATACCTGTTTCGTAGTTCTGGTGTGCCATCGAATAGATGTACGGCAGGAGCTGATACCGGAGCTGGATATATGTTCTGCAGATCCGTTCTGCTTCGGGTCCGAACGCCCACGGTTCGGTCGGAGCGCCTTTCACAACCTCGCCGGCACCGTGCGCGCGTGCAATCGGACAGAAGGTGCCGTACTGCATCCAGCGGACATAAAGTTCGGGTGTTGTTGGGTTTCTTGCATATCCACCGATGTCAGAATTATGATACGCCAGCCCGGACATACCCATGTTCAACAGCATGGGAAGCTGTACCGCAAGTCCGCCGAACTTCCTCGCCACATCACCCGACCACGGTATCGCACCGTACCGTTGAATGCCGGCAAAGCCTGAACGGGTGAGGTTGAACACCCGCCGGTCAGGACGGAGACGGTTGAACCCTTCAAAGACCGTCTTTGCCCAGAGGAGGTTGTAGATATTGTGTACCTTTGCGGCGGTTCCGAGGTGATGCTGCATCTCGTCCGGATGCCGCTCCGGCTCACCGAGGTCAGTCCAGATTCCGGCAACCTCCGTTCCGAGGAACGCAGGATGCTTGTTCCACCACCAGAGCCGCGCATCGGGATTAGTCATATCAAGCAACGCAGCGCTGCATCCGTCGCACGACCACCACTTGTCAAACGTATATGGCCGGCCGCGTGTATCTCGCGCAAAGTAGGCATTGCTCGCCGCCTCAGCGTAGTTCACTGATGAGTCAATGATATACGGCTCCGTGATAAGGACGGTCTTGATTCCCTCCGCTGCAAAGTCAGACATCATCCGCTCAGGGTCGGGCCAGGAAGAGCGGTCCCATCGAAGATCTCCCATGTAC
>Ga0209640_10005425_pt1 | contig 11145 bp, 11 predicted proteins | sample RifCSP10_1_FD_184018 | JGI IMG/M metagenome (GOLD analysis project Ga0209640, IMG submission 184018) | Soil microbial communities from Rifle, Colorado - Rifle CSP2_sed 10_1 (SPAdes) (version 2) | ecosystem: Environmental > Terrestrial > Deep subsurface > Rock core/Sediment | place: Rifle...
GAAATCGAATACAGAGAAGATAGAGTTGTATCTTATTTTAGGTTGCCTGTAGTTATAGTAAACATTTACTCCGAGATTTTCTATTTCTTCATACCTTCCGGAAATCTCGAACTTTGAGGTTTCTTCATAGTTTAAATCATAATCATAGCGCGTATCAACTGACAACGTGTTTTTTAAAGAATATGAAACTTCACCCGAAACAAATTTATACTGGTTCGATTTATTTCTTATAAGAACCTGGATAGGATCAAGATCTTCATCGAGTCTCGTTGCGTTGTATTCCTGTGATTTAAAATTCTTATTCACGTAGTTCACAGCAATTCTGAAATTCTGAAGTGCTGATGTTGCTAGAGTAGCACCGGCCACATAATCATCCTTAAAGCTGTTGGGATGTTCAAGTTTTTGGTAAGCAGGAACATTGCCCCCATAAAAAGCGGAAAGCTTGTAATCATCTTTTTTCAAATCCAGGTTAACCCCATCGAAAACTCCTCCAACAACAGAATTAAACTGAGGTTGTCTTCCTAACTTTATTGTAGCAACATCAAAGAGGTTTCTTGCTTCGAGGTAGAGATTATAAAATCTTAGTCTGGGATCGTCTTCCAAATTTCTGGAAAGATCGGACTCAAGGTTGAGATAAGTTCTTAAAGAGATATTATCTTTATTAATGTTAAGATTGAGTAGTTGATATGCACGCACGTATGTATCAGAAACGTCAGCAGTATCAAATCTTTCAAACGTGTAAATAGATGACGAAATACGACCACTTATGTTTTGAGAAAAAGATAATACGTTTACAGCAAGAAGGAAGACTATTATTTGTAAAAATGATTTCATATTACATCTTTTTTGTTGGAAGGATGTTGTTTTAACTTTGACTGTTCCAATTACCACTCGCAAAATAGAAATTTATAATAAAAAAGCGAAGAGTCCACCAGGCAATATAACCGGATGAACTCTCCTCTAAAAAAATGATTGCTTAATTAGTACCAGTTCCTTAACATTTTTAAAGTTACCTGTTTCTATCCGGTAGAAATAAATTCCCGATGAATAATCTTGCCGAACAGTTTTATAATTTCCTGCCTGATAATAAATATTTACAGCAGTTGTTATCTCGTTTCCTCCTACTCCCAGGTAATAATTTTGGCTATGTCCTGTTGATGTAATTAAGAAGGGAATAAGAGTTAAAAGTAGGTTTTTTATTTTCACAAACATTGTATTTATCAAAATTAACGAATGCTAATCGACAAATTCTTTACCAGAACAATTGTTCAATAATTCATCATAATTATCGTTTTTCATTTTCATTAGTGAGAAATCTCTGTTTTCTTTCTTGTTTTAGAGAATGACAAATAGCAAGTAATTTTTCTTAAAGATATTTTTGTAGATAGTATTGACAAAAAAAATTTTAGTCACTATCTTTAATCAGATAAAATAATCTGATTATAAAAATGACAGTTATATTTTCTAAAAAATGCGAGTATGGTTTACAGGCGGTTCTTTATTTAGCTACACAGGATAAAGGTGCAGTTGTATCTGCGGATGACATAGCGAAGAAGCTCGACATTCCCAAAGAATTTGTTTCAAAAATTTTACAAAGCCTGACTGAAAGTGGAATTGTTCTTTCAAAGAAAGGAAAAGCAGGAGGGTTTTCTCTTGCGCGCGATCCTCAAAAAATAAAACTGATTGATATTGTAGCTTCAATTGATGGCTTAGCAGTATTTAATAATTGTGTGCTCGGGTTTCCAAGCTGCAACCCGACAAACCCTTGTCCATTACATGAAAAGTGGGGGATACTCAGGACACAAGCTTACAACATGCTTAGTGAAGATACGATTGATACTTTTAGAGAAAAAACTTTAAAGAAGGTTGCAACGATCTAAATATTTTTTTAAACATAAATCAGATAAAAATATCTGAATATGAAGACGAAAAAGAAAATAATCAGAAATAAGGAAAAGCCGGTACAAAAATACAGGTTCTATGTGCAGTTAGCATTTGGTCTTCTATGCTTATGGATTGGTGTCGAAATGTTTTTGTTCATTCAATATCTGGAGTCAGGTGGCACCACAGGTTTTTTCAACAGACCTCCCGGAGTAGATGGTTTTCTTCCAATTAGTTCGATGATGAGCTTCTATTTATTTCTCATGACCGGAGAACTTCATTTGGCACATCAGGCGGGGGTTTTTATATTTTTCGGAATTGTTTTAATGTCTCTTGTTGTTGGAAAATCGTTTTGCAGCTGGCTTTGTCCTGTAGGGTTTCTTTCCGAACTAATAGGAGATTTCGGTCAGAAAATCTTCAAGAAAAAAATAAAGCTTCCCAAATTTCTCGATTATCCTTTAAGAACTCTTAAATATTTAATGCTTGGATTTCTTTTCTATTCGGTTTTCTTCCTGATGAGCACTCTTGCCGTAAAATCTTTTCTGGATAGCCCATACAATCTTGTATCAGATATAAAGATGTACTATTTCTTTGCGGACATCTCCGGATTTTCATTAATAGTAATTACCTTCTTGTTCCTTCTTTCAATACCTGTAAGAAATTTCTGGTGCAGGTATTTATGTCCTTACGGCGCATTGCTGGGAATATTGAATTTTCTTAGCCCGACGAAGATTAAAAGAAATCCCGTAAGCTGTACTGATTGTGGACTTTGTAACAAAGCCTGTCCCTCTTTTATAAAAGTAGATAAAGTAAAAACAGTTTTATCAGATGAATGTACATCCTGCTTTAATTGTATTGATGCTTGTCCTGTGGCAGACACTCTCGATCTGAAATCCGTTTTCCCGGTTAAAAAGAAAATTAATAAAAGATACGCTGCTATAGGGATAGTCTCAATTTTTTTGATTGTAACCGGAATAGGAATGTTCAGCGGAAAGTGGGGCAATAACATTTCAAAAGAAAAATACCTGATGCATTACAAGAATATGAATAGCTACGGACACCCTACGGGAACCGAAGCTGTAAAGAAATTTAACGAAGAAGCAAACATTCAACTGAAAGTTGAACCAAAGAAAGATTTTAATCAAACAAAAAATAAAATGGAGTAGAAGATGAAAAGGAAAAACCAAAAATTAGCTTTTGTTTTTTTGTTCCTGGTTATAATATCAGTAATATTTATTTTATTGTACCCCGGCTGCGACCAAAGCTACTCTTCACAACTTAAAGGAGAAGAAAGAGCAAGCTTAACGTCTGCACCTTACGTCCCCCCTCCAATTTTAAGAAATCATCCTTCCAGGATAATTGTTGATCTGGAAACCAAAGAAGTAAAAAAAAGACTTGCAGATGGTGTTGAGTATGTATTCTGGACTTTTGGCGGGAATGTTCCGGGTAAATTTATAAGAGTTAAGGAAGGGGATATTGTAGAATTTAATCTTCATAATAATCCCACTAGTAAGATGCCTCACAATATTGATCTGCATGCGGTTACGGGTCCGGGCGGGGGAGCCACTTCTTCTTTCACGGCACCGGGACACACTTCAACTTTTTCGTTCAAGGCTTTGAATTCCGGGCTGTATGTTTATCACTGTGCTACCGCTCCGGTTGGAATGCACATTGCAAATGGAATGTATGGGTTAATTCTGGTTGAACCAAAAGAAGGTCTTCCCCCAGTTGACAGGGAATATTACGTAATGCAGAGTGAGTTCTATACGCAAGGAAGATATGGTGAATCTGGACTTCAACCTTTCGCACAACAAAAAGCCGAAGATGAAAATCCTGCTTATGTAGTTTTTAACGGGTCGGTGGGAGCTTTAACCGGTGATAATGCGATACAGGCTAAAACCGGAGAGACTATAAGATTGTATATAGGTAACGGCGGACCAAATCTGGTTTCTTCCTTCCACGTAATAGGGGAGATTTTTGATAAGGTTTTTACTGAAGGTGGAACCAGGAGCAATCACAATGTTCAAACTACTTTGATCCCCGCCGGTGGTTCCGCCATAGTAGAATTTAAAGTAGAGGTACCGGGCACTTTTATTCTTGTAGATCATTCAATTTTCAGAGCCTTTAATAAAGGTGCCATTGGTATGTTGAAGGTTTCAGGTAATGAAGATTTAGCAATTTATTCCGGCAAACAGAAAGATCAAGTTTATTTTGGGTCGGATGATGAGGATCAGGATTTATTTTCAGGTCCGCTTAATCTTAAATCCCTACCTGAAATTGATAATACTCAGCATATCAATAATGAATATGGATTAGATCCGATTGAATTAGGCAAGAGTATATATACAACTACCTGCTTTGCATGTCATCAGTTAAATGGTGAAGGAATGCCGGGTGTATTTCCGCCTCTTGCAAAATCCGATTTCTTAAATAAAAATAAGGAGGTTGCAATAAGTGCAATTATTAATGGTCTTACGGGAGAGGTTACTGTAAATGGTAAAACTTATAATGGAATTATGCCTCCTCAGAATCTAAATAATAAACAGGTTGCGGCAGTGTTGACTTACGTTTACAACCAGTGGGGGAATTCAGGAAAGAAAGTAAGTGAAGATGAAGTTGCAGAGATACGCGAGAAAAAAGTTATTAGTATGAAATGAGGAATTTCTAATAAAATGAAAAGATTAACAAACACCATTTGCTCAATAGTTTTGTACTCTGGATTATTTCTTAATGCAAATCCTCAGGGAACAAATAATTCTAAAATGATTCTTATTTCTACAGGCTTTTATGAATCTTTGTTTAATAAAGGAGAAGAACAAAAAGTAGAAAAATTTTATTTGGATGTTTATCCTGTAACAAATAAAGAGTTTCTTGAATTTGTAAAAGCTAATCCCAAATGGCGAAAGACAAATATTAAGAAAATATTTGCCGATGAGTCATACCTTGCCAACTGGAAAAGTGATTTGGAATTAGGAGAAAAAGCTAACCGGGAAAGTCCCGTTACTTATGTATCGTGGTTTGCAGCTAAAGCCTTTGCAGAGTGGATTGGTAAAAGGCTCCCGACTGTAGCGGAATGGGAATATGTTGCTTCGGCAAGCAAAGATAAAAAATACGCTGTGAATGATAAAGAAGTAATAAAAAAAATTCTCGATTGGTATTCGAGTATTTCAGCAAAAGAAATACCGCCGGTCGGTTCAACCGAAAAGAATTATTGGGGAGTATATGATATGCATGGTCTGATATGGGAATGGACTTATGACTTCAATACTTCACTTGTAACAGGTGAATCAAGAGGAGATGGTGATCTTGAAAGAAATATTTTTTGCGGAAGCGGTTCGGCAAGTGCCGGGAATGCTGAAAATTATCCGGCATTTATGCGCTATGGCTTCAGAAGTAGTTTAAAAGCAAATTATACAACTCGCAATCTCGGATTCAGGTGTGCAAAAAATTTTAAATAAAAAATTAAAGGGAATAAAATGAATAAACGACATAAAATCGCTATTTACGGTTTAATAACAGGAGCAGCACTATTTCTGTTCACAAACCTGTTTGGATGCACTACAACAGCTGAAGAAAAAGCTGAAAAATTAATTACGAAAACAGAAACGGCTACAGAAGTTAAACACGGGAATCATTCCTGCTGTGATAACGAAGATGCAGGCGAGATTTCATCTGGTTCGGTCTATCAGTTGGAATCAGAATGGACTAACCAGGACGGGCACATGTTTTTGCTTAAGAACTTGAAAGGAAAAAAGGTTGTGCTCACAATGTTTTATGCAAGCTGTACTTATGCCTGTCCGATTTTGGTTCAGGATATGAAAAGGATTGAAACTGCCCTGGAAGAAGAGAATAGTATCTCTTCTTACAAGTTCGTGTTAGCTTCAATAGATCCTGAAAGAGATACGCCTGGTGTTGTAAAAGATTTTGCAAAGAAAAATAAATTCAATTTAAATAGATGGACAATTTTAACTGCCGGCCCCGATGATGTTATGGAACTTGCAGCTGTAACTGGATTTAAATACAAAAAAGATAAAGAAGGAAATTATTCCCATTCAAACCTCATTACTTTTTTGAATGAAGAAGGCGAAATAATTCATCAACAAGTCGGCTTGAACCAGGATATTACAAATTCACTTACTTATCTAAATACACAAAATTGATAAAGGAGATATTATGCAAACATTAAACGAAACAGTAACCGAAAATCTAACTCTGTCTGAAATAGTGAAAAATAATTTTCGAACAGCATCGTTGTTTGAGAAATATGGTCTTGATTTTTGCTGCAACGGGAAAAGAAGTCTTACCGATGCATGTAGAGAGAAAGGAATTAATTCTGAAAAAATTATTAAGGAAATTGAAAATATGAGTTCTTCCGGTTCAAAAGAAGAAATAAGACCCGATAACTGGAAGCTTGATTTTCTGATTGGCTATATTATTAATAATCATCACAGCTATGTAAACAGGATGCTTCCGGTAATATCTGCTCATACACAGAAGGTGGCATCGGTGCATGGAGAAAATCATCCTGAAACAAAAAAGATTGCAGAGATTTTTGTATAAATTAATAATGAAATGAGACACCACATGATGAAAGAAGAGAAAATTCTCTTCCCTCATATTTTGAAACTTGTCGCGCTATCGGGTAATAGGGATGAAAAGAATATCCCGTATTTCGGGACGATAAAAAATCCTATCGCGATGATGGAAGCAGAACATGAGTCTGCAGGTGGAGGAATGTCGGAAATAAGAAAATTATCTAACAATTTTACCCCGCCCACGGGTGCGTGTGAGACTTATAAAATCTCTTTCAAAGAATTAAAAGAGTTTGAAGAAGATCTTCACAGGCATGTTTATCTTGAAAATAACATTCTTTTTCCAAAAGCTATTGATTTAGAAGAACGATTATTTTAATTTTTTTATTACATATATAGTAATAAATTTAACAAGATGTTAAAACTGATCATTCCTCCAACTGAATGGAAAGTTCCTGTAATTATCAGTTTGGGTGTTTTAGCCGGGTTAAGTTTACTGATCTTCAGAATTTCAAATGCAAGCTCTTATTTGTCTGATGATCCGGGGGCTTGTATCAATTGCCACGTAATGACTCCGCAGTTTGCAACCTGGCAGAGAAGCAGCCACGCGCGTGTAGCAACTTGTAGCGATTGTCATGTTCCTCATGATAATCCGGTCAGAACTTATGCTTTCAAAACCAGCGACGGAACAAGACATGCTTTTATGTTTACTTTCAGGCTTGAACCACAGGTGATACGTATTAAAGATGCAGGTATTAATGTTGTTCAGGAAAATTGTATCAGGTGTCATTATAACTATACAAACGAAACTTCACTTGTAACAATTAGCGGTGATGGTGTAAAACATGGCGATGGAAAGCTATGCTGGGATTGCCACAGGGAAACTCCGCACGGAAGAGTGAACAGCTTATCATCATTTCCATTTGCCAGGGTACCGCAGCTTGCACCGGTTATACCGGAGTGGATGGAAAAGTTTTTTGAATCTGAAAACAAAACAAATGAAAAATAAATTATCGGGATCAATATGAGAAGAATAAAAGACATTGTTGCTGAAAAGCCCTGGGTCGGATGGGCAATATTTTTTGCAACATTGATTATAGTTTTTTTTGTCGGCTTGTTCGGTTCTTCAATTATTGAAAGAAGAACAGAAGCGACACTGAGATTTCAGCCTATAGAAGAAATTGCCGAATGGGAACCGCGCAATGAAGTTTGGGGAGAAAATTTTCCCAGACAACATCAAACTTACATTCAGACAAAGGATACAACTTTCAGAAGCAAGTATCTTGGTACAGCTTTAATTGATATGCTTGATCGTGAACCTGATATGGTTATTCTCTGGGCAGGTTATGCTTTTTCGAGAGACTATAATCAGGCACGTGGTCATTACTATGCCGTTAAGGATATAAGAAATACTTTACGAACCGGTGTTAAGCAACCGGCAACCTGCTGGACATGCAAAAGTACAGATGTTCCAAGGTTAATGAATGAGATAGGGGTTGCTAATTTTTATAAGAAAGGCTGGCTCGATCTTGGAGATCAGGTTGTAAATCATATTGGCTGCCAGGATTGTCACGATCCTAAAACAATGGATCTGAGAATAACACGTCCAGCTTTTGTTGAAGCGTTTAAGAGACAGGGAAAAGATATTACAAAAGCAACTCACCAGGAGATGAGAACTTATGTTTGTGCACAATGCCATGTAGAGTATTACTTTGCCGGTGAAGAAAAATATTTAACGTTTCCCTGGGATAACGGCTTTTCGGTTGAGGATATCGAAGAATACTATGATAATATAGACTTTGTTGATTTCGTACATGCGCTAAGCAAAACCCCGATGATTAAAGCCCAGCATCCCGATTTTGAATTATCTAAAATGGGGATTCACTCACAGAGAGGCGTTGCATGTGCCGATTGCCACATGCCATATATGAGTGAGGGCAGCGTTAAATTTACAGATCATCATATACAAAGCCCGTTGAATAATATGTCAAGATCATGCCAGGTTTGTCATCGTGAATCTGAACTAGATCTTACTAAAAATGTTTATGACAGGCAGGATGCAAATCTTCAGTTAACACACGTTGCAACGAACACATTAGTAAAAGCTCACATCGAAGCAAAAACAGCTTGGGATAACGGTGCTTCAGAAGAACAGATGAAACCAATTCTTAAGTTAATCAGAGCTGCACAATGGAGATGGGATTTTGCAACTGCAGGTCATGGTTCGAGTTTTCATGCCCCGCTTGAAGTTGCCAGAGTCCTGGCTCATTCAATTGGAAAAGGTGAACAAGCACGAGTTGAATTAGCAAAACTGCTAACGAGCCTTGGAGTTAAACTACCCGTTACTATGCCCGATTTTTCAACAAAAGAAAAAGCTCAGGAATATCTTGGTCTTGATATGAATAAATTCAAAAAAGAGAAAGAAGAATTTCTCTTAAACGTTGTTCCTGAATGGGATAAAAAAGCTGAAGAAAGACAAGGGAAGATGAAGTACTGAGAGACATGAGTAAGTTCAAGAGCAAGTTCAAGAGCAAGTGCAAGAGCAAGTGCAAGAGCAAGTGCAAGAAAGAAAAAGAAACTAAACCTTGAGTGAATTAAATATTTTTAAAAAATTATTTTGGGAGGTAGTCTGTTTTATCCGTAAGAACTAATAGAAATTATTTTTAGTCAGAACAATGATACTTCTTTCGGGTCTTATTTTATGATAAGTGTAAACATTTAATCTTAAGCAGAATATTATTTTGTCAGTATGTCTTTGAGAACTTTGCCATCGTATTCTTCAGGAATTGGAATACCAAGAAGATGAAGAATGGTTGGAGCTAAATCCACAATATGTTTCTTTTCAAAGATTGAATTGCTCTTAATATTTTCCCCTGCGGCTAATAAAAATCCCTCTGGGCGATGGTTGCCGCTTCTGCCATCAAAATTAAATCCCGGCATGGGCATTTCAATCTCACCGTATTCTGAAGAAACAATTTTCTTGTAATGCGTAACGGGTTTAAATTTCCACTTTACAAGTAAATCCGGCAGATTCTTAAATCCTTTTCCTTCCTTAAAAAGCCTGTCGGTTCTTTCAACACTTTGAACAACAGGTTCTAATGTGTCCGTATCTTTAAATGTTTTTAGTCCATTAATTAATTTATTACAAAGTTGATCGTACTCTTCCCCGGGTTCTATTACTCCGTCTTTTTCCCTTCCGTTTAAATTGATTCTAATATATCCCTGGAGATCAGCCAGTAAACCAAAAGCTTTCGTGGCTGACCAATTGGTGCCACCCATCCTCCAATAAGCCGTCATTTTATCCTGCAGCCAGAGAGGCAGGCGCTTTTTAAAATTCGATCTCCACTCCATTGGGATCACATTTCTAATCTTTTTAAGATAAGAACCATTATTTGATTTTTTTTGAACATGTAAAATTTTCGAGATCATTTGCGGCAATAATTTTTCAGCGAGAGTTGTATTTACTCCCATGCCATGAAGAGAAAAAACCAGAACTGTAGTGTTATCATTTACACGGGTTAATATTTTTCCTACGGCTTCATCGGCAGAAATATAGAGATCTCTTAAAGAATTCTTAAACAGAAGTTTTTGTTCATCTGAATAGCCGTCTGCTATATTTGTTACATCCCAGAATTTGTGTCCTCCTCTGTGAGTTGATGAAAAACAGCAAAGCGATAAATCCCATTCTTCGTTATTAATTAAAGTTTCAAAAAGTTCGGTCTCTTTTTGATTAGCTGTGATTAATTCTTCTTTTAGGTTTAATAAGTCGTTGATTCCCTGAAGTCCTCCTACCTCCTCACTAATAGGTGGGCTGCCAAAATTTTTTATGACCCAATTAATTTTTTCTTTTGGAAAAGATGATGCGGGATAAATCCTGTCGTGGGATGCCCAGCCGGAAATTTCGATTCCATTAAAAGTTGTTGGTGGAAAAGTTAAAGGGACATCTACGGCAATAACTTTAACGCTATTCCCAAGCCGCCTCCAGAATGGAACTGCCGAAAACCATTCGGGATTTGGGCGTTCATAATCCATTTTATCACTTTTCCACTGAAGGTAATGATAAAATCCATGTTCGCCGGGAAGAGTACCTGTGTAAAAAGTCGGCCACACTGAACCTGCCAGCCAATCAGCCGTTGAAGACAATCTTCCAAATGATCCCCGTGAACGTAATGAAGCTAAATTCTTTAAATATCCTTCATTCATCCACTTCTCAATTAAATCCGGTTCAGCAGCATCTATTGCTATTGCAAGAACTTTTTTAGTTGAGTTCATTTAGAAAGATTTCCTTTCCGTTATTATTAATTGATTTGCGGGCAGCCTGAACAGCTAATATCGCAGATACGCCATCTTTGATCCCTGGATTAGCTTTTTTATTTAACCGGACAAAATTAAAAAAATTTCTTAGTTGTGTTTCATAAGTTTCTTTAACCGGAGATGTTGTTCGCAATAGTTTTCGTTTTATTCTATCATCTAAATCAAGCAAAGTTCTCAGGTTTCCTGAAGCAGGTAATATCCTTGCAGATTTAAGTGTCAGGTAAAAGTTTTCACGTTCACTTTTTATTTTTAATGATCTTATTGTTTTAGCTGAATGACCAACCTTACAGTGGATATTAATCTTTTCCGATACCCGAACATTTAATTCCAAATTCTTCATATCTGATGATTTTGCTGATACAGATATTATTTCCTTATCATGAATAAACTTTATTAAGTCAAAAACGTGAGGACCTAA
>Ga0209640_10005427_pt1 | contig 11141 bp, 13 predicted proteins | sample RifCSP10_1_FD_184018 | JGI IMG/M metagenome (GOLD analysis project Ga0209640, IMG submission 184018) | Soil microbial communities from Rifle, Colorado - Rifle CSP2_sed 10_1 (SPAdes) (version 2) | ecosystem: Environmental > Terrestrial > Deep subsurface > Rock core/Sediment | place: Rifle...
AAGCCGATCGGAATCCGCGAGATCGTGCGGACGGGCCGGGTGGCCATCGCCCGGGGGATGTAAGGAACGAGAGGGGAAGGGCCGGTTGAATCCATATCGCCCGGGGAGGGGATGACGATGGTCCGGATCTATCGGGAAAAGGATGCCAGGCAATCCGTTCTGAAGAAGAAAAAGATCGCGATCCTGGGGTACGGGAGCCAGGGACACGCGCACGCGAACAACCTGAGGGAGAGCGGAATGGACGTCGTCGTGGGCGAGCTCCCCGGGTCGGAAAACGCGGGGAAGGCCAAGAAGGCCGGGTTCCCGGTCGTGGACGCCGCCGCCGCGACGGGCAAGGCGGATGTCGTCGTCATGCTCCTTCCCGACGAACTCCAGGGGGATATCTACCGGAGCTCCGTCGGCCCGAACCTGAAGAAAGGGGCGTACCTCATGTTCGCCCACGGGTTCAACATCCATTACGGGCAGGTCGTCCCCCGGGCCGACGTGAACGTGTTCATGGTGGCCCCGAAAGGCCCCGGCCACCTCGTGCGCGCGCAGTACGAGAAGGGGGAAGGCGTACCCGCCCTCATCGCCGTCCACCAGGACCCCGCCGGGGACAGCCGGGGCATCGCGCTCGCGTACGCGAGCGCCATCGGGTCGACCCGCGCGGGGGTGATCGAGACCTCCTTCCGGGAGGAGACGGAGACCGACCTCTTCGGGGAGCAGGCGGTCCTTTGCGGGGGCGTCACGGCGCTGATCCTGGCGGGGTACGAGACGCTGGTCGAGGCCGGATACTCCGCCGAGATGGCGTATTTCGAGTGCCTCCACGAGCTGAAGCTCATCGTGGATCTCATTTACGAGGGCGGGATCTCCACGATGCGGTACTCCGTGAGCAACACCGCCCAGTACGGCGATCTGACGCGCGGACCGCGGGTCATCAACGCGGAGACGAAGGCCGAAATGAAGCGGATGCTCGAGGAAGTCCAGAACGGCTCGTTCGCCCGGGAATGGATCCTGGAGAACCGGGCCAACCGCCCCGTCTTCAACGCCCTCACCCGGCGCGGCGACGAGCACCCGATCGAAGAGGTGGGCCGCCGCCTTCGTGCCATGATGCCGTGGATCGCGAAAGGGCGGCTGGTCGACAGGACGAAGAACTGAACGAGGGGCTGGGCCGGAAGCAATGGATCCGGGGAGGCAGGGCCGGGGGGGCGGAGTGATCGCCCCCGAAGGGATCCCGTTTCTTCTGGGCGCGGCGGCCCTCGCGGCCGTCCTTTCCCTGTTGTGGCCGAGAACCATACCGGCCGCCCTTTTCGGGGCCCTGCTCACCGTTTTCGTGGGCTGGTTCTTCCGGAACCCCGACCGGACCCCCCCCTCGCTCCCGGGGGCGGTGATCTCCCCTGCGGATGGTAAGATAATGTATGCGGGCGACAACCCGCCGGGCAGGTATCTGGACGAGCCCGGGAAGAGGGTGAGCGTTTTCATGTCCGTCTTCGACGTGCACGTCAACCGGGCCCCGGTTTCCGGCAAGGTGGTGTCCGTCCGGTATCATCCGGGGAAGTTCCTGGCCGCGAACGTCGAGAAGGCGTCGCTTGCCAACGAGCAGAACGGGGTGCTCCTCGAGACGCCGGACGGCCAGCGGGTCGCCTACGTCCAGATCGCCGGGCTCATCGCCCGCAGGATCGTGTGCGATCTTGCCGAAGGGGATACCGTGAGACAGGGCCAGCGCGTCGGCATCATCCGGTTCGGTTCGCGGGTCGACATTCTGCTTCCCGCATTTGCCTCCCTTTCGGTGCGGGCAGGGGACCGGGTTCGCGCGGGAGAGAGCGTCGTGGGGGTGCTGCCATGAGAAGAAGGATCAGACGGGGGGACGGGATCAGCCGGGGGATCTACGTATTGCCCAACCTGATCACGTCGGGATCGCTGTTCGCCGGGTTCTACTCGATCGCCGCGACCTACACCGGCCAGTTCGAGAAGGCCGCGATGGCCATCATCGTGGGAGTGGTGCTCGACGGCCTCGACGGCCGGGTCGCCCGGATGACCAAGACGACCACGAAGTTCGGGGTGGAGTACGACTCCCTGGCCGACCTCGTCTCGTTCGGCGTCGCGCCCGCGTTCCTCGTCTACGGCTGGGCCCTCGCGCGCTTCGGCCGCTGGGGGTGGCTGGCGGCGTTCCTCTACCTGATCTGCGGGGCGCTCCGGCTCGCCCGGTTCAACGTCCAGGTCCACACGGTCGAGAAGGGGAAGTTCAACGGGCTGCCGATTCCGGCCGCGGCGACGTTCGTATCCTCCATGATCCTGCTCTTCTACTACCTGGGCGGGTCCGGAAACTTCAAGCACATCGCGGTGCTCCTCGCCATCTACGTTCTGGCGTTTCTCATGATCAGCACGGTCAAGTACAACAACTTCAAGGATCTGGAGCCCTTCCGCCGCCGGCCGTTCAATACCCTGGTGGTGTTCATCTTCCTCGCCCTTCTGATAACCGCGGAGCCCCAGGTGATGATCTTCCTGTTCGTCTCGGCGTACATAGTCTCCGGGCCGATGGGGGAGCTGGTGCGGGCCCTGCGGGGACGGAGGGGGACAACGAAGGAAAGCGAGACAGACGTTCATGGGCATGACGCTCACGGAGAAGATCCTCGCGAGGCACGCGGGGAAGGAAAAGGTTGAGCCGGGGGAACTGATCCTCGCGAAGGTCGACCTCGCGCTCGGCAACGACGTCACGAGCCCGATTGCCATCGAGGCGGTCCGCAATCTCGGGATCCGGGAGGTCTTCGACCGGGAGAAGATCGCGCTCGTCCCGGATCACTTCACGCCGAACAAGGACATCCGGTCGGCCGAGCAGGCCAAGTTGATGCGGGAGTTCGCCCGAGAGTACGGGATCGTGAACTACTTCGAGGTCGGGCGGATGGGGATCGAGCACGTGCTTCTGCCCGACGAGGGGCTCGTCCTTCCCGGCGACCTCGTGATCGGGGCCGACAGCCACACCTGCACCTACGGGGCGCTGTGCGCCTTTTCGACCGGCGTCGGCAGCACCGACCTGGCCGCGGCGATGATCTCCGGGGAGGTGTGGCTGAAAGTTCCCGAATCGATCCGGATCGTGCTCGGCGGGCGGCCGGGGAAGTGGGTCGAGGGGAAGGACATCATCCTGCACATCATCGGGAGGATCGGCGTGGACGGCGCCCTCTACCAGGCGATGGAGTACGCCGGGGACGGGATCGCGGCTCTCCCGATCGCCTGGCGCTTCACGATCTCCAACATGGCGATCGAGGCGGGGGCGAAAAACGGCATCTTCCCCTTCGACCGTGTCACGAGGGACTACGTGGACGGGCGGGCCGCCCGGAAATACGCCGTGGTCGAGGCCGACGGGGATGCCCGGTACGCGTCGGAGATCGAAATCGACGTCGGGTCGCTGGAGCCGCAGGTGGCGTTCCCGCACCTGCCGGAGAACACCCGCCCCCTGTCCCGGGTGGGGAACGTCCCCATCGATCAGGTGGTGGTGGGCTCGTGCACCAACGGGCGGATCGAGGACCTCCGGAGCGCGGCGGCGGTTCTGCGCGGCCGGAAGGTTCACGACGGCGTCCGGCTTCTCGTCTTCCCCGCCACCCAGGAGATCTACCTCCAGGCGATGCGGGAGGGGCTGATGGAGACCTTCGTGACCGCGGGAGCGGCGTTCTCCACGCCGACCTGCGGTCCGTGCCTGGGCGGGCATATGGGGATTCTCGCGAAAGGCGAGCGCGCCGTCGCCACCACGAACCGGAACTTCGTGGGGCGGATGGGGCACCCCGAGAGCGAGGTCTACCTCGCCAACCCCGCGGTGGCGGCCGCCTCCGCGGTCCTCGGCCGGATCGGCGGCCCCGACGAGATCCGTTGACCGCCGCGCTATGGCACTCCTCCGGCGGCTGCTTCGCCTTGTGCCGGGGCCCCTGGCTCGCGGGGGGCTTCCGCATCCGCTACGCTCGCGACCTTCGCCCGCTCGCTGCCGGTTCCGCTCGACGCGATTTCTTCCTCGCTCCACAGGCCGCTCTGCGGAACCCCCCGCATCGCCCCGGGTCCCCGGTCGCCGCGGTCTCCTAATGGGGCGACGGGAACGGAAAGGGGAGGAAAGCCGATGATGCTGAAAGGACGGGCCTGGAAATACAGGGACGACGTCGACACCGACGTCATCATCCCCGCCCGATACCTGAACACCTCCGATCCGAAGGAACTTGCCCGCCATTGCATGGAGGACATCGACAAGGAATACGCGGGCAAGGTGGCCCCCGGAGACTTCCTCGTGGCGGGGAAGAATTTCGGGTGCGGTTCCTCGCGTGAGCACGCCCCCATCGCCATCAAGGCGTCCGGGGCCTCCGCCGTGATCGCCCGGTCGTTCGCGCGGATCTTCTACCGGAATTCGTTCAATATGGGCCTCCCCATCTTCGAGGCGCCCGAGGCGGTCGGAGAGATCGACGCGGGGGACCTGCTTGTCGTGGACATGGAGAGCGGGACGCTGCGGAACGAGACGAAGAACCGGGAGTACCGCATCGCGCCGGTCCCGTCGTTCATGCAGGAGCTCGTCAATGCGGGGGGGCTGCTGAACTTCATGGCGGCCCGGCGGAAAGGAAAATAGCGGCCATGCCCAAGGTGTGCGTGTTTCCCGGCGACGGGATCGGTCCCGAGGTCGTCCGGGAGGCGCTGTCCGTCCTCCGGGAGGTCGAGGAGGTTTCAGGGAAAAGGCGGTTCGAGACCGAGGAGGAACTATTGGGCGGGGCGTCGTACGACGTCCACGGCGTCCCGATGACCGACCGGGCGTTGTCCCTGGCGCAGTCGTCCGATGCCGTGCTCATCGGAGCCGTCGGCGGGCCGAAGTGGGACACCCTCCCCTTCGAGGTCCGGCCGGAGCGCGCCCTCCTCGGGTTGCGGAAAACCTTGGGGCTTTTCGCGAACCTTCGGCCGGCGAAGGTGTACGGACCGCTTCTGGATGCCTCCCCCCTCCGGAGGGAGCTCGTGGAGGGGATCGATCTCCTGGTCGTCCGGGAGCTCACCGGGGGAATCTACTTCGGCGAGCCCCGGGGGATCCATATGATCGACGGCGTCGAGACGGGAATCAACACGGAGGTGTACACCCGCCCGGAGATCGAGCGGGTCGCCCGGTTCGCCTTCGAGCTGGCCCGGAAACGGACGGGGAGGATGACCTCCGTGGACAAGGCGAACGTCCTGGAGGCGAGCGTGCTGTGGAGAAAGGTCGTCACGGAGGTGGGGGAGCGGGAATTCCCGGACATCGCGCTTTCCCACATGCTCGTCGACAACTGCGCCATGCAGCTCGTCCGGTATCCGAAGCAGTTCGACGTGGTCGTCACGACGAACCTTTTCGGCGACATCCTCACGGACGAGGCGTCGATGATCACGGGATCGATCGGGATGCTTCCTTCCGCGTCCCTCGGGGGGAAGGTGGGGCTGTACGAACCGATCCACGGAAGCGCACCGGACATCGCCGGGAAGGGACTGGCCAACCCTCTGGCGACGATACTTTCCGTGGCAATGATGCTATACTACTCGTTTGATATGCCCGGGGAGTCCGCCCTGATCGAGAACGCGGTAGAAAAGGTGCTCGCGGACGGGAACCGGACGGGGGACATCTTCCGCGAAGGGGCAGGGATCCGGCGGGTGGGAACCTCCGAAATGGGCAAAAGGGTGCGGCAAGCCATCCGGGACAACGCGTGACAAGGAGTTGCAAACATGGGAACGAAACGGTTTAGCGTCGCGGTAGCGGGAGCGACCGGCGCGGTCGGGGAAGTGATGCTTCGGATCCTGGAGGAGAGGAAGTTCCCCCTGCGGAGCGTCCGCCTGCTGGCCTCCGAGAGGTCGATCGGAAAGAAACTCCGGTTCCAGGGGGAGGAGATCCCGATCGAACTGCTCCAGAAGAGTTCCTTCAAGGGGATCGACATCGCCCTGTTCTCCGCGGGAGCATCCCGGAGCAAGGAGTTCGCCCCGGCGGCCTGGGAGTCCGGAGCGGTGGTGGTGGATAACTCGTCGGCCTTCCGGATGGAGCCGGACATCCCGCTGGTGGTGCCGGAGATCAATGCCGAAGCGATCGGCCAGTACCGGAACCGGGGGATCATCGCGAACCCGAATTGCACCACCATCATCGCGATCATGCCGCTCAAGCCCCTGCACGACTACGGGACGCTGCGGCGGGTCGTGGCCTCCTCCTACCAGGCGACCTCCGGGGCGGGGGCGAAGGCGATGGCGGAGCTCATCGCCCAGACGAAGGCCTACGCGCGGGACGAGAAAATGGAGATCGCGGCGTTCAAGCACCAGATCGCCTTCAACGTCATCCCGCACATCGATGCCTTCCTGGAGAACGGGTACACGAAGGAAGAGATGAAGATGACGAACGAAGGGCGAAAGATCATGGGGATTCCCGATCTGCGCGTCACCTGCACCACGGTGCGCGTGCCGGTCCTCACCGCCCACTCGATCTCGATCAACGCGCAGTTCGAGAAGAAGATCACCCGCGAGAAGGCACGGGAGCTGATCGCGGCCTTCCCGGGCTGCCAGGTGATGGACGACCCGGGGAACAACCGGTACCCGATGCCGCTTGTCTGTGCGGGAAAGGACGACTGCTACGTCGGGCGGATTCGCGAGGACGACAGCGCGGAAAACGCCCTGAACCTTTGGGTGTGCGGGGACCAGTTGCGGAAGGGCGCGGCGCTGAACGCGATCCAGATTGCCGAGGTCCTCGCCCGGAAGCACCTGCAGCCCGCCAACGTCTGAGTTTTTCCCCGAAGAGTCGGGGGACGCGAGAGAGCGGGAGCGGCAGCACCCGGACGGCAGGAACCTGCGGCCGGAGGCGGGGCGAAAGCCCCCCGCTTCCGGCCTTTTTTCGCTTCCCGGGAGAGACACCCCCGCCCCGGGGGGGATGCGGGGGCAGGAAATCGCGATGAGGAAGCGGCGGGTCAAGGCGACCATCTCCTATGACGGAACGGGATACCAGGGATTCCAGCTCCAGCCGAACGGGGTCACCATTCAGGCGGTGATCGAGAAGGCGCTCGAGAGCCTCCTCCGGGAACCCGTCCGTATCCGGCCGGCCGGCCGCACCGACGCGGGGGTGCATGCCCGGCGGCAGGTGGTCGATTTTGCCGACTCCGGGAGACGGTCCCTGGAGGTCATCGTCCGCGGGGGGAACGCCCTTCTCCCCCCGGAGATCCGGATTCTTTCCGCCGAGGAGGTCCCCCTGGCCTTTGATGCGAGACGGTACGCGAAGTCCAAGGAATACCGGTACTTTCTCCACAATGCCCCCGTTCCCTCCCCGTTTTTCGCGAGGTATGCCTGGCACCTTGCGAGTCCCGTGGACCTCGGGGCGATGCGGGAAGGTCTCGCACATATCGTGGGAAGTCACGACTTCACCTCCTTCCGGGGGCAGGGGTGCGCGGCGAGGACGACGGTCCGGGAGATCTACCGAGCCGGGATCGGGGAGGCAGCCGTTCCGGGCCTGCACTGCGTCATGATCGCGGGCAGCGGTTTCCTCCGGCACATGGTGCGAAACGTGGTGGGGACCCTGGTGGACATCGGCAGGGGGAAGAGCCCCCCGGACCGAATGCGCGAACTTCTGGGGCTTGGGGACCGGACGCTCGCCGGGGAAACCGCCCCCCCCCACGGGCTGTTCCTGTGGGAAGTGTCCTACGGGAGCCCTCCGGACGCCGGTACCGCCGGGGAAAGGGCGGGGGGAGAAGGCTTTTTCTCTTGACGCGGGGAGTCGGGTGGGGTCTAATATCTCCTTTGATTTCGAAGCGAAAGGCTCTAGGAAATGAAGATGACGGACTTTTTCACGAAAGAGGACGCGACCCGGGAATGGTACGTGGTGGACGCGCAGGACCAGGTGCTCGGGCGGCTCGCGACCCGGGTGGCGTCGGTGTTGCGCGGGAAGCATAAGGCTGCGTTCACGCCCAACGCGGACATTGGCGATTTCGTCATCGTCATCAACGCGGACAAAGTGAAGCTGACCGGCCGGAAGATGACCGACAAGTCGTATTACCGGCATACGGGGTACATCGGGGGGCTGAAGGAGACCACGCCGGGAAAGGTGCTAGCATCAAAGCACCCGGGGCGGGTCGTCGAGTGGGCGGTTCGCGGAATGCTCCCGAAAACCCGGCTGGGGGACCGGCTGTTCACGAAGCTGAAAGTCTACGCCGGCCCGAATCATCCCCACAAGGCCCAGCAGCCAAGGCCGCTGGCCGTGAACGAACAGGAGAGGGCGTAATCGAATGGCACAGGCGAAGATCTATGCGACGGGCAAACGGAAAACCTCCATCGCGCGCGTCTACCTGACTCCGGGCAGCGGGCGGATCCAGGTGAACGGCCGGGAGTTCGAGGAGTACTTCCCCGTGCTCGCGCTGCGGGCGAACGCGGTGCAGCCGCTGGTCCTCACGGGGAAGCGGCAGAGCGTCGACGTGGAAGTCAACGTCACGGGCGGCGGCCCTGCGTCCCAGGCCGACTCGCTCAAATACGGGCTGGCCAAGGCGCTGCAGATCGAGAACCCCGAGCTCCGGACCACGCTCAAGCGTGCGGGGTACCTGACGAGGGACGCCCGTGTCAAGGAACGGAAAAAGTACGGACGACCGGGGGCGCGGAAACGGTTCCAGTTCTCCAAGCGGTAAGCACGCAGGGCGATTCGCCCCGCGGACGATTCCCGAAGGGGAAGGCCGGTGGCGCCTTCCCCTTTTTTGTTGGTGCGGGTCGTGACGGAAGCCGCGGGCGCATGCCTCGCTCCGCAGCCTCGGAGGGGGGCTCCTTCGGCTCTTGCTGCGCCGGCAACCGGGGACCCCAGGCGATGCGGGGGGTTCCGCGGAGCGGCCTGTGGAGCGAGGGGGAGATTGCGTCGAGCGGAACCGGCAGCGAGCGGGCGCAGGTCGCGAGCGTAGCGGAGGGGAATCCCCTGCGAGCCAGGGGCCCCGGGAACCGGCACTCGCAGCCGGGCGCACGACCGCTGCGCACGGTATCGTACATCGTCTCGACAGGAGACCGGAACTACGAGACGCGGCGCTCAGGATGAAAACGGTTCCGCAGCGGAGACCGCGATCCATGACCGAGAGGGAGGTGCCATGACCAAGGTGGCCATCTACGGGGCGACGGGCTACACGGGGTTCGAACTCATCCGTCTGCTGCTGTCGCATTCCAAGGCGAAGATATCGGCGCTTTCCTCCGAGCAGTATTCCGATCTGCCGTACGGGCAGGCATTCCCTTCCTTCCGGGGGATGCTTGCGAATGCGGCCTTCGGAAAGATGGAGCAGATCCGCTCCGTGGACGTGGACGCGGTCTTCCTTGCGCTTCCGCACACCGTTTCCGCCTCCGTGGCCGCGGAGATCCTCCCGCGGGGGCCCCGGGTCGTCGACCTGTCGGCCGACTTCCGCTTCCGGAGCATCCCGCTGTACGAGGCGGTCTACGGGGTGCGGCACGTCAGCCCGGAGCTCGGCGAACGGGCGGTCTACGGATTGCCGGAGATCTACCGGGACGCCCTCCGCAAGACTCCGCTGGCGGCGGTCCCCGGGTGCTTCCCCACGGCGGTCATCCTCGCCCTGTACCCGCTTCTCAAGGAAGGGCTGATCGAAGCGAAGGGGATCGTGGCCGACTGCAAGACCGGGGTGTCGGGCGGCGGGAGGGGGCCGTCACTCGGCTTCCACTACCCGGAGGTGGAGGCGGGTGTGCGGCCGTACGGACTCCCCCGGCACAGGCACAACCCGGAGATGGACCAGGAACTTTCGCTGGCCGCCGGAAGGAAAGTGACCGTCACCTTCGTCCCGCATCTCCTCCCGATGGTGCGGGGCATCCTGGCGACGTGCTACGCGACGGCGTCGGGGAAGGTCGCGGAAAGGGACGTGGAGACCGCTTACCGGAAGCATTACGGGAAGGAGCCCTTCGTCCGTCTCTGCCCGCCGGGGACCCTGCCCTCGACGAAGGACGTGTACGGGAGCAACTTCTGCGATGTCGCCTTCCGGGTCGACGAGAAAAACCGGCGCGTGATCGTCGTGTCCGCGATCGACAACCTGGGGAAGGGCGCCTCGGGGGCCGCCGTCCAGTGCTTCAACCTCATGATGGGCTTCCCGGAGGACGAGGGTCTCCGGACGGCTCCCCTGTTCCCGTGAGCATCCCCCCACGCGGAGTCGCGGTGGTCATCCCGGCGAGGTACGGCGCAAGCCGCCTGCCGGGGAAGCCCCTGGCCCAAATAGACGGTCGCCCGATGATATGGTATGTTTGGGAAAACGCACGGAAATCGAGGTGCGCCACGCGCGTGATCGTGGCCACCGACGATGAGCGGATCGCCGTCGCCGTGCGCGGGTTCGGCGGGGAGGCGTGGATGACATCCCCGGACTGCGCCTCGGGGACGGACCGAGTGGCCGAGGCGTCCCGGGGACTTTCCGAGGAGATCCTCATCAACGTGCAGGGCGACGAGCCGACGATGGACCCGTCGGTGATCGACGCCGTTGCCGGGCCCCTTCTTGCGGACCCCTCGGTCCGGATGACGACGGCCGCCATCGTTCAGGAGGACCCGGAGGACCATGTCCGGCCTTCCGTGGTCAAGGTGGTGGTCGATGACAGGGGGGACGCCCTGTATTTTTCCCGCGCGCCCATCCCCCATTACCGGGATTCCGGATCCGGCCGGTACCGGAAGCACCTGGGGATCTACGGATACCGGAAGGACTTCCTGCTCCGCCTTTCCGGTCTTCCCCCGAGTTCCCTGGAGGAGGCGGAGCGCCTGGAGCAGCTCCGTGTCCTGCAAAGCGGCGGGAAGATCCGCGTCGTCGACGTGGAATACGACTCGGTGGGCGTGGACACCCCCGAGGATCTCCGTGCGGTGGAGATGAGGATATGCGCCCGGAAAAAACGGTAAAGCCGAAGTACATCTTCGTGACGGGGGGGGTCGTCTCCTCCCTGGGCAAAGGGCTTGCCGCCGCCTCCATCGGGGCCCTCCTGGAAGCGAGGGGGTTGCGGATCACGATGCTCAAGCTCGACCCGTACATCAACGTCGACCCGGGGACGATGAACCCGTTCCAGCACGGGGAGGTCTACGTGACCGACGACGGGGCCGAGACCGACCTCGACCTGGGGCACTACGAGCGGTACGTGTCGACCCGGATGGGCAAGAAGAACAACTGCACCACGGGGAAGATCTACCATTCCGTGATCAC
>Ga0209640_10005430_pt1 | contig 11138 bp, 7 predicted proteins | sample RifCSP10_1_FD_184018 | JGI IMG/M metagenome (GOLD analysis project Ga0209640, IMG submission 184018) | Soil microbial communities from Rifle, Colorado - Rifle CSP2_sed 10_1 (SPAdes) (version 2) | ecosystem: Environmental > Terrestrial > Deep subsurface > Rock core/Sediment | place: Rifle...
GTGCGGACGTAATCCTGCCGCAGCACCTCGAGCATCGAGGAGCGGGAGTAGCGGCTCCAGCCGGCCATGTACAGCAGGCCGAGCATCAGCGCTGGCATAGCGATGTGGATGACCCGGTCGATCAAGCTGCCTGGCGCCACATTGAGCACGGCCTCTACGCTTCCAGGCGGCGGCTGGCGCACCAGTGCGGCGCCGCCGGTGGGCATGTACGGCAGACCCCACTGCTTGAATTGATAAGAGAAGACCAGGATGAGCATCAAGCCGAACCAGAAGACGGGCATGGCAGAACCGAAGAAGGCGAAGGTCGTGACCGCGTAGTCCGTCTTGCTGTATTGGTGGACGGCCGAGTAAACGCCGATCGGAATGCCGATCAATAAGGATATGACAATTGCCGTCGTCATCAAGATCAGGGTATTATCCAGGCGGCTGAGCAGCAGATCGGAGACCGGCTGGCTCGGCGCCAGCTTCCAGGAGAAGCCGAAGTCCAGGCGTAGGATGCCTTGGGTGCTTCCATTAAAGCCGGCAAACTCACCCAGCAATCCACCGGCTCCCGTCAACCAGGAGAGGTCCAACCAATTTCCTTCCTGCGGGCGTGGCGGTGCTTCTCCGGCAGGGAATTCAAATTGGGTCGATTCATCGGCTTGGATCGTAAACTTGCGCCCATTTAGATCCTGGATGACTACCTCCCGGCCGCTCTGTGACACCAGGGAACCCCGAACTGTGACGTCTTCGGGTACGGCGGCAGAGGCGGGAGGCTTGACGCGCACTTGCTCCGCCTGGTACTGGCGCTCGCCTACTTCATTCCCCCAGACCCACAGGGTATAGCCAGGATTGAGTAAGGCCACGCCCGGGTCAGCCCAAAAGCGAGCTTCCTTATAGACAATTTCCCTCTCGCCGGTGGAGCGGTCCACCCTGACGAGCGGTTCACCGTCTCTACCGACAACCGGTTGTCTGTATTGACTGAGACCCAGATACATCCAGTCAGCGCCCAGCCAATCATCCCCAATTAGCCAAACCAGGTAGCGCATGGCCATAGGCTTATCCAGGCCGAGATAGGCTTCCAACCGGGCGATGTCCGCATCGCTCACCCGATTTCTCTGTCCGGTGGCCAACTTTAGCCCGGCGAGGGGACCACCCGGAGCGACATTAAGCAGGATATAAATCGCCAGGGTAGCCAGGAGGACCACTATGATCATCTGAACTGTGCGGCGGATCAAGTAATTGGCCATTTAGAATCCACTCCTATAATTTACTTCACATAATTAATGGATTTGTATTTACTCAAGAACTGCTACTTAATTTTACTATTTCAGAGTGCAAAAGGTTCAAAAATGTAAAGATTTTATTATAATTTCTTAATAATTACAGAAAAATGGACAAGTTTTTCCACCGCGAGACCATTAATTAGTGGGTCACATTGCTGTGCAGCGTAGCTCGTAAAAACTGGTGGCAGTCATAGACCGCCACCAGTTTTTTAGGATCTAACCAAAGTCAGGTGCTACTCGCATGCTGGACCGTAGTCGAATTCCTCGATGTTCCACATTTCGCTGTTTTCGGTCGGGTCCGTGATGAAATTGCACATATCTGTCCGGGTTGCCGCCAGCTTCAGGCGCAGGAACAAGGGCGCTACAGGCAGCTGCTCGGAAAAGATCGTCTGGGCATCCAGGTGGGCCTGATCGTACGCAGGTTGGCCGGGCAGAGAGGTTAGCGCAGTGCCACATGCAGTTTGGTAATCCGCGTTGTAGAAACCAGCATTGTTCTGGCCACCCCAACCCTGATCGAACGTCAGCTCACCGGCTTCGGGATCCTGGATCGGGACATAGGTGCCACCCGGTTCACCGGGCACAAATCGAGCGTCATACAGTTCGCAGGGCGGCTGGACGCCGGTCAACCAGGCGAACTCACCCAGGTCGAAGCGGCGACCGAAGAGCTTGCCCTCGGGACCGTCGGCGAACCACTCGCTGGCTGGATAGAGCTGGATCTCAGCGGCGATGCCACATTCAGCCATGGATTGCTGCAGGATCTGGGTGACCTGCTGGCGCAGTGTGGCGTCGGTCGATTCGTAAGCTACTCTCAGCTCCGTGCCATCCGGTACATTGGCGACGCCCTGAGATACACGCGGCGTCGTCGGATCGCCATCGGTATCCATCCAGCCCACCTCTTCAAGCAGAGCGCTGCCTGCCGCGACGTCAAAGTCGTAGTGGGACGACTCGGCGTTAAACAGTGGGTGCTGCGGGGGGATATAGGTATCGATCACGATGGACTGGCCAAAAGTGATCGTATCGACGAGCGCCTGGCGGTCCATGCACATGATGAAGGCCTGGCGGGTGCGCAGGTCGCTGAAGAAATCAGGGCGATCGCTGGCCTGGTATCCATCGTCGTAATCGATGTGCTGGATGCCGAAGTCGACGTGCTCCCAGGTGGTGCCGGTGACGAAGGTCGGGTTGATCTGGCCGGCGCTCTGTAGCTCGAGCAGCAGCTCGCTCTGGTCGTCCAACCCGGTGGTCTGGTCGATGATATCGCACTCACCGGCGAGCACCGCCGCGATTCCGGCATTGGAGTTCTCGCCAATGATGCGGAAGACCAGGTTTTCGAACTTGGGCAGACCCTCCGCGGCGCGGTGGTAGAGCGGGTTCTTGGTCAGGCGCATGTTATCACCCTGCACCCATTCCTCGATGACGTAAGGACCGTAGCCAACGGGCAGGCGGGAAGATTCTTCGGCTTCCATTAACTCGGCAGCCGTGAACTGGCCCCAGGCGTGTTCGGGGGAGGGTTCAAAGCCGGGCGCTTGGTATTCGCCGTCCTTAAAACCGGGCAAACCGGTCCACACGACGGTTAAATCATCAGTAGCTTCCAAGGATGCCGTGCGATCGGTAAGGAACTTACTGATGTTCGTGTCCGGATCTGCTCGCAGGTTGAAATCGTAGACGATGTCGCTGGAGGTCAGCGGCGTGCCGTCGGACCACTGCAGGTCGGGCAAGAGTTTCCAGGTGACCGCCATCTGCTCCATTTCGATCTCGCCGCCGGTGTATTCCACAGCTTCAGTTTCACCGGCCGGGGCCACCATGACGCCCGCCTCGAGAGTAACCGGGTTCTGGGCAGCATCGACGACAGTGTCGCCTTCGCTAACGGCTACGGTGTTGACGACCGCGTCGCCGTCAGCCACGCTGGGAATTTTCTCATAAAGGACCGCCTGGTAGGCGAACGAGCCGCTGTCAATAGCGCCCGGATTTGAACCACCGTCCCAGATCGCTTCTTGCACCTGAGAGGCGGCCAACATGTCCGAACCATATTTATACATCGAATCCGGTTCCTGTCCTAAACAGATCACCAGGGTGCGCTCGCCCTCCGGTTCTGGGGTGGGCGTCACCACCTGGACAACCTCTACTGGAGTGCCTTCCACCAGTTGGGTCACCACGACCGTCTCGATCACCCTTTCAGCGGTGGGGGTTGCGGCCGGCTGGCAGGCCGCCAGGATCATGCTGGCGATCACCAGTAGACCGAAGGCAAGCGTAAATTTTTTACTGCTTATCATATTCTCCTCCTAGAAAATATCTTGATTTGGAGTTTCGGGAAATAACTGTAACAAGAGACGCGCAAGAGCGCAGGTGCTACTGGTCGAACGCCTTTAGGCCTCACCTCCTTTTGTCAGAACGCCGGTTAAAGTAGATGGGTGTATGAAACTTACCAAAAAAACGAGAGGAATCATCGAGAATAATTTCACACCGTGTTTTTTATAGCACAATAGCCTTTATTCGTCAAGAAAATGACTTTTCCCCTACGAAACATCTACGCTTTCCCTACGGTCATTTGGCAAAACAACCTCCCAGATTTAGCGGCATATTTTTCCCACACCTTCGGAACTTAACGGACTAACTAACCAGGCGTAAGGTCGGAACGCCTCTGTCCATGGAATAAACCATCGCCCAGGAGAGCAAATCGGCTGGCTTATTTACAAATTCAAAGGGCGTTGGCTTTGCGACTCTTTTGGTTTTAACAAAAGCTGCCTCTCCCAAAAGCCGGGCGCGACCATTGGTCGGAAGCGGTTGTTTTGCCACCCAGTTTTTCAGGCTTTTTTTCAGTTGGAGATCCGTTGTATTCATAATCATTTGCCGAATCAGGTAAACTCGTACTGCATGTCGGGCAGCTTATCTTCTTGAATTCTCAGATGCTTCTTCAGCGACTGGCGGCTGTAATGCAACCTGGACTTTACCGTACCCTCGGGGACTTCGAGAATTTCTGAAATTTCCTGTAACGATAAATCATTGATGTAATAGAGCACGACCACGACACGTTGCGCGATCGGCAGGGCAGTGATTGCCTGCTGGACCTGCTGCGACTCTTCATCCATCTCAGCGGCGAACTGTGGCGTTTGCTTTTTGTTTCCAGAGAGCCATTCGGCGATATCCTCGATTGGGCTGAACCAGCGCTTGCGGCGTTTCACCCAGGTGTAAGCCAGATTGGTCGTCACCCGGTAGAGCCATGGCTCAAGCGCACGCTGGCAATCGATGCGGTCGGCGAAACGGTGCAGACGGAGAAACGTATCCTGGAGTAAATCTGCCGCCGAATCCGGATCTCCTACGATACCGAGGGCGGTCCGGTAAACCATCCGTCGATGACGGTCGTACAAGATGCCCAGGGCATCGAGGCTCCCTTTTTTAAGCTCGACAATTAACTCTTGATCGCTTGCGCTTTGCATGTCCTCTAAATTACACCTTTTTCTCCAGTTAATATACTCATAAACCTTTGAAAAGGTTCAATTATATTGTGGAAAGGTTGGTAAAGGTATTTTATCTTAGTTTTTTCTGAATTGTATAAAGAAATTGTTACGTTTTATTCATTTTCCTGCTCTTCCAATCGCATGCGAACATAAGATTCATAACGTTCGGGATGGATTTCACCCTGCTTGACCGCCTCTTTGACGGCGCATCCAGGCTCGTGCACGTGGGTACAGTCGCTGAATTGGCAGTCAGCCACCCGTCGCCGGATTTCCGGGAAGTATCCGTCCAACTCTTCCGGTTCTATGTCCCAGAGAGCCAGGGCTTTTAGACCGGGTGTGTCGGCCACGTAGCTGCCTCCCTTCAGCGGGAACATCACCGAGACCACTGTCGTATGGGTTCCTTTGCCCGTAGCCTGGCTGACCTCTTTTACCTCCAATCCCAGCCCGGGCTGCAAGGCGTTGAGCAGGCTGGATTTGCCCGCGCCTGAGGGGCCGGCCAGGGCAGAAATCTTACCGGTTAATCGCTCATGGAGATGGTTTATGCCATATCCGCTTTTTGCAGAAGTGTATAAGACCGGATAGCCAACTTTTTCATAGCGATTAAAGAGCTGGCGGGCTTCTTCGATGCCGATCAGGTCCACCTTATTGGCGACAATCAGCGGCGGGACACCCTGTTCCTCGGCGCTTACCAGGAAACGGTCCAGCATACGCATGCGCGGCTCAGGGTCAGCGCAGGCGAAGACGTATACAATTTGATCAGGGTTAGCAATGATGATCTGCCGATATTCACCGCGCGGCGTGGGAGCCATGCGGGATATCATTCTTTCGCGGGGTTCAATTTCTTCGATCAGGCCGGTGTCGGCATCGATCCTGGTAACGTCCACCCGATCGCCAATAGCAGCAATGTCGCCTTCGCGAGCGCCTTGCTTCAAGCGCCCGCGCAGCTGGCAGACCAAAGTGCCTTCTTCAGTTTTTACCGTAAAGAAGCCAGATTGGGTGCGCGTGATTAAACCAGGGACCTTGAAATTAACCTTCATCCTCTGGGGCGGGCGTTTCAGTTTCCTCCGGTTCAGGGCGAGGGACGCCGATCTGCGATTCCCACGGATAGAGGGTGAGAGGCCGCCCGAAGAAATAGGTTTCGAGCACACGGCGGAAGATCGGAGCGGCGAATTCTGAGCCCTCGCCGGTATTTTCCACGACCACGGCCACGGCGATGTCTGGTAAATCTTCGCGTTCGGCAAAGGTGTAGCCCGCGAACCAGGCATGTGGGTCGCGCGGTGGGTCTTCGGCTGTTCCGGTCTTACCAGCCAGGGGAATTCGAAAACCAAGAAATTCCCGGTAAGCGGTGCCCCGCCGGTCTGCAACGACCCTGACCATGGCTTGCTGGATGGTCTCGAGGTTCTGCTCGCTTACGGGTAGTTCGTTCCGTACTTCAGGTCGGAAAGTGAAGGTCGCTCCGCCATTAGCAGGAGCGATTTGCTCGACGACCTGTGGCCGGTAGAGAGTGCCGCCGTTGCCCACCGCGGCGATGAAGCTGGCCACCTGCAGCGGCGTGACCTGCAGATCGGCCTGGCCCACCGCCAGGCTGGTGGCATACAGCGGGCTGTCGGGATCCGGATCCGGCACCCGGCCCTCTGCTTCCTCGATTTGCTCGATGCCAGTCGCAGTGCCCAGACCGAAGTCGCGCGCCATGTCCGATATGGCGGTGGTTAGCCCCCGATTATGCAGATCGGCGCTGATGTGATAGAAGTAGTTGTTGCAGGAGCGCATCAGTCCTTCGGGTAAAGTCAGTATGCCACTGGGCGGAAATTCTTTCTCCAGTGTCCAGTCATATAATGTAACGCCCTGCAGCTCATTGAACTCGTACTGGCAGTCATACGTCGTTTCGGCTGTATAAAGGCCGCTCTCCAGTGCAGCTGCCATCGTGATGATCTTGAAGACAGATCCCAGGGGGTATTGGCCCTGCGCGGCCCTGTTGAGCAATGGGATGGTCTGCTGGTCAAACAAATCCTGGATTTGAAAACCACTGTTAAAATTGTTTGCCTCAAACAGGTTTGGATCAAAGCCCGGTGAAGAAGCCATGGCCAGGACGCGCCCGGTATCACGTTCAAGGACGACAATTGCGCCGCGGAAACCGGCAATCGCCTGTTGGACCTGCAGCTGCAGGTTGCGATGAATGGTCGTATAAATCGATTGTGAAGGCTGAGAGGGCGAGGACCCCAGCTCTCCAATGATTTGGCCATCGGGCCCAACGATCTGGAGGCTGCCGCCGCGCACGCCGGAAAGGTGCTGTTCTCCCCATCTTTCCAGCCCGATGCGGCCGATCTTTTGATCGCGCCGGTAACCCAAACGGGCTAATTCTTCTACCTCCTCCTCTTGAATTGAACTGATATAACCCACGACATGGGGTGCAATCCCCCCTTCAAAGTGATATCGGGAAGAGTAAGGCCGGTATACCAGGCCGGAGAAGCCCGTAAGGATGCCCTGGCGTCGTGCAAATTCTTCCGCTGATACGGATTTCAGCGGCACATACCAGCCCGTGCCGGCCGGTGACTCCTCGTACAATTCCTGTAGAGCTTCCGGACGGATTCCAGTCAGGCGAAAGAGCTCCCCAAACAGCGCGTCCGCCTCATCCTCGTCGATTTGATCGGGGATAATTCCTAATGCGACTGCGTCTGCCTGGGCGACCAGAGGCTGGCCATCGCTGTCGAAAATATCGCCGCGAGCCGGGATTTGGAAATCCATCCGCAGCGTGTTGCCGCCGCTGAGCTCGGGAAGGGTAAGGCCGGGATCCCAATTCACCCGCCACTGGCCATTTTCCAGTGATAGATCCATGGTTGCATCGCGCTGAAGATCCCCTACCAATGCGCTGTGAAGCAGGATCTGGTAAGAAACTTGTGCTATGTGCGTGCGAGTGACCGAAGACGAAATGCTGGTCTCAACGCTGCTGAGAGCCGCTTCCGCGGCAATATTTTTTTGGACGGAAGCGAATTCCTCCGCAGAGATGGCTTCCCGGCTGGCAGCGGTGAGCAGGGCGTACATTGCCGGGTAATCTTCTCTTTCCATTGCCTGCAGGTACGCCTGGGCCGATTTTTCCGCATTGGGAGCCTGGGTAACGGATATCTCGGCAGGCGGTAGCGTCGGTGAAAGCACCGGGGAGGTGGGCTGCTGAACCTGCGGGTTCCGCCGGCCGCAACTGGCCAGAAATGTGAGAAGGAGTAAGAAAGCCGGGACCAAACGTTGTGAGGTTATCATTAAAGGTCGGCGATCAATTCCTGGCTGATTTCGCACGGATCGGGGGGAAGCGCCTGACAGAGTAAATGCTTATCCTCAGGTACCCGTGCGCCCAGCTGGCTTAGCAAACGGTAAAGTGAGCATAAGGGTAGACCGACGACGTTGGTGTAGCAACCTTCAAGGCGTTCAACCGGGTCGAAGACGGAATGCTGGATAGCGTAAGCACCCGCTTTATCCATCGGGTCACCGGAGTTCACGTAGGCGATTAGTTCGTCGTCGCGGTAATTGCGCATAAGTACATCGGTGACGCACATTTCGCTCAGCAGCACGTCATCATCAACCCGCATCATAGCCAGAGCCGTATAGACCTGGTGGGCCCGCCCTCTCAGCCGTGCCAAGATCTCCACCGCCTCCGCCGGATCCGCAGGTTTCCCGATGATTTGTCCTGCGAAGACCACCGCCGTATCCGCGGCGACAACCAGGCTGCCTGGCAGGGCCTGAGATGCTGATGTAATCGCCTTTTGCCGGGCAAGGCGCAATACGTAACTGCGCGGCTCTTCTGCGGGCAGTGAGCGCTCGTCGATTTCTGCTGGTATAGCTTTAAACTCCCAACCTCCCAGCTGGAGCAGTTTCTTGCGGCGCGGAGAATCGGACGCTAATACCAACATCTGGCAGATTCTAACATAACCGCTGCCGTTAATCCTCACAATCACTAGCCCTTTAAGGGCAGGCGATGTAGAATTGTGGAAGTCCTAAGATATGAAAATTGAAATGTGATTCGTAACTCGTAATCTTTGGGAGATGTCAGGATTTGGGAGCGTGAGAGAGGAGGAAGAATGCAAGCCCTAAAGGCGCGAATTCTAAAGGAGGGGAAGAATTTGGGGGAGGGAATTCTAAAGGTGGATGGATTTATAAACCACCAGGTGGATCCGGGTTTGATGGACCTGTGCGGACAGGAGCTGGCCCGCCGCTTTCGAAACGTCACCGCGACCAAAGTACTGACCGCAGAGATTTCAGGGATCGCTCCAGCCCTGACGACCGCATTTCACCTGGGATTGCCGGTGGTTTACGCTCGCAAACACAAACCGATCACGATGCCGGACCAGGTATTTCTAACCCTGACGCCATCCCACACGAAAGGTCGTACGGTGGAATTGATCATCTCCCCAGAATATTTGTCAGGAAATGAGCGGATCTTGATCGTCGACGATTTCCTGGCAACAGGAGCGACCATTCTTGGACTGGTGCGTCTGGCTCAGACCGCGGGAGCGAGAATTGTCGGAGTCGGAACCCTGATTGAAAAGATATTTGAAGGCGGGCGGGCAGCGCTGGCCCACCTGGATGTTCAAGTCGAGTCGCTCGCCCCCATTCGCGTCATGGAGGGAGAGGAGATCATCTTCGAGGAGTGATCCGTGAGACGTGATGCGTAATTCGTGATTCGTAACCGGAGTATTGGTGTACGCAACACGTAGTACGCAATACGCAACACGCAATACGGATCTCCTTATCCCCTATCCCTTATCCCCTATTTCTATGGACACAATCATTATCTTAGACTTTGGTTCGCAATATGCGCAGCTCATCGCACGGCGGGTGCGCGAGGCCGGAGTGTATTGCGAGCTGCTGCCGTGGGATACGCCCGTCGAGGAGGTGATGGGTCTCAACCCGAAAGGTTTTATCCTATCGGGAGGACCAGCTTCGGTGTACGCGCCGGACGCGCCGCAGGTGCCGGCGTACGTACTGCAGAGCGGGCTCCCTGTATTGGGCATTTGCTATGGTATGCAGGCGCTTACCCACGCATTAGGCGGGAAGGTAGCGCCTTCCGGCGAACGGGAGTATGGGCCCGCCAGGTTGAGCACTTTAAAGAAAAATCTGCTGTTACCCGATGCGGACTACCAGGTTTGGATGTCCCATGGCGACCGGATCGAAGAAGTGCCTCCCGGTTTCCTTCCCCTGGCACGAAGCGATAATTCTCCAATTGCCGCCATGGGTGACCTGTCCAGGAAGTATTTTGGGGTGCAGTTCCATCCCGAGGTGCACCATACCCCCTCAGGTGGGCAAATATTGCGGCGCTTTGTCCTCGATATCTGCCAGGCTGCAGCGGAATGGACTCCCGAGGCGATCATCCAAGAGAGTGTGACGAGGATCCGCTCACAGGTCCGGGACGAACGCGTGCTCGCCGCAGTCAGTGGGGGCGTCGATTCAAGCGTAGCAGCTGCCCTCGTCCATCACGCCATCGGTGAGCAGTTAATCGCAGTGTTCGTGGATACCGGGCTGCTCAGGCAGGGGGAGAATCTACAGGTGGTGAAAACGTTCCAGCAGAATCTGGGACTGGAATTGGTGACCGTCGATGCGGTCGAGCAGTTTATGCGGCCATTACAGGGCATTACCGACCCCGAAGAGAAACGGCGCGTGATTGGCGAGACGTTTATCCGCGTGTTTGAGGCCCAAGCCCGCGAGTTGGGATCGCCCCGCTTCCTGGTGCAAGGCACAATCTATCCCGATGTGGTGGAATCGAGCGCACCCGATCGCGCACAGGCTGAGAGGATCAAGACCCACCATAACGTGGGAGGGCTTCCAGAGGATATGGAATTCGAGCTCGTAGAACCACTGCGATATCTCTTCAAAGACGAGGTGCGGGCGGTTGGCACGGCTTTGGGTTTACCTGGGGAGCTGGTCTGGCGGCAGCCTTTCCCCGGCCCGGGTCTGGCGGTGCGCTGTCTCGGGGAAGTGACGGAAGAACGGCTGGAGAAGCTGCGGGCTGCCGATGCCATTCTAACTGAAGAGTTGCAGGCAGCTGGTTTATTGCAGATGGGCAAGCGAGATCGAGAAATTTCCGGGACTGCGCAGGCTTTTACAGTGCTTCTCCCGGTGCGATCCGTAGGTGTAATGGGCGATCAGCGCACTTATCAGGAGGCAGTTGCCATCCGCGCCGTCACTACAGAAGATTTCATGACGGCAGATTGGGCGCGATTGCCTCATGATCTTTTGGGTCGCATCGCAAACCGCATAGTTAATGAAGTGCACGGGATTAACCGGGTGGTTTATGATATTACCAGTAAGCCACCCGCCACCATTGAATGGGAGTAAGCACAGCAATTCGCACTTTTCATTGCGAGCGCAGCGAAGCAGCGTTCTTACGCTGCCGCAATCTCCTGCACGGCTTGGATGAGATTGCTTCGGC
>Ga0209640_10005431_pt1 | contig 11137 bp, 6 predicted proteins | sample RifCSP10_1_FD_184018 | JGI IMG/M metagenome (GOLD analysis project Ga0209640, IMG submission 184018) | Soil microbial communities from Rifle, Colorado - Rifle CSP2_sed 10_1 (SPAdes) (version 2) | ecosystem: Environmental > Terrestrial > Deep subsurface > Rock core/Sediment | place: Rifle...
CTCCTCCGCGGGCTCGCCACCGTCCTCGACGCCTTCCGCGCCTGCGGCCGCCGCGGCCTGGGGGGAGGCGTCGGCCGCCTGTCCCTGGTAGCCGCGGCCGGTGACGTTGAACTTGATGGCGGCGAAGTCGGGCAGGCCGGGGAACGCGGCGCGGAAGTTCGCGCTGCGGCCGGCGGCGATGCTGGTCACGTTCACCGCGGCGTCGCTCGTCGCCAGCAGCCCGCCCTCCTCGCCGTAGACCGCGGCGGTGAGCCCGGGAGCGACGATCGTGTTGGCGCTGCTGTTGCGCAGGGTGCCGAAGACCTCGATGCCGTCGCCGTCGGGCAGCTCGACCTTCTCCCAGGAGACGACCTCGAGCGGCACGTCGTTGGCCGCCGTCCCCTCGGCGGCGGCTGCGCCCTCTCCCTCGCCTTCCGCCTCGCCGACCGGCGGCAGCTCTTTCTCGGTCAGGCGCAGGATCGGCTCGCCGAGGGGCGCGCGCGGCGCCGGGGGGGCGGCGCGCTGGGCGGCGGCCTCGGCGGCGCGCGCGGTGGCGAGCTCCGAGGCATCGAGGTCGATCTCGTCGGTGCGGATCGAGGACAGCGTGCCGTTCGGCAGGTGGAAGAGCACGCGGCGGCCGTCGACGGTCCACGGGCCGCGGGTCTCGACGCGCGCGCCGTCGCGCGTCACCAGGAGATCGGCGGCGGCGGGCAGCGGCAGCGCCGCGGTCGCGGCGAGGACGGCCAGCGAGAGACGGAGTCGGCTCATCTTCAGAACTCCTTCCAGTTGTGCGGCTCGATCGCCACCGGCACCGGGGCGACGAAGACGATGCCGGTGTCGGAGCGGATGGTCTTGATGTCGAGCGTGTAGCTGGCGAAACGCGCGCCCGGCGGGAAGAGCTTCTTCAAGTCGGCGTTGACCTCGGCGAGCGCGTCGGTCCACGTGTCGGCGTTGTTCTGCGAGGTCGTCGGCGCGTTCTGGGTCAGGCTCTGCTCGACGAACGGCTGGGTGGTGAAGGTGGGGGCGATGACGTAGCGCGTGCGGTCGGTCGTCCCCTCCTGCACCGCGTAGCCCTTGGTGGTCACGGTGTTGACGACGAAGATCTTGCTCTCGCCGGAGAAGGCGCAGACGCCGCTGTTCTGGCCCTGGAGCTCCACCTGCAGCGGGTGGAAGACGGTGAAGAAGCTGACCCCGGAGAGGGTGAAGGCCTCGGTGATCAGCTTCTCGTCGAGCTCGAGCGGGAAGTACCAGCCCGGGAGCAGCCCGTCCGCGACCTCGCCGAAGAGGTAGTTGGCGATCGGAGTGACCAGGTCGTCGGGATCGACCAGAGTGTAGTTGGCCTCGGTGAGCGGGCTGCCGCCGATTTCGTCGAGCACGCCGTCGCGGTCGGAGTCGGACCAGTCCTGGTCGAGCAGGGCGTAGAAGCGCCCCTCCTGCGCGGTCTCGAAGTCCCAGAGGTTCCAGCGGTTGCCGGTACCGAAGAGGATCGAGTAGGAGCCCATCTTGGGTACGTAGACGGCGTTGATCTCGAGGTAGATCGCTCGGTCCTGGGTCGAGAAGACGACGAACGGATCGTAGAAGCCGGTGAGCGTCACGTCGTCGTCGTCCACCGGGTCGACGATGCGCGGGGCGGTCGTGGGGTCGCTGTCGTGGTCGCCGAGCTCGAACGGCCCGTCGCCGAGCGACACCTTGTAGACGTAGCCCGCGGTGGTGCCGAAGTAGAGCGTGTCCACCACGCCGTCGACGTCTGCGTCGACGCCGGTGACGTCGGTGGCCACCGAGCCGGTGATGATCTGGCGGTCGCGCCCGATGTCGAAGCCGCCACGCTTGTAGAGCAGCTCGCCGGTCTCGATGTCGACCATGTAGAGCCAGTCGCCGACCACGTCGAGCGACGAGTTCTCGGGCGACTCGGAGACGCCGCCGCCGAAGATGGCGACGTAGCGGTCCTCGGGCTCGCCGTCGGCCTCGTCGCATTCGCCGTCGCAGAACTGCATGCGCACCGCGAGCGGCCGGCTCCAACCTTCGGCGAGGTCGGTCTCGTCGTTGAGGTCGTCGTCGGCGGGTGCGCCGATGGCGTTGAGGTCGCGGAACTCCCACCTGAGCGCCGGGAACGGCAGTGCGCCGCACTCCGGGTCGTGCGCGTCACCGTACGCGGGCGTGCACGAGGGGACGTAATTGTCGCCGCTGGTCCGACGGCTGCCCTCGGCGGGCTGCGGAATCAGTGACTCGTCCAGGATGTCCGGCTGCGTGATGTCGAGGGCGAAGACTCCCGGGCCGCCCTCGCGGTAGTGGCCGAGGAGCACCGTGCGCCACTCGCGCTCGCTGCAGGTGATGCTGCCGTCGGCCGCCGGAATCGGGTCGAGAAAGACGTCGGCGACGCGCATCGTGCCGTCGACCCCGTACTCGGTGGTGAGCTCCTCGATCTCCGAGAGCTCCTTGATCACCGGCATCATCGCCTGGGGAATGAACGAGAAGAGCTCGCGGCCGGTGCCGTAGTCGTAGGCGCCGGAGGTGCCATCGAGGTCGGCGAGGTCGTCGCGGCCCGGGGCGTTCGCCGGCAGCGGCAGCTGGCAGTCGGTGCCCTGGAACATGCCGGCGTCGAAGGCGTGCAGCTGGCCGTCGTCCGCGCCCGCGAAGATCATCACCCGCCGGCAGAGGTTGGCGTTCGAGAAGTAGGTGTAGGAGAGCTTCTCGGCGCCGCGGTTGGCGGTCGTCTCCGCGGACTCACCGCACAGCGCCCGGCCCCAGTAGAGGTCCTTGGTGAAGAACTCGAAGTCGGCCGGCGGGTTCAGCACCAGCGGGTTGGAGTGGAAGATGTCGCCCAGCAGGTACTGGATGTGGAACGGATTGTCGGCGTCGGCGGGGTTGTCGATCTCGGCGCGCTTCTGGGCGAGGGTGAAGTCGATGATCCCCGAGATGGTGTCGCGGTTGGTGACGTACTGCGCGTCCGCGGGATCGTAGAGCGCCGGCACCGGCAGGTTCCAGGCGAACTCGAAGTTGACCTGCTCGGTGTTGTCCACCGTGCCGTCAACCGGGTACTGGAACCACTGCATCTTGCTCACGATGCTGGTCGGGTCGGCGTCCGGCAGGCCGAAGAAGACTCGGCGTTGGTCGGCGCCGGTGGTGCCCGCGCCGAGCTGAAGACTCGAGATCGTGACGCCGTCGAGCGCCTCGGGGAACGGCGCCTGCGCGAGCAGTCCCTGGGGGTCCCAGGTCCCGCCGTCGATGTTCCAGGTGAGCTGGGAGTCGCCGGCGTCCCAGGCGAAGCACTCCGACTGGTTGACGGTCGCGTCGAACACGGCGCAAGGCTTGTTGCGGTCGGGCAACCCGGTGTCCGGATCGAGCGGCAGTGGCTTCAGGTAGGCGTCGAGCCGTCCCGGCCAGATCGCCTCCTCGTTGAGCGGGATGAAGCTCGAGAGGTAGACCTTGTCGGCGATGTTGGCCTGCACGGTGGGCACGGCGGCGGAGGCGAACGCCGCCGCCTCCTCCTGGATGCGCGCCAGGAACTTCTTGATCTCGTCGAACAGCTCTTCCTTGTTCTCGACGAAGACCACCGGCGTGTTGGCGCACTGCAGCTTTTCCTTGTTCTCGACGCCGAAGCCGATGACCAGGCTCTCGACCTCCTCCTGCGCCGACATCGAGGCGCGGTAGCGGCACTGGTCGGCGTTCTGGCCCTTCTCGAAGCCGGGCGGGAAGAGCGCCTCGTTGTCGTCGTAGTAGTCCTGGGCGTCGAGCTGCGGGCTGCCGTCGCAGGTCTCGCCGCCGTCGGTGAGCATCAGCACGTATTTCTTGCGGCAGGCGAAGTCGGGGTCGAAGGCGGCGGCGACGTCGCTCCAGCCGATGCCATCGCAGTTGCCGGGCTTGCCGCAGCCCGAGTACCAGGAGCGGAAGAAGGAGTACCAGCCGGCGAGCGGCGTCAGGCCGTGGCCGAGGATCGGGCGCACGTTCTCGTCCTTCAAGCGCAGGAAGCCTTCGCCGGCTGGGTAGTCGTCGGCGAAGTAGACCGCCTGCTTGAACGAGGTGGCGTTGCCCCCCGGACTGAGCGGATCGTGTTGCGGGTTCAGGCGCGTCAGCACGCGGTCGAAGTTGCGGTCGTTCCAGTCGAGCGGGATGACGTCGCCGCGCAGCATCAGGTACTGGTAGGCCTCCCAGTCGGTGCCGGTCAAGTCGTAGGTGTAGCCGTCGTCGAGGAAGCGCAGGTTGTAGCCGGCGAAGTTGACCGCGTCGAAGGGGTCGGTGTCGAGGGTCGAGAACGGCTCGGTCCCGTCGCTGTTCGAGGGGTAGCTGGTGCCCGAGGGGTCCCAGCCGCGGCAGGTCTCTTGGGCGTAGATGTCGCTCGCCCAGTAGACGCCATCGGTGCCGGTGGCGTTACCGAGGGTGTCGTAGCTCGGCGCGTCGGAGTCGGGATAGCCGCCGAGGTAGGCCACCTTGGTCAAGTCGGTGGCCGTGCGGTTCTTGGTCAGCACCCCTTCCCAGAAGAAGAACGAGGTGTCGCCCGAGCGCTCGTAGGTCACGGTCAGCGCGCCCGCGTCGTCCACGCAGACGCTGGCGACGCAGATGCCGATCTTCACCGTGGCGTCGAACTGCGTCGTGCTGTCGTAGTCCGTGCCGTTCTGGAAGGTCACCCGGTAGATCGTGGTCACGGCGCCGACGAGGTTGCTGACGTAGTAGGAGACCGGGGTCGCGCCGGCGACGCCGCCCTTGGGCAGGCGGTGGAGCTTGGCGGTCTTCCAGGCGTCGACGCCGCTGCCGCTGAGCGGCACGGCGTCGGTGGTGTTCGGCCAGCAGCCGACTTCCAAGTTGCTGTCGAAGCCGCCGCCGCTGTTGTCGGTCGCCGGCTCGTAGCGGTCGCAGCCGAAGTCGAAGCCCGGGTTCAATCCAGCGACGGCGCCGAAGACCTCCTCGGTGCCGACCGCGAAGAGGGCGGTGAGCGCGGCCGGGAAGCTGCCGACGAGGTTGTTGGCCATCGACTTGACGTCGTAGAGCCAGTGCTTGGCGCCCACCGCCAGGTTGTCCTGGTTGAGCGTCGCGAAGCCGTAGTAGATGTCCTCGGCGCCGTCGACGTCGAGCATGGCGTTGTAGAGCGCCTCCTTGGCCTGGTAGATCTTCGAGTTCGAGTCGTCGCCGCCCTTGGGCACCGGGCAGTTCTCGGTCTCGCACAGGAAGTCGCAGCTGCCGGCGGCGATGTCGTCCGCATCGCAGGTGGAAGCCCAGTTCATCGACGCCGAGTTGTCGAAGAGGACCATCAGGTACGGGTCCCCGGTGTTGGTGCGCAGGAGCTGGCGGTCGCCGGAGCCCTGGGCGAAGGCCGCCGGGGCGAGGACGCAGGCCGCGACGCCGGCGAGAGCGGCGAGCCGGCGGAGGCTGAGGGTCGAGGTCTTGGCGGTCATCGTTCCTCCGGTCGGATCGATCAATATTTCGGTGTCGACTGCAGCCCGGGCGTGTCCGGATCGTCCTCGGTCACGGTGGCGTCGAAGAGCCGCACCGAGAGGTCGATCCGGCGCTCCTGCTCCGGCTGCTTGTAGAACATCTGCGAGAGCAGCTTGCTGGCGGTGGATTCGGTCGTGGTGACGCGCTCGGCGAGTGCGTTGGTGACGTAGTTGATGGCCCAGAACCGGTCCGATCCCAGATTCACCGAGCAGATGTTGCACGGCGCGGTGTGGATCGGGAAGAAGACGCCCATCGAGACCACCTCGCGCAGCGTCTCGCCGCCGCCGACCGGCGTCGAGTCGAGCTCGACGTCCCAGAGCCGCCCGCCGCCGGCGTGGGCGATGAACTGCATCCGCATCCCGGAGTCGGCGCCGAAGAGCACGCGGCTGGCGCTCTTCTCGGCGCCGCCGATCTGCGCCTCGGTCTGGGTGATGACGACGAGCGAGAGCCCGATCACGGTCAGCACGAGCAGCGCCAGCAGGGCGAAGAGGTAGGCGCTGCCGCGCTCGGCCGCCGGCGCCGGCCGGGAGGTGGGTTCGGAGGCGGGGTGGCGCATCAGATGTTCCTCATCTCGATCATGGTGGTGAGCACGCGGCGGCGGTGTTTCTTGCCGTTGCCGACGACGAACTCCTCCGAGAGCACGTCCGTGAAGTCGTGGTCCTCGACCCACTCGCCGTCGGGATCGATGTCCATGTCGGGCGCGTCGTAGCTCGGGTCGGGGCGCGCGGTGCGCGCCACGGTCGAGACGCGCACGTAGTGGAGCTGCACCGGCAGGCCGGCCTGCGCCGTGTTGGCATGCAGCGTGTACTGCGTGTCGGCGACGCGGTCGGCGGGCCAGTTGAACAGCCAGTCGTCGCGCGACGGGTCGGCGGCGTCGTCGAGGCGGTCGGCCTCGTAGATCAGGTCGTCGACGCCCAGCCAGTCGGTGTCGTCGCCGAAGGAGCCCGCGCTGCCGGCGACGTAGCCCTCGAAGTAGTCGGAGTCGAAGCCCAGCGCCACCTGGAGGTCGATGATGTTGTCGGCGACGTCGAGCGAGTAGTTCGCGTCGTCGGCGAGGTACGGCAGCTCGGTGCCGGGCTCGAAGCGCGCCCGCGCCAGGCGCGGCTTCTTGGGGGTGATGGCGTCGCCGTCCACGTCGCGCACGTAGTAGCGGTGCTCCTCGAGGTAGCAGGCGAGCGTGGCGTCCATCTCCGGGATGAAGCGCCGCACCGGCGGATCCGTGTCCGGATCGATCGGATTGAGCGGCGACCCGGTGTCGAGCCGCAGCGTGAGGGTGAGCACGCCGGGGGTGCTGTCGTCGCCCGGTGTCTCCTCGTAGCCGGTGATGTTGGCGATGCCGTACTTCTGCAGCGACTCGGTGCTCACGATCACCAGCCTGCCGAGCACGCCGCCGAGGTCTTCCGCCGAGCCCTCGGCGTCCTGAATTTGCTCGAGGATCGAGTCGTAGGGCTGCGGCAGGCCGGCGATGGAGAACTCGGGGATCTCGATCGTCGACGTGTCGGCGATGTCGTTGGCGTCGGGATCCCAGTCGAAGTCTTCGGGATTGATCTGGAAGATCGAGCCGCCGAAGCAGCCGCGCACGGTCAAAATGTCGGTTAACGGCAGGGCGTCCGGCGAGTCGGCGTCGTCGCGCGAGATGGCGCGCGCGTCGTCCTCGACGTTGTTGCGCACCTCGACCGCGAGGCCGTTGAGCACCGGAGCGGCGGTGGCGTAGATCGCGCTGGGCACGACCTCGGCGGGCAGCCCTCCACGCCCCGCCATGCGCACGTGGCGGACGATGTCGTACTGAGCGACGCGCATCGACTGCTGCATGTCGGTGATCTGCACCTGGATCGAGGCCATGCGGTTGTGCACGTCGAAGGCGAGCGCCGCGGCGACCAGGATCTCGATGGCGATGAGCAGCGAGATCACGAGCTCGATCAGCGAGAAGCCGCGCTCGCTCGCGCGGCGGGACTTGCGGAGTCTCTGGCTCATTCCCGTCGGCCCTCAGTAGGTCTGCACCGCGACGACGCGGTAGCTGAACATCGGCGCGAGAGCGCTCCAGCGCCGCTCGTTGTCGATCGTCATGGTGATGCGCCGGAAGGCGACGCCGCCGTTGCCCACGCCGCCGTCGAGCGGATCTCCGAACGTCGTGTTCTCGACGGTGAGCCCGCTCTCGCTCTCCTGGTCGAGGTCGGCGAGGCCGAACCACTCCACCGTGGCCGTGCGCACGAGCTGCTTCTGGGCGTCCGTGACGTCGGGCGCGTTGCCGGGGGCCCAGCTGTTGGTGCGCGAGGAGAAGACGTCCTCGAGCACCTTCGAGGTCTCGCCCGCCACCAGCGTGAGCGGGTCGGCGGTGAGGGGGATGGAGAGCAGCTCTTCGAGGCCGTCGATCGAGGCGTTGGTCTCCTGCGAGGCATCGTTGCCTTGCAGGTTGTTGAACATGGCGCGCGAGACCAGGGGCAGCACGCCGAGGATGATGACGAGCAGCAGCAGCGCCGCGATCAGGCCTTCGATGAGCGAGAACCCGGCTTCGCCGGATCGCGGCCCGCGATCGTTCGGTCTCATCTCTTCCCTCCGTTGCGCCGCGTGGGCGCGGGCGGGGACTGCGCAACTGGGTTGCGAGGGGGGAACAGCAAGAGCCGTACCGCCTTCCGCACACCCTGCTTCCGAGCGGTGAAACCTTTGAATCGAAAACTGTTGCGGCGCTAGAAGCGAGCCCTGTGGAGTGCTCCTCAGAGCCCGGTTTCGTTACTTTGGGTATCCGAAGTGTCGCTCGGCAGGAGCACCTCGAAGAGCGTTCCGCCGCCCGCGCGGTCGCGCGCCGAGACCGCTCCGCCGTGGAGCACGAAGATGCGGCGGGCCAACGCCAGGCCGAGGCCGACGCCGTCGTCGCGCCCGGAGACGAACGGCTCGAAGAGCCGTGCACGCACCGCCGCGGGGATGCCCGCTCCGCGGTCGGCGATCCCGACCGTCCAGCCGCCGGCGGCGGGCGCGACCGAGAGCTCGACGGGCGGCGCGGCAGCGGCCGCCCGCCGCGCCGCGCCGGCGTTGGCGAGCAGGTTGCGGAACGCGCGCTCGAGCAGCTGCGCGTCGCCGCGCAGCTCGGCGGCGGCGGGCGCGGGCGCCAACGTCCACTCCTCGGGGCCGAGCCCCGCGGCCGGCGCCGCGCGGCGCAGGATCGCGATCAGGTCGCAGGGCTCGAGCCGCCGCGTCCCCGGCCGGGCGAAGGCGAGGAAGTCGCTCACCACGCGCGTCAGCTGGCGGCACTCGCGCTCGATCTCCACGAGATCGGAGTCGGTCTCGGGATCGGGACGGCGCCGGCGCGCCAGCTCGACCCAGCCGCTGACCGCCGCGAGGCCGTTGCGCAGCTCGTGGGCGACGCCCGCCGAGAGCTCGCCGAGCTGCGCCAGCCCCTCGGCGAGCCGCTCGCGGTGCTCGCTGCGCACCTTCTCGGTGGAGTCGGCGAGCACGATCAGCCAGCCGCGCAGGATTCGCCCTTCACCGCGCAGCGGCTCGGCGGTGACGTCGAGCGCGAGCTCGCGCCCGCCGCGTGCCTCGCGCACCGTGGCGCGCGCCACCGGCTGGCCGGCGCGGATCGCGGTCTCGAGCGCGTGCGCCAGGCTCGGGTGCCCGGCCAGAGCCGCGGCGAGCGGCGTGCCGGCGACGGGCGCCGCGACGCCGAGCAACTCGGCCGCCGCCGGCGTCATCGCCCAGGTGCGGCCTTCGGGATCGAGGAGCACGAAGCCGCCGTCGAGCGCGCCGCCGAGCGCGCCGGCGAGCGGAGCGAGATCGCCCTTCGGCGTGCCGAGCGCGGCGAGCGCGCGGTCGAAGGTGGCAAGCAGAAACTCCATCTCGTCCGGCGCGGCGTCGCCTTCGTGCCCGGCGGCGGCGCGCGCCCGCTCGAGCAGCGCTTCGTACGGCCGCAGCAGGGCGACGAGGTAGAGCGTGACCACGATCGCCGCCAGCGCCGAGAGCGTCACCACGAGTGGCGTGAGCAGCGCCAGCGTGCGCTGCTGGCCGGCGAGCGCGAGGGCGGGGAGCTCGAGCAGCAGGGCGCGCGACGCGCCGCCGGCGAGCGGCACCAGCGCCACGACCGCGGGGCGCGAGGTGCTCTCGGGGCCGGCGCTGGCCGAATGTCCGGCGCGAGCGGCGGCGAGCAGCTCCGGCGGCGGCGGCGGCGGCGGGAGCGCTCCGGCGGCGGCGACGGCGCGGCCCTCGGCGTCCACGACCGCCAACGCGCTGCCGAGCGGCAGGGCGCGCCCCAGCGCCTCGAGCCGCTCGGCGCCCGGCCGCCCCGGCTCCGACGCCCAGCGCTCGGCGAGGGCCAGCGCCTCGCTCTGGCGCTCGAGCGCGAAGCGCTCGACCGCCGAGCGGTAGAGCGCCAGGGTGATCAGGGCGAGGATGGCGAAAATCACCAGCGCCGCGGGCAGCAGGATCGGCGCTTCGCGCCGCAGCCCCCAGCGCCGGCTCGCCGCGCTCACGTGCCGCGCCCGAAGTAGAGCGCCAGCAGTGGATCGCGGGCGAAGAGCGCGACCAGCCCGCCGAGGGCGAGGAAGACGCCGAAGGGGAGCTTGAGCGAGAGGTCGCTGCCGCGCCGCGCCGCGACCGCCAGCCCCGCCGCCGAGCCGACGAGCGAGCCCACGACGAGCGTCACCATCACCCCGCCGACGCCGAGGAAGGCGCCCAACATGGCCATCATCTTGACGTCACCCAATCCCATGCCCTCGACGCCGCGCAGGAGCTCCCAGGCCCCGGCGATGACGAGCAGCAGGCCGGCGCCGACGAGCGCTCCTGAGAGCCCGCGCGCCAGCGAGCCCGAAGGCACGAGCGCCTGCGCCGCGAGCCCGAGCGCGAGGCCGGGCAAGGTCAGGCGGTCGGGGAGCAGGTAGTGGTCGAAGTCGATGCCGGCGAGCACCACGAGCAGCGCCGCGAGGAGCGCCGCGGCGAGCGCCTCGAGGCGCGGCCCGAAGCGCGCCACGGCGCCCGCGCAGCAGAGTGCGGTGGCGAGCTCCACCAGCGGGTAGCGCGGCGAGATCGCGGCGCGGCAGTGCCGGCAGCGACCGCCGAGCAGGAGCCAGGAGAGCACCGGCAGGTTGTCGAGGGCGCGGATGCGGGCGCCGCACGCCGGGCAGCGCGACGGCGGAGTGACCGTCGATACGCCGGCGGGGAGGCGGTGGATGACGACGTTGAGGTAGCTCCCGACCACGAGACCGAGGAGTCCCGCGGCGACGATCCAGAACTCGAGGGGCGGCACGGCGGGGCGGATTCTACGACGCGCGCCGTCGCGTCTTCACGGCGCGACGAGCGCGCGCACGATCCTCAGCATGCGCTCGACGCCGCGGTCGAAGACGTCGAGGGGGATGCCTTCGTCGAAGCCGTGCACGCGCCGCACGAGCAGCCCCTCGAGCGCGAACGGCGAGACGCCGTAGGCCGGGATGCCGCGTTGGCGCAAGAAGCGCGCGTCGGTGATGCCGGGGATGAGCGCCGGCACGAGCGGGGCCTCGTCGCCCAGCGCGGCCTCGAGCGCCCGCCAGGTCGCATTGCCGACCGGCGAGGAGGGCGCGGGCGGCGTGGCGAGCCGCACCTCGACCGCGACCCGGTCGCCGAGCGTGGCTTCGAGCTCGTTGAGGAAGGCCTCGGCGTCGGTCTCGGGGAGCAGGCGTACGTCGAGCCCGGCGCGAGCGCGCGGCGGCACGACGTTGGGGCGCTCGCCGGCGTCGAGGGTCGTGACCTGGACGGTGTCGAG
>Ga0209640_10005433_pt1 | contig 11137 bp, 16 predicted proteins | sample RifCSP10_1_FD_184018 | JGI IMG/M metagenome (GOLD analysis project Ga0209640, IMG submission 184018) | Soil microbial communities from Rifle, Colorado - Rifle CSP2_sed 10_1 (SPAdes) (version 2) | ecosystem: Environmental > Terrestrial > Deep subsurface > Rock core/Sediment | place: Rifle...
TCGTCCTTTTCGCTATTGAAACCGGAGATTTCGGCCTGTGGATAGTGGTCGGCGCGTGATTCCGCTGTCGCTGCTCAAGATGAAGGGCACGCACAACACGACGCGGCAGGGCGGGGATGCGCCGGAGATCAAACCGGGCGACCCGTCGCTCTCGCCGGCGAAGCGCTACGCGTTCCCGAAGCCGCCGCGCGTCAACGGCAAGCCGGTGCTCGGGCCATCCGGCATGAAAGAGTGGCGCCACATCCGCCGGCTCATGGAGGCAACCGGTGTCATCACGCAAGTCGACCACGCCGTGCTGTTCGGATACTGCATGCTCTACGAGCGGTCGGTGACGAAGCCGGCGGCGATGACCGCGGCGCTGTTGACGCAGCTTCGGATGTTCGCCGGCGAGCTCGGGTTCACGCCGTCGGCTCGGGAGCGCCTGCGGCGTCCGATCGCCGACTGATCAATGGGCGCCTATCCGTGGGTCCAGAAAGGGCTCGCGTTCTGCAATGCCGTGCTCACGGGCGAGAGGCCAGCCGGCGTACTCGTTGTCAACGCGTGTAAACGCTTTCGGCGCGACCTCGAGCGGCAGGGCGCGGACGAATTTCCGTACGTCTTCGACATCGACGAGGGCGAGCGTTGGCTCGCGCACCTCGCGAGATTGAAGCACGTGAAGGGGCCGCTCGCCGGGCGCTACTACGAGCCGTCCGGCTGGCAGTGCTTCTGCACGATGAACCTGTACGGCTGGCGCAATTCGGAAGGGTGCCGGCGGTTCAACGAGGCCTACATCGAGTGCCCGCGAGGGCAAGGGAAAAGTTTTTGGGTCGCTGGGCTCGGCCTCGGCCACCTCACGATCGACGGCGAAACCGGAGCCGAGGTATTTTGCGGGGCGACCAGCGAGAAGCAAGCCTGGGAGGTGTTCAGGCCGGCGCGCGGCATGTGCCTGAACAACCCGGAGTTCTGCGCCGAATACGGTATCGAGGTGCACCCGCGAAGCCGCGCGATCTACGTGATGGCGACCGGTGCACGGTTCGAGCCGTTGATCGGCGTCCCCGGCGATGGTGCGGCGCCGTCGTTCGCGATCGTGGATGAGTACCACGAGCACGGGAACTCGGACCAGGTCGATACGATGACGACCGGCATGCAGAAGCGCACGCAGCCGATGATGTTCGTCATCACGACGGCGGGTAGCGACTTCGGCGGGCCGTGTCGCGAGAAGCGTCAGGACTGCGTGAAGATTCTTGACGGTTCCGTCGTCGACGAGACGGTGTTCGCGATCATCTTCACGATCGACACGAAGTCCGACGGAGCAGAGGTCGAGGATCGTTGGGACACGGTCGACGCGCTGATCAAGGCGCAGCCCGGGTGGTTCGAGCACATCAACCGCGCGTTCATCCTCGCCGAGCTCGAGAAGGCGAAGCGCAACCCGGGCAAGCAGGCCGCCTATCGTACGAAGTATCTCGACCAGTGGGTCGGGGCGAAGGCCGCTTGGATGAACATGCTGAAGTTCCAAGCGTGCGGGCGGAAGGGCCTCACGCTTGATCGGACGCTTGGCGAGCAAGGGTGGCGCCTCTATCTTGCCTTGGACGCAGCTTCGAAGATCGACCTCGCCGTGCTCGTGGCGCTGTTCGTTCGGGGATCAGGGTCGAGCACTCGGTATCGCGTGCACTTCGATCGATGGATTCCCGAGGCTCAGCTCTCTGATGGCAAGAACAAAGACCGGTACACGAAGTGGCGCGAGGTCGAACGCGTCCACGTGACCGAAGGTGACATCGTCGACTTCGACGAGATCGAGCAGCGGATCCTTTGGTATCGCGGCAAAGCCGAGATCGCCGCGGTCGGCTACGACCCGTGGCAACTGACTCAGCTTGCGACGCACATGCTGGCGGAGGGCGTGCCGATGGTCGAAGTACCGATGACCGTGCGGCAGATCTCGGCGCCGATGAAGGAGCTCGAGGCGGTTATCTATGACGACCGATTCGAGTACGACTTGGGCGACGAGCCGCTCGTGTGGCAGGTGGGAAACGTGGTAGCGAAACGCGACAAAAAGCAAAACGTTTTCCCTGACAAAGAGCGCGAGGAGGCGAAGATCGACGACGTCGTCGCGACGCTGATCGCGATGAACCGGGCGCTCGCGGTTGTCGAAGCAACCAAGTCCTTCTGGGAGACGGCGTAGTGGCTTGGTGGTCGCGACTCCTGCCGCGAGATCAGAAAGCGGCAGGGCCGGATCCTCTCGCGCTGTTCGCCGAGATATACGGCCAGCGACTCGCTTGGACGAATCGCGTCGTGTCGCTGCGGACGGCGATGCAGGTCTCGACGGCGCTCGCGTGTGGACGCGTGATCGCGGAAGGCATCGCGATGCTGCCGTGGAAGGTCTACCAGGCGCAGGGTCGTACGCGGCAACCGGAGCCGAGTCACCCGATCTACGACAAGCTCGCCACAGTCCCGAATCCGCTGCAGAGCGCGTTCGAGTTCCAAGAGACGATCGGCCTGCACCTCGCGTTCTGCGGGCAGGCGGTTATCTGGACTCCCACCGTGCGCGGCACAATCGACGCACTGTGGCCGATGCAGCCTGGCTGGGTCACGGTGAAGTACCGCTGGCCGGAGCCGCCGAGTTACGAGGTTCGAGTCGGTGACGGTCGGCCGACGATCACGCTTTCGGCCGCCGAGGTGTGGCACATCCGCGGGCCATCGTGGGATTCGTACGCGGGGATCGAATTCCTCGACATCGCGCGCCAAGCGCTCGGGCTCGCGATGGCGATCGAGGAGGGGCAGGCGAAGCTGCAGGCGCAGGGCGTCAAGATGCCCGGCTTCCTTTCGACCGACTCGACGCTCACGGACGAGCAGCACAAGCAGCTCGAGGCGTGGATCAAGAAGGCGTCCGGGGCCGAGAACGCCGGCATGGGACAGATCCTCGACCGCGGCATGAAGTGGATCGAGACTGCGATGACGAACGTCGACGCGCAGACGCTCGAGCAGCGCAAGCTCCAGGTCGAAGAGGTGTGCCGCTTCATGCGCGTGCTGCCGATCATGATCGGCCACGCGGACAAGACGGCCACCTACGCGAGCGCCGAGCAGATGTTCCTCGCGCACTCGATGTACACGAGCGGCCCGTGGGCGCGGCGCCTCGAGCAGAGCGCGGATCGCAAGCTGCTCACCGCTGATGAGCGCGCGGCCGGGTTCTACACGAACCTGAACGAGAAGGCGCTGCTCAGGATGTCGGCCAAGGATCAGATGGAGTATCTGTCGCGCGGTGTGCTCACCGGTATCCTCACGCGCAACGAAGGGCGCGAGAAGCTGGACCTGAACCCGATCGAAGGATTGGATATTCCCTTGGCGCCAGCAAACACCTTCACAACCAACCCGCCGTCTGGCGAGGACACCGACAAGCCGCCTAAAGCGGGAGCAACAGACTAGTGGGCGCGCTGTATATGCTGACTTTTCCATCCGGGAAGTCCTACATCGGCGTCACGTCGTGGACCACAGCCGAGCGATTTGCTGAGCACTGTGCGCGGGCGCGCCGGACGAGACGGCGCCACGCCGTCCACTCCGCGATTCGAAAGTACGGGCCCGCTGCCGTCGAAACGCGAACGCTTGTGATCGCCGACGACCGAGACTTTCTCCATGACATGGAGATCAGGGCCATCGCTGCATACGAGACGAAGGCGCAGAAAGGGCTTAATCTGACCGCAGGCGGAGAGGGCATTCGTGACCTGTGCGCGGAGTCACGCGAGAAGCGACGCTCAGCGATGTTTGGTCGCGCTGTGTCTGCCGAGACTCGAGAGAAGCTCCGCCTTGCCGCCACCGCACAAATGGCACGCCCTGGAATGAAAGAGCTGATTGGCTCTCACGCTAAGGGTCGCGTGACGTCAGCGGAAACGAGAATGAAGTTGCGGGCGACTTCTACGCGAGCGCTCGCGTCCAAAGAGGTGCGAGAGCGTATATCAGCCGGCACACGCGCTGCCTTGAGCAGACCTAGCGTCAGGGAAAAGCTCAGCGCTTCTTCTGTGAGGAAGTGGTCGTCACCAAATGCGCGAGCCCATCAGTCAGCGGCGATGCGGCGCATTTGGGCCGCTCGTCGATCTGGACAGCGGCCGATGATTCGGCTGAGGCAGTCGAAGAAAGTTCTCGAGTGTAAGCAAGTGCTCGGAGGCACCGGGCTCACCAGCGCCGGTGTCCCGGCCGCCGCGGCCTAAGTTTTTCAACAGGAGCCAACAGACATGCTCGAGCACTTTGCTTGCGGGCTAGAGGTGAAGTTTGCCTCGGACGACGTCGCCTCGATGACCTTCAACGGATACGGCGCTGTGTTCGGCAACATCGACGCGAACGGCGACGTGATCAATAAAGGCGCCTTCCGTGACACGTTGCGCGAGGCGAGGAAGACGAAGAACTGGCCGGCGATGCTCTCGCAGCACGGCGGCTGGGGCATGGACGCCGAGTCGATGACTCCGATCGGCATCTGGACCGACATGGAAGAGGACGATGTCGGGCTCAAAGTCGAGGGCAAGCTCGCCGAGACTCCGCGCGGGCGGGAGATCTACACGCTGATGAAGATGGCGCCGCGGCCGGCGATCAACGGCCTCTCGATCGGTTATCGCATCAAGGAGTTCTCGTTCGGCACAAAGCCCGACGAGCCCCGGCGCACCCTGAAGAAGCTCGACTTGCTCGAGGTGTCGCCAGTGACGTTCCCGGCGAACCTAAAGGCGCGCGTCGCCGCGGTGAAGTCGATCGAGCTGATCAGCACGCTTTCGCAAGCGGAGGACTACCTGCGCGATGCCGGTGGTTTTTCGCGAGCTCAAGCCACGGCATTCGTGTCGCGGCTAAAGGGCCTACGTCCGAGTGATTCGGAGGGGCAAGACGAGTCGCTAGCCGCATGGCTGGCATCCCATCCCATCAACCGGAAAACATAGGAGACGATCCACATGGATCTGCAAGCACAGCTGAAGGAAACGCTCGACAGCATCGGCAAGCGTTTCGAAGATTTCAAGACCGAGTGCGACAAGACGTACCCGTCGAAGGACGCGCTCAGCAAGGGCGTCAAGGACGCGATGGCCGAGCTCAAGCTCGACAAGCTCTCGCAGGCAATCGACGACCTGACGGGCAAGAAGGAGGACCTCGAGAAGCGCATCAAGGCCGAAGCCACCTATCGCGAGGATCTCGAGCGCAAGCTCAACGCTCTGCGCATCGGCGGCGACAAGACCGACGAGGTCGAGCAGAAGGCGCTCGTTGCGTTCAAGACGCAGGTCCGCGTCAACGCGAAGATGCGCAACCTGCCGGAGCCCGCCGAAGTCGGCGTGAAGGAGTTCCGCGACTACAAGAGCGCGTTTGCGAAGTACGCACGCGCGGCCGACGAGCGGATGCTCTCCGGCGACGAGTACAAGGCGCTCTCGGTCGGTATCGATCCGGCGGGCGGCTACTGGGTGCCGGCCGACACGAGCGGGCGGATCGTCACGCGCGTGTACGACCTTTCGCCGATCCGTCAGATCGCCGCCGTGCAGCCGATCAGCACCGATCGCTTGGAAGGCGTCGGCGACATCAACGATGTGACGTCGGGTTGGGTTGGCGAGCAGCAGAGCCGCGCCGAGACGAACACGCCGGACATCTCGAAGTACGACATTCCGGTGCACGAGATCTACGCGATGCCGAAGGCCTCGCAGAAGATTCTCGACGACGCCGCGATCGACATCGAGGCCTGGCTCGGCGGCAAGGTTTCGAACCACTTGGCGCGCCAAGAGGGCGCCGCGTTCGTGGTCGGCAATGGCGTATTGAAGCCGCGCGGCTTCACCACGTACGCGACGGCTGCAACGGCGGACGCGTCGCGTGCATGGGGCACGTTCGAGCACGTCATGAGTGGTGCGAGCGCCGACTTCGCGTCGACCAATCCGGCCGACAAGCTCTTCGATCTCGAGGGCGCGTTCAAGCCGCACTTCTTGAACAACGCGAACTGGGTCACGCGTCGCTCGGTGGTCGTCAAGATTCGGAAGTTCAAGGGGTCGGACAACAACTACCTCTGGCAACCGGGCCTGATGGCCGGCAAGCCGAACACGCTGGTCGGGTACCCGATCGTGCATGCCGAAGACATGCCGGCGCTGGCAGCGGATTCGCTGTCGCTCGCGCTGGGCGACTTCCGCGAGGGCTATCAGGTCGTCGATCGCATCGGCATCCGCGTGCTGCGCGATCCGTACAGCGCGAAGCCGCACGTGTTGTTCTACACGACGATGCGCGTCGGCGGCGGTGCGGTGAACTTCGAGGCGATCAAGTTCCTCAAGTTCAACACCTAGTCGCTTCTCTCTCAGCAACGCGGTGCGCGGCCGTGCGTTGAAACGCGCACGGCCGCGTCCCTTCGCTCAACCATTTGGAGATATTTGCAATGCGCGACATGGCCAACAACATGCAGGTCAAGAAGGTGATCGCCTCGATCAGCGGCGCCGCCGACGACGTTCCGATCGTGGGCGCGATCATCGACCGTCAGGGCTACGACAGCCTGACGTACCTGATCAACACCGGCGTCCTCGCGGACGCGAACGCGACGTTCACCGTGCTGCTCGAAGATGGCGACGCGGCGGATCTCGTCGCGGACGGTGCTGCCGTTGCGGATGCCGACATGATCGGCACCGAGGCGGTGGCAGGCTTCCAGTTCGACGATGACGGCGAGGTACGCAAGCTGGGCTACATCGGCAGCAAGCGGTACACGCGGATGACGATCACGCCCGTCGGCAACACCGGTGCGTGGCCGATCGGCGTGCTAGCTGTGCTGGCGCATGCCGGCCTGAAGCCGGTCACCCAGGCGGCCTCGTAAGGCTCTCGATGCGGCAATGGCTGGGGCGCCTCTTCCCGATGAGGCGCCCCTTTTCCTGCGCGAGGCATTGAATGGGCCTGATCCGCACTGTCGACCCAGAACAGGAGCCGCTGTCGCTCGACGAAGCGAAGCAGCACCTGCGCGTCGACATCGACGATGACGACGAGCTGATCCTCTCGCAGGTCGCGGCTGCGCGACAGTGGGCCGAGGGCCATACGCTGCGCGCGCTCGTCACTCAGACCTGGCGCCTGACATTCGACTACGAGTGGCCGTCCGTCGAAGAGGGCGGTCGCTGCACGCATCGAATCGTGCTGCCACGGCCGCCGCTGGCGTCGGTGACCTCGGTCACGTACGTGGATCTCGAAGGCGCGACGCAGACACTTGCCGTCGATCAGTACATCACGAGTAAGCGCGACACCGGCGAGTGGTCGATCGAGCCGGCGTACGGCGTCATTTGGCCGTCGGTGCGTGATGTGCCGGCAGCTATCGCCGTGACGTTCGTCGCCGGTACCACGGCCGCTGATGTGCCTGAGCCGCTCAAGGCTGCGATGAAGCTGCATGTCCAGATCTTGTACGACCATCCGTCCGGCGCCGAGATGCAAGCGCTTGAGCGCGCAAGGGACGCGCTGCTCAATCAGTCCCGCGTGCACCCGTACCGATGAATGCCGGAGATCTCCGCAGGCGTTACTCCGTCCGCTCCCGCTCGACGACGCGTGATGCGTGGGGTGGGCAATGAACATTGGCAAGCTCGATCGCCGCATAACGCTGCGCGCGAAGTCGACGGTAAAAAACTCCTTCGGCGAGGACGTCGTGACGTGGACCGACATTGCGACGGTTTGGGCCGAGTGGATTCCGAAGGCCGGCAGCGAGCGCTGGGCGTCTCAGCGCGTGATTGACACTGCTGACGGCGCTTTCCGGATCAGATATCGATCCGGCATCGACGCGCTCGACGAGGTGCTGTTCGACGGCGTGCAGTATCGCGTGCTAGGGCAACCAGCCGAGATAGGGCGGCGAGTGGGGCTCTTGATCCAAGCGGAACGAGTCGTCGATGGCTGACGTAGGGCAGGCGATCTACTCGCGCCTCTCGGGCAACGCGCCAGTCGCTGCGCTCGTGAGTACGCGGATTTTCCCGTACACGCCGATCGATCCGAAGACGCGCCCGTACATCACCTATCACCTGGTCTCGATGGTGCAGCGACCGCACGCGATGGGCACGACTCCGGGGCTCGTGACGGATCGGTACCAAGTCGATCTATGGGCAGACAGCTACGAGGCGATGATCGCGCTCGACGACGCGGTGTACGCGGCGCTCAGCCGGTGGCGCGGAACGGTGGCGACCGTCACGGTCGAGGACTCGATGCACGTCGATCGACGCGAAATCTACGAACCGGACACCGAGCTTTTCCGGCGTAGCAACGATTACGAAGTGACCTGGCGCGAGGTATAAGCCGAATGGCAGAAACGATCCTTTCAGCCGGCCTGCTATTCTGCGGCCGCGCAAACCTCACAGCGCAGATTCGCGAGATGGCGCTCGTCGTATCCAGCGAGTTGCAAGACACGACGGCGCTCGACGATACGAGTCGCAACCGTCTCGGCGGACTGAAGGACGTCTCGTTTTCGGCCGCGGGCTACTTCGCCGCTGCGGAGCCCGATCTCACGATCTACATCGACCTTGGCGTCGCCGATACGTTGATAACGGTCGCTCCCACGACGACGCTCGGCGATCGAAGCTACTTTTTTCGTGCCGTGCTCGGTGAGTATTCACCGATCGGCGGGGCGGTCGGCGAGGTTGCTGGCTTCTCGCTCAATGCGAGCGCGTACGCTGACGGACTGATCCGCGGTACGTTGATGGAAAACGGCTCGTTTCTCGTCACCGGCAACGGTACGGGCCGCCAGCTCGGGGCCGTCGGCTCGACGCAGCGGATATACGCCGGGCTACACATCACGGCTATTACCGGCACGTGGACGATTGCGCTCGAGTCCGACGACAACGCCGGGTTTACGACTGCGACGACGCGCGCCACATTCGCGAGCAACACGGCGGAAACCCTGTCGAACAACGCCGCCGATCTCTTCACTTCGGTTGTCGGCGCGATTACCGACGACTACTGGCGGTTCCGATTCACGGAAGACGTCGCCGGCACGATCACTCTTGCGGCATCCCTTGGCATCCAATGAGGCATGAAACATGGCTGAGCAAGTTTTAACCAACGCCCACCTCTCGGTGAACGGCGTCAACCTGTCCGATCACGTGCGATCGATCACGCTGCGCTACGCGGCGGATCTGCAAGACATCACCGCGATGAGCGACACAACGCGCAATCGCTTGGGCGGGCTCAAAGACTGGTCGTTCGACGTCGAGTTCAATCAGGACTTTGCGGCGGCGAACGTCGATGCGACGCTGTTCCCGATTGTCGGCACCTCGGTCGCGATCATCATCCGACCGGACGCCGGCGCGGTCAGTTCGACGAATCCGAACTTCACGGGCAATGCGATCATCGAGTCGTATCAGCCGGTCGGCGGCGCGGTTGGCGATGCGCACACCGCGCCCGTCACCTTCCAGGGCAACGGTACGCTCACGAGGGCGACGGCATGATCGAGGTCGAGATCGCTGGCCAGAAGGTCATCGTCCGCGCGCTCAAGGCGAAGGCGATGCTCGACATTGAGGAAAAGCACGAGAAGCCGCGCGACGTGAACCGGCATGTCATGGCCGCGTGCACCTTCCTCGAGGGCGGCTCGCCGGCGTTTACACCCGAGCAGATCGAGGATCTCGACACGCCGGATTACCGGCGACTCCAAAGCGCCGTCTGGAAGGCGCACAACCCAGCCGACGCAAAAAAAGACTAGCCCGCGGCACGCTGCGGCGGTTCCTGTTCGATCTCGCACGCGAGCTCGGCGGGATGACCGTGGGCGAGCTCGCCGAGCGGATCACGGTAGACGAAGTTACCGAATGGGCCGCGGTCTCTGAGCTTGACGAGGCTGAGCGCGAGGATCGGCGTAAGCGCAGCGACCTTAAGTCGAGGGTGCAGCACGGGGTCAAGGACGCGCGATCGAAGCTGCGGACAAAGAGGGCGTGATGGCCGGCAAGATGTTTCAGATGCGCGGGCTGTCCGAGCTGCAATCAGCGCTAAGAAAGCTGCCAGAAGCGATGCAGGAACAGGCGCTCACCAAGGCGGCCGTCGATGGCGCGCTAGTGATCCAGGAAGAGGCGCAAGTTCTCGTGCCCGTCGACACCGGCCGGCTGCGTAACAGCATCGTCGTCTCGCGTACGTACAAGCAGCATGGTCGGCGAGTGCGTATCCGCGGGGCAGTCGTGGTCGGCATTGAAGGCGTCGCGCGCTTCTATGCTCACCTCGTGGAATTCGGCTCCTCGAAGATAGGCCCGCGGTCGTTCATGCGCGCAGCTCTAGAAAACAAAGCCCAGGAAGCTCTGCGCGCCATGGGCCAACAGCTAGGCCGGGAGATCGAGCGCGCGGCACGCCGCGTCGGCAAGTGGAAGTACTCGCGGCGGCTGCTGCGGAACATAGGGCGCACCAAACTATGACGACGAGCGTGATCTCGCTGGCCGAGGCCCGTGCGCGCGGCTTGCGGTTCTATTTCACTGGCAAGCCGTGCAAGCGCGCGGGCCACGTCGCGCAGCGACGCGTCACCGGCAAGCGCTGCATTGAGTGCGAGCGTATCGACGTCGTCGTGTGGCGTCAGCAAAACCGCGAAAAGCATCGCGCGTCGGTCAAGCGCTACCAGCAAAACAATCCGGAGAAGAAGAAGCTATTCGCGAAGCGCGAGTACGAACGAAACAAGCCTCGGTACATGGTGGCCATGCGGCGGTGGGCCGCCGAGAATCGCGAGCGCAGCCGACAGATCAAGGCGGATTGGCAGAAGCGCAATCCGGTAGCCATACGCGTGAAGGCGGCTCGTCGACGCGCATTGATCAAGCAAGCTGGCGGCTCGCATACCGTCGAGGACATTCGTCTGCTGTTCAAGCGTCAGCGTGGGCGCTGCGCGGGCTGCACGGTCCGGCTCGCCGAATATCACATCGATCATGTTGTCGCGATCGTGAACGGCGGGGGCAACGGACCGGAAAACCTGCAACTCCTTTGTCCGATCTGCAACTACTCCAAGCACGTTAAAGACCCGATCGACTGGGCGCAGCAAAACGGGAGGCTGTTGTGACCACCAGCGTCGGCGGTTTAATTGCTGACGTGGGGCTCAATGTCGCGATGCTACGCGCCGACGTCGGCAAGGCAAATGCCGAGCTATCACGCGGCGTCGGGCTCATGAATCGCAGCTTGGGCGGGCTGCAACGCTCGGTCGGTCAGGTCGGCAACGCATTTCGCTTGCTGGTCGGCACCGCCG
>Ga0209640_10005434_pt1 | contig 11135 bp, 1 predicted proteins | sample RifCSP10_1_FD_184018 | JGI IMG/M metagenome (GOLD analysis project Ga0209640, IMG submission 184018) | Soil microbial communities from Rifle, Colorado - Rifle CSP2_sed 10_1 (SPAdes) (version 2) | ecosystem: Environmental > Terrestrial > Deep subsurface > Rock core/Sediment | place: Rifle...
CCAGGCGCTTTTCAGCTCTATCCCGAATATCTTGGCCTTAGAGAGATTCTCGGCAACGCCGGGGCCGATCTCAAACGCGGCGACATTCCAGCTGGGAGAAAGACAGTTGAACGGATCAGCCCTCGCGCTGAACACTTATTTTGATCTTCTCAGCAGAGGCGCATCCGCAGCCTTTGTGAGCCAAGACCCCGACCACAGGCATCGCGCGATCGTTACCTTCGATCATAGCGGGATCATTGGCAATGGCCAATGGCTCGACCATCAACTGCAAATTATCCCGTCCCAAATAAGGCCGGCTTTATTCTTATCGAGCTCATTAAGCGAGAGGCTCAGGGGTTCCTTCGTTTACTGGTCATCTTATAAGGACCAAGACATTCAGCCGCAAGATAGCATATTAGAGATTAATACGTTAAAGGTAACGGAGCGAGGCCACACCGGCATCCTGCGCGTGGAGGCCGGCCCTGCCTCGTTTGTTTTGGCCCGACAGAGCGATCTGGTGAGGGGCCAGCATAATATCTTCAACGGTTTGACGGATTTTGATGTCAGAGGGGACGTCAGTACATTTGCAACAACGCTGGCGCTGGGGGAGATGCGTCTAGACCGATTGGTAGCTCATCGATTGACGCTGTACCATAGGCTTAACTGGTTTGGCTCAAACTTTAACGGGCAGGAATTTAATGCGGATCTTCATAACGCGGCGGTACAAACGAGGATGCCGTTAGGCCCGATATTGGTCGGGCCTTATACGCGCATGGATTGGACGGCCAGCGATCATTTCGGGAAAGTTTACGGGATGTCCTTCCCTCGGAATTTATGGGAGATGCGCACCCATCATCCCGGTATCAACGGAAGAAGGCGGTTGGTTGACAACTTACCCGCAGGGCTTGAACTGCGTTCTCAACTTGGCGCTCACCAACTGTATTTTAATGCCTATCATAATATTTTCAGCCTCTGGTATCCGTCCACTTTTGTTGAGCCGACATCCTTTGGGGAAGGGAATATCATTGTTCCGGAATTAAGCAGCGGAGGAACGCTGGAGTATTCGTGGAAGCCACGCGGTATTTTTGATGATCTTACGGTGACAGGTTTCCGCGAGACGGTCCATACCTACCGTATTCCGCCGTTTGCCGAGATCATCCCGGTAACGATCCATCGGCTGGGGGCAGAGGCACAAATGCAGCGGGCTGTTTATCTTTCTGAAAGGGCCCGATTATTGGTGAGCCTGTTTGGAAGCGCCATGAACGCCGAGGAAGGAGACCAGCCGCTTCCCAACTCATATAAATACTTGGCGCAATTAAGAACAAGTTTAATTTTGGATGATCGATGGCAATTTGCCTTAAGCGGCAATTATCGTGATGGACGTGTGAACAGGGTCCTTGATGAAAACAATTTAAGCGGCCGATATGCCTTCTCGCCGATACCGCCGTCTTATAATTTAGGTCTTTCGTTCGGCTTCCCGATTTTCAAGGGGAGCATGCTTGATCTGAGCTTCTCGGATCTTTTGTGGTGGACGCATCCTGAGGGGAATATCCTTGAAACGTATATTAATTCATCCGGAAAGCAGGTTTTCATTCATGCGCCGCCGATATTGAACATTCGATTCAACTGGAATTGGAGATGGAACGGACGGTCGCGCGCCAATGAAGAAAGCGGCGCAAACAGCTCCAATAGCGAGAACAAGCGTGGTGCGGCGTTGCTTGGCGTGGTTGCCGCATTGGCGCTCGTGCCTATTATTCCGCTTCTGCCGGATCTCATCAATACATTCTTGTCCATGCTCAACGCGATGGCGGCGTTGGGGAGCGGCCATCCGGAAGGATTAGCTTTGGCCATGGTAGCGTTACCTGAAACGGCGCTTGCATTAAGTGGCATCGGTTTAATGTTCTGGGCGATTGATTCTTTGGTGGCGCGAAGGAGAGCAAGAGATCACGCAGTCTTAAGAGAGCAACAAGATCTACAAAAAGAAAATAAAGATTTCATTACGTCGTCTTCCCCAAGAAGAATTCTGGCGCCATTGGATCAACCCAGGGTTCTGTATGATAGGTTGCTGTCCAGAGGGCTAAAGCGTATTGCCTACGGTACTCAAGCGCTTGTGATGGCCAAGCGAGGATGGCGGTTTGTGTTGAAGTTATTGATCGATGAGCCTTCCGAGTATGTGTTAGCTTCCGAAACGGTTGACTCATACCGCGTTGCTGGGCCACGACTGGGCGGTTTGATGCTCGATTTCTCCATTGTTGAACTTGAATATTCAAATGGCCTCACGGAAGAGGCCATTATCATGCGAAGGACGGATGGGCTGGATATAGCCCAGCATATCCGGGATGCGGTTCGCTCGGGCGATCTTGAGAGGGCGCGTGATCTGATCGAAAAAAGCGTCGGATTAGCCGTACAGATTATTCGCCGAGGCGTATTTTCGTTCGACCTTAAGTTGGACAACTTGGGCCTTTTACAAGCAGAGGTATATTTGATTGATGCTGGCCATGTGGATGATTCATATGATTTAAGATCAGTCAGGAAATATCTTCAGGTTCAAGAAGAGAATCGTCACTTCTTAAGTCGGCTTTCACCGAGTCTGGCAGAAGCATATTCGCAGATTCTAAGACAAAATGGGCTTGATGAAGAGCACATAGAGGAAACTCTAAGAGTTCAATTTGCAGTGGATGAACATGTGCCAGTAGCGGAGCTTATTTATGAGATGGAGGGTTGGTTCAAAGAATTAATATTCACACGTGAACGAAAGACAGATCAACTAAAACCGTGGGAGTTAATCCCTTATCGCGATCCCAGAAGCCATCCTTCTTATCAGGAGCTTATCCGAGTATTGCAGTTAAACGGTTATGAACCGCGATTTGTTGTGACCCAGGCTTCCGTTAATATTGTGATCAATAAGCCATTTCCATTTTTCCGATTGCATTTCTTGAGGTATGTGGACGACCTTCTTACTGACGTTTATATAGAATCCTTGCGGCCGACGTTTATCGTGTTTAAGAAAAATGAACGTTCCGTAATTGAATTCGTTAAAAGATTGATTTATATCATCTTTGGCTTCGGTACAAGAGTTGGTCCAAGAATTAAGCGTTGGTGGGAATCAGACAGCCTTAAATCGATCATTCTGCCGATGATCGGTTTGGGTTCTTTATTTGCTGTGATGGCGGGCTTGGGAAGCGGCCATGAGGGCGGCGCGCTTATGGCCATGGCATCGGTTGTGGGCATTCCCGCCGGCGGTTCTTCCGGTAACGGCAAAGGCGGCGGGGATTCAGGTGATTCCGGAAATTCTCAAGACCATTCCTATGGCAGCGCGGGCAACCCTCCGCCGAAGAAGCCGTTGTGGCAGCTATTTTTGCAATGGCTGAGAGAATATCGCGAGAAACTGCAGGAGATCGCAAGAAAGTTAACTCCGGTACGGGCGCCGCCGCGAATTGAAATAAAAGATTTATTAAGGCAACGCCCTGCCAAAGAAAGCGCCTTGTTTGCTCAAAAGCGCATCCGTGATCTTAAAGAGAAATTCTTTGATTCCTTCCGGCAGAAAGAGTTGAGGCCTGGCCGCCGCGGCCGCATCAAGGCCCCCACCAAAGAAGAGATCGCCGCGCTCGACCATAAATCGGCCCTTGAATTGGAGCGCATCACGAAGATAGCCGATGAAGCTTTAAGGATCTATCAGGAAATATTCCCGGGCATTAAAGAAGACATCGACCAGGGCAGGAAGGTGCGCCTGCAGCAATATACCAAGAATAAAGACGTCTTAAGGACGCTACGCGTCATGCTTCTTCTCTATAAGCGCAAGGGGCTTGATTTCATCAAGTTCGCCAACGCCAGGAACCAGGTCTTGACCATCGCTGGCTTGTTGACAGCGACCGGGCGCACGGCCTTCGTGGCTGACCTGGCCGCTGGCAAAACGGATGCGTTAATGGGAGTGGTGGCCTATGAGTACGCCAGAAGAAAAGGTATTTACTTCATCGTTGTCCCGCGAGAGATCGTGCGCAAGGTCGTTAACGATCCGATCCTGAAACCCATCAGCGATAAAGGAAAAGTCTATGAAGTCAAGAAGGGTATGGATGTGTTGGAGCTTGTTAAAGAAAAAGGCAATGGCGTTTATGTCCTTGATCCGCACAGTATTTTGCATTTGGCGTATTCTAAAGAAGGCCAGGTCATTCTGCAAAAGGCTAGGATCGTCCGTTCCGATGAGGTCGACGCTTTCTTGAAGTACGTCGGCTTTATCAAGGATGACCATGTGCTGGGCGAGGTTATCATGAAAGCGCTCGAGCGCGGCGATCCGACGGCTATCCGGGTCAAAGAGATGGCGGAGCGGGTCTATGAGCAGATCATGAAACTTTATGACATTGCGCAGCGCAACGTGGCCGGTGAGGTCTGGACGCGCATCGAATACGGCAGCGGGTATGATCTGGTCCGCTCATTAAGAAAAGCAACGCTTAAAGAATACGGCCAGTGGCTCAAAGAACGAAAGGTGCGTGGCATTGAAGTGATCGAGCTAGAATCCCATGAAATCCTTCGCATGATCGCCCGCGATATTTTTGACCGGGCCAACCCGACCAAGATAGAAGATACTCGGGAAGAATCCACCACGGGATTTGCGACATTGGAAGGCAGGCGCGCCGGCGCCCAGGAAGACACGGTCCCGGGGAATCCTTTGGATGCGATCGTTTCATTTATAACCATTATGCGTGAACAGGGTAAAGTCCGCTTGGAAGGAAAAGACCTTGAACGGTTCATCCAGAACCTTTTAAGAAAGTTGAACAATCCGTTGACGCCGCAGGATGTCGTTGAGATCACCAGCAAGGGTCAGGCTGAAACCTTCCAGGGTGTCACGGGTACGATCGCTAAATTGTTGGCACAATTATCCAAGATCAAGGTCATCCGCTTCGGCGAGATCAAAGACCGCTTGACGGATGAGCGCTCGCATCTGCGTATCCGCTTCGATGAACGCGAATCCGAGCGGGCCCAGGCGGATGCGATTCTTGAGATCGCCGGCGTCAAGAAAGGCCGGTATACGGATGTTGAAGGAAGATATGATGTCACGCTTGTTTCCATCCATAACCTGAAAGACGCTAATTTGGTGCATAAAGAATTAGGCGGGTTCAAAGTCGAAACGCCGGATGGGAAACGCACGATCATTATTACCGAGAAACGGACCAAGGAAGGGTACCTCGAGCTGGATAAGGATGCGTTGGATGCCGCTGCCGAAGCGGTCGCGGATGTTCAGTTGGGCAGGTCCAACAAAAAGATCAACATCATCTTTCTCGGCCTGGATTATGGCTCCAATATCCTGGAGTTCGTTGAAACATTCAATAGGAGCTTAAGAAGCACCTTGAAGGTGCGCTTGGTCATGGTCGGCGCAACGGGTTATGAAAACATGCGGCAACTCTTGGGCCGCGGCGATTATTTCCGAAGCGGCGATGTCGAGCGTATGGAAATTCATTTAGCGGAAGCGATCATCCATTATAAGAGCGATCCGAAAGTAAAGACGGTCTTTAAGAAGCAGGTTCATCGAACACTTGAAAGATTGGCAAGGGCAGAGGCCAAAGGTAATGAAGCGGCCGCCAACAAGGCTCGGGAAGACTTAGGGCATCTTTACTTAAGGATCCTGCAAGATATCGAGGTCGACACCCAGGTGCCGCAGGTCGTGCATGTCGATAGAAAGTTGAAGGCGGTCGATGAAAAAGAGGCCATGGCCAGGGCCAGCGAATTCCTCAAAGATTACGAAGATAACGGAAGGGTGGTCTTTGACAAGGATAAAGGCGAGGTCGGCGAAGGCGCGATCAAGATGATCAATGAATTCGCCGAGGAAACGGCGGCGGCGCTGACGAAACATTTTATCGCCAGGACGGGACGACAATCAGTTGATGCGTACCTGCCATCAGGCAGAGGATATCGAACATACAAGTTGGGCGTCGGCGAGAACGGCGTTGATATGGTCTCCTTTACGGCCGTGCCAGCCGAGGCCCTGGATCCGTTGGAAGCGTTGCAACAAGCTTCACCCAGAGGCATTAAGAAGGCGCTTCGGTTGGCCGGATATTCGCCGCAAACCATCGGTAAGACGGCGGCCGCTTTGAGAGAGCTGATCTCGAGAAATCCGGATATTTATCAGCAGGCATCAAGTTACGAAGGATTCTTTGCGCTTGGGGCCGTCCGGTCGTACCGGTACCTGAGATTGTTCATGAACCCGACGGTCATCCGGCAGTTGACGACCAGGGATACGCTTGAGCTTAACGGTGCTGAATTGCTGGTCAATGAAAGATTGGGCGTTGAAACGAGGGAAATTGCGCTCGTTCCTGCTTACGATGATGAAGACGACGAAGAGGCAGAGCCAAAGACGGTCTCTATTTTGCGCGTCCATGCGGTCGGAAGCGACGTAAAAACGCGCGATCACAGGAATTTCAGATACCCTGTTTATGGAAAAGGCATCTTTACGGAAAGGCCGCAGGAAACCCATGGGACAGATATTAAGATCGTCAGCGTGAAACGACAGATCAGAGAAGGCGATGATCCCAAAGCGGTCAGTTATCGGGTCGAATCAACACCGGAAAGGCTGTTGAAGTTAGGCGTTCCGCCGCAGATGATAAATGTCAAGAGCCCCCGAAGGGCCGTTGTCACGTTGCCGGATGAAGCCTTCAAAGAGATCGTCAGGTTAGGCGAGGGCCCGCTCAACACAGTCGTCATCGAGAAAGCCCAAGACATTCAGATCGGCAATTTTATACGCCGCGGCGAACATATTATGATCACTGACGAGATGACCGCCGATGATAAAGGATTTCATCACCTTGAAGCAGCCCGGTTCGGTTTAAAGAAATGGGAGCCGATCTATGAGTTGTTCAAAGGACGCTTGCCGGGGCTGGTCGCGGAAGGAAAGATTTCCCAAGATTTGGCCGATAATCTCTTGCAGGCGGCCCAACAGGTTGTCGAAGTTAGAAAGAAACAGCTGAGCGCTGCCGAAGAGGACAATGATGTCAATCTGATTTACATCCCTATCGATTCCGATTCCATCGAAAAATTCCTCTTGGATGATGAGGTCGGCTTCCTGGCGGCCTTGAGGGCCTTGGATGCCGTCAAAGGCGATTTAAGTAAATTTGAGTTTGCCTCAAGCGCGTTTGCCGATAGAGAAGCCAGGGAGGAATTGAAGCAAGCCTATGATAATTTTGTAAGGTTAGGCCAGGATATTGACACCTTCGTCGCCCGCGCCAAGCATACCTTAAGAGGGCGCGTCATCGCTGCGCATTCCGGTCATGGCGGCGGGCGCCAGCAACGCAATGTTTATTTCACGGACGCATCGCATCATATCAGCGAACACAATAAAGAAACGGGCTTGCAAGGGCGTTATTTTGACGATGAGAACATTCAAATCAAAACGGACCAGGAAGGCAACACCGAGATCACGATGACGCATGAAACCTTAGGCCTGATCTTCCCCGGCAAGCCCCACGAATATCACGTGTCGATGGAAAAGGATGTTTATGACGTATTGGGCCGTATCATCAGCGGCGATTTTGAAGGGTTTAAGTCGGCTTTAGAAGAAGTTGAGACTCAAATGAAAGAGTTGGAGAAATTACAGGAAGAAATAAGGGTTAAAAGAAGAGAAAGTCTTAAATTTATTGAGGGAGAATACGATAGGCTCGTTCGGATTGTCTTACCGATTGTATACAATGGAGACGCTGCGCAGGCATTAGAGGAATATGTGCAGTTGCGTTTGGGGAATAAAATGAGGTTTGTTGATCTTATGCTAGGGCGGCTAAACGGGCATCTAAAAATAAATCAGCACGCCCGCATTGGGTCGATCCTATCAAGGATCGAGGTCGCTAAAATCTTAGGCCCAATGGGAGTCGGCCGGCCAACGGAAGAAGAATTAGAACAAGCCGGGGCTTTGTCCCTCAAGAAGATGAAGCAGCATATCAAAGATGAGAAAAAGCGGCAAAAAGACGGCGCCATCTTAGCGGTCGTACAGGAAGATTCCCTACGATCGATTTTGACCAATATGCGTATGCGCGCGGTGGCTTTCGGGAAACCGCCGGTGCCGCTATTTTTCGCAGATGTTACTGTCGTGAACGTCCCGCTTCATTTTGCGGCCAATGCGTTCGTTGAGGTCCCGTTGACGTTCTACCAGGTGGCTGAGGAAGATGTGGTGGTGCTCGTTGTCCAGATCATTAATGAAACCGTTTTTAGCTGGAAATCATTGCTTGATGAGTTGATAGAATTTATGGAGAAGTTGTTTGGCAAGAAACAGACCCGGATCGCTATAAAGGTGACGGACACTTTTATTAATAAAAGTGTCCGTCACCTTTATCAACGCCAGCCGGTGGGGGCGACGGTGGTCGTTTCTGCGACGTCATGGGGAACGGATGAAGCCATGGTGGCATTTTATGAAAAGAAATTAAGCGTGGAAAGCGGTAATCACGACTATTATGTGAAGAAGCTGGCTCAATTTATCGCCGGTGCCGCCGCTGGCAGCGATTGGGCATTGTTGGCGCAGGAAAAGAAAGATAATCCATTATGGCAAAGTGTATTTGCCAAGGTCAAAGAGCTTACGGGCAAAGGGCATACCCAGGAAGCGGTTGAGTATTCGAACGAACCACGGTTTACGCCCATTCAAACCGGCGTCGCGGTCGATATGAGCTATGTGCCTTATGTGGAACATGAGGAGATTGCTCTTAATATTATTCTTGTTGAAATGAAAATAGTTGTCTTGGTGTTTAAGTTGGTCATGGAGAAGCCGCAAGTTTACGGCAAAACCATTCTGGATTATTTGATCAAATTATTAAAGAGCCTCTTCGAATATTTGTTCAACATGCATGACATTCATATACAAATAATACCGCCGCTGGCTGTCGTGAATAATACAAATAAGTTGATCATAGAGCCTGCCGCCACAGCGGCTAGGATATTTGTTCAACGCCAATCCGTTGGGGCGACCCGCCCATTTGTCTCAGATGGATTGGGCGAGGTTCGCCCCAATCGGTTTGCAGCAGTTGGGGCGACGGTAGCTGTTTCGTCGAAGCCGTGGGGCGCGGATGAGCAATTTAGTGAATTCTATGACAGCGCGTTATTGGGGGCCAACAGCGTGTATTATATCGAAAAATTAGCTCAATTCATCTTTTCGGCCAAAGAAGGCAGCGACTGGGCGCTATTGGCGCAGAAAAAGAAAGATGACCAAAGATGGAAAGATGTATTTATGAGAGTGCGGGAATTAAGAGGCGATAACAGCCCCGTTCAAAAGCCGGCGCAGCAACCTGTTCAGCAAACGCCGCGCATGCCGATACCAACATTGCCTCCGGCCGTTGTTCCGGCCTTACCGGAGCAATTGTATTCGTTTATCCAGTCGAATCATCAGGAATTGATGAGAACGTATCGCGATATCATCGAACAAAGGATGCGGGCGCAGCGTCAGGTCGAAAGAAAGCCAACGGTTGAACTCAAAATGACGGGAGTTGGAGAGCGCATGGGCGAGCAGCATGATTTCCGCGAGAAGGTCCGTTACATGATGATGGCGCTGGATTATGAGGATATTTTTGTCCTTTCGGCACCCTCTGCTGTCGATAGCGAACAGCTGATCTCTTTTGCGGTTATGTTGATCGAGGACATGAAGATCAGCGACCGGCCGGTATTGATCGGCAGGAAAGAAGGGGCCTTGTTAAAGTTTTATGAGATCAGACAAGCTCAGGGGCAGCTCGTTATGTCTGATCAAGCCGTGCCGGTCGAGGATATCGTCAAAGCGGTGATCGTAGTTCTGCCCCATCAATTTGATCCCGTTAACGAATATATTTACGAGCTGATGCAGCGGCGTTCCACGATCGTCGATGCCCAGGCGTATCCATCGGCCGATCAGCCAAGCGTTGTCCTGCATTACATGCAGCCGGATGAGATGATGGATGATATGGTATTTACGCCAGTCTGGTTGGTTGAGGAAGAGCCGGAAGAAATCCAAATAGCACTGGTAAAATAGATGGAGGATATCAGGTAATTAGGGTATCAGGTCGGAGGATATTGGGTTATCAGAATATCAGGAAACCGATAACCTAATACCCTGATATTCTGCGCCCTGATATCCTGATGCCCCGATACCCTTTTACATCGGGTTGTTTTCAACCTTTGATAAATGTTATACTTCCTAAGGTGAAGATAAGAAAGGGGTTATGATGAGAAAGACTTTCGGTTTAATATTTTTGGCCTTATTTTTATCCTTGGTAAATCAGGCGCTTGCCTCTGAGACAACCAAGGAAGGTTCGGATTTTTTAGCGGCCATGGGCGAACGCTCGCTTGAAGGTGGCGATATCCAAACGGCCATCCATGAATTTTCCAAAGCACTCATGCTTAATCCGGACAATGAGAAAGCAAAATATTATTTAAAGGAATTTCACATCAATGAAGGAATCTATCAGGGAACCCAAACCAGAGGGTCCCAGATGGGCCAATTGGCGACAGACATCAGGGATTATCAGCAACAGGTGCATCAACTGGAGCAGGAACGTTTCCATCTTGAAAAACGCGTTGATCTGTTGGAAGACGCGATCGAGCGTAAAGGCGATCATCAGCTTCTGAACGATATCGAAGATTATTACCGCCAGGGGGCCTTCTATAATATTGACCCGGATCTGCCCGTCGATGAACGATTAGCCGCTTTGGAAGGCAAGCATAAAGAATTCTTGGAGTACAGTTATGACAAGGACCGCCATCAGGAAAGAACGATCGATGTCATGGAAGCGGTCCTGGATTATCGGGAGTATCATTTGGAGACGGCCCAAAACGATGTGGCGTCGACCCAGATCGCGTTGGCCCAGAACAGAAAAGAACTTCTTTATTATATCGACCGGCTTAAAAGGTTAACTAAAGAATACGATACCTACTTTCAAAAGCGATATTATAACGCTAAAGAAGTCGAGCGGCTTGAGGTACAGCTCATGGAAGCCCGTCATGAGATCGATACGCTTTTCACCGAGCGTGAGCGCACCCTTGAGCGGTTGAAAGACGAGGTTTCAAAGATCAAAGAAACGATGTAAATACCAAGAAACAAGAAACAATCACCAAACAATAACCAATAATCAATAGGCAATAACCAAACAGTTTGATGGTTTGGGATTTGAAACTTGAGGATTGTTTGTTTCTTGTATCTTGTAACTTGTTTCTTAGAA